>Ga0247730_1000032_pt1 | contig 170412 bp, 154 predicted proteins | sample UWRJL073202C2_FD_180959 | JGI IMG/M metagenome (GOLD analysis project Ga0247730, IMG submission 180959) | Plant litter microbial communities from Arlington Agricultural Research Station in Wisconsin, United States - UWRJ-L073-202C-2 | ecosystem: Environmental > Terrestrial > Plant litter >... | reverse complement strand
GAATTCCTTATCGTGAAAAAATAGGAATTCAAATGGTATATTAAAAAGGGCATCCAAAATCGGATGCCCTTTTTTTATGATTCAATGACTAATTTGAATCCAATTCTGGGAATATTTTCTATTCTTATGTGTTCTTCTTCCTTAAAAATTTTGCGAAGCCTTGAAATAAAAACATCAAGACTTCTTCCCATAAAATAATCGTCATCGCCCCAAAGTGAAGTCAATATTTTTTCTCTTTTTAAAACTTCATTCTTATTGTCTAAAAACAATTTTAGTAATGCAGATTCTCGTTCGGTCAAGCTAATTTTTTCTTTGTCTTTTAATAGGCAATAATCATTTGGAAAAAAACAAAAATTGCCAATTTCGTAGGTCTTGTTTAAAATCAACGGGATCTTTTGGCTTCTTTTTAAAAAGACTTCAATCTTTAAACTCAATTCTTCTAGGCTAAATGGCTTAACCAAAAAGTCATCTGCACCAAGTTTTAAACCTTTGATTCGATCTTCTTTCAAAGATTTTGCAGAAAGAAAAAGAATGGGTATTTCAGCATTTACATTTCGAATTTCCTGTGCAATTTCAAAACCATCTTTTTTTGGAAGCATCACATCTAAAATGCAAAGGTCGAAAGTAGTTTTATGAAAGTTTTTTATAGCTTCAGCTCCGTCAGAAAAGTGTGTAATGTCGTAAAATTGTTCTAAATAATCTATGGTTAGAAATGCAAGAGTTGCATCATCTTCTACATAAAATATTTTGCTCTTTTCCATATTTTTTATTTTTTCGAAATGATTATATTTACTGTAATTCCGGAAATCTCATTGTTTTTGATTTCTATTTTCCATCTATGGAGAATACAGATTCGCTTGACATAAAAAAGTCCAAGTCCAAAACCGCCGACTTCATTTCGTTTTACCGTTGCTATACGATAGAACTTATCAAAAATAGTATTTAATTCTGAAGGTTCAATTCCAATTCCGTTATCAATGAATTCCAAATGAATTTCTTTGGCAGAATTCGAAATCTTTATTTTTATTTTTGGTTCGTTGTCATTGTATTTTACGGCGTTGTCGATAATGTTATAAATCACATTAGAAATATGAAATTCATCAGCCTCAATAAAATAGTCTGTTTTGTCAGCTTCAATATCAATAGTTATTTTCTTATTATGTTTTAAAAGAATGGTTTCTTTTGCATTGTAAATCGTATTTAACAAATCGAATTTTGATTTCTCCAGCGTCATTGAATTTGTATCACTTTTTGCAATATGCAAGATTTTTTCAATGTGCTGGTTTAGTTTGTTGCTCTGTTCTGTAATCAACTGCATGTACTTAGAAAGCTTTGGATTGCTTTTGATTTCGTTTTGCCCGCTGGCGTAATTTGAAGCGATCAGAATCGATGAAATTGGTGTTTTGAACTCATGAGTCATATTGTTTATGAAATCAGTCTGAAGTTCTGTATATTTTTTCTGTTTAAGCAAAAGCAAAACGGAATAAACGTAAATTACCAAAACTAAAACCAAAACCCCTGTATAAATCCAATATTGATTTAAAGAAGCAACATAATTATAGCGTAATTGTGGAAAACGAACGGCAAAATAATAGACCAAACCTGCTTTTTTTGTAAAGCATTTTTCGCACTTTGCTTTTTTTGTATCTGAAGCAGAAATATAGTTGCCATACATCATTTCGTCTGAACCGCAATTGTAAATTGCATATTCAAAATCGATTGTCAATTTTACCTTTTGAAATTCTGTTTTAAGATAATATTCTAGAACCGTAGGGTCAAAAGCATCATTAACATTGACAATATAGTAATCATCTGAAATTTTTTTTATTTGACTTTCCAGAGGCATTTCTGTCTCATTATCTTTATGAATTTGGGTTACTACTTCTTGCAAGGCAAAATGAATTTTCTCACCAAGTTCCTTTTTTTCAAAAGCATATGCCTGCGTAAGAGTCAGTAATTGCATGAAAAGAACTCCTATAATTGCTAAAAGTCCAATGAAAATAATAATATTTAATCTGTTGAATTTCAAGGTGTATTATTCTTTATTTGGCACGATATTACTATAATTTAAACTAGTAAACAACCCATTAACAAGTCGTTAACAAGAGTTGTAAAATGGTTAACAATAAACTTAAAAATTATAAATATATTTGTATTGTTCTTAATGAACCAAAGAAACCATATCATTAAAATTTATAATTATGAAATCATTAAAATTGACATTTTTCGCATTAGCAGGAGCATTATTATTAGCAGTAGCGCCAGCTCACGCACAAAAAGCACCAACTGTTGGAACTCCAGTAGCTGCAGCAGCGCCAACAGGAAAACCATCTTTAATCGCTTGGACATCTGATTCACACGATTTTGGCGATATTAAAAAAGGAGTTCCGGCTTCACACGATTTCACATTTAAAAATACTACAAAACAAACAATTTTGATCACTAATGTGAAAGCTGCTTGTGGATGTACTGCAACAAATTATACAAAAACTCCAATCAAGCCAGGAGAAACAGGAAGCGTAACAGCCACTTACAACGCTGCTAATCCAGGAGCTTTTTCAAAAACTGTTACTGTAACAACAAACGATACTGATGTTCCAAAAATCTTGAGCATCAAAGGAAAAGTACTTGAGCCACAATCATAATTTTTCTTGTAATAAAAATTTAAGCCATCTTCGGATGGCTTTTTTTATGTCTTTTTTTTAATTTTTTAAAAATAGATTTTAATTTTTTTTCAAATAGTCTTATTGTTAAGATGTATAAAATTTCTTTCTTTTTAAGAATAAAGCTTTTTTTTCATAACTTTAAAGCCAAAACCATAAAGAATGTTTCAAGCCTATATCAAAACTCCATTGGGAATTGCAGAAATTACTGGTGATGAAAACGGAATCTCTAAAATTTCTGTTTTTGATCAAGAAAGAGATAATATTCCGGCAACTCCTTCCGTCTTGAAAGAAGCAGTTGCTGAGCTTGAAGAATATTTTTCAGGAAAAAGAAATGATTTTACTTTCAAATTAAATCCTTCAGGTACAGAATTCCAAAAAAAAGTGTGGTTCGCCTTACTCGAAATTCCTTTCGGAAAAACCATGTCATATCAAGAGCTTTCCATAAAAATTGGTGATGTAAAAGCAATAAGAGCTGTCGCTGCGGCCAATGGGAAAAATCCGCTTTGGATTGTGGTTCCGTGTCATCGTGTTATTGGAAGTGACGGTTCACTCACTGGATATGCGGGTGGATTATGGCGAAAGAAATGGCTTCTAGATCATGAAAATCCTATAAAACAACAAAGTTTATTTTAAATATTACGCCTATGAAATCTTTATTGAAATTACTCGTTTGGTTTATCATTTTTGTTGCAGGTTTTGTTTTATTGCTTTATATTTTTAATGTAGATTATCTTCTTCGTGCTGTAAAAACGGTCTATCTGAATGGAGAAACTACTGCTTTTTTGAGTGATTATAATGAATTTCCAAATCGTGAAATCAAAAAAGGAAAACCTCAGCCTTGGAATATCAGCAAAGATTATAATAAAGTGAAAGCGACAGAAAAGCTTGCCGAAACGAATGCTAAATTTAAAAGTGTAGCATTCGTTATTATTAAAAATGACAGTATTTGGCACGAAAGCTATTTCGAAAATTATAATAAAGATACAAAGTCAAACTCTTTTTCTATGGCAAAAAGTATTGTGACTCTAGCGATGGGAAAAGCAATAATGGAAGGTAAAATAAAGAGCCTTGATCAAAAGGTGACTGATTTTTATCCAGAATTTGCAGGTGAATATGGCGATAATTTAACCGTGGGAGATTTATCATCTATGTCATCAGGATTAGATTGGGATGAAAAATATTACAGTCCGTTTTCTATAACGACAAGAGCTTATTTTGATGATGACTTGAGAAAAGTAATTCTGGGGTTAAAAATTATTTCGCCGCCTGGAAAAGAAATGAAATATTTGAGCGGCAACACACAATTGCTTGCGATGATTATTGAAAAAGCAACAGGAGAGCATCTCTCTGATTATGTTTCAAAAAAGTTTTGGCAGCCTTTAGGAGCTGAAAATGATGCGCTTTGGCAAATTGATGACCCTGGTGGAGTTGAGAAAGCTTATTGCTGTATTGCCAGCAATGCGAGGGATTTTGCACGTTTCGGAAAATTATTCAAGCAAAAAGGAAGTTGGAATGGGAAGCAAATATTAGACAGTGCTTTTGTTGAAAAATGTATAACACCTCGTTTTTCAGATGCCAAATTTTATGGCTATGGCTGGTGGTTGAGCGATCATATGGGCAAGCAGATTTATTATATGCAAGGACATTTAGGGCAGTATGTAATTGTGATTCCTGAAGATGATTTGATTATTGTTCGTCTTGGCCATCTTCGTGATGAGCGTGCAGACGGAGATTTTCACCGAAATGATTTTTATGTTTATATTGACGAAGCTTACAAAATGATAAATAGTGATAGAAAAAATTAACCTTGAAAACATTCTTTTTCTTGATATTGAAACCGTTCCAGAAATGGAAAATTTCAACGAACTTGATGAAGATAAAAAACATCTTTTTGATCTTAAAACCCAATATCAGCGCAAAGATGAATATACGCCAGAAGAATTTTATGACCGTGCCGGAATTTGGGCCGAATTTGGGAAAATTGTCTGTATTTCTGTCGGATATTTTACTTTTAAAGGCGATATAAGGCATTTTAGAGTAACTACTTTTTTTGGAGAAGAAAAGAAGATTTTGATTGATTTCAGCACTCTATTGAATACTTATTTCAATAAGCCTCAGCATATAATGTGCGGCCATAATGCGAAAGAGTTTGATTTTCCATTCATTGCGAGACGAATGATTATCAACCAAGTCCAAATTCCGAATAAGCTAAATTTATTTGGAAAAAAACCTTGGGAAGTACCTCATTTAGATACCTTAGAGATGTGGAAATTTGGTGATTTCAAGCATTATACTTCGCTTAAATTATTGACAAATGTTCTAAATGTTCCTTCGCCCAAAGATGACATTAGTGGCAATGAAGTTGCACAAGTTTATTATGTGGAAAAAGATATTGATAGAATTATTACCTATTGTGAGAAAGATGTAATTGCAGTGGCACAGATTTTTCTTAGATTGCGTCGTGAAGATCTTCTTATTGATGAAGAGATTATTCATATATAAATGTTTTATTTTTCATGAAAAACCCTTTGCTCGAAATAAAAAATCTCGAAATTTCTTTTAAGAAGGATGGTCAATTTACGCCCGTCATTAAGACAATAGATTATTTTTTAAACTCCAACGAGATACTAGGAATTGTCGGGGAATCGGGTTCGGGGAAATCAGTTTCTTCTTTGGCAATCATGGGTCTGCTTCCAAAAAATATTTCTGAAATATCAAAAGGAGAAATTTTATTTCAAGGAAAAAATAACGCAACGCTTTCAAAAGGAGAAATACAAAATTTGAGAGGAAAAGAAATCTCGATGATTTTTCAAGAACCCATGAGTTCTTTGAATCCGTCTTTAAAATGTGGTTTTCAAGTAGGAGAAATTTTGGAACAGCATACAAAACTTTCAAAAAAAGAAATTAAGCAAGAGGTTTTGCGATTGTTTGAAAGGGTAAAACTTCCTAGTCCAGAGAAAATTTATGAACGCTATCCGCATGAGATTTCTGGAGGACAAAAACAACGCGTGATGATTGCAATGGCTATTGCTTGTAAGCCAAAAATTTTGATTGCTGATGAACCTACGACTGCTTTAGATGTGACGGTTCAAAAGGAAATCATCCAATTGTTGAAAGATATTCAACAGGAAACGGGCATGAGCATTATTTTTATTTCGCATGATCTATCCTTGGTTTCTGAAATAGCCAATCGCGTTTTGGTAATGTATAAAGGAGAAATTGTGGAACAAGGTGAAGCAATGAATGTTTTTCACCATCCAGAACATATTTATACAAAAGCTTTGATTAGTTCAAGACCATCGCTTGATGTCCGCTTGAAAAGGCTTCCAACGATAAAAGATTATCTTGAGAATTCTGTAAATACTGAAATTGTAACTTCTGAAGAAAGAAAGAAATTCCAAGAGAAATTATATAGCGAGATTCCGATTTTAGAAGTGAAAAATGTTGAAAAAGAATATTTCTCAGCGACAGGATTATTTGGCAAGAAAACAGGCTTTAAAGCAGTAAATGATGTCAGTTTTAAAATTTATGAAGGAGAAACTGTAGGTTTGGTTGGAGAATCAGGTTGTGGAAAATCTACGCTTGGAAATGCAATTCTGCAACTCGACAAAGCAACTGCGGGGCAAATCTTCTATCGTGGCGTGGATATTATGAAACTTCCAAAAGAGGATGTTCGAGCCTTGAGAAAAGAAATTCAAATTATTTTTCAAGATCCTTATTCTTCTTTAAATCCAAGAATTCCGGTTGGAAAAGCAATCATGGAACCCATGAAAGTTCATAAATTGTATAAAAATGAGGCTGAACGAAAAGCAAAAACTATTGAGATTTTAGAAAGAGTAGGACTGGGAGAAGAATTTTTTAACCGATATCCGCATGAATTTTCAGGAGGACAAAGACAGAGAATAGGTATTGCGAGAACAATCGCCTTGCAACCTAAATTGATTGTTTGTGACGAATCAGTTTCCGCGTTAGATATTTCAGTTCAAGCCCAAGTATTGAATTTGTTGAATGAATTAAAGGAGAATTTTGGATTTACTTATATCTTTATCTCGCATGACTTGGCTGTGGTAAAATATATGTCAGACCAAGTTTTGGTTATGAATAAAGGCAAAATTGAAGAATTGGCCGATGCGGATATTTTATATGAAAATCCGCAGAAGGAATATACTAAGAAATTAATTGCTGCAATTCCGAAAGGATAAAAAAATAAAATATGTTGTTTACCGCTACATTTTCTGAATTTTATGATAAATTCAAAACGAGTCTTTCTGACGGAACTTTTGCAAAACTTACTTTTGCAAAAACAATCGGAAAAACGGAATTAAAGAATATTTTCATTCGTCCAATTTTAGAAAAAAATGAATTAAAGTTAGAACTAAAGTTTCGATTTCAGCAGGAAGAATTGTTTGAAATTCATTCGGCCGACAGTGCTTTTGACCGTTTGCTTCCGTTTGTCAACAATCCGTTTTTATCGGTCATTTTATTTACTACAGCATCTGATCTGACTTATAAATTGAACAAAAAAAAGGCGGTCAGTTTCACCGAACAACCACCGACTTTTGGAAATGCGAATGAAGTTTTATTAGAATATCTGAACAAAAAATAAGACGTTTCAAGATTAAAAAAGAGGATTGCCATTTGGCAATCCTCTTTTTTATAATTTAATCAATAACCATTTCGGGAATTTCTCCTTCGATAATCAGATTTCCTTCGGTAGCTTTTATAATAGCTTCAACTGAAACTCCTGGAGCTCTTTCCAAAAGCTTGAAACCTTCAGGAACAATTTCCAAAACAGCCAATTCCGTGACCACTTTTTTCACGCATCCAACGCCAGTCAACGGCAAAGAACATCTTTTCAAAAGCTTTGATTCTCCGGCTTTATTGACGTGCATCATCGCTACGATAATATTTTCTGCAGAAGCGACCAAATCCATTGCACCGCCCATTCCTTTTACCATTTTTCCTGGGATTTTCCAGTTGGCGATATCACCGTTTTCGGCAACTTCCATGGCTCCGAGAATTGTCAAATCTACTTTCTTACTTCGAATCATTCCGAAACTGAATGCAGAATCAAAAAAACTCGCTCCAGGAAGCGTTGTGATGGTTTGTTTTCCAGCGTTGATCACGTCGGCATCTTCTTCTCCTTCAAAAGGAAACGGACCCATTCCGAGCACGCCATTTTCGCTTTGGAATTCTACTGAAATATCTTCACGAACATAGTTGGCAACCAATGTAGGAATCCCGATTCCGAGATTCACGAAATAGTTGTCTTTGACTTCTTTTGCTATTCTTTTTGCAATATCTTCTTTTGATAACATAATTTAATAGTTTGATAATTTGAAATGGCATCGCTTTTTGCCAAATCTGATGATTAAGCTTTGGTGGCTTTTTGCTTATGCATTTGGGTCAAAATCCACCATCCATTCAATTCCGTATTTGTCTCTGAACATTCCAAAATAAGAACCCCAAGGACTGTTGCTCATCGGCATTTCAATGGTACCGCCCGCAGAAAGTCCGACGAATATTTTATCGGCTTCTTCACGGCTTTGCGCGCTGATTGAGATTTTAGACCTGTTTTCATTTTCACTCACTTTCCCCATAAATTCAGGCACATCATTGCCCATTAAAACATTGGCGCCGATTGGCAAAGCGATGTGCATTATCTTATTTGATTCACTTTCTGATACGGTAAATTCAGGACTTGACAAATCTTTGAAGCGCATCATTTTCGTGAACTCGCCACCAAATACTGATTTGTAGAAAGTAAACGCTTCTTCAGCATTTCCATTAAAATTGATATGCGGATTGATAAGTGCCATAATTCTGTTTTTAAGTTTTTTTATTCCAAATGTCTGAACGCAGTAATCTTCAATTTCTGAATCAATAAATCCTCGAATTTATTTTTTTCTAGTAGTTCTCTGTTCAATTCGCTTCTCAAATTTCTCGCCTTGAAAAATTCGCTGTACCATAATTCCAGGAATGTGAATCTGGTTTGGATCAAGACTTCCAGCTGGAACTAATTCTTCCACTTCAGCAACAGTAATATTCGCAGCGCCGGCCATTACAGCATTGAAATTCCTAGCCGTTCCTTTGAAAATTAAATTTCCGGCTTCGTCACCTTTCCAAGCTTTTACAATGGCAAAATCAGCTTTGTAAGCTTCTTCCATGATGTGCATTTTTCCATTGAATTCTCTGGCTTCTTTGCCTTCGGCAATTTCAGTTCCATAACCTGCCGGTGTAAAAAACGCAGGAATTCCGGCTTGTGCAGCACGGCATTTTTCGGCTAGGGTTCCTTGTGGCGTCAGTTCTACGTCTAATTCTCCGGAAAGCATCTGGCGTTCGAATTCAGCGTTTTCTCCGACATACGAAGAAATCATTTTTTTAATCTGGCGTTTTTGAAGCAATAATCCCAATCCGAAATCATCAACTCCGGCATTGTTAGAAATGCACGTCAAGTCAGTCACTCCAGTTTTCACTAATTCGGCAATGCTGTTTTCAGGAATGCCACAAAGTCCGAAACCGCCGAGCATGATGGTTTGCCCGTTTTTAATATCTTTCAGTGCATCACTCACCGATGCGACTTTTTTATTAATCATATAATGAATGTTTGTTTTGGAGGATAAATATATAAAAAAACGCCTTAAAAAAGGCGTTTCTATTAAAAATTGAATTCATCGGTATCTTGTTCGGGCTGTACGTCCGTGGTGTCTTTTTTGACCGGCGGTGTCCAGCAATCTACTTTTATGGATAGGTTTTTCGGCCTTTCAAATGCTTCTTTTGAAACAGAAAGCTCTTTGTCTTCATAACATTTTTTCATGAACAATCCCCAGATCGGAAGTGCCATTACAGCTCCTTGTCCGTAAGTGATACTTTTAAAGTGGGCAGAACGGTCTTCATTACCAACCCAAACTCCAGTTGCTAAATTCGGAACCATTCCCACGAACCAACCGTCAGATTGATTCTGCGTAGTTCCGGTTTTTCCTGCAATCGGATTTCTTAAAACATATGGATAACCGGTCATCATTTCATAGCCGAAACCGCCACCGTCTGTTCTCAATCGGCCTCCAGAACCATATTGCGTAACGCCTTCCAAAAGCTTGATAACTGCGTAAGCAATATCTTTATTCAAAACGTCATGCGACTCTGGAATTGCTTCAAAAAGCACCACGCCGTTTTTATCTTCGATTCTCGTAATTACCTGCGGTTTGACGTAAACACCTTGATTTGCAAACGTGCTGTAAGCGGCAACCATGTCTTCTACCGTAATTTCTACAGCTCCCAAAGCGATTGACGGCTGCGAAGGAATTTTAGAATTTACACCTAATTTTTTTACCAAATCAATAACCGCATCTGGACCAACCTGGTCAATTAATTTTGCGGAAACTGTGTTGATTGAGTTTGCTAAAGCAGAACTTAATGTTGTCATTCCCTTATAAGTTCCGTTTGAATTTCTTGGCGTCCACGTTTCAGTGACGTTGTGTCTTCCCTTCGGAATCGTGTATGGCGCGTCAATAATCGAGTCGCAAGGAGAATATCCTTTTTGCTCGATTGCTGCTGCATAAACGAATGGCTTGAATGTCGAACCTACTTGTCTCGCTCCTTGTCCAACGTGATCGTATTGGAAATGTTTGTAATTGATTCCGCCAACCCAAGCTTTTACATGGCCTGTTCTTGGTTCCATTGCCATGACACCAGTTTGAAGAAAGTGTTTGTAATATCTAATAGAATCGTTTGGCGTCATGATTGTGTCTTTTTCACCTTTCCAAGTGAAGACGGTCATGTCAGTTTTTACGCTGAAAGATTTTGTGATTTCATCATCACTTTTGCCTTGAGCGCTCATTTGTCTCCATCTTTCAGAAGCTTTTCTAGCGCGGTCCATCAATGAATTTGTTTCAGCGTCAGATAATTTAATGAACGGTGCATTTTTGTTTGTTTTGGCTTGCTTAAAGAATTCTTTTTGCAAGTTTTCTAAGTGAGCAGTTACCGCTTCTTCTGCGTGCAATTGCATTCTTGAATCAATCGTAGTATAGATTTTTAAACCATCACGGTAAATATCATATTCGCCACTTCCATCTTTTTTAGGATTTTCTTTTGCCCAAGTTTTCATGAAATCACGAAGATATTCTCTGAAATAAGTAGCAATTCCTTCGTTGTGACTTTCTGGGTGATAATCTAAAACCAATGGTTTTTTAGACAATGACTCTTTTGCGGCTTCCTCTAAATGGCCGTTTTTCACCATTTGTCCCAAAACGGTATTTCTTCTGTCAAAAACCAATTTTTTTCTTTTCTCCTTTATTGGATTAAAATAAGATGGATTTTTTAGCATTCCAACTAAAACTGCACTTTCTTCAATCTTCAAATCGCGAGGTTCTTTTCCAAAATATACCTTAGAAGCAGAACGAATTCCAACTGCATTGTTTACAAAATCAGCCTTGTTGAAATACATTGCAATAATTTCTTGTTTGGTATATTGTCTTTCTAAACGAATGGCAATAATCCATTCTTTTACTTTTTGAACCATACGAAAAGGCAGGAATTTCGAACCTTCACCGTGGAATAATAGTTTGGCAAGCTGTTGTGTGATTGTACTCGCTCCACCGCTGGTTCCAAGAGTGCTCACGGCTCTTAAAGTTCCTCTTCCGTCGATTCCTGAGTGTTCATAAAAACGCTCATCTTCTGTAGAAACCAACGCATCAACCAAGTGTTTCGGAAGGTCAGAATATTTAATTGCGGTTCTATTTTCGTTGTAGAATTTACCAATTGTTTCTCCATCTGAAGAAATGATTTCTGTAGCTAAGTTAGATTCTGGGTTTTCCAATTCTTCAAACGAAGGCATTGATCCGAAAAGTCCCCAAGAAGCAAAAAGGAAAAATAGAATTACTGCTCCAGTTCCATATAAAAAAATCTTCCAAAATTTTTTATTATAGTACTTGAAATCCTTAACTGTAGTATTGTTTTTTTTAACTGCCATAACGTTAATCTAATTTTTCTATTCTAAAGCCCACTTCGGTGATTCCTTTTAATTCTTTTTCTCCGGCCACTTTTCCTGACTGGCGAACGGCTTGCTGGATTCCGATTTTGTAATCTCCGATCGCTGAAAATTTATATTTTTCTGTATAATAAAGTTTGCTTTCTTTTACATCTGAAAAACCTTCTCCTAACAATTTTCCGTCAGCTTCTGCCATTTTATATTCCAGCGTATCGACTTTTGTCATGCCGTCCGGCGCTTCCATCGAGACAATCAAAAAGATGTTATTAAACGGATAATCATTGTTAGAACGCAGGTTTACGAACAAATCATAAGCCTTTGTTGTGTCTTGATTATTGTAAGTAAAACTTGCAATGCTGTCTTTCTGCCAAGCATCTCCAACGGATTCATATTGGTCAAACACTCTCTTTTTATCGCAGGAAACTAACAACAAGGTTGCAAAAAGAATCAGGAAACTATTTCTCAGGATCATTTTTCTTAGCGGGTATTATTTTGTTATCAGGTTTATTCTCGTTTGCAGGTCTTGGCGGCCTGTTTTTTTGATTGTTATTTCTGTTTGGATTCGGCTTTTGTCCAGCGTTTGGCACTTTTTCCTGCGGATTGGCGTTTTGGTTTGGATTCGGCTTTTGATCTCTATTTTGTGCTTTCCCTTGCGGATTTGCGTTTGGATTCTGATTTGGTTTTGGTTCAGAATTTGGCGCTTTTCCTTGTGGATTGGCATTCTGATTCTGATTTGGATTCGGCTTCTTATTCGGAACAATTTTCTGGCTCTGCGTTCTTTCTCCAGCAGGTCTTTGAATGGCCGGACCATTTCCGACAGCTTCGCCTTCTTTGCGTTTTTTGTTCGGTCTTTTCTTTTTCTTCGGCTGGTCAAAACGCGTCAGACTCTCTTGTCCCATCGCATTATTGAAATCTTGTTGCGGTTCTTTTGCTTCTTCCAAAGCATAATCTTCAAGCGAAGCCACTTTTCTTTTTTGCTTATTTTCGGCAATAATTTCGTTGACCTGCTCAATTTTTAAAACGTGCCAGTTGGCAAAATTATTAGTGTAAGCAAACCACATCAATCCTTTGAAAATGTCTTGTTTTTGGCATATTGCATCACCAGCATCAGTGTGCAATTTGGTATCAAAATCAGGGAAACTTTTCAAAGCATCCATGTAAGTATCTAATTCATAGTTCAAGCAGCACTTCAATTTGCCACATTGTCCCGCCAATTTTTGCGGATTCAATGACAGCTGCTGATATCTTGCCGCAGAAGTATTTACGCTTCTAAAATCGGTAAGCCAAGTCGAACAGCAAAGCTCTCTTCCGCAAGAACCGATGCCGCCCAAACGAGCTGCTTCTTGACGAAAACCTACCTGTTTCATTTCAATTCTGGTGCTGAATTCTTTGGCAAAATCTTTAATCAGCATACGAAAATCAACACGATCATTTGCTGTATAATAAAAAGTCGCCTTAGATCCGTCGCCTTGAAATTCGATATCAGAAATTTTCATTTCTAGTTTTTGGGCAATCGCCAATTCACGTGCGCGAACTTTCATCGGCTCCTCTTTTGCACGCGCTTCCGACCAAATATCGATATCTTTTTGAGAGGCTTTTCTGTAGATTTTTGCTATTTCTGCACTTTTGTGGTTCACGCCTTTTTTCTTCATCTGAATCTTAACCAATTCTCCGGTCAAAGTGATGATTCCAATGTCGTGGCCTGGAGACGCTTCTGTTGCCACAATATCTCCAATGCTCAAAGTCAGTTTTTCTGTATTTCTGTAAAATTCTTTTCTTCCGTTTTTAAAGCGTATTTCTACACAGTCAAAAGGCGCTTCTCCGTTGGGAAGGCTCATGTTTGAGAGCCAGTCGAAGACCGTTAATTTATTGCAGCTATCGGTGCCACAAGTCCCTTTATTTTGACAGCCTTTTGGCGCACTGCCATCAGACGTTGAACAACTTGTACAGGCCATAATTTTATATAGATGTTGCGATTTACGCAACTTAAAATTCGTAAAATGTTTTGAGCGTAAAGATAGTGTTTTTTAAATTTAAGTTGCAAAGGCTCAAAGTTGCAAAGTATCTAAGATAAACAAAAAACCTATCTCACTCACATGAAATAGGTTTAACGTAAAAATGGAAGAAATATTCTATTCTAAAATCTTGTATAATTTGTCAGAAAGGCGAATTCTAAATGGCAGGCTGAAGGTTACTTTATCGCCTTCTTTTGCCTCATCGCTTTGCTTTCCGTTGACGTACATTGCTGTGATTTGCAACGTCTGGTTTCCAGTTGTTGGTCCTGAAATCAAGATGTTGTCACCGATTTGCAGCGTATCTTTTTCTATTAAAAATTGTCCGACTTCAGATTTTGGAAAATAATGTTCTGCTTTTCCGATCAAAGTCTTTTTTGTTTTTATTTTTTGGCGGATGTCTTTTGGCTTCGCAATTTCGCTTTCGCTGAGGTCTGCTTTGGCTAGAGCTACATCTGATAAAGCTCCCGAATGTTTGAATTTCAAGTTTTCTGACTTTCCTTTTCTGAAAATCATATTGCCATTTTTAATGCCACGGCGCATTTTTACTTGGTCTGCCAATGACATGTGAATGATTTCCTGGCATTCTGTCGAACAGCAGTTTTCCATTTCTGCTTTGCATTCGTCACATTGGATAAACAATAAATGACAGCCTTCATTTTCACAATTCGTATGATTGTCGCATGGTTTTCCGCATTGGTGGCATTGGGACAAAATATCGTCAGTAATTCTTTCGCCCAATCTGTGGTCAAACACGAAATTTTTTCCCAAAAATTTGCTTTCGATGTTTTCCTCCTTGATTTGCTTTGCATAATTGATAATGCCGCCTTCTAATTGGAAGACATTTTTAAATCCTTGGTGCTTGAAATAAGCCGAAGCTTTCTCACAGCGAATGCCTCCGGTGCAATACATCACCAAGTTTTTGTCTTCCTTGAAATCTTTCAATTGCTCGTTGATAATTGGCAAAGATTCACGGAAAGTTTCTACGTCTGGCGTAATCGCTCCTTTAAAATGGCCGATTTCACTTTCGTAATGGTTTCTGAAATCTACTGCAATCGTATTTGGATCATCTAAAATTTCGTTGAATTCTTTTGCTTTCAAGTGAACGCCGATATTGGTCACGTCAAAAGTCGCGTCGTTCAATCCGTCGGCAACAATTTTATCACGGACTTTTACTGTCAATTTCAAAAAAGAATGGTCGTCATGTTCGACAGCTACATTCAGGCGGATGCCTTTCATGAAATCATAAGCTTCCAAAGTTTCACGGAAAGCTTCAAAATTTTCTGCGGGAACAGACATCTGGGCGTTGATTCCTTCGTGAGCGACATAAGTTCGTCCCAAGGCGTCAAGTTCATTCCAAACTATAAATAAATCGTCGCGAAATTTTTTAGGATCTTCAATTTTGGCATACGCATAGAAAGACAAAGTCAGTCTTTGTTTTCCGGCTTGGTCAATCAGCTCGGCTCTTTCTTCTGCGCTTAAGGTGTTGTACAGTTGCATGCTATAAACGTTTTTAAGTGAGAATTGTGACTCTGTTTTAGAATCGGGTGCAAAAATAGGCAAAACTTTAGTTATTTGAAAATGACAAATATCATGGTTTGCAATATTATCCTAACAGGTATTTTTCCTGTTAGGTATTTTGGATTTTTTAGAAAAATTATACCTAACAGGTTTTGAAAACCTGTTAGGATACCGATGGGAGTTTTATGTGGTTTTTCGCACGCGGATCTTTGCGGATAATCGCAGATTTTTTCTTTGGAAAAACTTAAACTCTTTTTATTTCATGCCCGACGAATTCTTCTAAAGTTGCGAAAATATCATCTACAGAAAGCACTTCAAAATCCGGATGTGATTTTAAAAAATTCGCATTTAACGTAATAAGATTTTCTTCCAATTCAAAAAAAGTGTCATTGTTCAAGGAATCTCTAACCGGATTTACGCCTTCTAATTTTCCTTTCAAGAATTTGTTGAGTTTTACACTGCTCATTAATTTCACTTTTTTAGATTGCTGTTGAAACAATTCCAAATGTTTTTCGGCTCCGATTAACGCCAAACCTTCTTCGATGAGTTCGTTCAGTTCTTTATCCCAACCCGATTTGTGGACAAATTGCGCAAAATTTCCTTCGGAATGTTGTGTCCAATAATAATCTAAATAATAGCTCATCAAAGCATCTTCGTGAATCAAATCGTCGTTGACTTTTTCTTCGCGCATTAAATTGATTATCGAAATATTTGACAGAATCACGTCGTGCGGATTCTCGCTGTTCATTGCTGTTTCTGAAACTATTATTTTCCCGAATTCCATATTTTCAAATTTTAAAGTAGGTGCAAATTTCAATTAAATTGTTGATTGATAAAATTTTTTCTGAATTAAGTTAGCCCTAAAAACAAAAAAAGCCACATTATTAAAATGTAGCTTTCTGTATAAATGTAAACTTTCTTATTTCGCTTTCATCGGTGGCAAATCAAATGCAGTTGCATCGTGTTCGAAACCATTTCTATGTGCGCCATCGCAAAAAGGTTTGTTTGCTGATAAGCCGCAACGGCAAAGTCCTAGTGCGGTTCTGCCTTGCAAATCATACACTTTTCCTTCTGGGTCAACGATTTCGAAATCGCCATCAATTTTTATAAATCCGTTTTTTGTAACGGTTAATTTTGTCTTACTCATGAATCTCTTTTTTGGAGTTCAAAGATTGCAAAATATATTTGAAGGAAATGAAGCTTTTGCGCTGTTTTTACCCATGAAAGCCCAATTTACAATGGTTCTATTTTAGAGGATGAGCAAACATAAAATATTCACTTTATTGACTTGGTTATTTCCTTTTTTCTTTTAAATTTGTAACCAATGTATAATGTTAAATAATTTGGTTATGAATGAATATATGACTCTTTCTGAAACTGCAGAATATCTAGGCAAAAGTAAAGAAACACTTCGACGCTGGGATAATGAAGGTAAATTACCTGCAGTTCGTGAACCAATGAGTAATTACAGAGTTTACAAAAAGTCTGATATTGACACTTTGTTTGCCGATTTTTTAGATGAAAATATTCAAGAAACAGTTTCAAACTATATTGAACCTCATAATGAATACACCGTTTTAGAACTTTTTGCTGGAGCTGGAGGTCTGGCTATTGGAATGGAAAAAGCAGGTTTAAAATGTGTAGCTTTAAATGAAATTGACAAATGGGCTTGCCAAACATTAAGAAAAAACAGACCAAATTGGAATGTTTTAGAAGGCGACATAAAAGGTTTCAAATTTACTGAATATAAAGACAAAGTAGACATTGTAACTGGAGGATTTCCTTGCCAGGCATTTAGTTATGCTGGAAAAAAATTAGGTTTAGCAGATGCAAGAGGAACTTTATTTTATGAATTTGCAAGAGCTGTGAAGGAAGTAAATCCGCCAATTTGTATTGGTGAAAATGTTCGCGGATTGTTAAGTCACGAAGGAGGAAAAACATTGCAAGGAATGATCTCTATTTTAGATGAAATTGGTTATAATGTTGTTCCTGTTCAGGTTTTAAAAGCAATTAATTTTAATGTACCTCAAAAAAGAGAAAGACTAATTTTAGTTGGAATCAGAAAAGATATTGATTTAAAATATGAATATCCAACACCTTACAAGAAAATTTACAATTTAAAAGATGCTCTAAAAAAAGGAGATTTGTTTAATTGTGATGTTCCTAAATCGGAAGGCTCAAAATACCCTCAAAGCAAAATAGATGTTTTGGATTTAGTTCCACAAAAAGGTTACTGGAGAGATTTACCATTGGAAATTCAGAAAGAATTTATGGGCGGAAGTTTCCATCTTGGCGGTGGAAAAACTGGAATTGCAAGAAGAATTGGTTGGGACGAACCTTGTCTTACTTTAACTTGCAGTCCGGCTCAAAAACAAACTGAAAGATGTCATCCCGAAGAAACACGGCCATTTACAGTTAGAGAATATGCAAGAATCCAAACTTTTCCAGACGAATGGAAATTTGAAGGTTCAATTGCACAGCAATACAAACAAATTGGAAATGCCGTTCCTGTTAATTTAGGAAAAGAAGTTGGTTATTCTATAGTTAAGTTTTTGAACAGTTATTACAATCTATCAAAACCTAAATAATAGCTATAATTTTCAAAAGTGATTTGGTCTAAAATTGTTCTTTTTGAAGTTTTAGTTTGCTCTTTAATTTCATCTAATGCAGAATTTTCTTTTATCAAATCACTTTTTTCAACTGAATTTAAGTAATCACTTACAGCAATTGGAAGATTTTTGTAAAGTTGGAAAAATGCATTTTCTTTCCCAGAAAGTAATGAATAAAATTGGTCTCCAGAAATTTTATATACTCTACTATGACTATATTCTTTTCCGTTAATTTCTCCTTTCCAAAGTTCACAGAAACTACTTTTTGCTAAAACTTGAACCCAATAACATTTAGATTTTTTATAAGTATCAGCATATCTAGAAAGTTTTTGGAAAAGAGCTTCGGCAGAACTGCTGTTCATTGTGTTGTGCTTATTTTTAATATCAGCAAACAAAGTATTGTCTTTAGCTTTTATATCAAACCCGCTTAAATTTCCAACTTCAAATCCATTTATACCACCTAATATTTGTTCGTGAAATGTCCCTATAGAATTGTTGATAGATTTATCAATTTGGCGCAAAATTTCAGCTTGAATTAAACTTTCCTCATCTATATCATTGAACCTGGCGTCAAAAGTCAGTTTGATTGTGTCAACCTTATTTGTGTAAAAATTCTTTTTAGTGATATTATTTTTTGCTTTTAAATATGCTTTATGAAGATTTGCTACGCAATCAATAAAATGTTCATCTGTAATAAAATCTACATACTTGTTTTTCATATTTCTTGAATTGTGTTCGATTGCTAAATTATAAATTTAATTCTATTTTTTCTTAAGACCGAATTCTATATTGCAGGCAAAATTACAGTTAGCATTTATTCGAATCAGATTCGTCATTATTCTTTTGCTGATTCATTTTGGCGACCAAAGCTTTCATCCGCAAGGCTTTTTCTCTTTTCTCTTCTTGGAGTTTTGCCTTTTTGCGGTTTAATAATTTGGTGTGCAAAGCCTTATTTTTTGTATTTTTTTCGGGTCCTTTTGCCATAATTTTAAATGCTTGAAATGCAAAGATAAAGTTTTAATTTCTTTGTTAATTCCTTGATGCGCTGTTAGCCGCTTTTTTGTCACAGATTTAAAAAATTTTAAAAATCTGTGGATCACTTTTTTTGGTAACAGTTTTCACGCAAGGATCGGAAAGCCTCCAAAAATGCGAAAAACTTTCTCAAATAGCCCCGATGTCAGCGACTATCCTTTTGTTTTTTTCTTTAAAAAATAAAAGATAGTGCTGAACAGCGGGAATTGCAATTCCTGAAAAAGAAGGACGATTCGCTTCAAATGACAAAGAATATATTTTAGGTATTTCAGCGGTAATAGATTAATTTTGCATACTTATTTAAAGAAAAAGATGATACAGAATCCGAAAAGATATACGATTACGGCGGCTTTGCCTTATACTAACGGCCCGATTCACATTGGGCATTTGGCGGGAGTTTATGTTCCTTCTGATATTTATGCCCGATTTTTGCGCTTGCAAAATCGCGATGTGGCGTTCATTTGCGGCAGCGATGAACACGGCGTGGCGATTTCGATGAAGGCGAAAAAAGAGGGAATTACGCCACAGGAAGTGATTGATAAATATGACGGAATCATTAGAAAATCATTTCAGGATTTCGGAATTTCTTTTGATAATTATTCTAGAACTTCAGCGAAAATTCACCACGATACAGCTTCTGAATTTTTCAGAAAATTGTATGACAATGGCGATTTTATTGAGGAAGTAACAGAGCAATTGTACGATGCAAAAGCGAATCAGTTTCTAGCGGATCGCTTCGTGGTTGGAACTTGCCCAAGATGTGGTAATGATGGTGCTTACGGAGATCAATGCGAAAATTGCGGATCAACTTTGAATGCTACGGATTTGATTAATCCGAAATCGACAATTACTGGAGAAACTCCGATTTTAAAAGCAACAAAGCATTGGTTTTTGCCTTTGGATAGATATGAGGATTTCTTGCGAGAATGGATTTTAGTCGGACATAAAAATGACTGGAAACCGAATGTTTATGGCCAGGTGAAATCATGGATTGACGGCGGTTTAGAGCCTCGTGCCGTGACCAGAGATTTAGATTGGGGAATTGACGTTCCGGTTGAAGGTGCGGAAGGAAAGAAATTATATGTGTGGTTTGACGCGCCAATTGGCTACATTTCTTCGACGAAAGAATGGGCTTTGAGAGAAGGAAAAGATTGGGAACCGTATTGGAAATCTCAAGATACGAAGTTGGTTCATTTCATCGGGAAGGACAATATTGTTTTTCATTGTATTATTTTTCCAGCAATGTTGAAGGCTGAAGGAAGTTATATTTTGCCAGATAATGTTCCTGCAAATGAGTTCTTGAATTTGGAAGGAAATAAACTTTCTACTTCTAAAAATTGGGCAGTTTGGTTGCACGAATATTTGGAAGATTTTCCAGATAAGCAGGATGTTTTGCGTTATGCGTTAACATCGAATGCTCCGGAAACTAAGGATAATGATTTTACTTGGAAGGATTTTCAGGCGAGAAATAACAACGAGTTGGTGGCTATTTTTGGTAATTTTATCAATAGAGTTGTGGTTTTGACGAATAAATATTATGACGGAATTGTTCCGACTCCAAACGAATTTTCTGAAGTAGACGAAGCGACTTTGGCTGAATTGAAAGCGTATCCTGCAGTAATTGCAAGTTCTGTGGAACGTTACAGATTCAGAGAAGCTTTGGGCGAATTGATGAATGTAGCGCGTTTAGGAAATAAATATTTGGCCGATGAAGAACCTTGGAAAGTTGTGAAAGACAATCCGGAAAGGGTGAAAACGCAGATGTATGTTGCTCTGCAAATTGCTGGTGCTTTGAGCATTTTGGCGGAACCGTTTTTGCCATTTACTTCTGAAAAGTTAAAACGTATTCTTGTCATTCCGACGAAGGAGGAATCTCAATTGACTTGGAACGATATTTCTGAAAACTCAGATTTGATTCCGGCCGGACATAAAATTGGTGAAGCAGAATTGCTTTTTGCAAAAATTGAAGACGAAGAAATTCAAAAACAAATAGACAAATTGGAAGCTACAAAAACAGCCAACAAAGCAGAAAATAAAAAAGCAGAACCTCAGAAAGACTTGATTCAATATGAAGATTTCGCAAAAATGGATTTGCGTGTTGGAACCATTCTGGAAGCTGAGAAAATGCCTAAAGCAAACAAGCTTTTAGTCTTGAAAGTAGATACAGGAATTGATGTGAGAACTATCGTTTCTGGAATTGCTGAAAGCTTTACTCCGGAAGAAATTGTGGGTAGAAAAGTGACCGTTTTAGTGAATTTGGCTCCAAGAGCTTTGCGTGGCGTGGAAAGCCAGGGCATGATTTTGATGACTACGAATGCAGAAGGGAAATTGGTTTTTGTCAATCCAGATGCTGAAGTTGGGAATGGGGAAACTATAAATTAATATTTTACAATCCTGCTAGGGTTTTAAACCCTAGCAGGGTTAAATAAAAACTATAATGAACATACAAGTAATCGCTTTCGACGCTGACGACACCTTATTTGTGAACGAGCCTTATTTTCAAGAAACAGAAGAGAAATTCTGTGGCTTGATGAATGATTATCTTTCAAAACAGGGAATTTCTCAGGAACTTTTTAAAGTAGAAATTGACAACTTGCCTTTATACGGTTACGGAATCAAAGGTTATATTCTGTCAATGATCGAAGCCGCGATGAAAATTTCGAACAAGACGATCAGCATTCAAGTGGTTGATAAAATCTTGGAATACGGAAAAGAATTATTGCAAAGACCAATCGAATTATTAGACGGAGTCGAAGAAACGTTGCAAGCTTTACACGGAAAATACAAACTGGTCGTGGCTACAAAAGGCGATTTATTAGACCAACGAAGAAAACTGCACAATTCTGGTTTGGGACATTATTTTCACCATATCGAAGTGATGTCTGACAAGCAGGAAAAAGATTATCACGATTTATTAGCTCGTTTGGAAATCCAGCCAGAAGAATTTTTTATGATTGGAAATTCTTTGAAATCAGATGTTTTGCCGGTTTTGGGAATTGGCGGTCACGCTGTTCATATTCCGTTTCATACGACTTGGGCTCACGAAAAAATTGACCATGAAGTGAAGCATAAAAACTTTAGAACTGTGGGAAAAATTACTGAAGTTTTGCCTTTTTTGCTATAAAAATTCAAAAACCACAGATTACAGGATTAAATGAATTTCTTAAAAATCTTTTGAATCCTGCAATCTGTGGCAAATAATAAAATGAAAACAAAATTAGATTTAAACACTTGGCCACGAAAAGAACACTTTGAATTTTTTAGTAAATTCGAAGAGCCATTTTTTGGAATTGTAGCCAATATCGATTGCACGAAAGCCTATGAAACTTCAAAGAAAAACGGAGTTTCATTTTTTTTATATTATCTTCATAAAACGCTTTCGGCTGTAAATGCTGTGGAAAATTTTCGCTATAGAATTGACAATGGCGAAATTTATATTTTTGACAAAATCGATGCTTCAGCAACATTGACGCGTGATGACAACACTTTTGGGTTTTCTCTGATTCCGTTTTATGCAGATTTTGAGATATTTCAAGACAAAGCTTTGGAAGAAATCGAAAGAGTCAGAAATACGTCAGGACTTTTTACCAGAAGTTTTGAGGTCGATAATCTGATTCATTTTTCTGCAATTCCTTGGGTTGATTTCACGTCGCTTTCGCACGCGAGAAGTTTTGCTTTTCCGGATAGCTGTCCGAAGATTTCTATCGGAAAAATGACGATTGCCGAAGATAGAAAAAGATCGATGGCAGTTTCTGTTCACGTTCACCACGGCTTGATGGACGGTTTTCACGTTGGTAAATTTTTCACTAAATTTCAAGAGTTTATGGATTCTTAAACTTGCGGTATTGTTTTTGAGCAAGAAATAAAAAATGTAGGTTATGAAAAAAATACTATTTGCGCTTTTTGTTTTTACTTCTTTTACGGCTTCTTTTGGTCAAACTATTCTGAATTCGCATCCAATGAAACTGCGAAATTCAAGAAATAATCATCAGGTATTAAATGCTGTAAATGCCCAAAATCAAGTTTTTGTTTTTGCTACAGATAAAGAAAAATTAACCGGACTGAAATACAATCAAGCATTGTTTTTTTCTGATAGCCTTTCTATAAACAGACCTGACAAAGAATACAATTTGATGGCTGGATATAGTTTTGAAGACAATGGAAATCCTTGCATTTATTGGGCTTCAGAAGATTTTAGAAAACTGCAATTGCTTAGATTTGATTTTGAAAGCAAAATAGTTAAAACAGCTGTTTTTCAATTTGAATTTAAAGAAGAATCGATTTTGAGCACATTTAGTGAAAATAATTCTTTTTATATTCTGACACTTCCAAAAAAAGAAGACAAACTTAAATTATATATTTTAAGGAAAAATGAACTTGCTGAAAAAATTATAGATTTTTCTGCGTATAAATTTACAGATGAAAAAGGAGTACCCAGGACTTTTAATCAATTGATACTTGAAAAAGGTTTGGAAATGATCGATACAAAAGCACTAAATCCATTATTTCAAACCGTCGGGAAATCAAAAATATATGTTGACAGAAATAAAATTGTATTGACTTTTGATTCAAATACGCAAACACAACTTTTTGAAATTGATTTGAATTCTTATTCAGTGTCTCAAAAAAACATCCTGCAACAAGTTTTGGCAAAGCAGATGGGCAATTCCAATTCTTATTTTCATCAAAATAAACTTTATCAGATAAAGACAAATGAAGAAGAATTGGCTCTTTCAGCTATCGATTTAAAATCTGGTGAAATACTCAAGAAATATTATGCGGACATAAAAGATACGATTTCATTCAGAAATTCGCCACTTTTCAGTCAGACAGGGAGCCAAACTGGCAAGGCAATGAAAAACACCAAAAAATTCTTGCAAAGGTTAAATTTATCTGATATCGGCATTTCTGTTTATAAAACTCCAAAAGAAATAATGTTAACCGTTGGCGGTATACGAAATGTGAATTCTACAGGAAATGTCCTTTTAGGTATTACTGCAGGAGTTGCAATAGTGGCAACAGGAAGTGGTGGTGACATGAGTGGCTTGTTTGAATCAGGAAGCTTACAATCAACTTATTTTGAAGCTTTGTTTGATGATAAATTTGAACATCAAAATGTTTCTCAGCAGGGACTTGCCGTGGATTTTATTTCACAATTCATGGCAGAAAATGATGTCACATTGCAATCAGTTTTTCCATTTAAGGATTATTATGTTTTGGGATATTATGATTCGAAAAAGAAAGAATATGTGATGCGAAAATTTGAAGATATTTCTGAATAAATAAAACAGAATGTTTCCAATCGCTTATCATCCTATTTACAAGCATCCTTTGCCGGAAGGTCATCGATTTCCGATGCTGAAATATGAACTTTTGCCACAGCAATTGTTATACGAAGGAATTGTTTCTGAAAATGATTTTTTCTCCCCGGGTCTTCCTGATTTAAAATATGTTTTAGCCATTCATACAAAGGAATATGTTGATGATTTATTGAATCTAACTTTAGATCCAAGAAAAGCTAGAAAAATTGGTTTTCCACTCTCACAAGAATTAATCGAAAGAGAATTAAGAATTGCTAATGGAACAATTTTAGGATGTGAAAAAGCACTTCAAAAAGGATTTGCATTTAATATTGCAGGAGGAACACATCACGCTTATTCTGATCACGGCGAAGCATTTTGCTTATTAAATGACCAAGCAATTGGCGCTCAATATTTGCTAGCCGAAAGACTCGCATCCAAAGTTTTAATCATCGATTTAGATGTCCATCAAGGCAACGGAACTGCAGAAATCTTCCAGAATAATCTAAATGTTTTTACTTTTTCTGTCCACGGAAAGTCAAATTATCCGTTTAAAAAAGAAATTTCTGATTTAGATATTGCTCTTCCGGATAACACTTCTGATGACGAATATCTGAAGATTATAAACGAATTTGTTCCAAAATTAATTGAGCAAGAAAAACCTGATTTCATTTTTTATTTAAGTGGCGTTGACATTTTAGATTCTGATAAACTCGGAAAATTAGGCTGTTCGATCGACGCTTGCAAAAAACGTGACGAGATTGTTTTTTCGAATTGCAAGCAATTTGAAATCCCTGTACAATGCAGCATGGGTGGCGGTTATTCTCCTGAAATTAAAACAATAATTGAAGCACATACGAATACATATCGTGTCGCAAAAGATGTTTTTTGTTAAATCCATTCGTCAAAAACGAATGGATTCTTAAATAATTTTAAATTCTATTTGGCGTTTATAATCAACAGTATTTCTTCTCCGTGATTTTCAATTTTTAAATCTCCGAAGCCTTTTATTTTCTTTAAGTCAGAAATTGTTTTTGGCTGTTTTACAACTGCATTCAGCAATTCAGAATTATGGCAAATCATAAAACTTGCAATGTTCCAATCTTGTGCTTTTTTAGTCCGCCAGGTTTTCAATTCTTGGTAAATTCCTAATTGTTCAGGCTCTAAATCTTGTTCTTGAATATCGCCAACTTTTCTTTCTGGCTTACTTTCTAATTTCTTCTCTTCATAATGAATCAAAACTGACCAATGATTAGTTTCTCCTTCCACAAAATGCGTGTCTGATTTAATAAACTCAATACTTTCCAAAAAATCATTGAGTGACTTTTGGTCTGAAATAAATTTCTCTGAATTTAATCGGATGGCAAAGATATGAACCTTCATGTTTTATTTATTTCCTAATAACAAAATGTCATTTACAACTACTTCCGTCACATATCTTTTCTCACCGTTTTTATCGTCATAACTGCGGTGTGTCAATTTTCCTTCCACTGCAAATTGGTTTCCTTTTGTCACATATTTCTCAATGATTTCGGCAGTTTTCCCCCAAGCCACAAGATTATGCCATTGCGTTTCAGTGATTTTTTCGCCTTTATCATTCGTGTAGCTTTCATTTGTGGCAATTGTCAGCGTCGCTAATTTTTTTCCTCCATCAAAGGTTTTGATTTCTGGATCTTTTCCTGCATTTCCAATTAATTGTACTTTGTTTCTTAATGCGTTCATGGCTTGTAAATTTAAAATGTTAGTAATTGTTTTGTCTTTAAAATCAACATTGCAAAGATGTAATAACTCTAAAAATTTAGTCGGTTATCAACCATTTACTTTCGGTTGTAAATGCTTGTAAGCGTTTGCAAACGGAAAATATATTGCGTAACTTTCGGGGAAAAGGACTTTTATGCAGACGGAAATTAATAAAGTTGAACTACGAAATTTACAAATTGAAGATTACAAACAGCTGAAAACATCGATGCTTCACGCTTATTGTGAACTTGATGACACTTATTGGGAAGAAGAAGAAATTGAAAAATTGCTCTCGATTTTTCCGGAAGGTCAATTAGTGATTTTAGTAGATGATAAAGTTGTGGGTTCTGCACTTTCACTTTTGGTAAGCTATAAAAAAGCGAGTTCAAATCATACCTATCAAAAAATTACTGGAAATTCTTCTTTTTCTACACACGATCCTGAAGGCGAAGTTTTGTATGGAATTGATGTATTTATAAGTCCGGAATATCGCGGTTTGCGTTTGGGAAGAAGATTATATGATGCAAGAAAAGAATTATGCGAAACTTTAAACTTGAAATCCATCATTTTCGCAGGAAGAATTCCGAAGTATTCTGAATATTCAGATGAAATTACACCTAAAGAATATATTGACAAAGTGCGTTTGAAAGAATATTATGATCCGGTTTTGTCTTTTCAGTTGAGTAATGACTTTCATGTCTTGAAGATCATGAAAAATTATCTGGAAGGCGATGTGAGTTCTCAAGAATATGCCGTTTTATTAGAATGGAATAATATCTATTATGAAAAAAGTCCGAAATTAATTAATGCTAGAAAAAGTGTAATCCGTTTAGGTCTAGTGCAATGGCAAATGCGCCCGCTAGCAAATTTAGAAGCGCTTTTTGAACAATCTGAGTTTTTTATAGACGTGGTATCTGGTTATAATAGCGATTTTGTACTTTTTCCAGAATTATTTATTGCGCCGTTAATGGCTGATTATAATCATTTAACGGAAGCCGATGCAATTCGAGAAATTTCCCATTTCACAGAGCCAATTAGAAAGAAATTCCAAGAATTTGCAATTGCTTACAATATAAATATTATTACGGGAAGCATGCCTTTTACGGAAGACGGAAACTTATATAATGTAGGATTTTTGTGCAAGCGCGACGGAACTTCAGAAATGTATACCAAAATTCATATTACGCCAAACGAAGTGCAATATTGGGGAATGAAAGGCGGTTCAGAAATTAGAACTTTTGATACCGATTGTGGTAAAATCGGAATTATGATTTGTTATGACGTTGAATTCCCAGAAATGGCAAGATTGATGGCTGATGAAGGAATGGAAATTTTATTTGTACCATTTTTGACTGATACGCAGAATGCTTATACACGTGTGAAGCTTTGTGCTCAGGCGCGTGCGATTGAAAACGAATGTTATGTAGCGATTGCGGGTTGCGTAGGAAATCTTCCAAAAGTGAATAATATGGATATTCAATATGCACAAGCAGCAGTTTTTACACCCTCAGATTTTGCATTTCCAAGTAATGGGATAAAAGCCGAAGCAACTCCAAATACCGAAATGACTTTGATTGCAGATGTCGATTTAGATATGCTTAAAAAACTCCACGAAATGGGAAGCGTTAGAATTTTGAAAGACAGAAGAGACGATTTATATAAAATTAAAAAGCTGAAATAGAAAAAATTATATATGTTTGTGTAGGAAAATGAATTGTAAAGTTTTGTTAGCTTTTTTAAGTTAAATTTTATGCAGATTTATTGCTATTTTAGGATAATCTCTGATTTATAAACCAAAGCGAAAGTATATGCCAAAATCATGTTTAGAATGTGAAGAAAAAATCAATGGTCGAGAAGATAAAAAGTTTTGTTCAGACGGTTGCAGAAATGCTTATAACAACAAAATAAATAAAGATTCAAATAATTATATGCGTAACATTAATAATAAGTTACGCAAAAATTATAGAATTTTAAGCGATATAAATGTAGAAGGAAAAACAAAATCATCACGGTCTAAGCTTTTAAGCAAAGGTTTTGATTTTGAGTTTTTCACAAATATCCTCCATACAAAAACAGGAAACACTTATTATTTTTTATACGACCAAGGATATTTGGCATTAGAAAATGATATTTTTATGTTAGTCAAGAAAGATATTTAATGCCAAAACCTTACAGGCTGTAATGAAAAAAAATTATAGATTTCTTTTGTCTGCGTTGCTCGTTGCAGGCATGATTTACGGTGTTTTTTACGCCTTGATGCCACAGTGGATCTCTGAAAATGAGATGCCGTTAAAAGAGTTTTCTACCAAAAGGGCCTTGAAACATGTTGAGGCGATGGCAAAACAGCCACATTATATTGGTTCTGAAAATCATAAAACCGTTGCAAATAATCTCGAAAAAGAACTCCAAAATTTAGGATTAGAAACCGCAACGCAAGAAGGATATTCTCTAACGGAATGGGGAAATCTATCGAAATCTAAAAATATTTTAGCACGAATTAAAGGTTCTGGAAACGGAAAAGCACTGTTGCTTTTGTCGCATTATGACAGCGCACCGCACTCTTCGTCACTTGGCGCCAGTGATGATGCTTCAGGAATTGCAACTATTTTAGAAACCGTTCGTGCTTTTTTAGCCAATAAAACAGCCAATAAAAACGATATTGTTATTTTATTTTCTGACGGAGAAGAACTAGGATTAAACGGAGCAGCTTTGTTTGTAACTGAACATCCATGGGCAAAAGACATTGGATTGGCTTTGAATTTAGAAGCAAGAGGAAGTGCAGGTCCGTCTTATATGTTAATGGAAACCAATCAAGGAAATGCAAAAATGGTCAAGGAATTTACCGAAGCAAATCCAAGTTATCCAGTTTCTAATTCTTTGATGTATAGCATTTACAAGATGCTTCCGAATGATACTGATTTGACCGTTTTTAGAGAAGAGGGGAAAATTCAAGGTTTTAATTTTGCTTTTATCGACGACCATTTTAATTATCATACGCAGCAAGACGATTTGCAACATTTAAGTTTGACGACTCTAGAACATCAAGGGACTTATCTTGTACCGTTATTAAATTATTTTGCGAATGCTGATCTGAGTTCGCTGAATTCTAGTGAAGATTATGTCTATTTCAATACGCCTTTCGCTTTTGTAAGTTATCCCTTTTCATGGAATTTTATATTGGTAATTGTTGCGACCTTACTTTTTATCTTTTTCGTATTTATTGGAATCGGAAAAAGAGCCTTGTCACCAAGAGAAATTTTGAGAGGATTTTCACCACTTTTTGCCTCACTTTTAGTTTCAGGAGCGGTAGCATTTTTAGGATGGAAAGCAATCAATGAATTTTATCCACAGTACAAAGATATTCTTCACGGATTTACTTACAACGGACATTCATATATCGGTTTCTTCGTATTTTTAAGCTTGGCGATCAGCTTTGCTTTTTACAAAAAATTCTATTTTGAAAATCAAGCGATGAGTTTTGCCGTAGCTCCAATTTTTCTTTGGATTTTGATCAATTTGGCTTTGGCATTTTTCCTTCCTGGTGCTGGATTTTTTATCATTCCGGTGTTTTGCAGTATTCTTATGCTTGGTGCTTTTGTCATTACACAACGAAATAATTGGATATTAAATTTAATCTTAAGCATTCCAGCTTTTGTGATTTTCGCTCCTTTCATAACAACTTTTCCAATCGGGTTAGGACTCAAGCTTTTAGCAGGAAGCGCCGCTTTGACCGTTTTATTATTCACTTTATTGTTGCCTGTTTTTGGCTATTATCCAAAGAAAGGAAACTGGGCACTTTTAATGGTTTTAATCGCTTTCGGATTTTTAATCAAAGCACACATCGACTCAGGTTATGAAGCAGGAAAAGCGAAACAAAACAGCCTTTTGTATGTTTTCGATAATGATACAAACAAAGCGCTTTGGGTAACTTATGACAAAAACCTTGATGCTTGGACAAAAACTTATTTAGGTAAAAATCCTGGAAATGCTGAGGAATTGGATGCTTACAATTTATTCAGCAAATACAATTCTAAATTTACGCACGCAACAAATGCGCCAGCAAAAGACTTGGCCGGACCCACAATTCAATTTGTAAAAGATGCTGTAATTGGAAATCAGCGTTATCTTACGATAAAAATCACTCCGAATCGAAAGGTAAACCGCTATGATATTTTTGCCCATGAAAATCTTACTTTCCATAATTTAAGAACCAACGGCGTGAAACATATCAATCAAGAAGGCTCTGCTTTCAAGCGAAACGGACGAAAATTATTGAGTTATTATGTGACAGACAACGAAACTTTGGAAATGCAATTCAGCGTGGATTCAAAAGCTGTTTTAGACATGGAATTGATGGAATCGTCATTTGATTTATTATCGAATAAAATGTTTAACGTTGCAAAACGAGAAAATTGGATGATGCCGACACCATTTGTATTAAATGATGCAGTTGTCCTAAAACAAAAAATAAAGTCTAATTTCAAGCAAGAAATTGTTCCTGAAGCAATTTTAGATAGCGTTTCACTAGTAATTCCAAAATCAAATGTCCAAAATTAGTTTGCTCGGCTGTGGCTGGCTAGGTTTGCCGTTGGCAAAATCTTTGTTAGAAAAAAAACACGAATTAAAGACATCAACAACTTCTCCAGAAAAAATTGAGAAATTAGAAAGTTTTGGCTTAAATCCATATTTGATTTCGCTTTCTGATGTAATCGAAGGCGATATTTCTGGATTTCTACAAGATTCTGAAATTCTGATTATTGATATTCCGCCAAATCTTACTGCGAGTGAAAACGATAATTTTACTGCAAAGATCAAAACCCTGATTCCTGAAATAGAAAAATCTTCTGTGGATAAAGTTTTATTTGTAAGTGCGACTTCGGTTTATGACGATGACGAAAGTTTTAGAATTATTACTGAAAAAACACCCGAAAATCCTGTTACTGAAAGCGCAAAGCAAATGTTAAAGGCAGAAGAAATTTTGTTTGAAAACAAGAATTTTAAAACCACGAGTCTTCGTTTTGGCGGTTTATATGGAGCAGAACGCCATCCAATTTATTATTTATCCGGCAAAACAGGCATTGCAAATCCAGATGCGCCGATTAACTTGATTGGATTAAAGGATTGCATTGGAATCATTGAAAAGATTATTGAAAAAGAATCTTGGAACGAAGTTTTCAATGCTGTAAATCCAGAACATCCAAGCAGAAAAGAATATTATAATGGAAAAGCAGCTTCTTTAGAATTGCCATTGGTTGGTTTTGATGAAAGTAAAACTTCTGTTGGAAAAATTATTGATTGCAGGAAAGTTATTGGAGTTTTGGGACATGAGTTTGGAGAAATATGAAAAGCATAATTTTGTATATAATTTTCGGAATACCAGTGTTTATTAGCTGTGCCGAAAAATCAAAAGCAAAAAATCAAAAGCAAAAAATCTATGTAATCTCAAAAGAAGACAGTATTCAAAACTTATCTTTTCAAATAGAATATCCAGATTACGCGCAAAACAATTTTGTAATAGGAAATAATAATAAAGTTTATTTTTATAGAACTTCTCCTGTAATGATATGCATCCCTCAAAAAAAACATCCACCAGAATTTATCGATTTGCAGCCAAATGATATCATTGAATTACCTGTTAGCAGTATTGGTGAGTTTGTACATCTTAATTTCGGAGGAGAATCACGTAGAAAAAGTATAATTTCGATAGCTTCTTTTACTGACACAATAAAGTCTGATAGTTTTAAACATTTATTGACTTCATTTGCTACTGAAAAGATTGCAAAATATTTTATTCGTAGGACAACTTTAGAAGAGGAGATTGTTCTTATCCATAAAACTAAAGACATTTTTTATTCTCCAGAAGAGGTCGATTGGGATACGACTCGAATAAATTTCAGTTTTAAAGAAGATGTCGAAAACATTTTAAAGAAAACTCAAGAGAAATTTAAGAAGAGATTATAAAACAAAAAAATCCCAAGCTCTCACTTGGGATTTTTCATATAATCTATTACCAGATTTTTACTCTTTTTGCAGGCTCAACATACATTCCGTCGCCTTTTTTAATTCCGAAAGCTTCATAGAAAGCATCCACGTTTTGCAATGGAACATAAGCTCTGTACATTCCTGGTGAATGCGGATCTGTTTTTACTTGGCTTTTAATCGCCTCGTCACGTGCTTTAGTTCTCCAGATTGTTGCCCATGAAATAAAGAAACGTTGTTCTGGCGTGTAACCGTCGATTAATCCTGGATTTCCATTTTCTTTTAGGTATAATTTCAAACCATCATAGGCTGCATTTACTCCACCCAAATCTCCGATATTTTCACCTAACGTAAATTTACCATCTACATAAATTCCTGGTAATGGCTGTAAAGCGCTGTATTGATCAGCCAAAGAACCGCCAAGGCCTGTAAATTGTTTCAAATCTTCTTCAGACCACCAATCAACCAAGTTTCCGTCAGCGTTGTATCTTGCTCCAGAATCATCAAATCCGTGAGAAATTTCATGACCGATTACTGCTCCGATTCCTCCATAATTTACCGCTTCGTCAGCTTTGTAATCATAGAATGGAGGTTGTAATATTGCCGCAGGAAATACGATTTCATTATAAGCCGGATTGAAATAAGCATTCACCGTTTGTGGTGACATGAACCATTCGTCTTTGTCAACAGGCTTATCTAATTTCTCGATATCTTTTTTATAGCTCCATCTTGCGATATTTTTCATATTCTCGAAATAAGAACCGCCATTTTCTGGACTAGCAATTGCCAATGCAGAATAATCTTCCCATTTGTCAGGATATCCGATTTTGATTCTTGATTTGTGCAGTTTTTCAATTGCGCTCGCTTTGGTTGCTTTTGTCATCCATGGCAAGTTGTTGATTCTGTTTTCGAATGCCAAGAATACGTTTTTGATCATTTTCTCAGCTTTTGCTTTTGCTTCTGGCGGGAATTTTTCAGCTACGTACAATTTACCTAAAGCTTCTCCAATAGTTCCGTTTACGGTTTGAAGCGCATTCTCGTTTCTTGGTCTTTGTTTTACGGCACCAGTTAAAGTTTTGCCATAGAATTCCCAGTTTGCTTTTTCAATATCTGTAGAAAGCATTCCTGTAGATTTGTTTAAAAGTGACCATTTTAAGAATTCTTTCCAGTCTTCCACTTTATTTTGCTTGAAAATTTCTTCTAAAGAAGCCATATATTTTGGCTGTGAAACAATAATTGTTTGCAATTTAGGAAATCCAACGCCGCCCAAATAAGTTTCCCAATTGATAGAAGGCGTCAACTTTTGAAGTTCGGCAACCGTCATCGGATTATACGTTTTTCTATCGTCGCGCATTTCAACACGGTCTAATCTTGGAGTTGACAACGCAATTTCCAAAGCTAAAATCTTCGCTGCATTTTTCTTCGCTTCTGCTGGCTTTTCGCCAATGAATTGAAGCATTCTTGCTACGTGAAGTTCATATTTTTCACGTTTTTCTTTAGAATCTGCCTCTTCTGAAACATAATAATCTCTATCTGGAAGACCCAATCTGCCCAAACCTAATCTTACTACGTTTTTATTGCTGTCTTTTTCGTCAGAACCTACGCCTACGCCAAAAAATCCTAAACCACCAACTGGTTCCATTTCAACCATTAAAGCTTGAAGATCTTTGATGTTTTTTATAGCATTTACTTTTGCCAAGTAAGGTTTTAACGGCGTAATTCCTTGTTTGTTTCGGGCAACCGTATCCATTATGGATTTGTAAAGATTGACCGCTTTTGCCTGGTCTGATTTTGGATCTAATTTTTTATCAGCAACAGCTTTATTCAAAATGGCCAAAACGTCATTGTCTGTATTTTGACGAAGTTCATCAAAACTTCCCCAACGTGTTCTATCTGAAGGAATTTCGGTGGTTTTAATCCAAGTTCCGTTCACGAATGTAAAGAAATCGTCATTTGGTTTTACACTTTTATCCATGTACTGGAGCTCAATTCCATGAGTTTTGGGTTTCTCCTGAGCATTTGCTCCAAGCGATGCTAATACAATCGCAGTGATTGAAAGCATGCTTTTATTCAAGATTATTTTCATATTGAAATGTTTAGTATAGCTACAAATTTAAAAAGTTAATAATTGTATGGATTCAATTTACTGTTAAAAAAAGATTTGGATGTGCGTTTAGTTTGTAATTTCGCAAAAAATCCCTTCAAATGTTTACCTTCTTTAAAAAATATCGAATTTTCTTTCTTGTTTTTTTTGTGCTTTCTGCTATAATTCTGACACTTTTTTATAATGCATTGAAACCCAAAAAGACGCTAAAAATCTATAATCCTGCAGATGTAAACCCAGAAATGGTTGACACAACGGTTCAATTTATCAAACGCGACCATATGATTGATGATTTTTCTTTTACGAATCAAAACGGAAAAACAATTACGCAAAAAGACTATGAAGGAAAAATTTATGTAGCTGATTTTTTCTTTACTACTTGTCCTTCAATTTGTGTTCCGATGGGTGAGAATATGGCTTGGTTGCAAGAACAGATTAAAAATAATCCGAAGGTCATGTTGCTTTCGCACACCGTTACGCCAGACATTGACACGCCAGAAGTTTTAAAAGCTTATGCCTTAAAAAAAGGTGTAATTGATAGCAAATGGAATTTAGTCACTGGCAAAAAAGAGGACATTTATTACATCGCCAGAAAATCATATTTAGCTGTAAAAACTACTGATTCAAGTGAATTATACGATATGGTTCACACGGAAAACTTTGTGCTGGTTGATTCCAAAAGACGCATCAGAGGTTTTTATGACGGAACCAATCTTGAAGAAGTAAAAAAATTGCTAGAAGACATCAAATTCTTGTCAGGAGAAGAATGAATTTATTCGACCGGAAGGTAAATATCAAAGGTTGCGCCTTCTTGTAATTTTGCGCTTGCGGTAATTGTACCGCCATGATTTTCAACGATTTTCTTTACGATTGCAAGTCCAATTCCAGTACCGTTGTATTCTTCTTTTGGATGCAAGCTGCGGAAAAGCTCAAATATTTTTTCGCCATATTTTTGGTCAAAGCCAATTCCGTTATCTGAAATTTTAATATGACACTGTTTTTCAGTATGTCCAAAACTGGTTTCTCTGTCCACGATTTCGCAATTTATCGCAATCACTGGATTTACATCTGTTCTAGAAAATTTCAAGGCATTGCTGAAAATATTGTAAAGCAATTGGCGAAACTGAAACGGAATGATATTGCTCTCGCACATTTTATTAATTTCAATTTTGGCATTTTTTTCTTCTAATTCTTCTTTCAAGTCATCCATTACTAGTTCAACGACTTTTTTGAAATCAATAACCTCAAATTTTCTCTCATCGATCGAAGTTCTTGAATAAGCCAAAAGATCATTGATCAAAGCCTGCATTCTTTCTGCAGAATTCTGGATTCTCTTAAAATATTCTTTTCCTTTTTCAGATAAATTTTCAATTTCTTTTTCAGAAATTACGCTTACAAAAGTCTGAATCTTACGAAGCGGTTCTTGAAGGTCATGGCTTGAGATGTAAGCAAAAGATTCTAATTCTTTATTCAGTTTTTCAAGAGAATTATAATTCTCTTCTAATTGCTGGGTGCGAATCTGTACTTCCTTTTCGAGCAAATCAGTAAATATTTTTTGATTTTCTTCTTTCAGCTTGTTCAGTTCGCGTTCTTTGCTGAGTGTAGATTCTGTGTCGTCTAATTGTTCAATCGCATTTAAATGAAAAGAAATCAGTTCGGCAAAGAGTCTAAACATTGCCAATACTTCAGATGATTTTAAATCACGCGGATGCGGATCAATTGCACAGAGCGTTCCAAAAAAGCTTCCGTCTTTTCTAATAATCGGCACAGAAATATAACTCTGAAAGCCATATTGTGCTGGCGTATGGTGATTTTTAAATTCAGGATCTTCAGCGACATGGTCAATAACTACCGGATTTTGATGGTGCCTGATTTCATCACAAATCGTAGTCTTGATTTCTAATTCATCGCCCGGTTTTAATCCAAAAGAAATGTCATCACGCGTTGTGCAGGTTACCCATTTATCATCAGTAACGCGCGCCACAGCTGAAAAGCCCATACCCGTAGATTGGCAAATCACGTTGAGTATGTTCATAATAATCGGAATCTTTCCAATATCACGAATATCTTTTGCTATGTTTTTGTCTGGATGCATTTTTAGTTTTGTCTATATATAAATTTAAGCTATAAAATTAAATAGTGCGTTTTATTTATTCTTAAAGTTTCATTTTCTTGAAATAATATGATTTGTCTTCGTCGGTAATTTCCCTGATCACTTTGCACGGATTTCCGACGGCAATCACATTGTCAGGAATATCTTTGGTCACGACGCTTCCTGAACCGATGACGGTATTGTCGCCAATCGTAATTCCTGGATTGATTACAACATTGCCACCGATCCACACATTATTGCCAATTGTCACTGGAAATGCATATTCGATTCCTGTATTTCTTGGTTCAAAATGCACGGGATGTCCAGCTGTAAAAATGCTTACGTTTGGCGCAAACATCACGTTATCGCCGATTTTCACTTCGGCACAGTCTAAAATAGTGCAGTTGTAATTGCTATAAAAATTCTTTCCTATGAAAATATTATAGCCATAATCACAACGAAAAGGAGGTTCGATATAAAATCCTTTTTCTGTTTTTCCGAAGAGCTTTTTGATGATTTCATTCCTCGGCTTTAGTTCTTTCGGAGGAAGATTATTGAACTCAAAAACCAATTCCTTTGCATCTTGTCTTTCAGTAAAAAGTTCTTTCCCGTTAGCAAAATAAGGCTCGGCTGCAATCATTTTTTCTTTTTCTGTCTTCATTATAGCTATAGCCAAAGAGGCGATTTATTCATAAAATTCTTTAATCTCAAACTTCTTGTTTCCTGATTTTTTCAGTTCTTCCAAAAGATAATAGCGGTGGTAATAGCCTGTCAGCACGATTATTTTTTTGCCCGGATATTTCTTCGTGTAGGCAATAATATTCTTTGCCATAGTCTTGTTTCGCAAATCCCAGAAATCGCAAAATTCATTGTATCCTTCTTTAAGGCTTATTTTTTTTCCACTTGTAGTCGTGACATTTATTTCTGAAAATATCTTCTGTTCGTTGATTACTTTTCTAATTTCGTGATGCTGATAATATTGACGAAGTTTTGAAATACTGTCTGTTTTTGGATTGTTGAAATTAATGGCTGATAAATATCCGAAAGAGTTCAACTGGTCTGTCAATCTTCTATATTCTGAAACAATTGTGCGCTGTTCTTCATTCAGTTTGCCTGAACTGAAAAGACTGTCTAGAATTCGCATCGTCGGACTTTCTGATTGCTTGATTCCCTTTTCTCTGCGGTATTCATTTCTTCCTTCAAATTCAAAGGGACGAATCAATACTTCTGGATACTTTGCGATATATCGCTCTGATGCATTTTGCTCATTTTCTTTTGAAGGTCCCTTGAACTTAAAATCTTTAGTAAAAAAGGTATGGTCCATTTCATGTAGGATAATATCTGGCTTGACTTTTTCCATGATATTGTAAAGACTGTCAGCATTATAGCGATCCATTGGCGTATGCACATTTCCAATAACGATAATCTCACTTTTTTGGGCGAAAGAAGAAATTGTTATGCAAAAAATGGCTGCGATTTTAAAGAGTAATTTCATTATATTGAGTTTGCTATAAGATAGCTTTAAATTTTTCCTAAAAGTAAAAAACAATCCTAAACTAATGCTTAAGATTTACATAAAAAAAGCGGAATACCATTTGCATAGTATTCCGCTTACTCATCAGATTTATTTTTATTTTTTTTAATTCTTTTTCTTTTTGCCATCATCAATTATGGCTCCAGTTCCCGCACCCACAGCGGCTCCGGCAAGTCCACCAATTATGGCACCCTGGCCTTTTTTCTTAGAAACTGCGGCTCCCGTGATTGCACCTGCGCCAGCACCAATTACAGCGCCTTTCGCAGTAGAACTCCAACCTTTTTTCTTAGTTTCGGTAGTAGTTGTAGTTGCATTGTTTCTAGCGCTAGCTGAAGCTACTCTTGCATTCGCAGCTGCTTCTTTTTCAGCAACAATTGCATTCATTGAATCAATTGTTTTCTGTTTTTCGGCTGCTTCTTTTTGTTCTTTCATGACAACTTTAATAGAGTCAAGTTCACGTTGCTGGTCTAAAGCTACGTTTTCGGCTTTGGTGTCCCTACATGAAGTAAAGGCAAAAGCTACTAAGGCAATATAAAGTACATTTTTCATGACATTCAATTTAAAACATTTATGTTGGTAAAGGTAGGCTTGCAAAAGCTATAATGTCTTATATAATTACCTCTGAATGTTATGCAATCACATTATTTAAAAATCTTAATTATATGAATATTTGAAAAGGGTTTTGTTGATTCTTGTTCGGGATTTTACTTGTTTGAAAAAAAAACATTTTGCATAACAGCTTCAAAAATATGGTTTTGCATTGAAATTCGACTTTTTATGATGAAAATATGAATACAATAATAACATTCCCAAAACCTTTTTTTAACCTAAATAATTTTCAATTTAAAATACTAATAGTTTAAAATCAGATGAGCAAGGCAAAAGCCTTCGGTGTATCCAAAAAATAATACTTACTTTTGCAATCTAAAATCAATCTAAATTAGACTTGAAAACGCTAGCAGATCTCAAAATTGGCCAAAAGGCGCTCATTATCGATTTTAATATTGACAACATCCCATTAAAACTATTAGAAATGGGATGTTTGCCGGGCAACGTGGTTGAATTATTGCAGATTGCACCTCTTGGCGATCCAATATACATCAATGTAAATGACAGCCATGTAGCTATAAGAAAGGAAACAGCTAGCGAAATAAATATTGAAATCGTTACCGTAAAATAGTATGAGCCAACAAAATTTAAAAGTTGCCTTGATCGGAAACCCAAATGTGGGTAAGACTTCCGTGTTCAATCAACTGACGGGTTTGAAACAACAAGTAGGGAATTATCCCGGAATCACCGTCGAAAAGAAAGTCGGGTATTGCAAATTAAACGAAAATACAAAGGCAACTATTCTTGATTTGCCAGGAACTTATAGTTTAAATGCAAGTTCAATTGATGAAAACGTAGTCATTGAATTGCTTTTGAATAAAAACGATTCAAATTATCCACAAGTGGCTGTTGTTGTGACTGAAGTGGAAAATCTAAAACGGAACTTACTTCTTTTTACACAGATAAAAGATCTTGAAATTCCAACAATTTTGGTCATCAACATGGCTGACCGAATGGATTACAAAGGAATTACACTCGATATTCCTTACTTAGAAGAACATTTGAAGACGAAAATCGCATTGATTAGTTCTAGAAAAAATCAAGGGATTGATACCCTAAAAAATCTAATCGCTGATTACAAAAAACTTTCTTCAGAGCCTTGTTTGAACGCATCAAGTATTGATTCTGAATATTTTAATAAGCTCCGCCATGCTTTTCCTAAAGAATTGCTTTATAAATTGTGGCTGGTTATTACGCAAGATGTCAACTTTGGAAATCTACAGCGCCAAGAAATCGCTGAAAAATCGTTTGCAAAATCAAATCCTGAGTTAAAGAAAATGCAACAAAAGGAGACTATCAAAAGATATCAGTTTATTAATGATGTCTTGAAAGTAGGTTATACTATTGATGTCACAAAAGCGAAAGGAATTCGTGCGAGCTTGGATAAGATATTGATGCACAAAATTTTTGGCTATGTAATTTTCTTTGCTGTCTTAATGCTGATTTTTCAGTCGGTATTTTCTTGGTCAAGCATTCCGATGGACTTCATTGACGGGTCTTTTGCAAAGCTTAGTTCTTATGCAAAAATGAATATGCAACCAGGCGTTTTAACCGATTTAATTTCTGAAGGAATTATTCCAGGAATTGGCGGCGTTGTAATATTTATTCCTCAAATTGCCTTTCTTTTCTTATTTATTTCTGTATTGGAAGAAAGTGGCTATATGAGTCGTGTAGTGTTTCTTATGGATAAAATTATGCGAAAATTCGGGCTGAGCGGTAAAAGTGTCGTGCCCTTGATATCAGGAACTGCTTGTGCGATTCCTGCAATTATGGCAGCACGAAATATTGAAAATTGGAAAGAGCGATTGATTACTATTTTAGTCACGCCATTTACAACATGTTCGGCCAGACTTCCTGTTTATGCAATTCTAATTGCGTTGATAATTCCTGATAAAAGGCTTTTTGGATTTCTGAATTTACAAGGACTAACTTTGATGATTTTGTATCTTTTGGGTTTTGGTATGGCAGTATTCTCAGCCTATGTCTTAAATAAAATTTTGAAGTTCAAGAACAAGTCTTATTTTGTAGTAGAAATGCCAAATTATAGATTGCCGCTGTTTAAAAACGTAGCAATAAATGTGATTGAAAAAACGAAAGCGTTTGTTTTTGGCGCTGGTAAAATTATATTAGCACTTTCTATTATTCTTTGGTTTTTAGGCTCACACGGACCAAGCGATAAATTCAAAAATGCAGCACAAATCGTTGCAGAAATGCCACAGAATATGGATATTCCTGATGAGGTTCTGCAAGACGAAATCGCTTCTTATCAGTTGGAAAATTCTTATATCGGAATTATTGGAAAAGGAATAGAGCCAGTAATTCGTCCATTAGGATATGACTGGAAAATTGGAATTGCAGTGGTGACTTCTTTTGCAGCAAGAGAAGTCTTTGTTGGAACTTTAGCCACAATTTACAACGTAGGAAGTCATAGTGAAGAAGAAGTAACCATTAAAAACAGAATGGAAGCTGAAGTAGACCCAATAACAGGAAAGCCAATATTCAATTTCGCCACAGGAATTTCCCTTCTCTTGTTTTATGCGTTTGCAATGCAATGTATAAGCACGCTTGCTATTACAAAAAAAGAGACAAATTCTTGGAAATGGCCAATGTTGCAATTAGGGTTCATGAGTGCTTTTGCTTACAGCGTTTCATTGCTTGCGTATCAGTTCTTAAAATAACAGTTTATGGTTTCTTTGGGATATAAAGAAAATAGCCTTTTTTAACTTTGCAATATGGATCTACAAACAGTCATAATGTATGCTTTGGTTGCCGCTGCCGTCGCTTTCTTAATTAAGAAATTTTTCTGGAAAAAAAAGAAAAAAGCGGGTGATTGTGGAGGCGATGATTGTGGTTGCCATTAAACCAGTTTCACAAATAAATTACTCGCAATTTTATTTGAGATAACTAAATCTTTGCCATTAACTTTAATTTTCAAGGATTGATCAAAGGTTTCTTTTGAAATAAATTCAATTTTAGAACCAAGCGCAATTTCTTGTTTGTCAAGATATTTCAGAAATTCAGAAGATGTGTCTTTCACTCCAACACAAATTCCGATATTTTTTTCAGTCAATTCAGAAAGCAGTTGTTTTTCTACTTTTATAATTCGCCCCTCACTATCAGGAATTGGGTCGCCGTGTGGATCTTCCGTCGGATTTCCTAAAAAATCATCTAATTTATTGATTAATTTCTCTGATTTTATATGCTCTAATTGTTCGGCAATGTCATGTACTTCATCCCAAGAAAAATCTAGTTTCTCTACCAAAAAAACCTCCCATAAGCGATGTTTTCGGACTATCATTTTTGCAGCTAATTTTCCTTTATTCGTTAGCGAAACGCCTTGATATTTGATATAATGAATCAAATCTTTTTCGGCTAATTTCTTTAGCATGTCAGTTACTGACGACGCTTTAGTTTCCATTTTTTCGGCAATAGCATTGGTACTGCAAACGTCAGAATCTACTGCATTTGTCAAATGGTAAATTGTTTTTAAGTAATTTTCTTCTGAAAAAGTCATGTTATAGGTGCAGGATTTAAGGTGAAAGGCTTTGGGTTATTTTTTTACTATAAATAAAGGAATCGATATTTTATGGCGTAATTTATCAACCGTGGTTCCAAAAATAAGGTCTTTAAATCCAGTATGACCGTGTGTTCCCATGACTAAAATATCAAAACCACCAGCGTTGACAATGGCAGGAATAACTTTGTCAGGCATTCCAAATCCGAGTTTTGTTTCAACTTTAAAGCCTTGTTCGCTTAGCATTATTTTATATTCTTCCAATAATTTTTCATCGATTGTAGTTTCGTGATCTTTAATATCATCGCCATACATCATTGCTCCAACGGTTTCCACAACGTGAATCAGCGTATATTTTGCATCGCTTCCGCCTAATTCAAAAGCATTGTTAATTGCTGCTTCGTCTGATCTTGAAAAATCTACAGAAATCGCAATATTTTTCTTGCTGTAGGTTCCAGTTTTAGAAAATTTCAAGGCTAAATTATGTGGTGAGTGATTTTGGATTTGTGATTTTGATTTCGTAAAGAAAGGTTTGAAAACGATAAACAAAAGCAGGAATAAAAATCCGAAAGCCATTGGAACAATCGTCAGCCAAATCCATGTTGGATTTTCAGAAGCTTCCATCCAGCCTGTGATTTCGTCGTAAACTAATTTTGCGTTTAAACAAACAATCGTTGTTGCAATAATCCAAGAAGCAATTTTTGTCCATTTCCCAATGTGAAAACCTTTCATTTTTGTTTTGTCACTTACAAAATGAATCAGCGGAATAATTGCAAATCCTAATTGCAAACTCAAAATAACTTGGCTAAAAATCAAAAGTTTTCCGGTTATTCCTTCGCCATAAATCCAAATGACCAAAACTGCAGGGACAATGGCAATTAATCGCGTTATAATTCTTCTTACCCAAGGTTGGATTCTTAGATTTAAATATCCTTCCATGATTATTTGCCCAGCTAAAGTTCCAGTTACAGTTGAGCTTTGTCCTGCGGCAATTAAGGCAACTGCAAACAAAACGGGAGCCCATTTGTTTCCTAAAAGAGGTTCTAAAAACTGATGTGCATCTTGAATTTCAGCTACTTCAAAGTAGCCATTTTTGTGGAAAGTAGCTGCTGCTAGAATCAAAATTGCTGCATTTACAAAAAAGGCAAGATTTAAGGCAATTGTAGAATCTATAAAATTATATTTTAAAGCTTGCTTTATTCCAGCATCGCTTCGGTCAAATTTTCGGGTTTGAACTAAAGACGAATGTAAGTATAAATTATGCGGCATAACCGTGGCTCCAATGATGGAAATGGCGATGTAAAGTGCGGCTTCATTTGGCAAAGACGGAATCAATCCGGCGAAAACCTTGTCCATTTCAGGTTCGGCAAAAATCATTTCAAAAACAAATGAAAATCCAATGATTGCAACCAATGCGATAATAAAAGCTTCCATTTTCCGCATGCCTTTATTAATCAAAAATAGAAGCAGAAAAGTATCTAAAACAGTAATCAAAACGCCTTCCAATAGCGGAATTCCAAATAATAAATTCAAACCGATTGCCATTCCCAAAACTTCTGCCAAGTCACAAGCAGCAATTGCAATTTCTGCCAAGAAATATAAAATATAATTGACAAATGGAGAATAGGTTTCTCTAGAAGCCTGTGCCAAATCACGCTGTGTCACAATTCCGAGTCGCGCCGACAAACTTTGAAGCAAGAGCGCCATAATGTTACTCATTAGCAAAACCCATAGCAAAGTATAGCCAAATTGGCTTCCTCCGGCAATGTCAGTCGCCCAGTTTCCCGGATCCATATAACCTACGCTGATGAGATATGCTGGGCCCAAAAAGGCTAGTATTTTTCTAAATCCTGATTTTTTATTTTGCGTGGAAACCGATTCGTGGACTTCCTCAAGAGATTTACCCATATGAAAGATAAGTTATTATACAAATTTAATAAAATTATTTGATTAGTAAAATATAATTTTTAGTTTTGTCTAAATTTATAATTACTCTAATGAAAAATATAATTTTACTTTTCTCTTTAATTGCTTTTCAACTTTGTGAAGCTCAAGAAAAAAAATCGATTTCAGGAAAAATAACATCTAAAGAAAGAATTTTGGCTGATGCCGATATTAGAATTATCGGAACAAAATTCACAGCTTCTAGTGACAGTTTAGGTTTTTATAAAATTGAAAATATTCCTAGTGGAAATTATAAAATACAGATTTCGTTTGTCGGAAATAAAACGCTTCGCAAAACTATTTCTGTCAAATCAGAAGATGTAATTTTAGATTTTGAACTTGAAAATGATAATAATTCTTTAGATGAAGTTGTGGTTTCTGGAACCTTGAAACCTGTGAGCCGATTGGAAAGTCCGGTTCCAGTGGAAGTTTACAAACCGACTTATTTCAAGAAAAATCCAACGGCAAATATTTTTGAAGCATTGCAAAACGTAAACGGAGTTCGTCCGCAATTAAACTGCAATATTTGCAATACAGGAGATATTCATATTAATGGTTTGGAAGGCCCATATACTTTAGTTTTAATTGATGGAATGCCTATTGTCAGTGGTTTATCGACAGTTTATGGCTTATCTGGAATTCCGAATTCATTGTTGGAAAGAGTTGAAATTGTTAAAGGACCAGCATCTTCTTTATATGGAAGTGAAGCCGTTGGCGGTTTGATCAATATTATTACCAAAAACCCTTCGAGCGCACCGAGGTTTTCAGTTGACGGATTTAGCAATTCTTGGGGAGAAGCAAATTTAGATTTAGGTTTTAAAGCAAATATTGGCGAAAAATCTTCGGTTTTGCTTGGCATAAATTATTTCAATTATAATGATCCTACGGATAACAACAACGATAATTTTACTGATGTAACGCTTCAACACAGAATTTCAGTCTTCCAAAAATGGAATTTCGGGCGAAAAAGCGGAAAATTATTTTCACTTGCCGGGCGTTATTTTTATGAAGATCGCTGGGGTGGCGAAATGCAATGGGAAAAGAAATATCGTGGTGGAAGTGAAGTTTATGGGGAAAGTATTTACACCAAAAGATATGAATTGTTGGGAGCTTATGAACTTCCGATTGAAGAAAAAATGCTGTTTTCTTTTTCTATTACAGACCACGACCAAAACTCAGTTTATGGCGACGTTCCTTATTTGGCGCAGCAGAAAATCGGTTTTGGGCAATTGACTTGGGACAAAAAATTAGGCAATCACGATCTGCTTTTCGGGACTGCGATTCGCTATCAATATTATAACGACAATACGCCAGCAACTGAAACTTCAGACAAAACTTGGATTCCGAGTATTTTTGTACAAGATGAAATTAAATTTAATGAAAAACACAGCATTTTGCTTGGCGCGAGATACGATTACAATTCAGATCACGGTTCGATTTTCACGCCACGTTTTGCTTATAAATTTAAAGCGACTGACAATGATATTATTCGTTTGAATGCCGGAACGGGTTTTAGAGTTGTCAATCTTTTTACAGAAGAGCACGCAGCGTTGACTGGTTCTCGTGAAGTTATTGTGGAAGAAAAATTGAAACCTGAACAATCGTATAACGCGAATTTGAATTACCTGAAGAAAATTTATACATCTGACGGGACTTACATTGGAATCGAAACTTCGGCTTGGTATACCTATTTTACAAATTCGATTATTCCTGATTATGATACTGATCCAAATAAAATTATTTATAAAAATTTGGATGGTTTTGCAGTAACGACAGGAATCAGCATGAATGTTGACATGGTTTTTCAAAACGGATTAAAACTGATTTTAGGAGCAACTTATATGGATGTTTCCAAAACTGAAAATGATATAAAATCTAGGCAGATTTTAACCGAAAAATTCTCTGGAACCTGGGCAATTTCCTATAGAATTCCGAAGTGGTTTATTGATATTGATTACACAGGAAATTTTTATGGCCCGATGCGTTTGCCACTGTTGGGAGAAAATGATCCGAGAAAGGAATATTCGCCAACTTTTAGTATTCAGAACATTCAATTTACCTATAATAAAATCAAAAATATCGAAATTTATATGGGAATAAAGAACCTTTTGAACTGGACTCCCAATAAGGGAAATCCGTTTATTATTGCGCGAGCGAATGATCCTTTTGATGAAAATGTGCAATATGGACCGAGCGGAAATGTATTGGTAACGCCTGAAAATCCTTATGGCTTGACGTTTGACCCAAGTTATGTTTATGGGCCAAATCAGGGAATTCGAAGTTTTTTTGGAGTTCGATATACTTTGAAATAAATAATTTAGAACGCGGATTTAAACGGATAATGCAGATTTCCGCATTTCCTTAAATTAACTTATATGCCTTATACGGTTGGTATTAGAATTACCATATAAGGCATATAAGTTCATATAAGTTTAAAATAATCCATAAAATCCCTTAATCTGTGGCAAATGAAAAAAATTACCCTTTTATTTTTCTTACTAATCGCAGATAAAAACTTTGCCCAATTAAACACGCATACATTCGAACACGCAGAAAAATTATCCATCGAAAATCCAAAACCTTTCGTAATTTTCATCCATACAGATTGGTGTAAAATTTGCAAGATAATGGAAAATACAACTTTCAAAAGTAAAGGAATTATTGAACAATTAAATAAAAATTTCTACTTTATTTCTTTCAATGCTGAAGATAAAAAAGATATCAAATTCAATAAAAACACATTCAATTTCAAGCCAAAAGGTACAAATTCTGGAGTTCACGAATTGGCAGAATTATTATCAAATCAAACTTATCCGACGATCACAATTCTAAATTCAGATTATTCAATTTTAACCCAAATTGAATCATTTGTGAATACAAAAACATTGCTTAAAATCCTTGAAAAAGCAAAGAATTAAAATTCGTGGCAAAATAAATATCCTTATTTTTGAGCTATGAGAAAGTACGATTACATTTTTGCAGGAACCGGATTGGCAACGTTGATGACGGTTCATCAAATGGTACTTTCAAAGAAATTCTCTGATAAAAAAATCCTACTTCTCGATTCTGATATAAAGAAAACTAACGATAGAACTTGGTGTTTCTGGGAAAAACCAGATGGCGGCTATGAAAATTTAGTCACCAAAAAATGGAATACCGCAGTTTTTTCCAATGAAAAATATTTGAGAGATTTAGACTTAAATCCTTATCAATACAAAATGATTCAAGGATTGGATTTTTACAATTATATTTTTGAAATCATTTCGAAAGAAGAAAATATTGCATTTTTAAAACAAAAAATAATTTCGATCAAAGAAGAAAATAATCAAGTTTTAGTAAAAACGGAAGCAGAAGATTTTACTTGCAATAAGCTTTTTAACAGCATTTTAAATCTGAATGAGGTTTTGTCACAAGACAACTATCCGCTTTTGCAACAGCATTTTATCGGTTGGAAAATAAAAATTTCTGAACCTGTTTTCACTCCGGAAAAAGCAACTTTCATGGATTTTTCGGTTGCCCAAAAAGGAAATACAAGATTTATGTATGTCTTGCCTTTTTCAGAAAATGAAGCTTTGATTGAATATACTTTATTTTCAAAAGACTTACTTCTTGAAAAAGAATACGAAGACGAAATCAAGAATTACATCGAAAAATTAGGCATAAAAAACTACGAAATACTTGAAAAAGAACGTGGCAATATTCCGATGACGAGTTATCCTTTTTGGAATAAAAATTCTAAAAACATCATAAATATTGGTTCTGCCGGAGGCTGGACAAAAGCAAGCACGGGTTATACTTTTAAAAATGCAACTAAAAAATCAAAAGCTTTAGTTTCGTTTTTATTGCAAGAAAATGATTTTAGAAAATTTCAAAAAAGAAATAAATTCTGGTTCTATGATTTATTGCTTTTGGATATTTTAGACAAAAAAAATTATGCCGGAAGCTCGATATTTTCAGCAATGTTTAAGAAAGGGAATCCAACCGTGATTTTTAAATTCTTAGATGAGGAAACTTCTTTTTCTGAAGATATCCAAGTGATCTTGAAATGTCCAACTGACTTATTTTTGAAAGCCTTGTTTTCTAGAATTCGCAGACTTTGAACTTTATTAATTTACTGAAAATGAAAAACTTTTACGTTCTAATAATTACGATCTTCACGATTTTTGTATCTGCTCAAGAAAAACCAGAGGCAAAAAAAGCTAGGCAGGAAGCAATTGTTAAAGAATATCTTGAAAATTGCGCTTACAAATATGATTACACGGTAAATATGTTTGAATGGCAGGAATGCATTGACAACGGACTCAAAAAGGATAGCACCATTGCTTATTTGTGGCAACAAAAAGCGATGCCGCTTTTCAAAGCCAGAAAATATGAAGCTGGAATGATTTTTCTCGACAAAGCCGTGAAATTTGATAAAAAAAGCTGGCTTCCATATCGTGCTTTCATCAAATGCATTTTTTCGAAAACCTACAAAGAAGCAATCACTGACTTTGAAGAAGCGAAGAAAATCTTTGGAAACACTTATGAAATGGATCATACTTATGATTTTTATATTGGCTTGAGTTATCTCCAATTAAATGATTTTAAAAAATCAGAGGAAGTTTTTCAGAGAAATATTGACTTTGTAAAAGCAACACAGCGCGAAGACGCAATTCATCATCTAGATTTGTTTTACTTGGGAATTGTAAAATATGAGCAAAACAAACTCGAAGAAGCGATTATTGAATTTGATAAAGCGTTATCAAAATATCCTGAATTCTCAGACGTGGAATTTTATAAAGCTATTTGCCTTTATAAATTAGGACAAAAAGAAAATGCAGAAGCCTTATTTAAAAAAGCAAAATCTGACAATAAAAAAGGATATACGATTAATGAAGACAATGCAATTTATGAGCAATATCCTTATCAATTAAAATACAATTAATCGCCAATCAGAGACACTTATAAAATCATAACAAATCTTTATGACAAAACGCATTTCATCAAACGCAAAACTTCATAACTTTGCATAAAATTAGAGCCTTAAACTTTAAACAAAAAACAAAAAATTATGTATCCAGAAGAAATGGTAAAACCAATGCGTGCAGAATTATCTGACGCAGGTTTTGAAGAATTATATAGTGCAGGTGCTGTTGAAAACGCAATTGCAAAATCAGGAACAACTTTGGTTGTAGTAAACTCGGTTTGCGGATGTGCTGCAAGAAATGCTCGTCCGGGTGTCAAACACAGCCTTGACGGGCAAAAAAAACCAGATCATTTAGTGACGGTTTTTGCTGGAGTTGATAAAGAAGCTGTCGATTCTGCTCGTGGATTTATGTTTCCTTTTCCTCCATCGTCACCAAGCGTTGCGCTTTTCAAGGACGGAGAATTGGTTCATATGTTAGAGCGTCATCATATTGAAGGTCGTCCGGCTGAACTAATCGCTGAAAACTTAAAAGATGCTTACGCAGAATTCTGCTAAATTTCTATAATTATTATTTTAGCCCTGTCAGAGTTTCATAGTCTGACAGGGTTTTTTATTTTATGTTATGAGATGAAAAGTTTCAACTTTCCACTTTGCAACCTTCGACTTTATTCGTTTATTTGTTTATCAGAAAAAAGACAACATGCAAAGGCAAGCCCATTTAAAATTATTCCTCGCGATTCTATTAAGTTTTACAACACTGCTTCAAGCACAAACCAAAATTACCATGCCAGAATATTTAAAAAAAGGAGATACTGTTGGCATTTTAGCCACAGCTCGAAAAATTGATTTAGCCACATTGCAACCAGGAATAAAATTATTAGAAAGCTGGGGATTAAAAGTGATTGTCGGAAAAACTATCGGAAAGGAATTAGATCAGCTGGCAGGAGCAGATTGGCAACGAGCGACTGATTTTCAAGAAATGCTCGATAATCCAAATATCAAGGCAATCTGGGCCGCAAAAGGCGGTTATGGAACCGTTAGAATCGTTGATAGAATCGATTTTACCAATTTCAAGGAAAAACCAAAATGGGTTGTAGGTTTCAGTGATGTCACCGTTATGCACAGCCACATAAACAATATGGATATTGGAACTTTGCACGCTATCATGGCCATCAGCGCAAAAACTGCAACACCTGAAGCGATTGAAAGTTTTAGAAAAGCTTTGTTCGGAGAAAAGTTAGAATATCATATTCCACATCATGATTTTAATAAAAACGGAAAAGTTTCTGGTGAATTAGTAGGAGGAAATCTTTCTGTTTTATATAGCATTCAAGGATCGAAGTCAGCAGTTGATATGAAAGGGAAAATACTTTTTTTAGAAGATCTTGACGAATATCTTTATCACATTGACCGAATGATGATGAATATGAAACGAAACGGTTCGCTTGACGGTGTGAAAGGAATCATCATCGGAGGAATGACTTCCATGAATGACAACGATATTCCGTGGGGGAAAGATGCTTTGGAAATCATCCAAGATATTGTAAAAGACTATAAAATTCCGGTAGCTTATAATTTTCCAGCGGGACATATTAAAGACAATCGCGCTTTAATTTTCGGAAAAACAGTCACTTTAGAAGTAAACGATAAAGAAACGATTCTGAAATTTGAATAATATAACATCCAACAATCTAAGCAGTCTTAAAAATGGCCGAACACAATGAACTTGGAAAATTAGGTGAAGAACTGGCAGTAGATTTTTTGCAGAAAGAAGGTTATGAAATTTTAGAAACCAATTGGGTTTTTCAAAAAGCGGAACTTGATATTATTGCTAGAAAAGGAAATATTGTTGCGGCGGTTGAAGTTAAAACTCGTTCTTCTGTTGAATTTGGTCTTCCACAAGAATTTATAAAACCTAAAAAAATACAACTTTTAACAAAAGCAATGAATGAATATGTAATTTCTAATGATTTTGACGTGAATGTACGCTTCGACGTAATTTCTATCTATAAAAATGATAAAAAATTTGAAATAGAGCATTTAATTGATGCTTTTTACTATTTTTAATATGTTATAGTCGTAACAAATTGTTTTTATAATGTATATTTGCTACATCCACCCACCAATAAATTCAAATTTTATATGAAAACCATTTCATCAGTTGTAGAACATTACATTAAAACAAAGCCATTTTTATTGAGTGCTTTGTCACAAGGAATTATTAATCTTACCTCGCTTTCTCGCAATATGCTTCCTGACTTAAAGCAAGAATTAGGCAAGGAAGTGAAACAAGGAGCTGTTGTTATGGCTTTGAAACGACTTTCTGAAGACTTAGATTTTAGGCTAAATCACAAGATTATAAAAGTATTAAAAAGTATTGGCGAGATCACAGTTCGTTCTTCGTTAACAGATTTTACGTTTAGTGTTTCTGACAAAATCTTAAACAGACAAGCGGACTTAATTACTGAAATTAACGAATATTCTGATATTTTTTACACATCCTCAAGAGGTGTAAGTGAAACGAATATTGTCATTAGCGAAAGTATGGCACATTTAGTCGACAAACATTTTGTAGGCGAAAAATTGCTACATAAATATGAGAACTTGGCATCAATTACAGTAAAATTGCCAAAAGACAATGTTTCAACTCCCGGAGTTTACTACTTTATTTTTCAGCGTTTGGCTTGGGAAGGAATTATTGTAAATGAAGTAATTTCAACATCATATGAATTTACAATTTTAGTAAGCGAAGATGAAGTTGATGTTGCTTTCAAGGTAATTAAAGACTTGAAAAACTTATAAAAAAAGCCGTTCGAAAGAGCGGCTTTTTATTTTTAAATCATTTCCATTAATTCCAAAGCTTTCTTTACCGACTTCACATTTTCAAAAGTAAGCAACAATCGCAAGCCGTTTTTAGTCTCTTTCTCTTTCATTTTACAAAGGTTTCCATTGCGCTGTACAAACTGCAAAACCTTATGGAATTGGTTCGAAGTATAATACGCAGATTGTTGGTCAGACACAAAATAAGCGACCATTTTTCCTTGTTTCAAGACTAATTTCTCAATTCCCAATCGCGTCGCAACCCACTTGATTCTAATGCTGTTCAAAAGTGCAATCGCCTGTTTTGGCAAAGGTCCGAAACGGTCAATCAGCTTGTTTTCGTAAGTCACAATGTCTTCCTCATTTTTCAAAAGACTCAATTCATTGTACAGATTCAATCGCTCAGAAACATTATTTATATATTCATCTGGAAACAATAATTCAAAGTCAGAATCAATCTGAATGTCTTTCACATAATCTTTCGGAGGCGCATTTTCGTCTTCTTCGTATAAATCTTTGAACTCGTTTTCCTTCAATTCCTCGATGGCTTCGTTCATGATTTTTTGATATGTTTCAAACCCGATTTCATTGATGAATCCGCTTTGTTCTCCTCCTAATAAATCACCTGCACCTCGAATTTCCAAGTCTTTCATGGCAATGTTGAAACCGCTTCCGAGTTCGCTGAATTGTTCCAAAGCCTGGATTCTTTTTCTTGCATCATCAGTCATTACAGAATACGGTGGCGTGATGAAATAACAGAACGCTTTTTTATTGCTTCGTCCCACACGGCCGCGCATTTGATGCAAGTCTGAAAGGCCGAAATTGTTGGCATTATTGATAAAAATCGTATTCGCATTCGGCACGTCAAGACCACTTTCAATAATTGTCGTTGCAACCAAAACGTCAAAATCACCGCTCATGAAAGCAAGCATCAGTTCTTCTAATTTCTTGCCGTCCATTTGGCCGTGGCCGATTCCGACTCTCGCTCCGGGAACCAAACGCTGAATCATTCCGGCAATTTCCTTGATATTTTCAATTCTGTTATTGATAAAGAAAACTTGTCCGTTTCTTTGTATTTCGTAAGAAATTGCATCGCGAATCAGTTCTTCATTAAACCCGACAACCTGCGTTTCAATTGGATAGCGATTTGGCGGAGGCGTTGTAATTACAGACAAATCACGCGCTGCCATCAACGAAAACTGCAACGTCCTCGGAATTGGCGTAGCCGTTAAAGTCAGCGTGTCAATGTTCGCAGCAATCGTTTTTAATTTGTCTTTTACGTTCACGCCAAATTTCTGCTCTTCATCGACGATCAGCAATCCCAAGTCTTTAAAAACTACATTTTTATTGACCAATTGGTGCGTTCCGATGATGATGTCTAATTTTCCTTCGGCCAATTGTTTCAGTGTTTCTGCCTTTTGTTTTGCAGTCCTGAAACGGTTCAGGTATCCGACTGAAACGGGCATTTCTTTCAAACGCTCTGTAAAAGTTTTATGGTGCTGAAAAGCCAAAATCGTCGTCGGAACTAAAATTGCAACCTGTTTTCCATTGTCGACAGCTTTAAAAGCAGCACGAATGGCAACTTCTGTTTTTCCAAAACCAACGTCGCCGCAAACCAAACGGTCCATTGGGCGTTCGCTTTCCATATCGGCTTTTACGTCTTGTGTCGCTTTGAACTGGTCTGGCGTATCTTCATATATGAACGAACTTTCTAATTCGGCCTGCAAATAACTATCCGGATCATATTTAAAGCCTTTTTCCAATCTTCGCTTCGCGTATAATTGGATCAAATTAAACGCGATATGTTTGACTCTCGCTTTGGTTTTCTGCTTTAAGACTTTCCAAGCATTGGAACCTAATTTGTATATTTTTGGAGGAGAACCGTCTTTTCCATTGAATTTTGAAATCTTGTGAAGCGAGTGAATGCTGACGTAAACGATATCATTGTCGGCATAAACCAGTTTTATAGCTTCCTGCGTTTTGTTTTCGACTTGAATTTTTTGCAAGCCTCCAAATCGCCCGATTCCGTGATCAATGTGCGTTACATAATCGCCAACGGAAAGCGTATTCAATTCCTTTAAAGTAATTGTCTGCTTTTTTGAATAGCCGTTTTTGATGCTAAATTTGTGATAACGCTCAAAAATCTGGTGATCAGTATAACAAGCAATCTGGTATTCTTCATCAATAAATCCTTGGAACAAAGGGAAAACTACGGTGTGATATTGCTTTCTAATATCCTCACTATTGGCTTCATCCAAAGAAGAAAAAATATCATGGAAACGCTTCGCTTGCTGTTCATTCGAACAGAAAATATAATTTTTATATCCGTTGAAATGGTTGTCGCTCAAATTGTTTAGCAGCAAATCAAACTGCTTGTTGAACGAAGGCTGTGGTTGGATGTGAAATTCAAAGGTTTTCTGCGTTCTATACGTCGCTTTCGAAGCCATTTCCACAACCGTAAAATCTAAAGATTTCTTGATAAATGCTTCTTGATTCAAGAACAATTCTTCTGGAGCAACGTGTTTTACGGTGGCATCCATTGTGGAAAAAATCTCCGTGGCTCTGTTGAAAAGCTGGTCTAATTTTGAGAAAAGCAAATCGGTATTTTGAATAAACAAAACCGTCTTTTCATTGATATAATTTAAAAAACTCTCTCGATTTTCTTGGAAGAATTTATTTTCTACGTTTGGAATAATCGTAATTTTCTTCTGCTTTTCAATCGAAAGCTGTGTTTCTACGTCAAAAGTTCGGATGCTGTCGATTTCATTTCCGAAGAATTCAATACGAAACGGATTTTCATTGGAAAAAGAAAAGACATCCAAGATTCCGCCACGAACCGAAAATTCTCCAGGTTCTGTAATGAAATCTACGCGCTTGAATTCATATTCGAATAAAACTTCATTGACAAAATCGATAGAAATCTGGTCGCCGATGGCAATTTTTAGCGTGTTTTTGTCGAGCTCTTTTCGGGTTACGACTTTTTCAAAAAGCGCTTCCGGATAAGTGACAATTACGGCCGGTCTTTTTCTAGAATTTATGCGATTCAAAACCTCTGCGCGAAGCAAAACACTCGCATTATCAGTATCTTCAATCTGGTAAGGACGGCGGTAAGAACCTGGATAAAAAAGCACATCTTCCTCGCCGATAATTTGCTCTAAATCGTTCAAATAATAAGCAGCTTCTTCTTTATCCTGTAAAATTAAAAGATAAGGAAGGTCACTTTTTTCAAAAAGAGAAGCGACAACAAACGACATTGAAGAGCCAACTAATCCTTTCAGATGTAATTTGTTTTCCCTGACAGCAATGCTTTCTGCAATTTGCTTAATTTTTACAGAGTTTCCGTAGGTATTTAAAATAGGTGGTTTCAATTTCGAAATTATTTATTGGCTTTAGGATTTTTTGTAGGATTAATTTGCCCGCCATTGTTTAGTGTTGCGCTTGGTGACTTTGGTGACGTTTTTTTGGCAGAATCAGAGAGCGCCCGAATCATTTCTGCTTCGCCTTCTTCTAATCGTATTTGGCTTTTTGTCATAATTTTTTCCATGTGCGATTCCAATGACGTAAATTCTGTTTTGACTTCGGGAATTAATTTTAGCACTTTGTCTTCGGGAATTTTATCTAGATTAATATACAAATCCAATGATTTTATTTTCGTAGAAAGCGTCATAATTCGGCTTCTAATTTCAGGCTTGTCAAATTTTGAAGGTATATTGTTGCTTAAATCTGTGACTTTTTTAGACAAAGTTTTTGCTTTTTGCTTAAAAGCGCCGATCGTGCTTTTTGGTTTTTGTTCTAATTCTGTCATAAAAAGACGCCATTCTGCCCAATTTCCAATAATGTTTTGCACGTCAGCAGAAGTTGTTGGCGCATCGAAATTCCAAGCCTTATCGATTTTTGTAAAAATCTGCTCATTTCTTTTATCATTTCTGGCAATGTCTTGCAATCGCGCCTCGCTATCATCTTTGCAGGAAAGAATTGAAATAAAAAAGGTAAGCACTAAAGGAAAAAGGATCTTTTTCATAGAAAAATTTTGATAAGCAAAGTTACAAAGTAAAATTGATAGAAAATAATAGACAAACAACCTCATTTCATAAAAGTTAATTAAAATTTTAAGGCATGATTTTATAAAATATAAATCAAAATTTTGAACTCAATTTGTTTCTGTAATATTGCGAATTATGGATTAAAGATTGCCTTAAATCACAAATCTTTCAAAAATAACATTGAAATCAAACTTTCAAATGCGATTTTTATTTTTCGGATTTGCTATATTTGTCAGATAAAATTACCACTAAATGAGTGCAAAAATCTTGATTATCGGTGCCTGTGGGCAAATTGGTACTGAATTAACAAAAAAACTACGTGAAATACACGGAACAGAAGCTGTAATTGCTTCTGACGTTAGAAAAGGGAGCACTGAATTTGTAAATTCAGGGCCTTTTGAAGTAGTCAATGCTTTGGATTTTAACCAAATTCAAGCCACAATCGAGAAGTATGATATTGATGAGGTTTATCTAATGGCCGCATTATTATCAGCAACTGCCGAAAAAAATCCAGCATTTGCTTGGGATTTGAATATGAATTCACTTTTTCATGTCTTAAATTTAGCAAAGGATGGAAAAATTAAAAAGATTTTTTGGCCGTCTAGTATTGCTGTTTTTGGACCAACAACGCCAAAGGAAAATACGCCACAATATACAATCATGGAACCTTCTACAGTTTATGGAATCAGCAAGCAATCGGGTGAAAGATGGTGTGAATATTATCACAATATTTTTGGTGTAGATATTCGAAGCATCCGTTATCCTGGATTGATCAGTTGGTCAACTCCTCCAGGCGGTGGAACTACAGATTATGCAGTTGATATTTATCATAAAGCATTGAGTGATGGAAAGTATGAATGTTTTTTGTCTGAGAAAACAAAACTTCCGATGATGTATATGGATGATGCAATTCGAGCGACAATAAGCATTATGGAGGTTCCGAAAGAAAGTATTAAAATCAGATCTTCCTATAATTTAGCTGGAATAAGTTTTACACCGGAAGAAATTGCCGAGGAAATTAAAAAGCATATTCCTGAATTTACAATTTCATACCAATCAGATTTCAGACAAAAAATTGCAGATAGCTGGCCTTCAAGTATTGATGATTCTGAAGCTCGAAAAGATTGGAATTGGAAACATGAATTTGATTTGGAAAGCATGACAAAAGATATGCTGGAACATTTAGCAAATTAGAAAATTCTGCAATTTGATAATGAGATAATTATTTGATTGTCTTTAAAATAAAAAAACCGAAAGCAGATAATTCGCTTTCGGTTTTTTGCTTTATTTGTTTTTTAATTTTTCTAAAAGTTTGTTCTCAATCGGGCTTTTTACTTCAATGACAGCATCAGAATTATCATTCGGAATCGTCATGGAAAGTACATAATGTTTGATTTTCCATTGACCATTTTTAAATTCTAAGATTCCAGAACCGCGACAAATTTTCATTTGCGTATCTAAAAGTTCATCAAACCAAACCAGTTTTTTATCAGGACTGAAATAAATATTTCTTTCTACAGAAGTAAAATTCCAAGCTTTTCCTTTGTCGAAATAAGGCTTTGCAAAAGCTTCAAATTGCTTTTTGTTCCAATTTTCTGTGGCATCGGTTCCGATGTAAATTCCGTCAGCGGCAATTTTAGCGAAGTAATTTTTAAAATCTGCATTTGCAGCGTCTTTGTGCCATGCATCCAAAAAAGCGTTGATTTTTGCCTTTTGATCTTGAGCGGAAGCAAAAATCGAAAATGATAGAATAAGCAGTAAAAGCGTATTTTTCATAATTGATTTTATTAAGTAAGATTTTTTTTGTAAAATTAATAATTATTATATCTAATGGTATGAAAAAATAGCTATACTTGTACGATAAATCAATCATTAAATATTATGAAAAAAATTACTCTTATCCTATTGTTTTTTGCTTCTAGCTGTGTTCTAGCGCAAAAAGAAACTGCCAAGTCAGAAAAAGAACTTGCAAAAGAAAAAAAGGTTGCGATGAATAAATATTATTTTGAAGAAGTTTTTACAACTGTTTCTGGTAAAAAAACTTCAATCGTTACACTTAAAAATGGAAAAACATACCGCGGTTATTGTAAAGATGTTGATCGAAAAAAAGGACAGATTTATGAAATTGAGCTTAAAGATAGCATTACAGGCGTCAAAAGTACTTTCAAATCTGAAGAGATTGCCGAAATGTATTTATATCCTAGTAATTTTGAGAAAATTGGGAAGATGGATAAATTTTTCTCAAACACAAAAAATTGGAGTGATAAAAGCGTGAAAAAAATAACAAATAAAGGATACATACATTTCAAAAATGAACTCGTATCGCTTAAAAATAAGAAAGATGATAAAGAGTATTTGATGCAACTTGTAAATCCAGAATTTAACAGCATTTTTGATGTTTATGGGGATCCAAATGCAAAAGAAACGGGAGGAGTTTCAGTTGGAATTGGTGGATTAGCAAGTCCGCAGTTTGGCGGTGGCATGGCTAAATCATATTATGTGAAAAAAGGAGACAAGATTTTTTGGTTACATAAATCAGATTTCAAAGAAAGTTATAATGAACTTTTTGGTGATAATGCAACATTCATTTCGCAGTATCCTTATGAAAAAATTGGCTGGGATAATTTTAGCTTTTTAGTGATGGAATATACACGTATAGCCGAAGGAAGCTAAGAATTCAAAATACAAAAAAAGCGCCTCAATGGGCGCTTTTTTCATTATTTAAAAGATAAGCCATATTCTTGATGACATTATCGTGTTTTTTCACAAAAGGATTTTCTTCATCCCAGACATATCCTGCCAAAACAGCGCAGATTTTTCGCTTCACATCAGGATTTTCTGGTCTGTGGAAGAACAAAGTCTGTAAATTTCCCGTGTACCATTCTTTGACGTAAGTCGCAAAAACATTAACGCCACGTCGCATATATTCAGTATATTCTGTATCCCAATCTACTTTTTCTCCGTTTAATTCCTTCAAGAATAATTTTGCGGAAAGCAGTCCAGATTCTGTGGCAAAACAAACTCCAGAAGAAAAAACAGGATCTAAAAATTCAGAACTGTTTCCGGTTAAAGTATAACCTTCGCCACAAAGCTGTGTTACTGAACAAGAATAATTCTCTATTTTATGCGGTTCAAAAAGAAAATCAACACCTTCAAAACGGTCTTTGTAAAAATCAGATCTTTGAATTACTGATTTCAAGGCTTCAGCTTTATCTTCTGAAAGCGAATTGATGTAACTTGTAGGTCCGACAACGCCAATACTTGTATTTCCATCGGAAAAAGGAATCACCCAAAGCCAGACTTTTGTTTCTAAAATATCAAAGGAAATCAGCGTTCCTTCACGTCCTTCAGGTCGGTTCACGTCTTTCACGTGCGCAAACATCGAAGAGTTTTCAGGAATAGAAGATGGAGCGTCTAATTTTAAAATTCTAGGTAAAACACGGCCATAACCGCTGGAATCAATAATGAATTTTGCAGTAATTTCTTTGGTATTTCCGTCTTTGTCGCGAACAATGGTTTTGGAAGTTTTTCCTTCAAATTGAACATCTAAAACTTCGGTTTCAAATTCAAGATCAATGCCTTTTTTGATAATTTCTTGTGCCAATGTATTGTCAAAATCAGCTCTCGGAACTTGCCATGTCCAATCCCAGCCTTCTGTAAATTTATCCGAAAAATCAAAAAGACAAACTTCTTCGCCACGAATAAATCGCGCTCCAAATTTCTTTTCAAAATTCTTAACCATCAATGAATCCAGCAATCCAGCCTCTTCATAATGTTCCATTGAGCGTGGAATCAAACTTTCTCCAATTACAAATCGAGGAAATTTTGATTTCTCAACTACTTTAATCGATACATTATTTTTGTGAAGATAACCTGCTGCGACACATCCTGAAGGACCAGCACCAATGATTAAAACATCTACATTTTCCTTTAACATATTATGTTGCTTTTAAGTCTTAAAACTATCTTAAAATAATCTTACATTTGCAGGGTCAAATTAACCACAATAATTTTAAAATAAAAATTAATTAACTTACTATGTAGGTAAGTAAATCAAATACGCTGGATGAATACTATAAATGAATTTTTAAGCCTGAAAGATTTCAAATCTGTAATTTTTGGAAATAACAAGGTCGAAATTAGCGAGGAAGTTTTAAGCCGCGTAAGTGAAAGTTTCGATTTTTTAAAAGAATTTTCGGCTAACAAAGTTATTTATGGCGTAAACACGGGTTTTGGCCCAATGGCACAGTACAGAATCCAAGATGAAGACAGAATTCAATTGCAATATAATTTAATCAGAAGCCATTCTTCAGGAACTGGAAATCCGTTGAGCGCTGTGAATGTAAAATCGGCTATTTTGGCGAGATTGAACACACTTTCTTTAGGGAATTCTGGCATTCATCCTTCGGTAATTCATTTGATGAAAGAGTTTATAAATCGCGATATTACGCCGTTGATTTTTGAACATGGAGGTGTTGGTGCGAGTGGTGATTTGGTACAATTGGCGCATTTAGCCTTGACATTAATCGGAGAAGGCGAAGTTTTTTACAAAGGAGAAAGAAGACCGACGAAAGAGGTTTTTGAAATAGAAAATCTACAGCCGATTTCTGTGGAAATCAGAGAAGGTTTGGGCTTGATGAACGGAACTTCCGTCATGACCGGAATCGGAATCGTAAATCATCATAATTCGGAAAAATTACTAGATTGGTCACTGAAATTTTCAGCAGCAATCAACGAAATCGTAAAAGCGTATGACGATCATTTATCTTCAGAATTAAACAATACAAAACTGCATAAAGGCCAGCAAGAAGTGGCGGAAAGAATGCGAAACCATCTTTCTGACAGCAAATTAGTACGCAAAAGAGCCGACCATTTATATACAGGAGAAAATAAAGAGTCGATTTTTAAAGAAAAAGTGCAGGAATATTACTCGCTTCGATGCGTTCCCCAGATTTTGGGGCCAGTTTTGGATACGATTAATAACGTAGGCGAAGTCTTGGAAAATGAAATCAATTCGGCCAACGACAATCCGATTATTGACGCTAAAAACAAGCACGTTTACCACGGAGGAAATTTCCACGGCGATTATATTTCCCTTGAAATGGACAAGCTGAAATTGGTGATTACAAAGCTGACGATGCTTGCCGAAAGACAGCTGAATTACTTATTAAATTCAAAAATCAACGAAATTTTGCCTCCATTTGTAAATCTCGGAACGCTAGGTTTTAACTTCGGAATGCAGGGCGTTCAGTTCACGGCGACTTCCACGACTGCAGAAAACCAAATGTTGTCAAATTCAATGTATGTGCACAGTATTCCGAATAATAATGACAATCAAGACATTGTAAGCATGGGAACAAATGCGGCAGTAATTACGGCAAAAGTCATTGAAAATGCATTCGAAGTGCTTGCCATTGAATTGATTACGATTGTTCAAGCGATTGATTATTTGGGCTATAAAAACGAAATTTCTTCAGTTACCAGAAAAATATACGACGATATCAGGATTATCGTTCCTGCTTTTAAAGAAGACCAAATCATGTATCCTTTGGTACAAAAAGTAAAAGACTATTTGATCAATAATTAAATTTATAAAGATGAAAAAATTAGCATTGTTATTAGTGTTATTCGCTCAATTTGTAAGCGCTCAAGAATTAGCCTTGGTTAGAAAAGACGGCCTTTTTGGATATATTTCTAAAAATGGTGAATTCGCAATAAAACCAAGATTTAAAGAATCAAAAAATTTCTCTGACGGACTTGCCGCAGCTTCAGAAAATGGAAAATGGGGTTTTATTAATTCCAAAGGAGATTGGGTAATCCAGCCAACTTTCAACGATGCAAAATACTTTAACAGCGGTGTCTGCATGGTTTCAAAAGATAAAAATTGGGTGTATATCAATAAAAAAGGCGAAGTTTTAAAAGCACCGACTTCTGATAAATTGTATGATTTTGAAGACGGTGTTGCAATCTTACGAAAAGGCGATAAAATCGGATTATTAGGTCCGAAAATGAATGTTGTCGTGGAGCCAAAATACGACATGATCAAGTCTTTTGAAAACGGCTACGCCAGAGTAAAAAATGGCGGACGCTGGGGAATCATCGACAAAACCGGAAAAGTAGTTGTTGAAATTATCTACGACGAAGTCGGAAACTTCCATAAAAATACAACTTGGGTAAAAAACGGAACTGCTTTCGGGTTAATTGTAGGAGGAAAATTCAAGGCTGTAGACGGTGCTGAAAAAATCTGGGATTTCCATTCTCAAGATTTGACGTATGCCAAAAAGAACGGAAAAGTAGGATTCATCGACTTAAAGGGAAACTGGGCAATCGAGCCAAAATTTGACAAGGCAAGAGCATTTTCAAAAAACCTGGCTCCGGTTTGCGTAGGAAGCAAATGGGGTTATATCAATACAAAAGGAACCATCGTAATCGAGCCGCAATTTAAAGATGCAGAAATTTTCAGCGAAAATGGACTGGCTCCGATCAAAGAAAAAAACTGGGGATTCATCAACGAATCGGGTAAAATAGTCATCCCAACACAATACGGAATCACTTCTGGAGGAATTTTTGCGATGTTTCAAGACCAGCAAAAAGGCTTCATCGATGGTGTGGCAAGAGTGAAAAACGAAAGCAAATGGGGCTTTTTAAAACCAGATGGCACGGTTTTAGGAAAGCAATGGTATGATAACGCGGAGCCGTTTCAAAAATAATAATTTTTAGGGAAAAATATATGAAATGTGCTTTAGTTACAGGTGGTTCCAGGGGAATTGGAAGCGCAATTTGTCAAAAATTGGCCATCGACACTGATTACCATATCTTGATCAATTACCAATCTAATAAAGAAGCAGCCGAAGAAACTTTGAAAAAAGTAATCGAAAACGGAAATACCGGAGAAATTATCCAGTTTAATGTTGCGAATTCTGAGGAAGCAAAAACCGCGCTGACGCAATGGGAAGAAGCAAATCCTTCAGCCATTGTTGAGGTCATCGTGAACAATGCGGGAATCACCCGCGACGGACTTTTTATGTGGATGAACCATGAAGACTGGTCGCAGGTAATCAACACCAGCTTAAACGGATTTTATAACGTGACGAACTTTTTTATCCAAAAAATGCTTCGCAACAAATATGGAAGAATCGTGAATCTGGCATCGGTTTCTGGCGTAAAAGGGACTCCCGGACAAACAAATTATTCAGCTGCAAAAGGCGCCTTGGTTGGCGTTACAAAAGCATTGGCACAAGAAGTTGCCAAAAGAAATATTACGGTAAATGCCGTAGCTCCTGGTTTTATAAAATCAGACATGACAAGCCAGTTAGATGAAAAAGAGCTGATAAAAATGGTGCCTGCAAATCGTTTTGGCGAAGCAGAAGAAGTGGCCGATTTGGTCAGTTTCTTGGTTTCTAAAAAATCAAGCTACATCACAGGCGAAATCATCAATATCAACGGAGGAATTTATTCTTAAAACTAGCCAATAGTAAAGAAAATGGAGAGAAGAGTAGTTATCACGGGAATGGGAATTCATTCTTGCATCGGAACGTCGCTGGAAGAAGTGAAGCAATCTTTATATGAAGGAAAATCAGGAATTGGGTACGACGAAGAAAGAAAAGAATTCGGATTTCGTTCTGCCTTGACCGGAATTGTTCCAAAACCTGACCTTAAAAATCTGTTGACCAGAAGACAGCGCATCAGCATCGGTGAAGAAACAGAATATGCTTATATGGCGACGATTCAGGCATTGGAACAGGCAAAAATTACTGACGAATATCTTGACAATAATGAAGTCGGGATTTTATATGGAAATGACAGCGTTTCAAAAGCGATTATTGAAGCAACCGATATTATCCGTGAGAAAAAAGACACGGCTTTGATTGGTTCTGGAGCGATTTTCAAGTCCATGAATTCTACGGTAACGATGAATTTATCTACGATTTTCAGATTGAAAGGAATCAATATGACCATCAGCGCGGCCTGTGCCAGCGGTTCGCATTCCATCGGGATGGGATATTATTTAATCAAAAGTGGTTTGCAAGAAATGATAATCTGCGGCGGCGCTCAAGAAATCAACAAGTATGCGATGAGCAGTTTTGACGGACTTGGCGTTTTTTCGCCAGATGAAGCCGAACCGGCAAAAGCTTCACGACCTTTTGATTCATCCAGAAACGGACTGATTCCAAGTGGCGGTGGCGCGACTTTGGTCTTGGAAAGCTATGAATCTGCGGTAAAACGCGGCGCGACGATCTTGGCTGAAGTTATCGGCTACGGATTTTCTTCCAACGGAGGACATATTTCTACGCCAAATGTTGAAGGTCCAGCAAAAGCGATGAAAAAAGCATTGGAACAAGCAGGAATTGCAGCTTCTGAAGTAGATTACATTAATGCCCATGCAACTTCCACGCCAGTTGGTGATGAAAATGAAGCAAAAGCAATTTTTGAGATTTTTGGCGAAAGCAATCCTTATGTAAGTTCCACAAAATCAATGACTGGGCACGAATGCTGGATGGCGGGCGCAAGCGAAGTTATTTACTCGATTTTGATGATGCAGAACAATTTTATTGCCCCAAATATCAACCTGAACACGCCAGACGAAGATTCTCAAAAGTTAAATATTGCAAGAACCACAATTAATAAAGAAATTAATATATTTTTGTCGAATTCTTTTGGGTTCGGAGGCACGAATTCCGCATTAATCGTAAAAAAGTTTAATTTATAACATGGACAAGGCAGAAATTATTGAAAGAATAAACGGATTTTTAGTTGAAGAATTTGAAGTCGAAGCAGAAACAATTGAGGCTGACGCCGTATTAAAAGATACTTTGGGATTGGACAGCTTAGATTATGTAGACTTAGTTGTAACCGTTGAATCTAATTTCGGAGTAAAACTTGGCGAAGCTGATTTTGTGGGTATTTCTACATTCCAAAACTTTTATGACCTTATTGAAAATAAAATAAAAAGCAAATAGACTATTTTTTAGAAGCCTAACAAAGGGCGTTTTTTAAGCCATTTTCCCGCCATCCGCTATATCTTTTATTTTTTTAAAGAAAAAAAATAAAAGGATGTCGCTACTGTCGGGGCTAGAAAACAAACAATTGGCTTTCTTTAAACTTTCACACAAAACCTGTTACGTTTCGCAAAAAAACATAACAGGTTTTTTTCTGGATTTTGCAAAATGATGATTGGCAACTTTGTAACTTTGAATCTTTGCAACTTAATAACTTAGAATAAATGAGCAAATGGGATGGAAAGTCCAAAGGAAGCGTTCTTGGATACCAGATTTTCGTTTTCTGCATAAAACATTTAGGCGTCAGAACAGCTTATTTCATGCTGTATTTTGTCGCTGCCTATTATTTTTTATTCCTGAAAAAGAGCAACCGCGTCATTTTTTATTATTTCCATAAAAGGCTAGGATATTCTCGGGTTAAAGCCAAGAAAATGGTTTACAAAAGCTATTTTACTTTCGGTACCACGCTCATCGACAAAACTGCAATTGCTGCCGGAATGCGTGACAAATTTACCTATGAATTTGACGGAATCGAAACTTTAAAAAAACTGCTTTCTGAGAAAAAAGGAGGTGTTTTGATCAGCGCGCACATCGGAAATTTTGAAATCAATGAATATTTTTTTAACGATATTGATTTTGACCTCCAGATTAATGTCGTGACTTCTGATAATGAACATCAGGCGATTAAAGAATATCTTGAAAAAGTTTCACAGAAATCAAGTGCTAAATTTATTATTGTCAAAGAAGATCTGTCGCATATTTTTGAAATAAATACGGCTTTGGCAAACAACGAATTAGTATGTTTCACTGGCGATAGATACATGGAAGGAACAAAAAGTATTACTGAAGAATTTCTCGGTGAAGAAGCTAAATTTCCTGCAGGACCGTTCATGATTGCGTCAAGATTGAAAGTTCCCGTGGTTTTTGTTTATGTAATGAAAGAGCCAAAATTGCATTATCATTTATTTGCCAGAGTTGCCGAAGTCAAGCACAGAGACGCGCCAGAATTGTTGCGAACCTACATCAAAAGCGTTGAATCAATGCTAAAAAGATATCCTTTGCAATGGTTTAATTATTTCGATTTCTGGGATAAATTCCCGCAAAACAAAAAATAATTGCTGGGTTTTTATTAAAGATTTGAATAAGGAAATTTACTTATATCTTCTTAATGTCTTATATGGTAAAAATTGCATTTTATCTTGAAAAGTCAGTTGGCAAAACAATCAAAAACTGTGGTAAGAACTACAGTTAGCTAAATAAAATTATGGAAGAATTCGACTCAATAATTATCGGTTCAGGAGCCGGAGGTTTGGCGACCGCGCTTTGTCTTGCAAAAGCAGGGCAGAAGGTTTTAGTGCTTGAACAGCATTCTGTTCCTGGTGGTTGGTGCCATAGTTTTACATTAAACGGACAGCGTTTCAGCCCCGGCGTTCATTACATCGGCTTGCTAAATGAAGGCCAATCGACGGATGAATTGTACAAAGGTTTGGGCGTTGCAAACGATTTAGTTTTCTTTCGTATGAACCCAAATGCCTACGATCATTGTTTTGTAAACGGAGAAAAATTCGACTTTCCGGCAGGTTTTGATAATTTAAAAGAAAGCCTGATTGCAAGATTTCCAAAGGAAGAAAAAAATATAAAAGAATACCTGACGCTGATTCAAAAAGTAAGCGAACAACTACAACTGATTCCAAAATTAAAAGGAATCTGGCAAAATATTACCGTTCCTTTTCGAACCAAACATTTTGGTAAATTCGCTTTGTTCAGCTTGAAAAGAGTCATTGATTGGCACATAAAAGATCCGGTTTTAAAAGCAGTTTTGAACGCACAATGCGGCGATCACGGTTTGCCTCCAAACAAAGCCAGTTTCCCTGTTCATTGTTCGGTCATGAATCATTATGCTGATGGCGGATTTTACCCAATGGGAGGCGGAAGCGGCATCGTGAAAGCCATGACAAATTCCATTAAAAAGTTCAATGGTGTTGTGAGGACAAATCAAAAAGTGACCAAGATTTTAGTCGAAAATAAAAAAGCTTTTGGCGTTGAACTCTCCGATGGAAAACAAATTTTAGCTAAAAATATTGTCTCGAATGCAGATCCGAGTACAACTTATTTGAAATTTATAGGAAGAGAAAATATTAGCAAAAAGCTCCAAAAGAAATTAGAAAAGACGAAATATTCGGTCACTTCGCTGATTCTTTTTTTGACTTTGGATATGGATGTAACGCAATTCGGAATCGATTCTGGAAATATCTGGAACTTTAAAAACGAAGATATTGATGCTCATTTTGAAACACTTACCAAAGGAAATATTCTTGAAGATGATGAATTTCCTGCATTTTTCTTCAGCTGTACGACTTTGAAAGATCCTGTCAGTTTCAACGGGAGATACCACAATTTTGAAGTCGTGACGTACGTTGATTTTGATAGTTTTAAAGATTTTGAAGGAGAAAATTACCATTCGCCAGCTTACGAAGCTTTTAAAAATCGAATCATCGAAAAGTTCATGAACAGCATCGAAAAGATAATTCCCGGAGCGAAGGAAAATGTGGTTCAAGCCGAATTGGGAACACCGAAAACCAACCAGTTTTACATCAATTCCACAAGAGGAAATGTCTATGGAACAGAAAAAACGCTGAGCCAAATAGGTCCGTTTTCCTACAAAAATAAAACTGAAATCGAGAATTTATTTCTTTGCGGCGCGAGCACTTTGTCACATGGCGTTACTGGCGCAACTTATTCTGGTTTAGAAGCGGCAGCGCGAGTTTTAAATTGTAAGTCAGAAGATTTATTGGTAAAAGATGCAACCCAAAAAATCAAAATTTATGACGCCGAAGACCAATCGACTTGGGACGAATTTGTGCATAAAAAGCGCGAAGATAAAATCCGTACCTTTAAAGAAATCAAGATTAATTAACAAAATAGAAATGCAATAAACTTTATATTTGTTTTTTGCAATCACCACCAAATGAAAAATGTTCTCGTTATCCATTATTCTCAATCGGGACAGCTTGAGGAAATAATCAAAAATATCGCCAAACCGCTTCTGAATGCTGAGGAAGTTGGTGTAGATTTCCATCAAATTAAATTGAAAAATGATTTTCCTTTTCCTTGGGACAAGGATAGTTTTTTTGAGGCTTTTCCAGAATCATTTCTTCAAGTTCCTACAGAATTAATCCCGCCAACGGAAGAAATTTTGAATAAAAAATACGACTTGATCATTTTTGCTTATCAAGTTTGGTTTTTGTCGCCATCAATTCCCGCAAATTCGTTTTTGAAAAGCGATTACGGAAAGAAATTACTAGCAAATACGGCAGTTGTTACGGTAAACGGTTCAAGAAATATGTGGATCATGGCACAGGAAAAAGTAAAAATGTTGCTAAAAAACGCTAACGCAAAATTAGTCGGAAACATAGCTTTAGTTGACAGGGCGCCAAATTTAATCAGCGTAATTACCATCGTAAAATGGATGTTTTCCGGAGAAAAGAAAAGGCACTTGGGCATTTTTCCACTTCCCGGCGTTTCCCAAGAAGATATAAACGATGCTTCAAGATTCGGAGAGGTAATTTTGTCTAGCCTTTTGCAAGAGGATTTAAACAATCTGCAACCGAAATTGGTACAAAGCGGTGCCGTAAAAGTCAGTGAATACCTAGTGAAAACAGACAAAAAAGGGAATATGATTTTTGCCAAATGGGCGAATCTTATCAATAAGAAAAAAGAAAGGCGAAAAGGACTTTTGAAAGTATTTTATGTTTATTTAATCCTCGCGATATGGATTATTTCGCCAATTGTCTATATATTGCACCTCTTAACTTATCCCCTCACCACCAAAAAGAGAAAAAAAACAATTGCTTATTACCAAGGCGTTTAGCCTAATTTAAAAAGAAAGAATGTCTGAAGTTTATATCACAAAAGCAGGAAAATATCTGCCAAACGAACCTATTTCAAACGATGAAATGGAAAATTATTTGGGAATGATAAATGATACGGCTTCAAAAGCAAGACGACTCATACTCAGGAATAACGGCATAAAATCTCGTTATTATGCTTTAGATAAAAATGGAAATTTTACGCACACCAATGCCGATTTGACTAACAAAGCGATTGAAGATTTATACGATGAAAATTTCAAAAAGGAAGATGTAGAATTGCTTTCTTGCGGGACTTCAACGCCAGATAATCTGCTTCCTTCACACGCGGCAATGGTCCACGGACTGATGAAAAACCATTCATTAGAATTAAATTCTTCGTCTGGAGTTTGCTGTGCAGGAATGAATGCGTTGAAATATGGCTTTCTTTCTGTAAAATCTGGAAACACAAAAAACGCTGTCTGCACGGGTTCTGAGCGCGTTTCTTCATGGATGCTCGCCGATAAATTCAACCAAGAAGTAATCAATCTTCAGAATTTAGAACAGCAGCCGATTATCGCATTCAAGAAAGATTTCCTTCGCTGGATGCTTTCTGACGGAGCGGGCGCAATTTTGCTTGAAAACGAACCGAAAGGCGAAATTTCACTGAAAATTGAATGGATGGAATCGTACTCGTTTGCCTATGAATTGGAAGCCTGCATGTATGCCGGCGGCGATAAATTAGAAAACGGGCAAATCAAGCCGTGGAGCGATTATACAACCGAAGAATGGCGAAACGAATCGGTTTTTGCGATCAAACAAGACGTAAAAGAATTAGACAAATACATCCTTGAAAAAGGCTCTGACTGCATAAAAACATCGCTTGAAAAGCACAATTTGAATCCGTCAGAAGTGGATTATTTTCTGCCACACGTTTCTTCAAATTACTTCGTAGACAAGTTTTATGACGCGATGATGGCTAGAAATATGGATTTTCCGAAAGAAAAATGGTTTATGAATCTTTTTAAAGTTGGAAACGTAGGTTCGGCATCAATTTATTTGATGGTGGAAGAACTGATGAATTCTGGGAAATTGAAAAAGGGCGAAAAAATCCTTTTGATCGTTCCAGAAAGCGGCCGTTTTTCTTATGCTCATGCACTTTTAACGGTTTGCTAGAAATATGAAATCACTTTTAGAAAAAGAGCAAGTAGAAAGATTGTTGCCTCAAAAGTTTCCTTTTGTGATGGTGGACAAGCTTTTTTATTATACAGAAAATACGATTATTTCCGGATTCAAAATTTTACAAGAAAACATTTTTGTGCAGGATGGAAATTTCGTAGAATCAGGCCTAATCGAGCACATGGCGCAATCGGTAGCTTTGCATACGGGTTATAATTTCTTTCTGAAAAACGAAGAAGCGCCGACAGGTTACATCGGTTCGATGAAAGATTTGGAAATCATAAATCTGCCAAAAGTCAACGACGAAATCATCACCGAAGTGAAAATCATTCAAGAATTTATGGGAATTACTTTAGTGGAAATTGTCGTAAAATTAAACGATTCTGAAATTGCAAAAGGTCAGATGAAAACAGTTTTGGCAAAATAGTAATGACGCAAACAATTGACATACAGAACTTTCTGCCACATCGAAAACCGATGCTGATGGTCGATACGATTCTGCATATTTGCGCTGAAAAAGTAACTACGGTTTTCAAAATCAAAGAAGATAATATTTTTGTTGACAACGGATTTTTCACTGAAGTCGGGCTTATTGAAAACGCGGCGCAGACTTGTTCGTCAATTGTGGCGCGCGCTTTTTTTGAAGATAGCGACATTGAGAATAAAAATAATGTCAATGTTTTGGGTTTTATAAGCGCCATCAGAACGCTGAAAATTCACGCTTTGCCAAAATCAGGAAGCGAAATTATTACCAAATCGTTTTTGATTTCAAAATATAATACAGAACTTTATACAACGTGCCTCATGGATTGCAAGATTTTTTGTGGCGAAGAATTGCTTCTCGAAGGCGAAATTAATTTATTCATTCAAGAGGAAAAGTAGATGAAAAAGAACGAAGTGCCACAAGACAAAAGCAGTCTTTCTTCTATTAATATGAAGGAATTGTGTTATGCAACTGACGAAAACGGAAATTATACGACCCAATTAAGCGAAGGCTGGGAACCAAAAACCATCGCCCTGAATAATTCTTTAGAGGAAATTAACGAGCGAATTGAAAACGCAAAACAGCAGGTTCTCAAAGGAGAAGCTAGCCCGATTGCCTATTTCATGGAGCTTAACCGAATGGATGTCGGGATTTTGGCAAGCTACGTCGGCAAATGGCAATGGCAGGTAAAAAGACACTTCAAGCCGAATGTTTTTAATAATTTGAGTATAAAAACTCTTGAAAAATATGCAGCAGTTTTTTCAATTTCTGTAGAAAACTTAAAAAACTTTAAAATAGACTAATGGAGTTGGATTTTTCTCACCACCAAGCGGCGCATTGTGAAAACGGCGTGGCCTCAAATCTTCTGAAAGACAAAGGTCTAAATGTCAGCGAACCAATGGTTTTCGGAATCGGTTCTGGACTTTTCTTCGTCTATTTGCCTTTCATAAAAGTGAATCATGCGCCGGTAATGAGCTATCGTCCGTTGCCAGGAATGATTTTCAACAAGCTTTCAAAACGCCTCGGAATCAAGATAAAAAGACAAAAATTTTCTTCGGAAGCAAAGGCAAACCAAGCTTTGGAGGAAAATCTAAAAAATAAAATCCCAACTGGATTGCAAGTCGGAGTTTACAATCTGACCTATTTTCCGGATGAATACCGTTTCCATTTTAACGCGCACAATTTGGTCGTTTATGGAAAAGAAGGGGATAATTATCTAATCAGCGATCCCGTAATGCAGGAGGTTACGACGCTGACAGAAGAAGAATTGAACAAAGTAAGATTTGCCAAAGGAGCTTTTGCGCCTCGAGGGCAGATGTATTTCCCAATTCATATTCCGGTAGAAATTAATTTCCAGGAAGCGATTGTAAAATCCATAAAAGATACGTGCCGAAATATGTTGGCGCCAATTCCAATTGTCGGCGTAAAAGGAATCAAGATGGTTTCGCGCCAAATCAGAAAATGGCCGATAAAACACGGCAATAAAAAAGCAAATCATTATTTGGCCCAAATGGTGAGAATGCAGGAAGAAATTGGCACAGGCGGAGGCGGTTTTCGTTTCATCTATGCGGCATTTCTTCAGGAATCTTCGGTAATTTTAAAGAACGAAATGCTTAGAAATCTTTCTTTGGAAATGACTGAAATCGGTGATTTGTGGCGAGATTTTGCAGTTCAGGCTTCACGAGTTTACAAAAATAGGAGCGCTCAAACCGACGTTTATAATATGTTGGCCGACCAGCTTTTGGCCATTGCCGAACGCGAAGAAGTGTTTTTCAAAAAACTTAGAAAAGCTATTTAATTCCCAATGGAAAACCCAATTATCCAGATAAAATCCCTTTCAAAAAAATACAGAGATGCCGATATTTTCTCTGTAGATGATTTGTCTTTGGATATAAAAAAAGGCGAAATCTTCGGATTATTAGGTCCGAATGGCGCCGGAAAAACAACTTTGATTTCGATGCTTTGCGGCTTGATAAAACCCACTTCGGGAGAATTTTCAATCGACGGACTTTTATACAAAAAAAGCGCTCGAAAAATTAAAAAAATCATCGGCGTAGTACCGCAAGAATATGCTTTATATCCAACTTTGACGGCGAGAGAAAATCTCGAATATTTCGGAGCAATGTATGGCTTGAAAGGAAAAGATCTAAAACAAAAAGTGAATGACAGCTTAGATTATCTAGGACTTTTAAAATTTGCCGATAAAAAAATCGACACTTATTCTGGCGGCATGAAACGCCGAATAAATCTGATTGCGGGAATTTTGCACAAGCCGTCCGTTTTGTTTTTGGACGAACCGACTGTCGGTGTTGACGTGCAGTCGAAAAACGTGATTATTGAATATCTGCAAAAATTAAATTCCGAAGGGACTACGATAATTTATACGTCGCACCATTTAATCGAAGCACAAGATTTCTGTACGCAAATTGCTATTATAGACGCTGGAAAAATCCTTGCGGAAGGAACTCCAGAAAATCTGATCAAGGAAACGCCAAAAGCGCATAATTTAGAGGATGTTTTTATTTCATTAATCGGTAAAGAACTTCGCGACGATGCATAAACTCTGGATGTCCATAAAAAAAGAAGTGTTGCTGCTCAAAAGAGATTTTGGCGGTCTGGTCATTCTTTTTGTCATGCCGCTGGTGCTGATTATCACGATTACGCTGATTCAAGACAGCACTTTTAAGACGGTGAATGATTCGAAAATCCCGATTTTATTGGTGGACAATGACAAAGGCGATGTTTCAAAAGTCATCAGCCAAAATTTAAACGAAAGCAATTCATTTGAAATAATTTCTGAACGAAATGAAAATACCGCAAGAGAAGCTGTTTTTAAAGGAAAATACCAGCTTGCCATTATAATTCCAAAGAATTTGAGTAAAGATCTCCAATCGAAAATCACTCAGAATGTAGCCAAAATTACAGCAGGATTTGGCTTGGAAGATTCCACGGCTACGAAAAAAACAGAACAGAAAATCGAACCCAAAGAAGTCAAATTGTATTTTGATCCGGCATCACAAAATACCTTCAAAAATGCGGTAAAAAGCACGATTGACAAGATGATTTCACAAATTGAAACCAAGTCGATTTATGCTGCTTTTCAAGAACAATTGGGCGAAGAAGCAACTGCTTTTGACCAGGAAAGCTTTATCAGTTTTAAGGAAATCGTTCCAAAAAAAGGCGACCAAGAAATCATCCCGAATTCTACGCAACATAATGTTCCGGCTTGGACGCTTTTTGCGATATTTTTTATCGTAATTCCGCTTTCCATCAATTTGGTCAAAGAAAAAAACCAAGGAACTTTGATTCGTCTCCGCACCAATCCGGTTCCTTATTTTACGGTAATTGCGGGAAAAACGATTACTTTTTTAATTATCTGCATGATCCAATTTTACCTGATGGTTGCGGTCGGCGTTTATCTTTTTCCGCATTTGAACCTTCCAGCTTTGCAAGTCGAAGGAATTATGGGATTGATGAGTATTGTCGCACTTTTTTCAGGTTTTGCGGCAATAGGCTTCGGAATTTTATTAGGAACAATTGCCAAAACCCAAGAACAGTCAGCGCCATTTGGGGCAACTTCGGTCGTGATTTTAGCAGCCGTTGGCGGTGTTTGGGTTCCAGTATTTGCCATGCCCAAAATAATGCAGGTAATTGCTGGAATTTCTCCAATGAATTGGGGACTTAACGCATTTTATGATGTAATTTTAAGAAACGCAACATTGATCGATATCTTGCCAGAAATAAGCTATTTATTCTTGTTTTTTATAGCAATGGTATTAATTTCACTATTTTACGATGAGAAAAAAAGAGCAGTATAACGAAGCCGAATTTTTGACCGTTTCTGAAGAAATTCGGATTCGATTTAACGAAACCGACCCGCTCGGCATCGTTTGGCACGGCTATTATATCACTTATTTTGAAGACGGACGTGAAGCTTTTGGCAGAAAACACGGCATTTCTTACCTTGACATTCACAAAAGCGGTTACACGACGCCAATCGTAAAATCAACTTGCGAGCACAAACTGACGTTGAAATATGGCGACGTGATTCGCATTGAAACTTCGATTGTAGACACGCCGGCCGCCAAAATAATTTACAGATTTAAAATTTTTGATGCTGACAATAACCTAGCTTGCACGGGCGAAACGATTCAGATTTTCTTAGATTCAGAAGGAAATTTATCTCTGAATATTCCGTCGTTTTATGAAGAATGGAAGCGGAAAGTCGGGCTTTTAAAATAAAAAAGATTTCTCAAATTTCTCAAATCCATGTTCCAAAAACAGGCAGAATGCTTTTTAGCAACGCAGATCATAGAAATTTATAAAAAAAATAACCGCAACGTTTAGGATTTAAAAGGATTTTATAATCCGTGAAAATGATTTAATTCGTAGCAAAAAAGAAAAAATGCAAAGAGAAATATTCATAACGGAAACCAATATCATCACGCCTTTAGGTTTTGATGTGGCAACCAATATCCAAAATATTGAGAATAAAATCTCCGGAATTCAATTGCATCACGATAAAAAATTCTCTGAAAATCCTTTTTTCGGAGCGATGATAAATGGTGAAGAATTAGATGCGGCTTTCGGCAAAATCAGCTCATCTTCTGAATTTACAAGATTGGAAAAAATGATGATTCTGGCGCTTCATCCGATTGTGAAAACAGTTCCGGATCAAAACACGGCTTTTTTGCTTTCCACGACAAAAGGAAATATTACGGAATTAGAAAATAAGAGCGAACTTCCTGAAAGTGCTTACCTTCAAAATTTAGCGAAGAAAATTGCCGATTTTTTTAATTTCAAAACCGAGCCGATTGTAATTTCAAACGCCTGCGTTTCGGGAATTTTAGCGGTTGCGACGGCGAAAAGATTGATTGAAGCCAATTTATATGACGACGCTTACGTAGTTGCCGGCGATGAATTTTCTGAATTTGTCTTCTCTGGATTTTCTTTGTTCCAAGCTTTAAGCGACAAACCTTGCAAACCTTATGATTCATCAAGAAACGGACTGAATTTGGGTGAAGCAACTGCAGCTGTTTATATTACTTCGGATAAAAGTTTGGCCAAAAAAGGTGATATAAAAATCATAGGAGATGGCGCTATCAATGACGCGAACCATATTTCTGGTCCTTCGAGAACTGGCGAAGGTTTGGTCAGAAGCATTGAAAGTGCTTTCAAAGAATCAGGGATTCAAGCTTCGCAAATCGATTATATTTCGGCTCACGGAACGGCCACGATTTACAACGATGAAATGGAAGCAATTGCGTTCAATCGTTTGGGAATGAAAAACGTACCTTTAAATAGCATGAAAGGATTTTACGGACACACGCTCGGCGCTTCCGGATTGCTGGAAACTGTGATTGGAATTGAATCCGCTAGAAAAAACCGACTTTTTATTTCCCTTGGATTTGATGAGATCGGGGTTTCTGAATCAGTAAATATCATTGCAGAAAATCAGGATTCTGATATAAAATATTTCTTGAAAACAGCTTCAGGTTTTGGAGGCTGCAATACGGCGGTTATCTTTGAAAAAATTTAGATGGAAGAAATAAAGACTTACATAACAGCATATTGCAAAATCGAAAAGAACCAAATTTCATTGGATGGAGAAACTGTTTTCCATTCGGAAGAACTTTCGTTTCAAGATTTTTCGAAGAAATCCTACCAGCAATTTGAATTGAATTATCCGAAGTTTTTCAAAATGGATAACTTGAGCAAGCTTGCTTTTTTGGCTTCGGAAATTATCCTGAAAGGAAATCTAGAAAGTGAAAGAGAGAACAACATAGCGCTTTTATTTGCCAATAAATCGTCAAGTTTGGATACCGATGTGAAATACCAAAAATCGATTTCTGATAAAAATGAGTATTTTCCGAGTCCGGGGGTTTTCGTCTATACGCTTGCGAATATTTGTATGGGCGAAATTAGCATCAAAAATCAGTTCAAAAGTGAAAATTGTTTCTTTATATTTGACGCTTTCAATTCCCAATTTATGGCAGATTATGGAAATTTGCTCTTGAAAACAGGAAAAGCAGAAAAAGTTTTATGTGCTTGGACAGAATTGTACCAAGAAGAATATCAAGTATTTATGTGTTTGGTTTCAAAGGAAGGAAATTTGGAAAACACGGCTGAAAATTTAGAAAAATTATATAAAAGATAAAAAATGGAAGCATTAAAGTTAGAATTAAAAGAGAAGATTATCAAGGTTTTGAACTTGGAAGACATTGCAGTTGAAGATGTTAATGATGATGATGCGCTTTTTGGTGACGGACTTGGATTAGATTCTATCGATGCTTTGGAATTAATCGTGATGCTTGACAAAGATTACGGAATCAAGTTGCTGGACCCGAAAGAAGGCAAGTCGATTTTTCAGTCAATCAACTCAATGGCGGCGTACATCACGGAACACAGAACGAAATAAAATGAGCAAAGTTGCAATAACGGGAATGGGAATTATTTCGGCCATCGGAACTTCCGTGGAAGAAAATTTTAGTGCGCTTTTGTCTGGAAAAACGGGGATTTCTGTCATAGAAAACATCGAAACCATTCACAAAGACAGCATTAAAGTTGGGGAAATAAAAAAATCCAATGAAGAATTGTTGCAACAATTGCAGATTTTGGACGCTAATGATTTTTCCAGAACAGCGATGCTTGGCGCAATTGCGGCAAAACAGGCCGTTGAAAATGCTGGAATCCAAAACATTAACGACTATAAAACCGGACTGATTTCGGCAACGAGTGTCGGCGGGATGGACATGACCGAAAGGTTTTTTTATGATTACCTCGAAAATGAGGAAAACAGAAGATACATTCACGCCAACGATGGCGGAAATTCGTCACACAATATCGCCGACTATTTGGGCTTGCAAGGAACAGTTACCACGATTAGTACGGCTTGTTCTTCGGCGGCAAATGCGATTATGCTTGGCGCAAGATTGATAAAATCGAAGAAATTAGACCGCGTGATTGTTGGAGGAACTGACGCACTTTCAAAATTTACTATCAATGGATTCAAAACGCTGATGATTTTGTCAGATACGTATAATACTCCTTTTGACAATAACCGAAAAGGCTTGAATTTGGGCGAAGCAGCCGCTTTTTTAGTTTTAGAATCGGATGAAATTGTTCAAAAAGAGAATAAGAAAGTCTTGGCGTATGTTTCGGGTTATGGAAATGCCAACGATGCTTTTCACCAAACTGCTTCTTCTGAAAATGGCGAAGGCGCATTTCTGGCAATGGAAAAAGCGTTGAAAGTGGCCAATCTTTCTCCAGAAAATATCGATTATATCAACGCTCACGGAACGGCAACTCAAAATAATGACCTTTCGGAAGGAAGAGCAATCGAAAGAATTTTTGGAAAAAACACTCCAGAATTTAGCTCTACAAAACCGTTTACCGGACATACTTTGGCGGCAGCTGCGGCGATTGAAGCGGTTTATAGCGTTTTGGCATTGCAAAATAATATCATTTTCCCAAACCTGAATTTTCAGGAAAAGATGGAAGAATTTGATTTGATTCCGGAAACGAAATTGAAAGAAAAAACTTTAGAACATGTGCTGTCTAATTCCTTTGGATTTGGCGGCAATTGTTCCACGCTAATATTTTCAAAAAGCTAATGAAAAAAGTGTATATCAACGGATTGGGTTGTATTTCCTGCCAAAAGACTTTCGACACTGACTTTTTGGAAGAAGCGATTTTGCTTGAAAACCAAAACAAAAATGTGGTTTCGGCGATTGAACCTGTTTACAAAGATTATATTTCTCCCAGCGCGATTCGAAGAATGGCAAAAGGCGTGAAAAATGGCATTGTGGCTTCGGCAATGGCGCTAAAAGACGCTTCGATTTCTGAAGTCGACGCAATTATTACGGGAACCGGAATGGGCTGTATTGAAGATTCTGAAAAATTTTTGAAAGCAATAATTGATAACAACGAAGAATTTCTGACGCCGACGTCTTTTATCCAATCGACGCACAATACCGTTGGTGGCCAAATTGCGTTGGGAATGCAATGCAAAGGTTATAATTTTACCTATGTCAACGGCGCGAATTCTTTTGAATCGGCACTTTTGGATGCGAAAATGCAATTGGAAAATGACGAAAATGCTTCCGTTTTAGTTGGAGGAATTGACGAACATGCGCATTATACGATGGAATTTTATAAAGTGGCAGGTTTGATTAAAAACGATGACGAAATCAACTTTTCAGTTTTAAATTCAACTTCTGAAGGCTATGTTTCTGGCGAAGGCGCTGCTTTTTTTGTTTTGGAAAATGAAAAAAAAGCAAATTCATACGCTGAAATTTTAGATGTTTCCATTTTCAATTCTTTAGAAATCAATCAAGTTGAAAAGGAAATTTTAGATTTTTTACAGCAAAATTTGATATCTTTAGAAGAAATTGATGCGGTTGTTTTAGGCTATAATGGCGATGGAAAACAGGATGATTATTATAAAAATATAGCTGAAACTGTTTTCAAAAATCAGCCCCAGGTTTATTACAAGCATTTATCAGGAGAATTTTTTACGGCTTCTTCCTTCGGACTTTGGATGGCTTCAAAAATCTTTAAAACACAAACGATTCCGAAAATTGCGAGCGTAAATTCTATAGAGAAAGAAAGATATAGAACCATTTTGCTCTACAACCAATATCGAGGAAAAGACCACAGTTTTACCTTAATCAAACATGCTGACGCATAAAATAAATACGTTTTTTTTAATTGCCGCTTTGGTGCTTTTGTTCGTTTTGAGCTTTGGCATGGAAATCAGATGGTGGTGTTTTTTGATGCCAATTTTATTTTGGTTGGTAATCGCCGTTATGGGTTCGGGATTGATAAGGATGAATTATCATCTGAAAGCTTTTTCTAGCAATAAATTTACAGGCGGAAAAAAAATAGCCATTACTTTTGACGACGGTCCAAATCCTTATACAGAAAGGGTTTTGGATGTTTTGAAAGCTAATAATATCCAAGCTACATTTTTTTGCATCGGTTCCCAAATTGAAAAATATCCTGAAATTTTCAAGCGAATTATTGCTGAAAATCATATCGTTGGGAATCATTCTTACAGCCATTCGAATAAAATCGGATTGTTTTCAAAAGCCGAAATGATTTCCGAAATTGAAAGAACAGATGAAATTATCTTCAGCCATTCTGGTAAAAAATCAAATTATTACCGGCCGCCTTTTGGAGTGACAAATCCGAATATTGCGAAAGCTTTAAAAGTTACAAAACACAAAGTCATTGGCTGGAATATCAGGTCTTTAGATACGAAAATACAATCCGAAGAAAAGATTTTGGAACGTATAAAAAAACGTCTTTCTCCAGGTTCGATTGTTCTTTTGCACGATACTTCTGAGAAAACGGTTCGTGTTTTGGAACAATTATTGGTAATTTTGTCTGAAAATCAATATGAAGCGGTCACTGTGGAAACGCTTCTGAAAATTCCTGCTTATGAAAAATAGTCTTTTGTTTTGTATGTTGCTTTTTAGTTTTGGCGTTTTTTCGCAAGAGCAAAAAATGTCGGAAAGCGAGATTTCGGCGTTTAAAAATTCGGTAAATGCCACGGCAAAAAGTACAAAAACGTTGACAACCGATTTTACACAATTAAAACACATGGATTTTCTTTCAAAAGATATTGAAACTTCCGGAAAAATGAATTTCAAAACGCCAAATATGTTGCAATGGCAATATGTAAAGCCTTACCAATACTCAATTATTTTTAAAAATAATAAAATTTTTATCAACGACGCCGGCAAGAAAAATAATATCGACAAAGGCAACAGTAAGATGTTTGACAAGCTGAACAAGCTCATTGTCGGAAGCGTAAACGGTAATATGTTTGATGAAAATGAATTCACGATTTCTTATTTCAAAACTAAAGATTTCAACATCACGAAACTGCTTCCAAAAGATGCCGCTTTGAAAAAATATGTGAAACAGATGGAGCTTTATTTTGACAAAACAGGAAACACAGTTTCGCAAGTAAAAATGATCGAACCATCTAACGATTACACAAAAATCATATTCAAAAACAAAGTAATCAATGCAAAAATTGATGATTCGGTTTTCAATAATTAGTATTTTACTGCTGGTTTTTGCTTCGTGCGCCGTTAAAACCGTCAAGGATTTTGACAAAACGGAAGTGACTTCGCAAGTATACAAATCTCCTTATTTTTCAGATAAAAACGAAGATTACGTTTACAAAGCTTCAATTTCTGTTTATGGAAATAATTTTGGAGGTATTTTTATCGTAAAAAAGACGAATGAAACCAAGCATCGTGCGGTTTTCACTACAGAATTCGGAAATACATTATTCGATTTTGAGATTTCAGGAAATGATTTTAAAGTGAATCATATCATAGACGAATTGAATCGAAAAATCCTTATAAATACGCTGAAAAGAGATTTTATGCTTTTGCTTAAAGAAAATTTTAAAGTTTCGGAACAATTTGAAAATGAAAACTTTAAAGTTTATAAATCGCCTGACAGTAGGCGTTTCAACTACCTTTTTGTGAATAAATTGGACAAAAAGTTTTCAAAATTAATTCACACAACAAAATCAAAAGAGAAAATAAATATCGAATATTTGTCAGAAAATAATACTTTAGCTGACAAGATTGTTATTCAGCATCAGAATATTAAACTTAGAATAGAACTTAACAAAATCATCAATTAAACAAAAACAAATGAAAAAAGTAATCTTGGCAACTTTATGTTGCATTGGATTTGCGACTTCCCAAGCGCAAGTTACCGTAAAACCTGGAGTCAGAGCCGGTTTGAATGTTTCTTCACTAACAAATCTAGATGCTGACAGCAGAGCTGATTTTTATGTAGGTGGACAAGTTGGAATTCAGTTTACAAAATTTTATACATTGCAACCAGAATTGACTTATTCAAGACAAGGAGCTTCGGTAAATAATTATTTCTATGAAGACCCTTTTGATCCAAATGTTTCACCAAATAGAGGAGGGAGTTCTGATATTGAATTGCAATATATTTCTTTAAGCGTTGCTAATAAATTTAAAATTATTGATGGATTTCATGCTTTGGTTGGTCCGTCTTTGGATTTTAAAATAGGCGATAATCTTGAATATAGTGATGATTTGATTGGTTTTGATTTAGCCATTTTTGGAGGTTTAGGCTATACTTTTTCGAATGGTTTTACGGTAGAAGCTAGGTTTAAGCAAGGTCTTGTTGATATTTTTGGAGATAATTATGACTATGATTATGACGATGATGATTATTACAACGATTATGTTGACAATGTAAAATTGAACCAAGTTTTCCAAATCGGAGCTTCTTATACTTTCTAAAAATATGAAAAAACTATTATTAGGTTTGTTTTTAGTAGCTGGATTGTCAATGAATGCACAAGTTACTTTCAAGCCAGGACTTCGAGGCGGTTTAAATTTAACAAGCATTACGCAGTCTAAAGGCGAATTTAAGCCGACTTTTTATGTTGGAGCTTTGGGTGAAATCAAGCTTACAAAAAGATATGCTTTGCAACCAGAAATTATTTATTCGAGTCAAGGTTCTAACAACATAACGGCTGATTATTACGATTTTGATACAAATTCAGAAATTAAATATAAAAAAGACTTACAGCTGAATTATATTTCTCTCGCAACTATAAATAAATTTTATATTGTTGATGGTTTTCATGCATTGGTTGGGCCAACTTTAGATTTTTTAGTGAGCGATAATCTTGTTTATCACGATACAGATATTGATTTGGGCATAACTTTTGGCTTTGGATATACAATGCCTTCCGGATTAACTTTTGAAGCGAGATTTAAAAAAGGAGTTGTTGACGTTTTGGAGAGCCAATACTATCAAGGCGGGAGTGATTTCTTTTTTGGAGATTATAACACCAATATTCTTTTTCAATTTGGGGTTTCGTATGCGTTTGATCTAAAGAAAAAACAATAAGTCATGCTATTAAAAGATTTTTACAAAGTAGAAAAAACTGAAAAACTATCCGAAGGAAAATATAAATCTTCTGTCCGATTAAACAACCAACACGAAGTTTTTAAGGGACATTTTCCGGGAAATCCTGTTACGCCTGGAGTTTGCATGATGCAGATTATTAAAGAATTGACTCAAGAAATCACAGGTTTTTCCTTGATGTTGAAAAGTTCTTCCAATGTAAAATTCATGGCGTTAATTAATCCAGATGAAACGCCAGATTTGGTTTTAGATTTGGATATAATTTTAGCTGAGGATGATTCTGTAAAAGTCAAAAACACGACTTCTTTTGGAGAAACTGTCGCATTGAAATTAAGCAGCGTTTATAAAAAAATATAAATTTTGAAAACAGCATTCGCCTTTATTTTCTTACTCCTAATTTTCTCAAATCCTGAGCTTTCAGAAGTGAGAAAACTATATGCGAATGCTGTCAATTCAAAAGCGGATGGCGAAAAATTAATTGAATTGATGGCTTCCGTTTCAAAGGATGACAGCAAAATTTTAGTCGCTTACAAAGGCGCTTCTTTGGCTTTAAAAGGAAAATTTTCTCACAAAAAAGAAGACAAGAAAAAATATTTTACTGAAGGTGTAAAACTTCTAGAACAAGCTTTAGAGAAAGAACCTAAGAATTTTGAAATCAGATTGATCAGAATCAGCATTCAAGAAAATACGCCCAAAATTCTCAAATACAAGCAAAATATCCCTGAGGACAAGGCTTTTATTCTAGCCAATTTCGCAAAGCAAAACCAATCGCTGAAAGATTTTACCAAAATTTATCTTAAACAGTCGAAAATCTTCACAGAAACAGAGAAACTTTCCTTGCAATAGCTTGGTTTCTTGGAGAAAAGAAATTAAAAAGTATCTTTGCAAACTCTCCAAAAACGAAATCAGTTGATGAGCCACGAAAAGTTGCAATCTTATGACCGCATGAACAAGCTAAAGTGCTGTGTTATTGTACCTACGTATAATAATCACAAGACTTTGAAGCGCGTTCTTGACGGAATTTTATTGCAAACTTCCAACGTGATTATCATCAATGACGGTTCCACAGATTCCACGAAAAATATTCTTGCAGATTATCAAGACCTGGTTCAAATCCATCTTGAAAAAAACAAGGGAAAAGGAAATGCTTTGCGCCAAGGTTTCAAAAAAGCGAAAGAATTAGGTTATAATTTTGCCATAACGATTGATTCTGACGGACAGCATTTTCCAGAAGATTTTCCAGTTTTTTTAAATCATTTGGAACAAGAAAAGCAACCGGTTCTTTTAATAGGAAGCCGAAATATGGCACAGGAAGGCGTTCCGAAAAAGAGCAGTTTTGGAAATAAATTTTCTAATTTCTGGTTTTGGTTTGAAACCGGAAACAAGCTTCAAGACACGCAATCTGGCTATCGTCTGTATCCTTTGAACCGAATTCCAGAGGATTTTTATACGAATAAATTTGAATTTGAAATCGAAATAATTGTCCGAAGTTCTTGGAAAGGCGTTGCGGTAAAAAACATCCCGGTTCAGGTTTTGTATGATTTAAACGAACGTGTTTCGCATTTTCGTCCGTTTAAAGATTTTACTAGAATCAGTATTTTGAATACGGTTTTGGTTGCAATTGCCATTTTTTATATCAAGCCGAGAGATTTTTTCCGTAAGCTTAAAAAAAAAGGAATTAAGCGATTTTTAATCGAAAATGTTTTAGAAAGCAACGACAGCAAATTGAAGAAATCATTGTCAATTGCGCTTGGCGTTTTCATAGGAATTGCTCCGTTTTGGGGATTTCAGACACTTTTGGTTTTGTTTCTGGCCTATATTTTGAAGCTAAACAAAGTCATTTCTTTTGCTTTTTCCAATGTCAGTTTTCCGCCATTTATTCCGTTTATAATTTTTGCGTCTTTGAAAATCGGATCAGTTTTTATTGAAAGCGACGCCGTGCTATTTTCAAGTTCCAATAAAAGCCTTGATGCAATTAAGGAAAACCTTTTTCAATATGTCATCGGAAGCTTTATCTTCGCAACAATAATGGCCGTTTTCTTCGGATTTTCAGGCTATATCCTACTATCAGTTTTCAGTTCAAAAAGCAAAAAACAAATCACAAATGCATAAATATTTCATCGCCATACATCTTTTTGTCAGCAGAAATAAGTGGCTTTCTGTGTTTTTTGCCTTTGTATTTTTAGCTGTTTTCGGATTTTTAGCGTCGAGAATTTCTTTCGACGAAGACATTACCAAACTGATTCCGAAAAGCGAAAGATCAGACGACACGGCAAAGGTTTTGGGCCAACTGAATTTCGCCGATAAAATCACCGTAATTTTCAACGTAGGAAAAGACGGTTCTGCAGAAGATTTGACCGAAATGGCGACCGTTTTTCTAGACAGTTTAAAATCTTGCGACAACTATGTAAATTCGGTTCAGGGAAAAGTCGATGACGAGAATATTCAGCAAACTTTTGATTTTGTTTATAACAATCTGCCGTTGTTTTTAGACGAAAAAGATTATGCTTCCATTCAAGAAAAACTTTCAAACGACAGCATCGCTTCGGTTATTGCTGCGAATTATAGAAATATTATTTCGCCGACAGGCTTGGTTACAAAGGATTTTATCTTAAAAGATCCACTTGGAATTTCTTTTATTGCCTTAAAAAAACTCCAGCAATTAAGCGCCAGCGACGATTTTGAACTCCGCGACGGATTTATAATTACGAAAGACCAAAAGAAATTACTGCTTTTCATCAACCCGAAATTGCCCGGAAATGAAACGGCTCAAAATACTTTGTTCGTAGCACAATTAAATTCGATAAAAGCCAATCTAAACAAGCAGTTCAAGTCAAAATCTTCTGTGGATTATTTCGGCTCAACGCTCATTGCAGTTGCAAATGCAAGGCAAATCAAAAGCGATATTATTACCACGACAATAGCGGCAATCGGCACTTTGATGCTGATTTTGTGCGTGTATTACCGAAAGATTTTTATCCCGATAATTATTTTTATTCCCACTATTTTCGGAGTATTGACCGCTTTGACTTTGCTTTATTTTATCAAAGGAACCATTTCTGCGATTTCCTTGAGTATTGGCGCGGTTTTGCTGGGCGTTACCATCGATTATTCGTTGCACATTTTGACGCATTACAAGCACAACAGCGATATAAAAACCTTATACAAAGACATTACAAAGCCTTTGATAATGAGCAGTACGACGACTGCTGTGGCTTTTTTGTGCCTGCTTTTTGTCAAGTCGGAAGCGCTTCAAGATTTGGGAATTTTTGCTTCGGCAAGCGTCGTGATCACGTCGATTTTCTCCCTTTTGATAATTCCGCATCTTTATAAGCCCAAAGTCGGCGAAATTGTGGAAAGAAAAACGGTGCTTGATAAAATGGCCGGATTTTCTTTTGAGCGCAATAAATTCCTGATTTTTTCTAGCGTAATTATCATCATCGTCAGCTTTTTTACTTTCAATAAAGTGCTTTTCAATAACGATATTTCGCAATTGAATTTCGTTCCGGATGATATTCGAAAGGCTGAAAAAGACTTGGAATCTTCCACAAATATTACATCAAAATCTATTTATCTGGCTTCGTATGGGAATTCAGCCGATGAAGTTTTAGAAAAAAATAACGAACTTTTTGCCACTTTAGCTTCCGATAAAAAAGAAAATAAGATTTTGAGTTTCAGTTCTGTCGGTGGATTATTGCTTTCAGAAAAAGGACAGCAGGAAAAAATCAACCGCTGGAATTCCTTTTGGGAAAATGCTAAAAAGGAAAAATTAAAGCAAAATCTGATTTCTGAAGGCGAGCAATTCGGATTTAAAGCGTCGGCTTACGGTTCGTTTTATGAAATTTTAGCGAAAGATTTCAAGCCGGTTTCTTATAAAGAATATTTGAAAATCAAGGCTTTGTATTTGCAAGAATTCTTCAATGAAAAGAATGGATTTTTTACAATCACGACAATTGTAAAGATCAAAGAAAGCCAGCGGGATTCATTGGTAAAAGAACTTTCAAATAAAAAAGGTTTGGTTGTAATCGACCGCCAGCAGATGAACGAGACGTTTTTAGGAGAACTTAAAAACGATTTTAACTTGCTGATCAATTATTCTTTCGTAGCCGTAATTTTGATTCTGTTTTTCTTTTTTCGTAGAATTGAATTGGTCATTATCAGCAGTATTCCGATTGTGATTACAGGTTTGGTTACGGCGGGAATCATGGGAATTTTTGGCATCCAATTGAATATTTTCAGCACGATTGTCTGCACTTTGATTTTTGGCCACGGCGTGGATTTCAGCATTTTCATGACAAGCGCATTGCAGAAAGAATATTCGACAGGCAAAAATGAAATGGGAACCTACAGAACTTCCATTTTATTGGCTGCTTTGACCACCATTTTAGCCATTGGAGCATTGGTTTTTGCCTCGCATCCAGCATTAAAATCTATTTCTAGCGTTTCGCTGATTGGGGTTTTTGCAGCGCTGATTATCACGTTTATTTTCTATCCGATATTGTTCCGGTTTTTTCTATCAAGTCGTGTGAAAAGCGGGAAAGCGCCTTTTGAATTCCGAACTTTGATTCATTCGACATTGTCGTTTATTTATTATGGCATGGGCGGTTTTCTGCTTTCGATTTGCAGCGTTTTATTGATGAAAATATTGCCTTTCACTAGAAAATCAAAGACTTTGGCTTTCCATTATGTGCTGTCGAAATTCATGAAATCGGTTTTATATACCAATCCTTTTATTTCGAAAAAGGTCATCAATAAACAAAACGAGACGTTTGAAAAACCTGCGGTGATTATTGCAAACCACACTTCCTTTTTGGATATTTTAGCTGTAGGAATGCTGAATCCAAAGATTATTTTCTTGGTCAGCGACTGGGTTTACAATTCGCCGATTTTCGGAAAAGGCGTTCGTCTGGCCGGATTTTATCCGGTTTCACAAGGTCTGGAAGGCGGCATCGAACATCTTCGCGAGAAAGTAAACCAAGGATTTTCGCTGATGGTTTTTCCTGAAGGTTCGCGTTCTGAAGACAACCATATCAAGCGTTTTCATAAAGGTGCATTTTATTTGGCGGAAGCCTTTGATTTGGATATCGTTCCGGTTGTTATTCATGGAAATTCTGAAGTTTTGCCAAAAGGCGATTTCATCATTAACGACGGCAGCATTACGTTAAATATCTTGGAAAGAATTAAACCAAAAGACAATCGTTTTGGAGAAAATTATACTGAAAGAACTAAGAAAATCAATCAGTTTTTTAGAGAAAAGTATGCTGAGATACGATCTGAAATTGAAGGCGTAAATTATTTCAAAAAGTTGATTTTGCATAGTTTTAATTACAAAGAAATGGAAATCATTTCCGAGGTAAAAGAAAATCTTAGTCAAAAGTTACAGTTTTTTTATGATCAAAACGAAATCGGGATGAAAGCTAAAATCCTTCATATTGCAAACGATTATGGCGAAACCGATTTGCTGCTTTCGCTTCATGGTCCGGAAAGAAAAATCTACAGTTTTATTGCTTCGGAAGAAAAACGCGACGTTGCCAAAACGAATTATCTGGTCAAAAAAAGAAAAATAAATTACATCGATACAACAGAAGAAATCATTCAAAATAAGTATGATGTTTTGCTTATCAGTGCGGCAAACGAATTGCTTACCGAAGAATTTCTAGCGAACTTTCCCCAAATTATCAGAGCGATAATTTAAAAATTTGCCTAAATTGTATCTAAAATCTACCCAAAAAGCACACTGTGAAAAAAGAATATGATGTTGTCATAATTGGAAGCGGCCTTGGAGGCCTTGTAGCGTCAATCATTTTGGCGAAGGAAGGCTACAGCGTCTGTGTGCTTGAAAAAAACAACCAGTTTGGAGGAAATCTCCAGACTTTTGTGCGCGATAAAACCATTTTCGATACAGGAATCCATTATATCGGCGGTCTTGACGAAGGCCAGAATCTCTATCGTTACTTCAAATATATCGGCATCATGAACGATCTGAATCTGAAAAAGATGAATGTTGATGCTTATGATGTGATTTCATTTGAAGATGACGATAACGAATATCCGCATGCGCAGGGTTATGAAAATTTCGTAAAGCAGTTGCTGGAATATTTCCCTGAAGAAGAGGAAGCGCTTAATGAATATTGCCGTGAAATGCAGGAACTTTGCAATTCATTTCCGCTTTATAATTTGAATTTTGGAGGCGGTTATAATGAAGAATTACTTTCAAAAAACACTAATGCTTTTCTAGAAAATCTTACGGAAAATAAAAAACTTCGCGCTGTTTTGGCGGGTTCGAATTTTTTATATGCCGGAATTGAAGACAAAACGCCGCTTTATGTCCACGCACTTTCTGTGAATTCCTATATTCAAAGCTCTTGGCGTTGCGTAAATGGAGGAAGCCAGATCACAAAACAGCTGATCAAACAGCTAAAAAAATACGGAGGAGAAGTTTACAAATACAAAGAAGTTACCGGATTTGGTTTTGAAAATGACAAATTGGTTTCAGCCAAAATAAATCAAGACGAAGAAGTTTTCGGGAAGATTTTTATCTCCAATATTGAACCAAAAACGACTTTGAAAATGATCGGCCAAGAGAAATTCAGAAAACCATTTTTCAACCGAATCCAAAGTCTGGAAAGCGTGCCTTCGGCGTTCAGCATCTACATTGTTTTCAAGCCTGAAAGTTTTAAATATTTCAACCATAATTATTACCATTTCAAGAAAAGTACAGAAGTCTGGAAAGCCAATGATTACAACGAAGAAACGTGGCCGAAAGCATTTATGGTTTCAATGAATGTTGGAAAAAATACCGATGTTTGGGCGGAAAGCCTGACTGCGATTACGTATATGAATTTTGAAGATGTGGAACAATGGCAAGACACTGAAAATACAACGGCGAAGGAGAAGGATAGAGGGGAAGCTTACCAAAAATTCAAGGAAGAAAAAATAGAGAAATTCTTGAAGGCCATCGAGATAAAATTTCCAGGGATTCGAGAAACGATTAAGTCGGTTCATGCTTCAACGCCTTTGTCTTACCGCGATTATATTGGCGGTTCAAGAGGAAATTTATATGGTTATGTCAAAGATTCAAACAACCCGATGAAGACTTTTATTACGCCGAGAACCAAAGTAGAAAATCTGTTTTTGACAGGACAAAGCATTAATATGCATGGTGTTTTGGGCGTGACAATTGGTGCAGTTGTGACTTGTTCTGAGATTGTGGGTAAAGAATATTTAATCAATAAAATCAACGCAGAAGTCAGTTAAAATGTTTTGTTTATGAAGAAAATTTATCTCTTTCTTTTATTAATTATTATTTCTTCTTGCGGTGTTCGGAAATCGATAAAACACCTTCCTGAAATTCAAAACTATAATCAGGAAATTCCAAAACCAATACAGCATTCGCCTACAATTTTTACTTACAACGATAATTTTCTGTTCAAGAATAATCATAACAACCTTTGGGAAATGTATGTCGAAGGCGACGCTTTGCAACGAGGCTTGATCATGGGAAGCCTGAGTGATTCATTGATAAAAAAACAAGAGCATGTTTTCTTTGATAAAATTAAGGAAATGGTTCCTTCAAGATTTAAGCAGCGAATGTTGCGCCAGTTTTTAAAAATCTATAATCGCAAGCTTTATTTGAATGTTTCTGAAGAATATCAGACAGAAATCTATGGGCTTTCACAATATGCCGCCGATAGTTTAGAATATATTGCTCCAAAATATTTGCGTACTTTATACCTTCACGGCGCGCACGATATTGGCCACGCATTGACCGATTTGTCTTTAGTTGGTTGTACTTCTTTTGCCGTTTGGGGTGAAAATTCTGCTGACGGTTCGCTGCTTATCGGCAGAAATTTAGATTTTTATGCGGGCGATGATTTTGCAAAAGACAAAGTAGTTTATTTTATCAAGCCTGATTTGGGTCATCCTTATATGTCGGTTTCGTGGCCTGGAATGATTGGCGTGGTTTCTGGAATGAATTTGGAGGGGCTTTCAGTTACAATTAACGCTGGGAAGTCAGATATTCCCTGGGTTGCCAAAACTCCGATCTCAATTTTAGCTAGAGAAATTTTGCAGTATGCCAAGAATATCGATGAAGCTATTGCCATTGCAAAAAAGCGTGAGGTTTTTGTTTCAGAAAGTATCATGATCGGAAGTGCTTCTGATAAAAAAGCAATTATTATTGAAATTTCTCCGGATAATTTTGGCGTTTATGAGGTGGGAAATTCATCAAAATTGATTTGTGCCAATCATTTTCAAAGCGAAACTTACACAAATGATAAAAATAATAACAAGCAGATTTTAGAAAGCCACTCAAAATATCGTTTTGATCGTATGGAAGAGCTTTTGACAGAAAATAAAAAGATTACGCCACAAGAAGCGGCAACTATTTTAAGAAACACAAATGGTTTGAAAAATGAGCCTTTGGGTTATGGAAATGAAAAATCATTAAATCAACTTTTGGCACATCATGCCATTATTTTCAAGCCTGAACAAAGATTAGTTTGGATATCTGCAAATCCTTATCAATTGGGAGAATTTGTTTGTTATGACTTGAATAAAGTCTTTGGAAAAAAGATTGAACAGCGAAAATTGGTCACTATGGCAGAAAGCAAATTTAATATTGCAAAAGATCCTTTTTTAGTAACAAAAGCCTACAAAGATTACGAAAAATTCAAGCTTGAAAGCAAGGAAATCGACAAGATATTAACAGCAAAAACTGAACTTTCTGATGCTCAGATTGCTTCTTTCCAAGCACTGAATCCTGATTTTTGGGAAGTGTATTATAAGGCAGGAAAGTATTATCAACAGCAGAAAAACTACGAAAAAGCAGCATTGAATTTTGAGAAAGCATTGACAAAAGAAATTACTACATTGCCGGATGAAATGGAAGTGCAAAAGCAATTAGAGAAAGTTAATAAAAGGCAATAAACAATTTGCAACATAAATAAAATCAAAAATAAAATGGATTTTCCTGAAATAGAAAAAGCATCAACAGAAGAAATTAAAAATCTGCAAGAAAAATTGCTTCAGGAGACGCTTTCTTATGTAAGCCAAAATTCGGCGTATTATAAGGCGCTTTTTGAAAAGGAAAATATAAATATTGAAAACATAAAAACTATTGAAGATTTGCAACAGCTTCCTGTCACGACAAAGGATGATTTGCAGAAAAACAATGATGATTTTTTGTGTGTTCCAAGGCATAAAATTATTGATTATTGCACGACTTCTGGAACTTTGGGCGATCCGGTGACTTTTGGATTGACCGATAAAGATTTGGACCGATTGGCTTATAATGAAGCGATTTCTTTTGACGTTGCTGGAATTAAAGAAGGTGATGTTGTGCAATTGATGACTACAATTGACAGACGTTTTGTGGCTGGTTTGGCTTATTTTCTCGGACTTCGAAAATTGGGAGCTGGCGTGATTCGCGTCGGTGCCGGAATTCCGCAATTACAATGGGATTCTATCTTGAAATACAAGCCAAATTACCTGATAACTGTTCCTTCGTTTTTATTGAAGTTGATCGAATTCGCCGAAAATCATGGAATCGACTATAATAATTCTGGTATAAAAGGCGCAATCTGCATCGGAGAACCGTTGCGAAACCAAGATTTTTCGATGAATATTTTGTCGAAAAAAATTACGGAGAAGTGGAATATAGAGCTTTTCTCAACATATGCTTCTACTGAAATGAGTACAGCTTTTACGGAATGTGAACATTTCAAAGGAGGCCATCATCATCCGGAATTAATTATCGCAGAAGTTTTAAATGACGAAAATCGGCCTGTAAAATCTGGTGAAAGCGGAGAATTAACAATAACAACTTTAGGAGTTGAAGGAATGCCATTGCTGCGTTTTAAAACTGGAGATATTGTACAATTGCATCTAGAGCCTTGTGAATGCGGAAGAAATACGCTTCGTGTTGGGCCAGTTTTAGGCAGAAAGCAACAAATGATAAAATATAAAGGAACGACTTTGTATCCGCCGGCAATGCATGATGTTTTAAATCATTTTCAGTGCGTAGAAAACCATTTGATTGAAATTTCTACAAATGGCTTTGGTACGGATGAAATTGTTATTAAAATCGCTTCAAATAATGCTTCCGACGAATTGCTTCATGAGATTAAAGATTACTTTAGGGCAAAATTACGTGTAACGCCAAAAATCGAATTTGCTTCTTCAGAAGAATTGCAAAAAATAGTTTTTCCAGCGATGAGCAGAAAGCCGGTCCGTTTTTTTGATTTGCGCTAATTACTTGCAGTTGTCTTGTTGTAAATAATTAATTTTTTTGCAAGCAATTTCAATTTCTTTTTCGATGGTCCTGACAGTTGTGTAGCATTTTTGTTTTACATCTTTGCTCCAGAATCTGAGAACTTTCCATCCTTTTGAGGCTAGATATTCGTTCACTTCGATGTCTCTTTCTTGATTTCTTTCTATTTTTTTAATCCAATATTCTTTGTTGGAATCTAATCTTGTTCTTACTTTTTCCCAATCTTTTCCATGAAAAAATTCACCGTCAACAAAAATGGCTATTTTGTATTTTTTAAAAGATAAATCAGGAGTTCCAAATATAGTGCGATCGTTTTTTCTATAGCGATGCCCGCGATGCCACAAAGCTTTAGCCAAGCGAACTTCTTCCTTGGTATTTTTGCTTTTTATGGCTTGCATGATTTTACTGCGTTTTTCTTTTGTAAATACGTCCATTTCGAAAACTAGGTGGTGTTTTTTTTTGAAGTGTTTTCTATAAAGTTATGGAAAAGCTTTTTGTTTTTCGGTTAAGTTTTTGTGAAAAAGTAGCCTCGGCGGGGATCGAACCTGCATCAAAAGTTTAGGAAACTCCCATTCTATCCATTGAACTACGAGGCCTTTTTACAAAATTAATAAAAGGGATTGAAAAAAGTGTTTCTTAATATTTTTTGTTTAAATGTAATCATTTAGGATTAATTATCGTTTGTTGATTTTTAATTATTGTTATTCGATAATTTTTATATATTTGTGCTCAATAAACATATAAATCATGAAAAAATTACATCTCTTAAAAACTTTGGTTGACTTATTTTGGTTTTTTGCAGTCCTAGGATCTGTAGCGCTTATTGTTTTTGTGCCATTATTTCTTTTTGATGATGAGTTGGTTGATATTCCCATGAAAATTAACGGTGAAAGGCTTACTGTAATGGATTTTGCTAGCAAACTTATCTTAGCCGGTTATGTGGTTGCTTACGGATTCTTTATCTATGGGATTTTTCTTTTCAGAAAAGTTTTAAATCATTTTTCAAAAAGAGAAATATTCCACGAAAACGTCATTGTACTTTTTGAAAAAATTGGAAAATTATTTCTTGCAGCAACAATCATGAGCTTCATAGTATATGTTTCATATCAAAGTTATGTAAAAAACAAAGTGAGTTTTGGTATTGAAGTCGGAGCTGATTCATTTTTGCTGGCTGCAAGTTTAGGATTGTTCTTTATGGTTTTGAGTGAAGTATTTGCCATTGGAAAAAATATAAAAGAAGAAAACGAATTAACTATATGATATGCCAATAATTGTAAACCTTGACGTAATGTTAGCCAAAAGGAAAATGCGTTCCAATGAACTGGCAGAACGCATTGGCATGACCACAGCTAATCTTTCTATTTTAAAAACGGGAAAGGCCAAAGCAGTACGGTTTTCTACCCTAGAAGCCATTTGTGAAATTTTGGAATGTCAGCCTGGCGATATTATGGAATTTGTAAAGGAAGAAACTCAACCTTAATTTTTAATTATGAAAAACAAAACACATTACATTATTTTTATTTTGGGAGCGCTATTGATAATAATTGGCGCTGTCTTAAAAATTGAGCATTCTGAACTTGCTGGCTTCTTTTTAGCAGCAGGTCTGGGTCTTGAAATTGGAGCCATTGCCCTTTTCATTTTTAAACTTATTACTATGAAAAATGAAAAGCTATAATTTAACATAAACAAAAAAGCCTAACAACTAAATGCTAGGCTTTTTAATGGTATAAAATCGAATTAATCTACAAGAATATTGATTTTATTATCGTTCATTTCTAAAGTTCCAGAGTTGATTGACAAATGATATTTTTTGTCGTCACCAAGGAAAAATTTACCTTCTGCTTCTTTTGGAAATTCAAAGCTGTCAGCAGCAATCTTAATATCTCCCTTTGCAAGGATTGAGATGATTGCAGCGTGATGATTGAGCATTTGGAATTCTCCGTCAACTCCTGGAACGGTAACTGAAGTCACTCTTCCTGAAAATAATTTTGCTTCTGGCGATATAATTTCTAAATACATAATTTTTTGAGTTATGAATTATGAATTATGAGTTATAAGTTAGAGTGAAAACTCATGACTCATAACTCATAACTTATAACTATATTAAGCTTCAGCTAACATTTTTTGTCCCGCTTCGATAGCATCTTCGATAGTTCCTTTCAAGTTGAAAGCAGCTTCTGGAAGGTGATCCAATTCTCCATCAATGATCATGTTGAATCCTTTGATAGTATCTTTAATATCAACCAAAACTCCAGGAATACCTGTAAATTGCTCCGCTACGTGGAAAGGCTGCGATAAGAAACGTTGAACACGACGCGCTCTTGAAACTGATAATTTATCTTCTTCAGAAAGCTCTTCCATACCAAGAATCGCGATAATATCTTGCAATTGTTTGTATTTTTGAAGAATTTCTTTTACTCTTTGAGCACAGTCATAATGCTCAGCACCAAGAATTTGTGGCGTCAAGATTCTTGAAGTAGAATCCAATGGATCCACTGCAGGATAGATACCAAGCTCAGCAATTTTACGAGACAATACAGTTGTTGCGTCTAAGTGGGCAAACGTTGTTGCCGGTGCTGGATCCGTTAAGTCATCCGCAGGAACGTAAACCGCCTGTACAGATGTAATAGATCCTTTATTTGTTGAGGTGATACGCTCTTGCATCGCACCCATTTCTGTAGCTAATGTTGGTTGGTAACCTACCGCAGACGGCATACGTCCTAAAAGTGCAGACACTTCAGAGCCAGCTTGTGTAAAACGGAAGATATTGTCAACGAAGAAAAGAACGTCTTTTCCTTGATCAGTTCCAGCTCCATCACGGAAATATTCAGCGATAGAAAGACCTGATAAAGCCACACGTGCTCTAGCTCCAGGTGGTTCGTTCATTTGACCAAAAACGAAAGTCGCTTTTGAATCTCTCATTCCTAATTTATCAACTTTAGATAAATCCCAACCTCCATTTTCCATAGAGTGCATGAATTCTTCTCCGTATTTGATAATTCCTGACTCCAGCATCTCACGAAGCAAGTCATTTCCTTCACGTGTTCTTTCGCCTACTCCAGCGAATACAGAAAGACCACCGTGACCTTTTGCAATATTGTTAATTAACTCCTGAATCAATACTGTTTTACCAACTCCAGCACCACCGAATAATCCAATTTTTCCACCTTTTGCATAAGGCTCAATCAAATCGATTACTTTGATACCTGTAAATAAAACTTCAGAAGAAGTAGATAAATCTTCGAATCTTGGTGCTTGACGGTGGATAGATAATCCGTTTTCACCTGTTTTTGGCAAATCTCCAAGACCATCGATAGCATCACCGATTACGTTGAATAAACGACCGTAAACGTCTGGCCCGATTGGCATTTTGATTGGGTTTCCTGTTCCAACAACTTCATAGCCTCTGCTTAAACCATCTGTAGAGTCCATTGAGATTGTACGAACTGTGTTTTCTCCAATGTGAGATTGCACTTCAAGTACTAATAAAGTACCATCTTTTTTAGTGATTTCTAATGAATCATAAATTTTTGGAAGTTCAACATCCTGACCGTTGAAAACAACGTCAACGACTGGACCAATGATTTGAGCAACTTTTCCTATTACTTTTGACATTACTTATGTATTTATTAAATAGCTATTTAGGTTTATGAAAAACACCTCTTTTTTCAGAGCGCAAAGATAGTTTTTAAAATGAAAAATTAATAATCTTTTGATGAAAAAATATCAAAAAAATATAGAATCGCAGGTTGAATGTCAAAATAGGCAACAAGTCTGCAGAATATTGAAATAAAAAACCATCCTATTTTTTAGCAAAATGGATGGTTTTCTTGTAGCAAATCAATAATTTAATTTAGATTCAGTGGGTATTGAATTTGATAATTTCCTAAGTCAACACCTTTTATATTTGAACCATACGTTGAATTAATGGCTTCTAAAAATTTATTTGCAATTAAAGAATATCCTCTTGCACTTGGATGAACTCCATCAAGTGAAAAAGCGCCACCAGTAATAAAACTAGCAGATACTTGGTGGTTTCCAAAACGAATGCCGCCATTAAGCAACTGATTCATTATAGCATAAGTATCAACAAAAGCTAAGCCGTTTGATGTAGCAGCATTTTTGATAACTGTATTGTATGCATCTGTCGCCACTTTAATTTCAGCAACTTCTGTAGCTGTCAGGACTCTGTTGTCTGGGAGAGGATATGTGACGCCAACTGTGTTAAATGGAGCTGGAACGCCCGCTTGCGAAGTTCCGATTATGGCTCTAGTTGTCAATAAAACAAAGTCAGTTGCCTGTGTAGATTTTTTTGCATGACGCGCTTGTCCATATAAGCTGCCCATTAAGCCTGCTTGTGCTGGAGGAATTCCCGCATTGGTCAGTGCAGTAGCAATTTGAACTGATAAATCAGTTAAACTTTCGTCCTTAATTAGTAGCGGATTTGATGATCCTGCTGTTAAAGTGACCAAACGGTCACCTTGTCCGTAGGCTGTTAATATTTGTTTTACCGGCCCTAATAATTGAGTGTTTAATTGATTTGCAGTTGCTGCATCAAGAGGAACTGGATTATAAGGTACTGTTGTAAAAAACGGCAAAGTATTAATGTAAGGAAGATTTGCAATTACACCTTTTCTTCCTCCAGCAGTAAGCTGTGTGATTAACTGATTATAAGCAAATTCAAAAGTTGCTGGTGGCGTAATATCATTTCCAGAAACTGGGTCTTGAGAAGTTGGAACACCACCATTTGTGGCATATCCTAAAACGTCATTACCGCCAATCCATAAAGAGAAGAAGGTTGGGTTTTGTGCTAATGCATCAGAAATTACAGATGCAGTTGTTGATGAAGCGAATCTTACAAAGTAAGGATTTGCTGTTGCCGGAACAGTTGCAAGCCCTGCTGGATTTCCATACCCAGGTGCCAATAAGTGGAAACTTTTTGCTCCAGGAACTCCCAAATTATTGAATGGGCCAGTTAAGTGGGCAAAAACTTCGGTTGTTGAAGTTCCTGGTACTGGAATGATATTTGGAGTTGTAGCATTCAAAAATCCTTGTAAGTATACTCTTTTTCCAAAAGCAGGATTTGCATTTCCTCCAAAAAGTAAACCTCCAAGATTGTCATTCATATAAGGAACATTGAATGCACCACCGCCAACTGTCGCAAATTGCTGTGCCAAAATGTTTGGATATGAATTTTCTTGTCCTTTTTTGAAAAGTCCATTGTCGCTATATCCTGCAGCAAATGAATCTCCCAAAGCAACATATTTAGAAAAATCTGCTGCGCCCGCTGAAATCGGTGCTTCTGTTGCGCTGTCAGAATCATCATCAGAACACGCAGCAACACTAATGCTTAAAGAAGCAAATAGCAGCCATTTGAAATTTTTTATCATGATCATATTTTTTAATTAGCTATTTTTTACTTTTTAAGGATTGATTATCCAAGAAACCAAATATTGCTGTCCGATTCTTCCAGCTCCGATTACTTGAAGGTAATCGTTCCCAAAAAGATTTGAAGCACTTACTTTGAAAACTGATTTGATTGCTGGAATTGCATAGTTTACTTGAGCATCAAAAACTGTTACAGAAGGAATTGTTCCGTCAGCAAAAGAAGACTGCCATAAATATTCGTCGCTCCATCTTACGTTGAAATTAAATCCGAAGTTTTCAAATAGTTTTTGGTTTCCGATTGAGCCTTTAATTCTATGTTTTGGAGTGTTGAAACCGGCAATAAACGCTGGGTCTTTAGCTTGGTCAAAGTCAAAATCAGAAAAGTTGTAATTTACTCCTAATTCAAAATCTCCAAAGAATTTTTTAGATATTCCTAAGCCTACGCCATAAGACGTTACATCTTCTGTAGTGTTTGTATATACTTGGTAAACCCTTCTGTCTCCATTCGCTAAAGCTTGAAGTCCCATTAAAACTGCTGGGTTTGACAAATCTGTTCCGACTGTTCCATAGTAAGGTTTGATTACTCTTGAAGTGCTCATGAAATCATTGTAGATATTGTAATATGCATTCGCATCTACAGAAAATCCATTGTCAAGATTGGCTTTATATCCTACTTCAAAGGCTTTAACTTGTTCTGGTTTGACTAATTTAATTTGTGTGATTTGTAAATCTGCTGGATTTTGAGAAAGTGCAAATGCTGAGGCTGACGGAACGGTATATACGTCAGCGTTATAAGCATCTCTTCCTGATAAGTTAACTGTTGGCCCAACTCCAGGAAGAAGTTGTCCTGCCGCGCTTACATTCATTGTTTCAGTGTAGCGATCTAAATTGTCTTCTGCAGAACCTACTAAAGCAAACGGACCTAAGTCTAAGCCAATATATTGATCTTGAGTTGTCGGATTTCTGAATCCTGTTTGGAAGGATACTCTAAAATTGTGATTTTTTCTTTCCCCGGCAGAATATACAAATGATATTCTTGGAGATACTTGACCGTCAAAATTTTGTGATTTGTCATAACGAACAGATCCTGTGAATTTCAATTTGTCTTCCATGAATTTTTTTTGGATCTGAGTATAGATTCCATATTCATCATAGCTGATTGGTCCGTCATAATCAGTAAAAATTGTTCCTTCAGAATTCAATCTATAATTTCTGAATGACCCACCAACTTGAACTTCTGCAAAATCGGTAAGTTCTTTGAAATTATAATTTGCATCTCCGTGATATAGTTTTGATTGGTCAATAAATTTGGCACCAGATCTTAAATCAGGATTTTCGATTACTGTTGCCAAAGCATTTCTAAATTGTGGAGATCCTGGTAAAAATCTTGCTGAACCGGTGGGAGCATTTGCAAATTGTGGTAAATTTAAAGCTGCTAATCCCGGATCTAAAATATTATAATCAGCATATTGTCTACCTATTGCTGCTTGTTGAGCAGTTGTGAGTGCTACACCGGTAGCGCCTGATAATTGATATGCAGTTGCATAATTTGTAAACCATTCTTGATCTGTTTTTGCAAGTCTATTGACATTCCATCCGGCGAAACGCATGTCATAAGAATCTCCTGCATTTTCTGTGGTCATATAGGCTCTTACAAAAAAGTTTCTATTTTTAACTTCAACTTTTGTTTGCTGCATAATGAAGTTTTCTAGTCTGTATCTATTTGCGCCTTGGTAAATAGTATTTCCCATCCCTAGTTTATGTTGAAGGATGATTTCAAAATCATCTTTCATAGGCTTGATATGTGCTGAGAAATCGGCTTTTATGCTTTCAATGCTGTTGTCATTTAAATCTTGTTCATAATATCCTGTACGGCTTACTTGACCAACATTTGGAATAAAAGTTGTAACCTCGTCACCATAAATATTCAAACCGTCATAATTTTGATTTACTTCATGTCCCACGCCGCCATTTGTCATGCTTCTTTCATCGCCAGCAATCCATTCGGTTGCTCTCATATAAGTAAAATTGGCTTTCACAGCGAAATGTTCTGTGAATTTTTTTGCACCGCGAATTCCTATGTCCCAATAATCTTTGTCTCCAGCTAATTTTTGGTTTGTTTTTCCATATCTTCCATAAAAGCTAAGCCCTTCATAATCAAACGGACTTTTGCTGTTCATGAATAAAATTCCGTTGAAAGCATTTGCTCCATATAAAGCTGAAGAAGCTCCTGGCAATAATTCTACGCTTTGAACATCAAGCTCTGAAAGACCGATAAGGTTTCCAAGCACAAAGTTTAGAGCAGGTGAAGAGTTGTCCATTCCGTCAACCAATTGCATGAAACGCGTGTTGGCAACGGTTGCGAATCCTCTTGTGTTTATTGATTTGAAAGAAAGACTTGAAGTATTGAAATGTACTTCCTTTAAATTTTCTAATCCATCATAAAATGTGGCAGATGAAGTGTTTTTTACTTCCTTAATTCCCATTCTTTCAATAGTAACTGGTGATTCAAGAATTCTTTCAGGAGTTCTTGATGCTGAAACTACTATTTCGTCAAGGTTGATATCTTCTTTTAAGAGCTGTACACTAATTGTTTGTTTAGAAGATGTTATTTCAATCGATTGCGAAGCATTGCCAACGCTTGAAATTTGAATAGTAAAAGGAGGTTGTTTTTTTGGTGTCAGGCTAAATTTACCTTCGCTATCTGTTGTAGCGGAAGTAGATTCACCAGTAACTTTAATGCTTGCTCCAGGTAACGGTTGATTGTTTTCATCAGTTACAGTTCCTGAAATTGTATTTTGAGCGAAGGCTACGCTACAAAAAAGCAATGACAAAATAATTAGATACGCTCTCATTTGTTAGATTTGTTAGTTTACAAAGCCAAAGTACAAATAAATTTGATATTAATAAAAAAAGTGAGAAATTTTCTCTCAATTAATAAAAAATAAAGTTAATATTTAGCTAATATGTATTTTATGTTTGCGAAATCATCAGTATTATCAATACTATGCGTGCATATCAAGCAAATTTTTAGTCATAAAAAAAGCGAGAAATTTTTCTCGCTTTTCAGGTATTTTGATCAATTATTTATTCAACAGTTACTGATTTTGCCAAATTTCGAGGCTGATCGACGTTGCATTCTCTCATTACAGCAATATGATATGATAAAAGTTGCAACGGAATTGTTGTTAATAATGGTGTTAATGCCTCAATTGTATCTGGAATTTCTATCACATGATCTGCTAAATCACGAACCTGTGTGTCACCCTTGGTTACAATAGCGATGATTTTTCCGCTTCTTGATTTAATTTCTTGAATATTGCTCACGACCTTGTCATAATGTCCTTGTTTTGGGGCAATGACAATTACTGGCATTTTTTCATCAATTAAAGCAATCGGACCATGTTTCATTTCTGCTGCTGGATAACCTTCTGCATGGATATATGAAATTTCTTTTAGTTTCAAAGCGCCTTCTAAAGCTACTGGAAAATTATATCCTCGCCCTAGATAAAGGCAATTAGGGGCATCTTTGTAAATTGCCGCAATTGATTTTGCCATATCATTAGTTAGCAATGCTTCAGCAACTTTTTCAGGAATTACTTCTAGTTCTTGCAAATATCTGTGGAAATCTGAATTGGATAAAGTTCCTTTTGCTTTTGCAAGGCGTAAAGAAATTAATGTCAAAATTGTGATTTGAGTTGTAAATGCTTTTGTTGAAGCTACTCCAATTTCTGGCCCAGCGTGAGTATAAGCGCCGGCATGAGTCTCTCTAGAAATTGATGAACCTACTACATTACAAACTCCAAATACAAATGCTCCTTTTTCTTTAGCTAATTTAATTGCAGCTAAAGTATCTGCAGTTTCGCCAGATTGTGAAATGGCAATTACCACATCTTTTGGTCCAATGATCGGGTTTCTATATCTGAATTCAGAAGCATATTCAACTTCCACAGGAATTCGTGTAAATTCTTCGAAAATATATTCAGCAACCAAACCTGCGTGCCATGAAGTTCCACAAGCAACGATGATGATTCTCTCGGCATTTAAAAATTTCTCAAGATTGTCTTCGATTCCAGCCATTTGAATGATTCCTTTGTTAGCCAAAAGTCTTCCTCTGTATGTATCTTTAATTACGTTAGGCTGCTCATAGATTTCTTTAAGCATAAAGTGCTCATAGCCGCCTTTTTCAATTTGCTCCAAATTCATTTGAAGTTCTTGAACATAATGATCTACTAATGAATCGTCTTTGATTTTTCTAACTTTGATAGATTTGTTTTTTCTAACAATTGCCATTTCTTCATCTTCCAAATAAATGGCGTTTGAAGTATATTCTATAAATGGTGAAGCATCTGAAGCAATAAAAAACTCATCTTCTCCAATACCAATTGCTAGCGGACTTCCTAGTCTTGCAACTACTAATTCATCAGGCTTGTTGACATCAAAAACAACAATTGCATACGCGCCAACTACTTGGTTTAGTGCAATTTGCACTGCTTTTCCTAATTTTAATCCATCTTTTTTCTGGACATCTTCAATAAGATTTACTAAAACTTCTGTGTCTGTGTCAGATTTAAAAGTATAACCTCTTTTGATTAATTCTTTTTTTAGCGGTTCATAATTTTCTATGATGCCATTATGAATTATTGCCAATCTTCCAGAGTTTGATAAATGTGGGTGAGAGTTCACATCATTTGGAACCCCGTGTGTGGCCCAACGTGTGTGGCCAATTCCGATATTTCCAGTAATAGAAATTTCTTTAGATTTTTCTTCTAAATCTGAAACTTTTCCTTTGGTTTTAGATACTTTCATAGACTCGCCATCATAAAGCATGATGCCGGCACTGTCATATCCTCTATATTCTAATCTTTTTAATCCTTTTATAATTATAGGATATGCTTCTTTATTTCCGATGTAACCAACAATTCCACACATACTTTTTGTTTTTTTTAGTTAGGCTTAGTATAATAAATCTCGAGTTTTAATTTTTTGCTTTCATTTGCTGGATTCACTTGAGGGCCATAAAGAATAACCCCCGTTGGGCTCATTACAGATGAAAACGGTATTTTTGAAAATGCAGACGTAGGTGTTTTTAATGAACTGCTTGCTACTACGCCAATACTTTCGGTTACGGCAAGTCCAAGTTTTACATTTGTCGAATCTTTAAAAATCACGTTTTTAATATGTTCTGTGATTCTGATTTTATATCTCTTTACTCTTCTTCCTGTTTCACCAGAAGTTCCAGATAGCTCACCGATTCCTCCATGTATGACTTTGCTGTACTTTGGTTTTGAGGCATAAGTTGAGGTGTCATAATAATAATCGACCAGCGGAATATTATTTTTTGCATTATAAAGATAAATACGATTTGGGTCTAGTGTATTTATCATCGCTGAAGTAGGCGATTCTGGGTCGTCAACTGTAAAAATGATATTTGCTTCATTTACCATCCAGTTATTGGAAATTGCTTCTTCTCTCAATGCTTCTAATTCAGCAGAATTTCCGCCTCCAAATAAGTCAATAAGTGTTACGGCTCCATCTCCTCCTTTAAGGTAAATATTCTCTGGATCAGAAAAATTTTCATATGCCTGGCTTTCTGGTGTAGCAGTGTGTTCTAAAAGGCTTACTGTATTTCCTGTAAGGTTTAAGACAAGTGTTTTTTCTTCATAATCGCCAAATATTGTTTCTCCATTTACAACAGTAACTTTTCTATCTTGATAAGTAACGGTAATGGTTCCTTGTGCAAAATTCATTAATGCCATCACGCTTCCGTCTACTTCTTCTGCAGTAAAATATAATCCTTTAAAATGATTTTTGAAAGCACTATTATTTATAAGATTAGAATTGTCTGTTGCGAATATTTTATTATAAAAAAATTGTTTGTTTAAGTTCAAACGCATTCCAGGTGCCGATTTTACATCTTCTTCATCTTCGACAGTAGCTGGAGTGGTCAATTGCAAAGGACTGAACGTGAAAGCATCATTTTGATTTGGAAATTCAATATCATCATTTAGTTGCTGTCCTTTTGAAGCATTAAAAACGGCATTTTGGTCGCTATAAAATTTTTGAGCATTTTGAAAACCTCCATCGGGATCAAGATCTCTCATGAAATATCCATTTTCATGTACTTTAAGCTTTATTTTTTTTGAAATATCGCCATAAATAGAATCAAGTTCATAAGTACTCACGCCTTCCGCATCAGTTGCTAGAAGCGTACTGTAGTAAGGAATGTTTAAAACAACTGAAGTGATTTTATCTGGAGTAACGTCATTAAAAGTAGGGTTTACAACTTTAAGTTGAACCTGAGTAGCAAAATTTGCTGTAGTTTTTCCAAAAGCACCGTTGTTAAAAACACCAAGTGGATTTATAGGAAGGTTGTTAGATTGAACAGCTCCAGTTTTTAAATTAGTAGCAATTAAATCATATGGAGTTGGTTCAATTCCAAAATGGTCGTCGCCAACTATATCAGTTCCAATAGAGTTAAAATCGGTGTCACATGAAATAAAACAAACGGCACCAAGAAGCACCACAGATAATTTTCCAAAGAATGAATTATTAAGCATAAATTTTTAAATGTTTTTTATAAAACTTGATTCTTGTAGAAATTAGTATATGCTTCTGCAAATCTATCTTTCGGGGCGAAAGGTAAAAAAGGTTTGCCCGATGATTCTATAAATTTTGTTAAACTTGAAGAAAGGTCATCTGATGCAACAATCACAGCGTCAGACTGCATGATCGAAGCTTTCATGATGTTTTCATAATTTGGTTCTGATAAAACAGAAATTGCATCGTCAGGAATTCCGTCAAAGGCTACTTTTTTCATCATTTCCATGTCAAGATTTCCATCAAACCCTTGGCTGTAAACCGAAGTCACAATTTTTGTCTCTGAAAATAATGCTTCGTCCTTATAATAATGTTTCATGTATACTGGAAGCATTGCTGCAAGCCAGCCGTGTACGTGAATGATATCTGGAACCCAGTTTAACTTTTTTACAGTTTCCACAACTCCTTTTGCAAAAAAGATAGCTCTTTCATCATTGTCTGGATATAAAATGCCTTCTTCATCAGTGAAGGTTGCCTTGCGCTTGAAATATTCATCATTATCTATAAAATAAACCTGAATTCTCTCTTTTGGTATTGAAGCGACTTTGATAATCAATGGCATATCAAGATCATTTACCACTAAATTCATTCCAGAGAGTCTGATTACCTCATGTAATTGGTGTCTTCGCTCATTGATATTTCCGTATCTCGGCATGAAAATCCTGATCTGGCCTCCTTGATCATTAATCATTTTTGGCACGTCATAGGACATGTTAGATACTTCATTTTCAGCTAAGTAAGGTACTACTTCAGATGATACATACAATATCCTCTTATCCTCCATATTATTTTGAACTTTTATTAATTGCGTGTAAAAACATGCAAAATTACAAAAATTTATGCTATTACTAACTAAAATAGTAAGTTTGCATTCAATTTAATCTAAAATTAGATGCTCATTTTCAATAGACAGCACGAATTAAAACAGCACTTAGAGTCAGTTTCCGAGGAAAATTCAACCATCGGATTTGTGCCAACAATGGGTGCTTTGCATCAGGGACACCTGTCTTTAATAGCAAAATCAATTGCCGAAAATCAAATTACGGTCATCAGCATTTTTGTAAATCCAACACAATTCAACAATGCCGAAGATCTAGAAAAATATCCAAGGACTTTAGAGGCAGATGTCATAAAAATTGAATCAGTAAGCAAAAATGTAATCGTTTTTGCGCCAAGCGTAGAAGATATTTACGAAGGAAACACCGTTTCAGCCTCTTTTGATTTCGACGGATTAGAAAATCAAATGGAAGGAAAACACCGGGCAGGACATTTTGACGGAGTCGGAACGATCGTAAAACGCCTTTTTGAAATCGTAAATCCAACAAATGCATACTTTGGAGAAAAAGATTTTCAGCAGTTGCAGATTGTTCGAAAAATGGTGGAAAAAGCCAAAATGGCTGTAAATGTCATCGGTTGTCCAATTTTAAGGGAAGAAAATGGCTTGGCGATGAGTTCGAGAAATGAGCGTCTTTCATCAAAAGAAAATGAGGAAGCGTCGCTGATTTACCGAACGTTAAAGTCTGCCAGAGAGAAATTTGGCACGGAAAGTGCACAAGAAATTACTAATTGGGTTGCGACGGTTTTTGAAAAACATCCTGATTTCAAGCTAGAATATTTTGAAATCGCCGACGAAGAAAATTTATTGCCAACTGCAGAAATTAAAAAAAATAAAAAATACCGCGCATTCATTGCTGTTTTCATCAACAACATCCGATTGATAGATAATATTTCATTAAATTAAAAAATAATTACCTTTGCCGCATGCAAATTCAAGTTGTTAAGTCCAAGATTCACCGTGTGACGGTAACTGGAGCAGATTTAAACTATATTGGAAGTATCACGATCGACGAAGCGTTGATGGAAGCTTCTAATATTGTTGAGGGGGAAAAAGTTTCTATTGTAAACATCAATAATGGTGCTCGGTTAGAAACTTATGCCATTAAAGGAAACAGAAATAGTGGCGATATCACATTAAACGGGCCGGCCGCAAGAATGGTTCAAAAAGGAGACATCATTATTATTATTTCTTACGGAATTTTAGATTTTGAAGAAGCAAAATCATTCAAGCCGACGCTTGTTTTTCCAAATGAAAAAGATAATACTTTAACTTAAGTCTTTTGAAGAAAAAAATCAGCAAAACGCTATCCATACTGCTCCCAATTCTATTGGGAGTTTTTTTAACAATTTATGCTTACAATTCGTTCACTCCAGAGCAATTGGTGAAAATGAAAAGTTATTTCAAAAATGCTGATTATACTTATATATTTTTAGCTCTTATTTTTGGTTTGGTTAGCCATTCTGCGCGTGCTTATCGTTGGAAATATATGCTAGAGCACATGGGATACAACTCGCCATTTAGAAATAATTTTATGGCTGTTTGGATTAGTTATTTCATGAACATGACCATTCCTAGATCTGGAGAAGTTTCAAGAGCACTGGTTTTAAAAAAGTATGAAGATGTTCCGTTTGACAAGGCTTTTGGAAGTATAATTGCAGAAAGGGTAATCGATTTTGTTATCCTGTTGCTCTTTATTGCCACTGCGGTTTTATTGCAGTTTGAAGTCTTGAAGACTTTTCTTTTAGATAAAATTCCATTTGAAAAGATAGTTATTTATGGAATCGTTTCTTTTGTTGTATTTTTAAGTGCTGTTCTTCTTTTTGTTTATTCAAAGTCAAAATGGATTTTGATGATAAAGTCAAAAATTTCTGGATTGACTGAAGGTGTTTTAAGTGTTTGGAGAATGAAAAAGAAATGGCCTTTTTTGTTTTACACCATTGTAATTTGGGTGTCTTATGTGCTCACTTTTTACATTGCCATTTTTGCATTAAAAGAAACCAGCAATATAAGTTTTGGAGTTGTAGTAACTGCTTTTGTAGTTGGTAGCTTGGCTATTTCTTTTTCGAATGGAGGCTTTGGTGTTTTTCCTTTCGTAATAAAGGAAATCTTAGAATTATATGGTGTCCCGCAAGAAGCAGGAACCGCTTTTGGCTGGATTATCTGGACTTCGCAGACAATAATGATTGTCGTTCTTGGTGGTTTGTCGTTTTTACTGCTTCCGATTTTGAATAGGAAAAAATAAATTCTTATATTGCTTCGCTTTTAAGAAGATTATCTTCTACAAATTCAGTAACTTAACCAAAATCGAACACAAGCCATGAAGAATTTTACACTATTATTGTTTATATTTTTTTCCTTACACTTGTCGGCTCAAAAAACCGTAGAAGAAGTACAGTCTAAAAAACTAAATGGAACGCGTCAAATTATAATTTCGCTTCCTTCTTCATATGAAAAAGAACCTGATAGAAAATTTCCTTTACTTTTTTTACTAGACGGAGAATATCTTTTTGATGCCTTTTCAGGATCAATTTCTTATGCAAATTATTGGGATGACTTACCACAAGTAATCATTGTTGGAATTAGCCAAAATGCAAATGGTGAGCGTTTTATTGATAGTCAATTTAATCCAGAATCTGGACTTCCTGATGAAGGTGGTGCAAAATTCTATGATTTTATTGGTACTGAATTAATTCCTGCGCTTGAAAAAAAATATCGAATCGCTCCTTTTAAAGTAATTGCCGGGCATGACACAACAGCAGGGTTTTTAAATTTTTTCTTATACAAAGACAAACCACTTTTTAACGCCTATATATCTTTAAGTCCAGAATTTGCTCCAGAAATGGAAACTAGAATTGCAGATCGTTTGTCAATTTTTCAACAGCCAATTTTTTATTATCAAGCAACAGCCGATGGTGATTTGAAAAAAATGTCAAAGAGAATCCAGGATTTAGATCAAAACATAAAAACTAAAACCAATCCGAATTTAAATTATCGCTTTGATGATTTTAAAAATGCATCACATTATTCACTGGTTTTAAATGCAATTCCGAATGCCCTGTATCAAATTTTTGGGTCTTACCAGCCAATTTCAACGACTGAATTTCAAGATAAAATTGCAACACTTCCAAGCGGTTATGTAGATTATTTAAAAAATAAATATGATGTTGTAGAGAAATCACTCGGAATAAAAATGCCAATCAGAATCAACGATTTCAAAGCAATTGAAGCTGCAATTTTAAAGAATAGAGCTTTCCCTGAATTTGAGCAACTTTCTGATTTGGCGAAAAAGAATTATCCAAAAGCAATGCTTGCCGATTATGAAATGGGCCTCTTTTATGAACATACTTTGAATTATAAAAAAGCTGCAAAATCATACATGAATGCCTTTGCAAAAAATGAAATCGGTGATTTAACAAAAGATATGATGCTTGAAAAAGCAGATGCAATGAAGGGTAAATAATCTATGTCAAAAATAAAAACCTCGTTCTTTTGCCAAAATTGCGGTACGCAATACTCAAAATGGCAAGGACAGTGCAATTCGTGTAAAGAATGGAACACAATTGCAGAAGAAATTATTCAAAAAGAAGATAAAAAAGATTGGAAAGTCGCTACTTCCCCAGATTCTAAAAGAGTTACAAAACCGCTCAAAATTCACGAAATTGACAGTACTGAAGAAATTCGTTTGGACACTCGTGATGGCGAATTAAATAGGGTTTTAGGAGGTGGCATTGTACCAGGTTCGCTTATTCTTTTAGGAGGCGAACCCGGGATTGGAAAAAGCACACTCTTGCTTCAAATTTCTTTAAAACTTCCCTATAAAACGCTTTATGTTTCAGGTGAAGAAAGCCAAAAGCAGATAAAAATGCGTGCCGAAAGAATCAATCCTCTAAGTGATAATTGCTATATTCTTACAGAAACTAAAACGCAAAATATTTTTAAGCAAATTGAAGCTATTGAACCAGAAATCGTAATTATCGATTCTATTCAAACACTTCATACTGATTATATCGAATCTTCTGCAGGAAGTATTTCTCAAATTAGGGAAACTACGGCAGAACTGATAAAATTTGCCAAAGAAACCAATATTCCTGTAATTTTAATTGGACATATTACCAAAGATGGAAATATTGCCGGACCAAAGATTTTGGAACATATGGTTGACACAGTTTTGCAGTTTGAAGGAGACAGAAATCATATTTATAGAATTCTTCGTTCACTAAAAAACCGCTTCGGTTCGACAGCTGAATTAGGAATTTATGAAATGCAAGGAACTGGTTTAAGGGAAGTTTCAAATCCGTCAGAGATTTTGATTTCACACAAAGAAGAAGAGCTTTCAGGAACCGCAATTGCAACGACAATGGAAGGAATGCGCCCAATCATGATTGAAATTCAGGCTTTGGTAAGCACAGCAGTTTATGGAACTCCACAGAGAAGCACGACCGGTTACAACGCAAAAAGATTGAACATGATTTTGGCTGTTCTTGAAAAAAGAGCGGGATTTAGGCTAGGAGCAAAGGATGTTTTCTTAAATATCACAGGTGGAATTTCTGTAGATGATCCTGCAATTGACTTGGCTGTTGTTGCTTCGATTCTTTCTTCCAATGAAGATATTCCTGTCGGGAAAGATTTTTGTTTTGCCGGAGAAGTTGGACTTTCAGGAGAAATTCGTCCCGTAAATCGTGTAGACCAAAGAATTCAAGAAGCTGAAAAACTCGGATTTTCAACGATTTTTGTTTCAAAATATAATAAAATTACACTGAAAAATACTTTTATAAAAGTACGTCTCGTTTCTAAAATTGAAGATGTTGCAAGTGAATTATTCGGATAAACAATCAAAATTGAAAAGGAATGTGATTTGATTAATCTTACTATTTTTTCAAAAGACCAATCTGTTAATTACCTCCATTTACCTCCAGTTTTTCCATTATTCCGTTATATTTGTGTTTTAAACATTCGAAATTCTACCTTATAAATGAAATCCAGAAAACAAAAAGCTATACTCGCTGCAAAAATTGTAGGCGTGCTTTTTGTGCTTTCCATTGGCACATTTTTTATATTCCGAAATTCTATTCTTGAAAAAGCTATCACAAAAGTTTCTGCTAAAATGGAAACTGATTACAACAGCAAATTCTCTATAAAATCAGCTTCTTTTGAAGGTTTTTCGGGTGTTGCGTTAGAAAATGTTTTGCTGGTTCCAAAAAATGCAGACACGCTTTTGAGCGTGAAAAGTATCAAAACCAATGTAAATTTTTGGAAACTTTTGACAGGCGATGTACAATTGGGAACGCTTTATATGAAAAATGGTTTTGTACAACTGGTAAAAAATCAAAACGGAAGAAACTTTGATGCTTTCTTAAAAAAAGAAACTCCCGAAGATACGGCAAGTGTTGAAATTAATTATGCTGAAAAAGCATACAGGTTGTTAAATCAAGCGTTGAATTTGATTCCGACCGATATGGATAGAAAATGTTTCGCTTCGAATGGATGACATGGGACGAAAGGTAAAACTAGATCTTAAAAAACTTCGTCTTGTTGACAAAGAATTAGAAACTTCAATCGGTGTTACTGCTGATAATTTCAAACAAACTTGGAAAATAAAAGGTTTTGCTGATCCAAGGAACAAGCAAACTGATCTTCGTTTTTTTAATGCTGATACTGGTAAAATCAAGATTCCTTATATTGATGAACGATTCAATCTGCAGGCTGGTTTTGATTCTATTCGACTGAATATCAAGAATATTGAAATGGATGGCAATGAATTGCATATCGACGGTTCTTCTTCTGTTGCAAATCTTACTATAAATCATCCAAAAGTAGCCAAAAAAGATGTAGTTGTCAAAAAAGCAAAATTTGATTATAATTTTGTATTCGGCGAGGATTTTATTGCTATTGATAGCACGTCAACAGTGACGCTGAATAAGATGAAATTTTCTCCGTATGTTTTTTACCAAAAGACACAGGAAGACAAAAATCAGATTTATGCCTTGAAAATAAAAATCCCAAAAATGGAAGCACAAGATTTTATCGTCTCGCTTCCGGAAGGGCTTTTTACAAACTTCGTAGGAATGGAAGCTGAAGGAAATTTTAGTTATAATTTAGAATTTTTATACAATAAAAACAAACCTCGCGAATTAGTTTTCGATAGCAATTTCAAGAAAGAAAATTTGAAAATAATAAAATATGGCGAAGCAGATTTGAATAAGTTGAATAGCAGTTTTACTTATCGCGCTATTATTAACGGCATTCGACAGCGACCAGTTGAAGTGAGTTCTTCGAATCCCAATTTTACGCCGTTAAACGAAATTTCTCCTTACTTGAGAAAATCAGTTTTGACTTCAGAAGACCCGTCTTTCTTCTCTCATCGAGGTTTTATCAACGAAGCTTTCAAGCAATCTATTGTCAAAAATATAAAAACAAAACGTTTTTCAAGAGGAGCAAGCACCATCAGCATGCAGTTGATTAAAAATGTTTTTTTGACTAGAGAAAAAACACTTTCTAGAAAATTAGAAGAAATTCTTTTGGTTTATATACTTGAAAATAATAGAATTTCAAGCAAAGAAAGAATGCTCGAAGTATATTTCAATATTATCGAATGGGGACCAAATGTTTATGGAATAGGGGAGGCAGCTTCTTTTTATTTTGGAAAACATCCTTCACAATTGACTTTAAATGAATCGTTGTTTTTGGCAAGCATTGTACCAAGGCCAAGAAGTTTTGCTTGGCAATTTGATGGTCAGGCCATGCTAAAAGACACTTATATGAAGCGCAATCATTATATCGCAAATTTGATGTTGCGTCGCGGACTTTTAGAACCTGCCGACACTTTGCAAAAACAGTTTCCAGTAGAAATTATTGGACGTGCCAGATCTTTTATTAAGCTGAAGCCCGTTGATTCTACAGAAGTTAATACAATAAAAATTGACGAAGAATTCGATTTTTAAATCTTTTGTTTTACTTAAAAGCTTTCAAGAATTCTTCCTTATAGCTTGGTGAAATTTCAACTTCAGATTCGTCAATCATTGTCACATAGCCGCCAGTTCTTTTGTGATAAGATTTTACGAAATTAATATTGATGATGTGTGATTTGTGAACTCTTATGAAAGGGAATGGCAGAATTTCTGTAAAATGCTTTAAAAAACGGCAAACCATCTTTTTTTGTCCGTTTGCTAAATATAAATCAGTAAAATTTCCGTTACCTCGAAGTCTTACGATTTCTTCCATTTTTACTACTTCAAAACCTTCTAAAGTTGGTAAAATTACTTGCTGTTTTTCGGGTTTTGTTTCTCTGAAATTTTCTACGATGATTTTATTTCTGTTGAAGATTTCGTGGCTTACAATATGCTGTTGCACTTTATTTACGGCCGTAATCAGTTCTTCAATACTAATTGGTTTCAGCAGATAATAGGCAGCACTTTGGTTCAAAGCTTTTAAAGAATATTCTGAAAAAGCGGTAACAAAAATCGTTTCAAATTGCAAATCTTTACAAGATTCTAAAACGTCAAAGGCATTGCCAAAGGGCATTTCTACATCTAAAAAAACTAATTGGGGTTTTAATTCGTGCAGCAACGGAATCGCTTCCTTAAAATTCTGCGCTTCGCCGATAATTTCCACTTGCGGACAATATTTCTGCAAATAATTTTTCAAGACTTCACGAGCTGCAGCTTCGTCTTCAACGATGACACTTTTTATCTTTTGCAAAACCATTATGCTTTATCAATTAAAGGAAAAGTCAATTCAACTCGCGTTCCGGTTTGAGGGAAATCTATTTCAGAAATTTGGAATGAAATATTTTTATGATACAATTCATTCAGCAAACTTATTCGTTCCAAAGTGTTTGTCAAGCCTCTGGATTCATGCACTTTTTGATTCATTGTTTTTAATTCTTTGCTTTTTTTTAATCCGATTCCGTTATCTTCGATAGTTACTTTTATCAGATTTTTTTCTAATTTAAATTCTAATTTCAAAAAGCCTTTGTCTTCTTTATAGCGTAATCCGTGCCAAATAGCGTTTTCAAGATGAGGTTGCAAAAGCATGTTTGGAACAAAAATCGCATCGAAATCCAAAGCATCATCAACCTTTATTTCATAATCAAATTTATCGCTGAAACGCAAATGTTCCAAGTCGAGATATTTCTTCAATTGCTCCATTTCATTGCTTAAGGTGACAAAATCTTTATTAGAATTCTCCATTATATTTCGCATCAAATTAGAATAAGAAGTCAGGTATTTATTAGCTTCCAATTCGTTATTTTCACTTATAAATTGATTTACAGAATTCAAGCTATTGAAAATAAAATGCGGATTCATTTCTCTTCGTAAGGATTGCAACGCGATTTTTTTGTTCTTGGTTTTAATCGAATACAAAGCTTTTATGATAAAAACAAAAAGTAAAATCATCAAAACAACAGAACCCAAAAGAAAATAATTAAATGTGTTTTTCTTCGTAATCAATTCGTCTTTCAAGGCGCGTTCTTTCTCCAAATGTTTAATTCGGTCTTCTGTCACCTGAAACGTTTTCGAATCAATCAAAGAATTATCCGACTTAATTAAAGTTTCAAAATTTTCGAAGAAATTCTCATACAATTCAATGCTTTTTTGTCCGTTTCCTTTTTGCTTATATTGTTTTAAAAGTAACTCTAAAGTATTTTTTGCCAGCAATGTTTTTCCGTTTTCAATACTGACTTGATAGGCTTCTTTTAATAATGAAATTCCCTGTTCATCTTCCTTTTGGGTAAAATAAATAGAAGCTAATTCTTGCATTTGTAAAATCTCATTGTCAAAATCATTGCGAGTTTTTGCTTCGCCAATCATTTTTTGGTGTATTGCGATTGCTTTGTCAAACTGATTGTCAGAAACATAAACCTTTGCAATTTCATTCTTGATTTTTACTGCTTCTGTTGGTTTTCCTTTGACATTTTCAAGCGCTTTTTTATAGCTTTCAATGGCTCCGAATTTATCATCTAATTTAATGCTGTTCATTGCTTTTTGCTGATAGGCTTCAGCAACTTCTTCTTTCTTTCCTTGTTTTTCTAGGATGGAAATATTAGAATTAATGTAATCATCTTGCTTTTCTGGGACCGAGTTTTTTAATCGTTCAGCATCATTAGAATTGACTCTTTCTAATTCTTTGTCTAAAGAAACTTCGCTGGCTTTTTCATAACTCACAATTGCTTCACTTGTCTTATTTTGAGATTCTTGTGATTTTCCAATATTTCTGCTGACTGTTGCGACTTCTTTCTTTTTGTTTCTTTTTGCATAAATATCTTTCGCTTTTTTTAGATATTCTTCCGCTTTTGCGTAATCACCTTTTGCATAAAGTTGTTTGGCCAACGCCTCATATCGCTGTGCAATTTGCAGATCGCTTTCGTCTTTTGACAGTGCTTCCTTCAGTTCAACTGCTTTTTTAGAGACGCTTGTTGACTTTGTAGGAATCACTTTTTTCTTAATAGTATCCTGCGCCATCAAGCTTTGGAAGCCAAATAGCAAAACAAGAAAAGCTGCGATTTTTAGATTTATTTTTTTCATAAAAGCCTGTTGCTAAACGCTTAGAACACAAAGCAGATTTAGTAATGTAAAGTAAATTAATTTCAAACTGTTATCCTATTCATTTCACCAATTGAAAACGGGGTTTCACCATTTATGGGAATTTTAAGTTGATTTGAAGTCTAATTTTACCATAGAAATTTTAAACCAACAACTTATGAAAACAAGAATAATTTCTGTAATAACTATAATTTTAGGCTGTTACATTTCTGTGAAAATTATAAATCACAAAACAGACAAATTAGAAGTTGAAAAGACAAACAATTTTGCAATGCTTATGCCAAAAGACAAAAACGACGAGGTTGAAGAGCAAGCTTGTGTTTTTATGACTGTTATGAACGAACAGCCTTCTGAAGGTTTTGCAAAAGTAAAACGAGATGCAAAAATTGACGAAAAAATTGCCCAAGGAGAAAGCTGGCTTATAAAAGCCCAAAATATAGACGGTGGTTGGGGCTCTGGATCTCACGCAATGCAAAATGTTAGAGATCCGCACGCTGTAAATTCTGATCCGGCGACAACGGCAATGACAGCAATGGCTTTGTACCGTTGCGGTTATAATATGGAATTTGGAAAAAATAGTGAAATCCTAAAAAAAAGTCTTGAATATCTTTTGAATGAAATTGAAAGTACAAAAAATAATCCTGATTTTATAACTAATGTAAGAGGAACTCAAATTCAGAGAAAATTAGGCGAAAATATTGATGCAGTTTTGACTTTGCAGTTTTTAAATCAAATCTACCCGACTTTGAAAAATGACAATTTAAAAGAAAAAGTGAAAGATGCGATTCAAGTTTGTATCAATAAAATCGAAAAATCATATGACGGAAACGGAAAGGTAAAAGGTGCAGGTTGGGCTGGTGTTTTGCAGTCTTCTTTTGCAAGTTCAAGTTTGGAAAGTGCTTCAAAAAATAAGGATGTAAAAGTGGATTCTGATAAGTTGAAAAAATCTAGAGAATACCAAAAAAGCAATTATAATTCAGATAATGAAAGTGTAAAATCTGAAGATGGCGCCGGAATTATGTTGTATGCTGTTAGCAGTTCGGTTCGTGGAAGTGCAAAAGAATCGCAAGAAGCAAAAGAAATTATTGCAAAAGCCAAAAGCGAAGGAAAACTGGAAAGAAATGCGCCATTGACAAAAGATAATTTGAAAAAAGCAGGAGTTTCTGAAGAACAAGCTGAAGTTTATGAAGTGGCAGATAAGGTTTATAATTCCGCAAAAGTGAAAGCGGTTCAAAAAGATGTGATGAATGGTTTTGGAAATAATGGTGGTGAAGAATTCTTGAGTTTCTTGCAAACTGGCGAGTCTATGATTGTCAATAAAGATGAAGAATGGAAAAAATGGTATGACAATATCGGAGGAAAAATTATCAGCATCCAAAATAATGACGGTAGCTGGAACGGCCATCATTGCATCACAAGTCCGGTTTTTTGCACGGCGACTTGCCTAATGATTCTTTCGATTGAAAACGATATTAAAAACTTACAATAACCTAAAAAACACTATTATGAAAACGAAAATATTTTTTGCGACAGCACTTTTGGCAACTTCGCTTTGCTTTAGCTGTGATTATTTTAAAACGACTTCAAAAAACGTTGAACCTGAAAATAATACTGATTTGGTTTTAAACACACTTCCAGGGTCTAGCGGGACAAAAATTCAAGTGGCTTTATTATTAGATACTTCCAATAGCATGGATGGTTTAATTGACCAAGCAAAATCTCGCCTTTGGAACATTGTCAATACGTTAACAACCTTAAAATACGAAGGAAAAAATCCGACGATTGAAATTGCTCTGTATGAATATGGAAACGACGGATTGTCTTCTTCCAGTAATTTCATCCGCCAGGTTACGCCACTTTCTACAGATTTAGATTTGATTTCAGAGAAATTATTTTCGCTGAGAACTAATGGCGGAAATGAATATTGTGGTGCCGTAATTCAAGATGCAGCTCAAAAGCTGGAATGGGGAAATGAAAAAGGAAACATGAAATTGCTTTATATTGCTGGAAATGAATCTTTTGCTCAAGGTTCGGTTAATTACAAAGAAGCAATTAATGATGCTTTGAAAAAAGATATTTATGTGAATACGATTTTCTGCGGAAATAACTCCGAAGGAATAAATTCTAACTGGAAAGATGGTGCTGATAAAGGTCAAGGAAAGTATTTCAACATTGATTCTAACGAAAAAGTACAATATATCGCAACGCCTTATGACGACAAGATTTATAAATGCAACGAACGCTTGAACGGAACATATCTAAGTTATGGAAGACAAGGCATTGAGAAAAAAGAAATGCAGGTGACACAAGATAAAAATGCAGAATCAGTTTCGTCTTCAAACTATGCTGAACGCGCCGTGAGCAAGTCAAAAGCAGTCTATAAAAATGAATCTTGGGATTTGGTTGACAAAGTGAAAGACGACAAAAAAGCCTTGGATAAAATCAAGAAAGAAGAACTTCCAAAGGAATTGCAAAATAAATCTACGCAAGAAATAAAAGTAATCGTAGAAACCAAGACCAAAGAACGCGAAACAATTCAAAAAGAAATGGCTGATTTGGCTAAAAAACGCCAAGAATTCATTGATGTCGAAGCTAAAAAGCAAAAAGTGAAAGATGATTTGGGGAATGCGATCGCTTCCTCGATTAAAGATTTTGCCAAAGTGAAAGGATATACTTTTGAAAAATAGTCTGCCAAACCTGGAATCGTAATTCGGGGTTTTTAATTTTATTTTCTATCTTTATAAAACAGTTCCTAAATTTATTCTAATAAAAAATATTGCGAAAATTTTATTTATACCTTTAAATCAAATTTTCCCTATGCTAAAAATTCTACTCTACTTCTTTTCATTCACTGCCATATTTTCTGTCTTGCTTCCTTTTATTAAGAAGGATTTTTGGGCGTTTCGGGTTTTTGATTATCCGAGATTGCAGAAATTTACTGTTATCGGAATTCTTGCTGGCTCCTGGTTTGTTTTCTTCCGCGAAAGCGAATTTTGGCTTGACTTGAGCATTATGATATTTTTGTCAATAGCTTTTTTGTACCTTTTATATCTTATTCTGCCATTTACTTTCTTAGGGAAAACAATGATTGACAGAGTTTCTGGAAAAGATAAAGATAAAGAGAAGATTAATTTGCTTGTGGCGAACATTTACCAATACAATAATAAATATCAAAAGTTATTGGATTTGGTCAAGATGGGGAATCCAGATATTGTTTTTTTGGTGGAAACAGATAAAAAATGGTTAGAAGGAGTTAAAGAATTACGAGAAGAATATCCGCATTTTATCGAAATTCCTTTGGAGAATACTTATGGACTTTTATTTTACAGCCGACTTCCGATTAAAAATCAGAAAATAAATTATCTGATTAATGAAGAAATTCCATCAATTATTGCCGATGTGGAATTTGATAATCAAATCATTCGAATTTTTGGATTACATCCAACACCGCCAGTGCCACAAGAAAACGAACACAGCACCGATCGCGATGCCGAGATTTTATTGATCGGAAAAATGGCCAAAGAACACGAAGGTCCGTGTTTGGTAATCGGCGATTTGAATGATGTTGCTTGGAGTTATACCACGAAATTATTCTTGAAATCTAGCGAACTTTTAGATCCTCGAAGGGGAAGAGGAATGTACAGCACTTTTCACGCAAAATATCCGTTGCTTCGTTGGCCATTAGATCATTATTTTGTGAGCAGCCATTTTCGATTGGTGGATATGAAAGTAGAAAAGCATATTGATTCTGATCATTTTCCAATAAGTATCTGCTTGGTTCTTTCGCACGAAGATGACGAGGATAAAATGGTTGCTGATGCCGAAGATAAAGAATTGGTAGAGGAAAAAATCGAAGCTGGACTTACTGATAATCCGATGTAAAAATTAGAAAGTCATAGATGTTTAAATTTTTAAGAAATTTTTACAACATATAAGTATTTCATTATGAGTAAGTTTTAATTTTAATGTCTAAATTTACTTACCAAACCTATAAAATGCTATGATATGAAAACTACATTACAATTACTATTATTATTTATTTCCAACGTACTTTTCTCGCAGACCGTTGCAATACAATCTTTCGTAACTGGATTGTCAAGCCCTGTTGAAATTGGTAACGCTGGAGATGCAAGACTTTTTGCAGTCGAAAAAGGCGGAAGAATTAAAATTATTAATGCAAATGGAACGGTAAATCCAACACCTTTTCTTAATATTAGTTCACTCGTTTTAGACAATAACGAGCAAGGGTTTCTTGGACTTGCTTTTCATCCAAATTATATCGGAAATGGTTATTTTTATGTGAATTATATTAATTTGTCAGGTGATACTGTGATTGCCAGATATTCAGTTTCTGCTGATTCAAATGTTGCAGATCCTTCTTCCGCGCTGATTCTTATGACAATTGATCAGCCATCGACAACAAATCACAACGGTGGAACGCTTCGTTTTGGTCCGGACGGATATTTATACATCGGGATGGGAGATGGAGGTGACGGTGGCGCTAGATCGCAAAATATAAATGACTTATTAGGAAAAATGCTTAGGATTGATGTCAATTCAGGAAGCCCATATGCAATTCCTGCCGGAAATCCTTTTGCTGGAGCAACACCTGGAGCCGATGAAATTTGGGCACTCGGACTTAGAAATCCTTGGAAATTTTCTTTTGACCAAGCCGGAAATTTATGGATTGCTGATGTAGGCCAAAGCCAGGTGGAAGAAATAAACAAACAGCCAGCGACTACTGCGGGTTTAAATTATGGCTGGAGATGTTATGAAGGAAATAGCGAATATAACACGGCAGGCTGTGTTGCAATGAACACGATGACGTTTCCATTCGCACAATATTCGCATGCGGATGGATGTTCAATTACAGGAGGCTATTTTTATCAGGGAAGTGCATACCCGAATTTTGTTGGAAATTATTTCTTTGCCGACTATTGCAGAAATAGGATAGGACGCATAAATGCAGCTGGAGCAATAACTTATTCCGCCAATTTTTCAGGATCAAATAGTTTTACGACTTTTGGGCAAGATGTAAATGGAGAATTATATATCGCTTCTGGAGGAACAATTTATAAGGTAATTGATTCTTCTCTTGGAACAAATGAATTTGCTGTAAATGGTTTTAAAATGTATCCAAATCCAGCAAGCGAAAGAATAGAAATTGCTAGCTCAAACGGATTGCTTTTGTCGCAATTTTCAGTAGTCGATCTATCCGGTAAAATTTTACTAGAGCAACCGCTTGAAAATACAAATCAACATCTTATTGATGTTAGCTCGCTTCAAACAGGATTGTATGTCGTAAAATTACAAGATGTTACAGGCAAAACCTTTACTTCTAAATTAGATATAAAATAGTTTTATTCTTTAAATAAATAAGGCTCAAAGCAATTATTGTCTTGAGCCTTATTTTATATTTTATTCAATTGAAGTTTGCTTTATTCGTACATGTCTGGTTTTACAACATATTTAGTTACAAAAATACCGTTTTTATCAGAATAGTAGTAATTAAAAGTAACCTTGTTTTCTCTAAATAACTTTAATTGAGGATTGCTTTTTACATTTGCTAAAACTCCAGGGAAGACATATTTTTTGACGGTATCTAGATTTACTTCTGCTTTTGTTATGCCTACCAAACTATAATTATATTGAATGGTTTTGTTTGGCAAAGCTGCTGCATTTTTTAAAACCGTAAATTGATCTACAGTAATTGGACAATTTTTATTTAATTCTTCCACAGATTCAAGAAGTTGCTTATCTATTGATGGTTTAAATAAAGATTGTGATATAAAAAACATCACGATGAATCCAAGTACAAAACCCAAAATCGTCTTCCAATTAAATTTATTTTTTGGCTTAGCTCTTTCTTGTTGAACTTCTTCTGCAATATTATTTATATTCGCATCAACGGGCAATTTATAACCACAAACCGAACAATATTTTGAACTCAATTCATTTTCCGTTTGACAATTTGGACAGGTATTTTTCATCTAAATCTTACAAATCATTCAACATTTTTGAAATTTCATCTAATTTCGGAGTCAAAATAATCTCGATTCTTCTATTTTTTGCTTTTCCTTCAGCCGTTTCATTCGAAGCCAAAGGCGCATATTCGCCACGTCCTGCAGCAGTCAAATTTCTTTTATCTACGGCTTTGTTTTCACCAATAATATTTACAATTGCTGTCGCACGTTTTGTAGACAAATCCCAGTTGTCAACAATTTGACCAGTTCCTCCATAAGGCACGTTATCAGTGTGGCCTTCAATTAAAACTGAAATATCAGGATTCACGCCAAGTACTTTTCCAACTTCCACAACAGCACGTTTTCCTTCAGTTCCGACAGCCCACGATCCTGAACCGAAAAGCAATTTGTTTTCCATAGAAACATATACTTTTCCGTTTTTTTGTTCTACCGTAAGTCCTTTTCCTTCAAAGCTATTTAATGCTTTTGAAAGCGTTTCTTTCAGTTTTCGCATGCTTTCTTCTTTCGCAGCGATCATTCCTTCCAATTCGTCTACTCTAGAAGAACGCTCTTTCAATTCAGATTGCAATTTGTTCAAACGTTCTTGTTCTGCCGCCAAAGCTTTTTCTTTCGCCTCTAATTGTGCCAATAATTCACGGTTTTTCTTCATATTTGTGTCTAAAGCATCGCCACTGTTTTTTTCTAAAGCAGAATAAGAAGATTTTAGCGTATTCAAATTTGCATTTGCAGCAGCATAATCAGCAGCAAGCTTGTCTCTTTCTGCTTTCAATTTATCCAATTGCGATTTCAAATCTTTGCCCTCAATGTCTAATTGATTTTTGACTTTTGTCAAATCGCCATTTTCATCAGAAAGACTTCTGTTTTCCTTTTTTAAATTGGCATATTTATTTTCTAAATCCTTGTAAACTTTTGACGACACACAAGATGTGGTCAAGGCAAGGGCTAATAATCCGAGTGAAACTCTTTTAATCATGATTTTGAATTGTTTTCTTTTTTTGTTCCTAAAATAATATATGTACCTCTAATTTTAATCAATTTCAACTAAAACCGGACAATGGTCTGAATGTTTTGCATCTGCCAAAATCACAGCTCTGGTTAATCTATTTTCAATCGGCTGGCTTGCCAAAATATAATCGATTCTCCAGCCTTTGTTATTTCCTCTTGCACCGGCGCGGTAACTCCACCAAGTGTAATTGTGCGGGTCTTTGTTAAAATGACGGAATGAATCGATGAATCCATTTTTCATAAAAATATCAAGCCAGCTTCTTTCTTGGGGCAAAAAACCAGAGACTTTCGCATTTCTGATCGGATCATGAATATCAATCGCTTCGTGACAAATATTATAATCACCGCAAATAAGCAAATTCGGAATTTCCTTTTTAAGTTCGTGAACATAATTTTGAAAGTCATCCATGAACATAAATTTGTGATCCAACCTAGCAATATTTGTGCCTGAAGGAAGATACAAACTCATCACAGAGAAATCATCGTAATCAACACGAAGGTTTCTTCCTTCAAAATCCATATGTTCAATTCCTGTTCCATAAACTACTTTATTCGGTTTTGTTTTGCATAAAACTGCAACACCGCTATAACCTTTTTTCTGCGCCGGAAACCAATAATTATAAGGATAGCCCGCATTTGCAAATTCTTCTAACGGAATTTGTTCAGGTGTAGCTTTAATTTCTTGAAGACAAATTATGTCAGGATTCGCTTGTTGCAACCATTCAAGGAAACCTTTGGTGATTGCTGCGCGTATTCCATTGACATTGTAGGAGATAATTCTCATTTCGCTTGTTTTTTTGACTTTTTCAAAAGTAAGTAAAAAAAGATTAAAACCTAAAGCAAAATCTGTATGCTGGATTAACGAAAAAAATGACCGTGTTAATGCAATTTTGTTATCTTTGTTTCTTGCACAAAAACAAAACAATAAATGGGTTTAGTCACCGCTAAAGAAGTTGCAAAGGCAATAAACACTGATAAATATGGAGTTTTAGGAACTTTTTCAGGCTGGCTGCTAATGAAGATTCTTAAAATTTCTACTTTAAATAAAATCTACGACAGGAACAAACATTTGAAAGATGTGGAATTCTTGAATGCCATATTGGATGAATTCCAGATTAAATTTGAAATTCCAGAGGAAGATTTAAAACGTTTGCCAAAAGATGGCGCTTACATTACAATTTCAAATCATCCGCTTGGAGGAATTGACGGCATTCTGCTATTAAAATTGATGCTTGAAAGAGAACCTAATTTTAAGATTATTGCCAATTTTCTTTTGCATAGAATTGATCCAATGAAGCCTTATATTATGCCTGTGAATCCTTTTGAAACACACAAGGATGCAAAATCTAGCGTTGTGGGAATTAAGGAAACATTGCGCCATTTAAGTGATGGCAAACCGCTTGGAATGTTTCCGGCAGGTGAAGTTTCTACTTATAAAGACGGAAAATTAGTCGTAGACAAACCATGGGAAGAAGGTGCAATAAAGCTAATAAAAAAAGCAAAAGTGCCAGTGGTTCCGATTTATTTCCATGCAAAAAATAGCCGTTTGTTTTATTTGCTTTCAAAATTAGACGACACTTTAAGAACGGCAAAACTTCCGTCAGAATTATTGACGCAGAAAGACCGCGTGATTAAAGTAAGAATCGGAAAACCGATTTCGGTCAATGAACAAAACGAACACGAAACAATAGAAGAGTATTCTGAATTTCTAAGAAGAAAAACCTATATGCTGGCAAATCCTTTTGAAAAGGAAACCAAACTTTTAGATACTTCAAATTTAAAAATTTCAAGAAGTCCGAAACAAATTGCAATGCCGGCAAATCATGATAAAATTGTCATGGAAGTGAATGCTTTGAGAAGCACAGACTGTCGTTTATTGCAAAGTAAAAACTACGAGGTTTTCTTTACGGAAGCCAATAAAATTCCAAATGTTCTGCATGAAATCGGAAGACTTCGTGAAATCACTTTCCGTGAGGTTGGCGAGGGAACAAACGAATCACTAGATTTAGACCGTTTTGATAAATATTATCACCACATGTTTTTGTGGGACGATGATACAAAGCAAATTGCGGGTGCTTACCGAATGGGATTGGGTTCTGAAATTTATCCAAAATATGGAATTGATGGGTTTTATTTGCAAGAGCTTTTCCGTTTTGAGCCCGAATTGCACGACATGATGAACAAATCCATCGAAATGGGACGTGCTTTTATTACCAAAGATTTTCAGCAAAAACCAATGCCGTTATTTTTGCTTTGGAAAGGAATCATGCACACAACTTTGCGCTATCCAGAACATAAATTCTTAATTGGCGGTGTAAGTATCAGTAATCAATTTTCAGATTTTTCAAAATCGCTGATGATTGAATTCATGAAATCGCACTATTATGACCCTTATATTGCGCAATATGTGCATCCGAAGAAAGAGTTTAAAGTAAAATTGAAAGACGCTGATAAAGATTTTATTTTTGATGAAGCGGAAGCCGATTTGAATAAATTTGACAAAATAATCGATGAATTAGAACCAGGAAGTTTGAGATTGCCAGTTTTAATCAAGAAATATATCAAGCAAAATGCGCGCGTTGTCGCTTTCAATGTCGATCCGCTTTTTAATAATGCTGTCGACGGATTAATGTATATCAGAATTGCAGATATTCCAGAAAGCACGATGAAACCTGTAATGGAAGAATTTCAGGCAGAACTCGAACGAAAACTTACAGAAAAAGGAGAAAAATTATAAATAAAAAAAAACCGAGATTTTCGTCTCGGTTTTTTTTATGTTCTATTAAAAAATTGTTTTGAGAAGATAAGTACTTCCTAAAGCAATTCCAATAATCGACATTATAAAACCAGCATTTAAATTTTGATAGCCTTCATATAAATCTGGGTTTTCTTCATACATTTTTCTTCCTTTCATCGAAAGAACTAATCCAATAATTCCTAAAGGAAGCCCCGCAAAAAAGCAGGTTAAAACGATAGATAGAATTCCCAAAACCAAAACAGCCGTAGAATCGGGAAGCATTTTCTTTTGATTCATAGATATGATTTTTATTGAAAAGCTTTGTCAATTGGTTCCCATAGCTCAATTTTGTTGCCTTCTAAATCAAGAATAGCACTGAAATTACCATAATCAAAACTTTGCATTTCGCCTAAAATCTGAACTCCTTCTGCTTTTAGTTTCTCAAGGAGATTTTCTAAATTTTCTACCCTAAAATTCTGCATGAATTGTTTTTGAGAAGGCTCAAAATAATTAGTATCGCTTTTAAATGGCGACCATTGTGTCGAACATTTTTCACCGTTATCATTTTGCCACCAGAAAGTACATCCGTAATCATTAGTATCTAAACCAAGATGTTTTTTGTACCAATTTTTTAATTCTGTAGGATTTTCAGCTTTAAAGAAAAAACCGCCGATTCCAGTGACACGTTTTTCTTCTTTTTCGACTTGATTTTCACCAAAATAAAGTGCTTTTATTTTATTGACGATTGTTTGCGCTAATTTAACATGGCTTTCAAAAGTCCAGCCGGCAATGTGTGGCGACAAAATCACTTTGTCAGATTCTAATAAATATTGAAAAGCATCCGGAATTTTATCAGATTCAAAAAGAGTCTCAAAAGATAGTTTTTCATATTCCAAAACATCCAAACCGGCTCCAAGAATTTTTCCTGATTTCAGCGCTTCGACTAAATCTGAAGTAACCACATTTTTTCCTCGAGAAGTGTTTATCAACCAAAATGGTTTTGCAAAAGCCTTGATATAATTAGAATCTACCAATTTATCAGTTTCTGGAGTCCACGGAATATGAAGGTTCAAAACATCTGATTTTTGTTGTAATTCTTCTAGCGAAACTTGCGTTGCATTGTCATCACTGACATTTTCTTTGATATCATAACACAAAACCTCCACATCAAAACCTCTTAGTTTTTTTGCAAAAGATTTCCCCATATTCCCATAGCCGATAATTCCGACGGTTTTTCCATCTAGTTCATGTCCGCGGTTTTTTTCACGATTCCAATGTCCTGAACGTATTTCTTTGTCAGCTTGGTTTAGCTTGTTGAAAAGCGACAAAAGCATTCCGAGGGAATGTTCTGCGACTGCATTTCGATTTCCTTCTGGCGCTGCGATTAACGCGATGTTTTTAGCTTCAGCATAATCGGTGTCGATACTTTCTAAACCAGCTCCAACTCTTGCAATGAATTGCAAGTTTGTGGCTTTGTCGAGAAAAATCTTGTCAATATTGAAACGGCTTCTGATTACGATTCCGTGATAATCTTTAATTTTTGCTTCGACTTCTTCTTTGTTAGATTTGAAATCTTCGTGGTTTGTAAATCCTGCTTGCTGCAATTGTTCCATCATGATTGGGTTATTGCTGTCGATGTGGAGGATTTTTATATCTTTTGGTATCATTTTTTCGGATGAATTTCTTGCTACCAAATTTAGAGAAAAGACAGCAGATTCGGAGATTTATTTTTTTTCTCTCGAATCGTTTTTAGAACACAGATGACACGGATTTTAAAAATTTGCACAGATATCTTAAAAAAAATAAATCCTAAATTGAATTTGACTATAATTTCGAAACTAAAAGATAATTATTTTAATTTCTAAAATCTGTGTCATCTGTGTTCAAATAAAAATTATTTAAAATCCTAAAATCAATTTTGCAATAGAAAAGTAAATCAAAATCCCGCAAATATCGTTGCTAGTAGTAATAAACGGACCTGTTGCCAAAGCTGGATCAATGCCAAATCTATTCAATAATAACGGAATAAAAGTCCCGATTAAAGAAGCAATTACGATTACAGAAATAAGAGAAACGGTAACTGTAATTCCAAGATTTAAATCAACACTGAGAAGAAAGTGGCTTCCAATAAAGAGAATTGTTGCCAAAATAACGCCGTTCAATAAGCTCAAGGAAACTTCTTTTACCAAACGATTCCAAAGTGAACCACTAATGGTGTTATTTGCCAAACCTTGCACTATAATTGCTGAAGATTGCACGCCGACATTTCCGGCCATTGCAGCAATAAGCGGCGTAAAAAAGAAAAGCTCACCGTGTTCTAGCATTGCGCCTTCAAAAAGTCCGAGCATTTTCACGGAAATAAATCCTCCTAAAAGTGCCAAAACCAACCACGGAAGTCGCGCTTTTGTCAACTCTAAAATGCTGTCATCGGCTTCAACGTCTTGCGAGATACCGGCCGCCAACTGGTAATCTTTGTCAGCTTCATCTTTGATGACGTCGACGATATCATCAATGGTAATTCTGCCGACTAAGCGACCCAATTCATCTACAACTGGAATGGCTTCCAAGTCATATTTCTGCATAATTCGGGCAACTTCAACGTCTTCGGTATCCACTCGAACATAATCCACTTTTGGAATATAAACTTCGCTGATCGGAGTTTTTGTGGAAGTTGTCAATAAATCTTTCAATGATAATCGTCCTTTCAAGCGATTTTCATCATCAACAACATAGATAGAATGTACTCTCGAAATATTTTCAGCCTGGATGCGCATTTCTTTGACGCAAGTCAAAACATTCCAGTTTTCATTGACGCTCACAAGTTCTTTCCCCATCAAACCACCGGCAGTATCTTCGTCATAACGCAATAAATCAACAATATCTTTGGCGTGTTCAACGTCGTTCAGCTCAGAGATTACCTCGTTTTTAATTTCGGTGGAAAGTTCCCCGATAATGTCAGCTGCGTCATCGGTGTCCAGCTCGTCAAGCTCTTCTGCAATCTCTTTTGGCGAAAGCCTGCTCAAGATATTTTCACGCAAATCATCTTCTAGTTCAAGAAGAATTTCTGCAGTTTTTTCACTGTCTAAGACCTTGAAAATGTAAGTTGCCTCGTCAAAATCAAGTTCATCAAGGATTTCAGCAATATCAGCGTGGTGCATATCGTTCAGCAAAACCTCCAATTGCTTGTCGTTTTTGCTTTCGATTAATTCTTCAATTTCAAGAATAAGCTCCTTACTGATTTTAAACTGCATCGGCCTCAATTTTTTGTGTTAGTTCGATAAATTGCTGGAAATCCAACTGTTCCGGACGGAGGTCAAAGATAGTGTCTTCTCGCAAATTATCCGAAAGATTCATAGATTTTAAGCTGTTTCGAAGCGTTTTTCTTCGCTGTTGAAAACCAGTTTTTACCACCGTGAAAAATAATTTCTCGCTACATGGCAACGTGAAATTTTCTTTTCTACGCAAACGCAAAACACCCGATTTCACTTTTGGCGGCGGATTAAAAACGTGCTCGTGAACCGTGAACAAATATTCAGCTTCGTAAAACGCTTGCACTAAAACAGATAAGATTCCATAAGCTTTTGTGCCTTTCTTTTCACAGATTCTTTCGGCTACTTCTTTTTGAAACATTCCTGAAAATTCTGGGATTTGGTTTCGCAATTCTAAAGCCCTGAAAACAATTTGGGTAGAAATATTATAGGGAAAATTTCCGATGATCGCGAATTGCTTTCCTTCAAAAATTTCATTGATATTGTATTTTAAAAAATCTTTAGAAATAATATGATCGTGCAATTTTGGATAATTTGCATTCAAATAATCAACCGATTCGTTGTCGATTTCAATGACGTATGTCGTGGTTGGTTTGTCCAGTAAATACTTGGTCAAAACACCCATTCCAGGACCGATTTCTAAAATATTTTCATAGCCTTCAAGACTCAAAGTATCAGCAATGTCTTTTGCAATGCTTTCGTCGTTCAAGAAATGCTGTCCAAGATGTTTCTTGGCTTTTACCTTTTCCATTTTAATTTTTGATTTAGAATTTTTGATTTAAGATTTCTCGCTAAATCAATATCTGATTTTTAATTAACGAATTCGCTAATTAAACCGCTTTATGTTCGCAGATAAATTCAAGTTCTGTTCTGAACGACAGCATTTTATCTCCAAACAGTTTTCGGCCTTCTTCCCTAAGTCTTGGCGCGTCTTCTTGGTAATATTTCTGTAAAGTTTCATGAGAATCGGTATGAAATTGAACAGAATAGGTTTTTCCACCCATTTGTTCTTCCACCAAAACTTTTACAAGATGTGCTTTTGTAAATTTTCCGGTTGCCAAAACTTCTGGAATGTGCGTGTGTTGCATCCAGTGAATCCATTCGTCGTGAACAGAATCGTCGATATTTGTGGTTACGTTGTAGATTATCATAATTTTTTTTTTGATTTTTCGATAGCTTTGAGCCAACTAATAACTCTAAAGATTTGCATCACCTCTCAACTGCCTGAATTTTTTTCTGGCATCTACAAAATAGATGCTGTCTTCATGTTCAAAAAGAATTTTCTCATAAAGCGGTTTAGCTTTTTCAGGATCTTTTAATTTTTCATTATAAATTTCGGCTGAAAAATACAAAGCTTCGTCTACATAAATTCCGTCTTTGTGATTGTCAATAATACCCTGGTATTGCACTAAAGCAGAAGGGAAATCACCTATTTTTTGATAAGTCTGCCCAATTCGCAATAGGGTTTCATCCTCAATTTCCTGCCCTTTATAATCTTTTAAAATCGACTGAAATTGAGCTAGAGCTTCTGGGTTTTTATTTTGGTATAAAAGATAATCGCCTCTTGCGAATTTCTTTAAGCCAACTTGTGTAGAATCAGCAACTGTGTTGTCATTTATCAGAAGAAATAATTCTAAAGCGTCATTGGCAATCAATTGTGTTGAAGCCGATTTCAGTTCTTTAAATTGTTTCAAAGCCCATTCAAAATCGGTTTTGAAATAACTTGTTTTTGCTGCTTTTAAACTTGCTTCGTGTCCAATAACTGAGTTTTTCAGATCTTCCTCAATTTGTGAATAATAAATCAAAGCTTGATTGAATTTTTCTTCGTATAAAAGAATATCCGCCAATTCCATCTTCACATCTGCTTTTTGATAATTATTCAGCGGAAGTTCGAGCGAACTTTTCAAAATTGCTTTTCCTGCTTCGGGATTTTTCATGTTGAAAGTCTCAAAATGTGCTTGCAGAATTTGCAAAGACAAGCTATACTGACTAGTTCCGAATTCTTTTATTAACTTTTCTATTTCTGATTTTATGGAAACATAATTTTTCTCTTGTGCGTTTTTTATTTTATAATCCATTAAATAATAATTCGATAGAATTCTCAAATCGGCATCTTGCGTATTTTCAAGCACAAAAGTGAAAATTTCCTGTGCTGTTGCTTCGTCACTTTCGTCTAGAGCCATCTGGCCAAGATTAACAATGCTTGAAAGCGATTCTTGCTCTCTTCTATAAATTGCTTTTTCTTGAATAAATGCCTTAGAGTATTCTTTTTGCTGTACATAAAACCAGCTTAAAAATTGATTCCAAAAAATATCTTGATTCTTTTGCGCTTTAACCAAAAGTGCTTTTCGAAGCGATGCATTGAAGGTAGTTTCTTCAGCTTCTTCTGTCATAAAACGCGACAATTGATTTTGGATCATTATCAGCGTGTTTTGATTGTCAAAAGCTTCATTCAGAAAAGTGTCGATCATCAAATCTGTTTTTCCTTGCTGGCCATATAGCACTGCTAATTGAAAGCTGAATTTTAATTTTGGATCTAATTTTAAAGCAATTTTATAAGTTTCAATGGCATAATCGAGCAGCACTTTTTTTTCAAAAGCATTGGCGACTAAATACACAAAATTTGGAACTTCTTTTACTTTTTCAAGTGCTTCATCATAATATTTAGTGGCTTTGGCCTGATTTTTTTGCAATTGGTAATTATAGCCTAACTCCACAAATAAATTTGCCATCGGAGATCTTTTTATCTGATCTTCAAGAAGTTTCTGTGCTTTTTCAAATTGCTTTAATTGCTGATAAGATTCAATCAATTTCTGCAAATAAAGACTATTTCCGGGTTGGTTTTTCAAAAGCTCTTCAAAGCTGATGATTGATTTCTCGAAATCGCCTTTGTCAAAATAATTCATCGCCAATTGCTCGTTTTGCGAGAAAACGGCAAGGGAGAAAAATAGATTTATGAAGAGGAGAATTTTTTTCATTTTTTAGAAAATCAATTGCTACTAAGATAACATTTTTCAGGCGAAATAGTATTAATAACCAATGAAATATAAATTATCAAATGCCCTTACAGTTTTATACGGCTCTTAAAAACCACACAAAATTTGCAAGGGCATTTATTTTAATTCGGAATTAATTTATAATATCAAATCCGGTATATTTACGCAGCACTTCTGGAATCACGATTCCTTCTGGCGTCTGGTAATTTTCAAGAATTCCGGCTAAAACTCTTGGCAAAGCCAATGAACTTCCATTTAAAGTGTGCGCCAATTGGTTTTTACCGTCTTTGTCTTTGAAACGCAATTTCAATCGGTGTGCCTGAAAAGTCTCGAAATTTGAAACCGAACTGATTTCCAACCAACGATCTTGCGCTGTTGAAAATACTTCAAAATCATAAGTCATTGCAGAAGCAAATCCCATATCGCCACCACAAAGTCTCAAAATTCTGTAAGGCAATTTCAGTTCGTTTAAGATTTCACGAACGTGTTCCACCATTCCTTCCAAAGCTTCATAAGATTTGTCAGGATGTTCTACGCGAACGATTTCCACTTTGTCAAATTGGTGCAAACGGTTCAAACCGCGAACGTGAGCGCCATAAGAACCTGCTTCTCTACGAAAACATGGCGTGTAAGCCGTTGCCAAAACAGGCAATTCATTTTCGTGCAAAAGTACGTCTCTGAATAAATTTGTTACCGGAACTTCCGCTGTTGGAATCAGGTATAAATCATCTGTTTTGTCATGGTACATTTGCCCTTCTTTGTCTGGCAATTGCCCCGTTCCATAAGCTGAAGCTTCATTTACCAAATGCGGCACTTGGTATTCTTGATAGCCTGCTTCGGTGTTTTTATCTAAGAAATAAGTAATCAAGGCACGTTGCAATTTTGCTCCTTTTCCTTTATAAACAGGGAAGCCAGCGCCAGTGATTTTATTTCCTAATTCAAAATCGATAATGTCATATTTTTTAACCAATTCCCAGTGAGGAAGCGCGCCTTCATGCAAAACCGGAATTTCTCCTTCTTGCAAAGTCGTCAAATTGTCTTCTGGAGTTTTTCCTTCTGGAACTAAATCTGCAGGAAGATTTGGCAAAAGATAAAGCTGTTCTGTCAATTCATTGGTGTAAACATCCAATTTCTCAGATAAATCCTTGCTTTTTTCTTTCAATGAAACATTTTTCTGTTTCAAGATTTCTGCTTTAGATTTCTCGCCAGACTTCATCAATTCGCCAATGTCTTTGGATAGCTTGTTTGATTCCGACAAAATACTGTCCATTTCAGCTTGTGTCGCTCTTCTTTTTTCGTCGAGCTGCACTGCTTGTTCAACAATAGATTTGGCATCCATGTTTCTTTTTGCCAAAGCTTTGAGGACTTTCTCCTGATTTTCTCTGATAAACGCTATTTGTAACATTATATTGGTTTTTATAAGGAAGCAAATTTAGTGAAAAAAGGTTGACAGTTGCAATCTTGCTAAAGAACAAAGTTGCAAAGGTTTTTGAAATGATTCTGTCAGAGAAATTAACACTTTAGATATTGTATTAATACTTACATTTGGAAAATTTTTATTTTTCATGAGAAAGTTAGCCACAGTTATAGCATTATTTTCAATAGTATCAGCTTTTGGACAAAATCATACAGAGGAAAACCACAAAATTGCGGAAGCAGAAAGAAAGGCGGCCTCAAATTTGATGCGAGTTGTTACAAATCCGAATACTGCAAATTATGACGTAAAATATCATAGATTAAGATTTACTGTGAATCCAGCCAATTTGTTTATAACCGGAAATGTTACGACACATTATGTAGCAAAACAAAATCTGAATTCGGTAACTTTTGATCTTAATAATACTTTGAGAGTAAGTTCCGTATTACGCCATGGAATTCCGGTTTCTTTTACGCAAAACACAAATAAAGAATTGGTTGTGGCTTTGCCAACTACTCAAAATGCTAATGTTTTAGATTCTCTGACGATCAGCTATTCTGGAATTCCAACTTCAACGGAAGGTTCTTTTACAACTTATACGCATTCAGGAGTGGCTGGATTTTATACGCTTTCGGAGCCTTTCGGAGCTAGAGATTGGTGGCCATGCAAGCAAGATTTAAATGATAAAGTTGACAGCATTGATGTTTATCTGACAACGCCTTCGCAATATGTAGGCGTTGCAAACGGATTGCAAATTGGCATTGTAAACAATTCCAACGGAACAAAAACTACACATTTTAAGCATAATTATCCTATTGCGGCTTATTTGATAGCCATTGCGGCAACAAACTATGCAATTTATACGCAGCAAGCAGGGACGGCCCCAAATAATTTTCCAATTGTGAATTATATTTATCCAGAAACACAGATGGAGACGCAATCACAATTGGCCGTGACAGTTCCTATCATGAATTTATACGAGCAGTTATTTGAGACTTATCCTTTTCATAATGAAAAATATGGACATGCACAATGTGCTCTCGGCGGTGGAATGGAGCATACGACGGTTTCTTTTATGGGTGCTTTTGATAGAAACTTGATTGCTCATGAACTTGGCCACCAGTGGTTTGGAGATAAGATTACTTGCGGTTCGTGGAATGATATTTGGTTGAACGAAGGTTTTGCTACTTATTTGTCAGGTTTAGTAATTGAACATCTTGATGGAGCAACAGCTTTTAATTCTTGGAAAAATAGTCTGGTTGCTAATATTACATCTCAAAATGATGGTGCCGTTTATTTGACAGATACTGAATCGTTAAATTCAGGAAGAATTTTCAGCAGCAGACTTTCTTACAATAAGGGGGCGATGGTGGCGCACATGCTGCGATTTAAGCTGGGCGATGCGGTTTTTTACCAAGGCATAAAAAATTACCTTGCTGATCCAAATTTAGCCTATGGATATGCTACAACAGAAAATCTGAAAACTCATCTTGAAACTATTTCCGGAATTGATTTGGATGAGTTTTTTAATGATTGGATTTACAAACAAGGATATCCGACATATGCAATCACGGCACAGAATTGGGGAGCAGGACAGGCGCGGTTTGTGATAAATCAGACACAGTCGAATGCATCAGTTTCCTTTTTTGAAATGCCAGTTCCAGTGCGAGTTTTTGGGGTGGGAGGACAGCAGGCAGATATAGTTTTGGAAAACACTTCAAACGGTCAGGTGATAATTCAAAGTGTCCCTTTTGCGATAACAAATATTTCTTTTAATCCGAAGTTTGATATTATCTCTAAAAACAGTACTGCAGTTTTAGGTAAAGAAGACTTTGTCTTATTGCAGGAAGTGAAACTGTATCCAAATCCTGTACTGCAGACATTAAATCTAGAATTGCCTAATAATGTGACTATGGAAAAAGCAGTTTTCTTCAATGCTCTCGGACAAACAATAAAAGAAACTACAAATGAAATTTCTTGGGATGTTTCTTCATTGCCAACAGGCGTAAATTTCGTAAAAGTTTATACTGATTCTGGAGTGAAACAAATGAAATTTATAAAAGCGTAACATAATAATTGAAACTTACTCATACATAAAAAGGCTCTATTTTAATTACAGAGCCTTTTTATATTCTAAAATCTTAAGATTACTTCACTAATTCTAATTTATTCAATTCTGAAGTAATAAAATCAATTTCTTCACGGCTTAATTTTACATTTACCGCTTTTGCATTTTGAATAGATTGTTCTGCATTTCTTGCTCCTGCCAAAGCAATTGTGATTCCTGGCTGCTCAATTGTCCAACGTAAAACTAATTGTGATAATGAAGCATTTTTGTCAAGTGCCAACGGTTTTATTTTATCTAAAAACTCGGCTGTTCTTTTTAAGTTTTCATCTTTATAAAAATACAAATTAGCGCGGTGATCGCCTTCCGAAAAAGTATGTCCTGGTTTCATTTTTCCAGTAAGCAAGCCTCTTTCTAACGGACTGTAAGCAATAATCGATTTATTATTTTCTAAAGAAAATGGAATCACATTTGCTTCGATTTCACGTTTTACCATGCTATAAGGCACTTGATTGGAAACCAAATTTATATATTTATCTGCTTCCTTCATTTGCTCCACATTATAGTTGCAAACTCCGGCGTGACGCACTTTTCCTTCTTTGATCAATTGTGCAACAGTTTCCATCGTTTCCTGAATCGGAGTCGTAGATTCTGGCCAGTGAATTTGATATAAATCAATATAATCTGTTTTTAATCTTTTTAAGCTGTCTTCGCATTCCTTGATGATGCTTTCTCTTCCGGCATATTTGTAAACGTCGATATCTTTACCGTCGTTGTCTTTGCTTTTCATTGCAAAATCGCCTTTGGCCAAATCCCAGCGCATTCCATATTTGGTGATAATCTGTACTTTATCACGAGCAATTCCTTGCAAAGCTTCGCCCACGATTTCTTCGCTGTCGCCTTGCCCATAAATTGGTGCCGTGTCTATCGAAGTCACGCCTTCATCATACGAAGCTTGAATCGCTTTTATGGCGTCATTTCTGTCTGTTGAACCCCACATCCAGCCTCCCGCAGCCCATGCTCCGAAAGTGATTACTGATAATTCTAAATCTGTATTTCCTATTTTTCTATATTCCATTTTTCTACATTTAAGTTCTGTTATTTTATTTTTTGTATGCTGATTTTTTGCCACAGATTTCGCTTGAAAGGAAAAAATCCGTGGAATCTGTGGATTTGTTTTTTAAAATTATTCAATCGCTTTTATTCTACTAACCATTATTGCAATTAAAACTCCAAAAATTCCGATGAAAGCAAATGAAAATTGCAATCCAAAAGCTTCTGCGATATATCCAATAATTGGCGGTCCCATTAAAAAACCAAGGAAACTTACACTGGAAACTATGGTCAAGGCTTCTCCTGGAGAAACCGTTGTGTTTTTCCCAGCAACGCTGTAAACCGTCGGCACAATTGTGGAAACTCCCAAGCCAACTAGCATAAATGCTATAGTCGACGGAATCAGATAAGGCAAGAAAACGGCTGTAAATAATCCAATGGAAATCATCATTCCGCTAATTTGAAGTACTCTTTTTCTGCCGAATTTTAAGATGAATCGATCACCTAAGAATCGTCCCGAAGCCATCATGACCATAAAAGAAGTATAGCCCAAAATCACAAGTTTTTCGGGTGCTTTTACTATGTCCTTGAAATAAACACCGCTCCAGTCAAACATGACGCCTTCACTTGCCATGCAGCAAAATCCGATTATACCAAGCCAAATTAGTGCGCTGTCAGGCTTGACGAAAAATTTCTTTTGTTCTAATGGCTTTTTCTCCTTTGCCTTAATTAAAAACTTAAAGTTAAATAACATCAAAAAGATTACAATGCCAAAAGTGACAATAAAATGTATGTAAGGTGTAATGTTGAAATAAAGCATGCCCAATCCGATAAAAGCCCCAGTAAATCCGGCTGAACTCCAAGCGCCGTGAAAGGAGGACATAATAGTTCTTTTGAATAGATTTTCAGTATAAACGCCTTGGGTATTTACAGCGATATTGCTAAAATTCCCAAAGACTCCGAAGATAAATAAAACCGTTGCTAACTGCCAAGAATCGGTAGCCAAGCCAATCGTAGTCATGCAAAAAGCATATAAAGTGAGACAAATTAGTAGAATCCTATGGCTTCCAAATCGGGTTACAATTTTTCCCGCAAAAGGCATCGCAAATAATTGCCCAAACGGAATGGCGAACAAAATCGTACCCAAATCGCCTTCGCTTAAATGCAAGGTTGTTTTCAAGTCAGGAATTCGGCTTGCCCAAGTTGCAGAACACAATCCCATGGCAAAATAAAATAATGAAACCGCCCAGCGAATCCTATTCAAATAAGATGCCTTCGCATGTTTGTAGCTTTTTAATTTTGGGCGCGTGTTGAATCTATTTATAAACCTGAATTCCATAAAAAATATATTATGATTTCTGCCACAAATTCATGTATAAGAAATGTATTTCCTTAATAACTTAATAATTCCATTTGGAAAAAATTCGTGAATTCATAGCCGATCAAAACCTACTTCTTCAAAAAATCCAGCACCGGGCCAATGAATTTATCGTAGGCTTCAATATGAGGCAAATGTCCGACATTTTCTATTTCTACGAGCTGAGAATTCTTGATTTTTTTTGCGGTTTTTTTACCAAGTTCGGGATAATTCCCCAATGTTTTCTGAACTTCAGGAGAAGCTTTTCCTTTTCCGAGAGCCGTTCTGTCGCGCTGTCCGATGATTAATAATGTTGGCGCTTTTATGTTTTCGAATTCATAAATAACGGGTTGCGTGAAAATCATATCATAAGTTATCGCCGAATTTCTGGTAATCGCAGGATAGTTTTTGTTCAGCGTAAAACTTGCCAAAACATTCACCCATTTGTCATATTCTGGCTTCCATTTATTGTCGTAATAAAATTGCAGCTGATAGTCTTTTATTTTCTGGTAATCTTGTTTCAATTCGCCGGCATACCAATCGTCAACGCTTTGATACGGAACTACGGTTTTCCAATCTTCCAAGCCAATTGGATTTTCCAAAATCAATTTTTCTACGTTTTCCGGAAACATCAATGTGAACCGCGTAGCTAACATGCCGCCCATTGAATGTCCGAGAACATTGACTTTCGAAATATTTTCTTTGTCTAAAATTGCTTTGGTATTATTGGCTAAAAATTGAAAACTGTATTGAATGTTTGTGGGTTTTGATGACTTTCCAAAACCAATTTGATCGGGCATAATCACGCGGTATCCGGCTTTTGCCAAATCATTTGCGGTTTGTTCCCAATACATTGCCACGAAATTTTTTCCATGCAAAAGCAAAACCGTTTTGCCATTCGGAGACTTCGGCTGTAAATCCATATATGCCATCGTCAGATTCTGGTCTTGGGTTTTAACCGAAATTTCTTTGACCGGAAACGGATATTTTAGTTTTTCCAAATTTTCTCCAAAATCCTGCACTTTTTCTTGCGCAAAACTGGAAATTGAAATCAAGACAAATACCAATAGTTTCTTCATAATTATTGTTTTTTCGGATATTATTTGCCAAAGATTGTAGGATTTTAAAGGATTAGTTTCTTTAGAAATCATTTCAAAATCCTATAATCTGCGGTAAAAAAATTATTTTCCCCAAAGCGAAAGCAAACCTTCTACTTTTCCATAAACTGGGTCGCTTTCAGGAATCGGAACGTTTTTTATGTTGTCATCAGCCTTTGGTCGTTCGCCATCTTCGCCTTTCATAATATCATAATCCATTCCGCCAGGATAAGCGCCGACAACGCCAAAATCATCCGAAGCCTCAATCAATTTGTGACCGACACCAGCCGGAATCGCAACCGCGTCGCCTTCTTCAATGCTGATTTTGTCGCCGTTCTCGCCTCCAAATTGAATTGTGGCAAAACCGCTGTAAACGCCAATCACCTCGTGCGTACTGCTGTGGTAATGGTGGTAATCATAGACGCCGTTTTTCCATGAATTGCTCCAATTTCTGTCTTCAAAATGTTTCTTGATAAAATCGGCATCGGCTTTTTCTTCCGAGAAAACATTTTTGTAAATCAAAAGTGGCAATGAACTATTCGGAATTTTTCCGTCGTCTTTGAATTTTAATTGTATCGTTTCCATTTTCATAATTTCTTCTTTTTATTAAAGTTACGCCATTGAAATCGATGTCTTATTATATTATTTATTCGTAAACTTCTGAATTCACCACCTTTGGAAGTCGCTCCCCTTTGATTCCCGCAATGGCATTTTTAGCCGAAAGTACAGCCATATCATTGCGCGTTTCCTCTGTTGAAGAACCAATGTGTGGCAAAACCGCAACGTTCGGCATATTTAAAAGTTCATTGTCAAAATGCATCGGTTCTGGATTGGTAACGTCTAATCCTGCGCCCCAAATGGTTTTGTTTTTCAAGGCTTCTAGCAAATCTTTTTCGTTGTGCATTGGTCCGCGAGCCGTGTTCACGAAAATGGCGTTCGGTTTCATTTTTGCAAAAGCTTCTTTGTTGAAAAGATCTTTTGTTTCATCTGTAAGATTTGCGTGAACCGAAATCACGTCGCTTTGTTCCAATAATTCTTCAAAAGAAACTTTTCTAGCTCCTAATTTTTCTTCCGCTTCAGCGTTATTGCTTCTATTATGGTAGATAATGTTCATTTCAAAAGCACCTTTCGAAGCTCTTGCCATTTCATATCCGATTTTTCCAAGACCTAAGATTCCGAGCGTTTTTCCTTGTAAATCTTGTCCGATATTGGCCAAAGGTTCGAAGAATTTCCAGTCGTCATTGATGATTCTTTTGTGATGGAAAAAGGCTTTTCTGGCCACGTTTTGCATCAACAAAAAAGCAATGTCGGCGGTGGCTTTGCTTAGAACATCTGGCGTGTGGCCAATTGGGATTTTCAATTGTGTAGCCTCAGCAATATCTACATTATCATAACCGGTGGCGAACAACGAAATTACTTTCAAATGCTTGCATTCGTTTAAGAATTCGGCATCGATATTGCCTCTTCCAGCAATCAGCAATGCATCGACTTTCTTGCAATTTTCGATTAATTCTTCTTGGGTTAATTCTCTTTTTTCTTCCCATTGGGTGACTTCGATTCCTGCTTCACGGAAAAGTTTTAGTCCGGCTTCTGGGATTATTCTGGTGATGAATATTTTCATTTTTTTTGGGTTCAGGGTTTTGGGTAATAGGTTCAGGGATTGGATTGTGGTTGAACGCAGATTAAATACGGATTTCGCAGATTTACGCGGATTTTATTTTGATCTTGTCATTGCTTCGCCTGTTCGGATAAATCCTCGAGTCTGACGAAGGAAGAATCTTCACTGGATTTGCATTTTTTTGCGGAGTTCCTTCCTTCGTCAGGATGACAAGTTTTTGTTGACAATCTTTGAGTTGATACCAATTATCGACAACAATTCATAAATCAAAAATCTTAAATCAAAAATTCTTACCAAGCGCTTTGCGAAGTTAAAAATCGAATCGCGTCAGAATCTAAATTTAATTCTGGAGCTTGAATGATGGCGTCTAACTGGCTCAAGCTTGTGGCGCTCACAATTGGCGCAGTAACTGACGGCCTTTGAATCAGCCAAGCCAATGCAACTGATGCCGGCGTTGTGTTATTTTGCTTTGCAATTTCATCCAATGCATCTAAAATCTTTAATCCTCTTTCGTCAAAATATTTGTCCATATCGCCACCACGCGGACTCTTTTTCAGGTCTTCTTTTGTTCTGTATTTTCCGGTTAGGAAACCGCTTTCTAAAGAAAAATAGGTAAAAACTCCCAATCCATGGCCTAAAGCTAACGTTTCGTACTCGCTTTCATATTTTTCTCTGGCGTATAAATTGTAATGCGGTTGCAAAGTCTCATAACTCGGAAGTCCTTTTTCTGCACTGGTTTCCAGTGATTCCTTTATTCTTTCTGGCGACATATTTGAAGTTCCGATCCAGCGGATTTTTCCATCTTTTACCAATTGGTCATACGCTTCCAAAGTTTCTAAAACCGGCGTGGATTCATCGTCGAAATGGGTTTGGTACAAATCTAAATAATCGGTTTGTAATCTTTTCAAGGAATCTTCCACGGCTTGCAGAATGTATTTCTTTTTGAGGCCTTTTTTGCCGTCGCCCATGTCAGAACCTACTTTTGTGGTCAAGATAATATCGTGGCGATTTTTCTTTTCTTTCAGCCAGTTTCCGATGATTTTCTCTGATTCTCCGCCTGAATTTCCGGGTTTCCAGCGCGAATAAACGTCGGCAGTATCGATGAAATTAAATCCTGCTTCGGTAAAACCGTTTAAGATTTCAAATGACTTTTTTTCGTCTAAGGTCCATCCAAAAACATTTCCTCCGAAAGCGATTGGGTAGATTTGTAAGTCGGTGTTTCCTAATTGTCTTTTTTCCATTGTTGTGTGTTTTATTTTTTGCCACGAATTACACAATTTTTCACGAATTAATCAGTCTGCAAAATTTCGCAATCAAAAAAAATCGTGTGATTCGTGTAATTCGTGCAAATATCAAAATTCAATTAACTTTTTCTCTTCATTGCTTTTAATTGAAGCTTCAATGATTCGCATCACGTTTTCTCCGTCTTCAGCGGTAACTGGTTCGGTTTTATTGTTGCTTATCGCTTCGTATAATTTGTCAAAAAACTCGAAATAATTTCCGTGTAAAGTCGGGACTTTTTCTCTGGTGACCACGCTGTTGACTTCGGTGTGGAGCAGTCCTTCTTTATAATCTGGTTCGATTCCCCAATTGTCGCGATTTGGTTTTTTTCCTAGTTTCAATTCATCTTCTTGAACATCGCCTCTGTCTTTTAAAAATGAGCCTTTTTTTCCGTGTAAAATATACGACGGAAGAATTTCTCTAACGAAAAATCCAGCTTTCAATCTTACGCGGAAGCGCGGATAATACAGCAAAATGTCAAAATTATCATCAACTAAAGAATGGTCTCTCGTGATTCTGATATCGGCGGTCAACGCTTCAGGAAATCCGAATAATGTCAAGGCTTGGTCAATAATATGCGGACCCAAATCTTTTAAAATTCCAGCGCCTGAATTGGCGGTTTCTTTGTGCTGTTTCGGACTTAAATTAGGATTATATCGGTCGAAATGAATTTCTGCTTCGACGATTTCTCCTAAAATATCTTTGTCTAAAATCTGTTTTACGGTCTTGAAATCGCTGTCCCATCTTCTATTTTGAAAAACGGTAAGCTTTAGATTTTTTTCTTCTGCTATTTCTTTTAATGCTGAAGCTTCGGCGACTGTCGTTGTGAACGCTTTTTCTACCAAGACATTTTTGTTGGCTAAGAGCGCTTGTTTGGCGTATTCAAAATGGGTTCCGACTGGCGTGTTTACTATGACTAAATCTAAATCGTCTTGAAGCAATTCTTCGATGGAATTGTAGCTTTTTGTGTATGGATAATCTTCTTGTATTAATTTTTTGCTTCTTTCCCAAGAACCGATTAATTCGAATCCTTCGTGTAAATCTAAGAATGGCGCGTGGAAAACTTTTCCGGACATTCCGTAGGAAAGGAGGGCTGTTTTTATTTTTTTCATATCGTAATTTATTTAACGAAAAGGGCGCGAAGTTTTTGAACCATTAAGGATTAAGAAAAATTAAGTTTTTGTCTTTTGACTTTGGAACTTTGGAACTTTGCGCCTTTGGAACTTGGAAACTATTTCTTTGCTCTATCATATTGGTTTGGCCATTGAACGTCTTCGCCTAATTCTCTGGCGAAAGTCAGGGCTAAATTTGGGTCGCGTAATGATTCTCTGGCAAAGAAAATTAGGTCAGCTTTTTCTTCTTCGATGATGGCTTCGGCTTGTTTTGCTTCGGTGATTAATCCGACGGCACCGGTGCAGACTTTTGTTTCTTTTCTGATTTGTTCGGCAAACGGAACTTGGTATCCTGGCGCTACCGGAATTTTTTGGTGTGAGACCAATCCGCCAGAAGAAACATCTATTAAATCAACACCTTTGTGTTTTAAAATTTCGGAAAGTTTTATAGATTCTTCGATATTCCAACCTCCGTCAGCCCAATCTGTTGCAGAAATTCTTACGAATAAAGGCAAATCATTTGGCCATTCTTGTTGTACAGCTTCTAAAATTTCTAACGTAAATCGGATTCTGTTTTCAAAGCTTCCGCCATATTCGTCGGTTCGTTTATTGGACAAAGGCGAAAGAAATTGGTGCAGCAAATAACCGTGTGCTCCGTGGAGTTCCAAGACTTTGTAACCCGCTTGAACGGCTCTTTTTGCAGCCGATTTGAAATCTGAAATTACTTTTTCAATTCCGGCTTTGTCAAGTTCAGTCGTGTTTTCATTGTCGTGATAACCAATGGCGCTTGGTGCAAAAGTTTCCCATCCGCCTTCTGCTTTTGACAATTTTCTGTTGCCTTGCCATGGCGAAGTGACGCTTGCTTTTCTTCCGGCGTGCGCCAATTGGATTCCAGGAACGCAATGATGTTCGGTTATGAAATTGGTAATATTTTTTAATTTTTCGATGTGTTCGTCGCTCCATATTCCTAAATCTTCGGGAGAAATTCTGGCTTCGGGAGAAACTGATGTGGCTTCCTGTATAATTAGGGAAGCGCCTCCGTTGGCACGGCTTCCGAGGTGAACGAGATGCCAATCGTTTGCAAATCCGTCTTTGGCAGAATATTGGCACATTGGAGAAATGACGATACGATTTTTCAGAATAATGCTTTTTATCTGAAATATGGAAAATAATTTTGAAGACATAATGGTGTGTTTTTAAGAGAAATGGCTTTGTAAACCGTTGAAGAATGACAGAAATGCCATTCAAAAAAGTAAAGTTAAGGCACAAATAATAAAGTGGGAAGCGGATTTCAATTATTAACAAACTTTTAAAACGGGGAAAAATCGAGATTGTAATCGTAAGTAAATAGAAAACACTATTTTTGTTCGGAATTATTGAATCTAAAACTAAAAAATGGAAATAGTTATTAAGCTCTCACAGTTTTTGTTGAGTTTATCATTGTTGATTGTACTGCACGAATTAGGGCATTTTATCCCAGCGAAATTATTTAAAACAAGAGTAGAAAAATTCTACCTTTTCTTTGATGTCAAATTCTCTCTTCTAAAGAAAAAAATTGGTGAAACTGAATACGGAATTGGATGGCTTCCGCTTGGAGGTTATGTGAAAATCGCCGGAATGATTGACGAAAGCATGGACAAAGAGCAAATGGCTTTGCCACCTCAGCCGTGGGAATTCCGTTCAAAACCAGCTTGGCAACGTTTGATCATCATGCTTGGCGGTGTGACCGTGAACTTTATTTTGGCATTCATAATTTATATAGGAATTGCTTTTTATTACGGGGATACTTATGTAGCCAACAGTGAATTAAAAGATGGAATTTGGGTAACAAATCCGGTTCTTGAAAAAGCAGGACTTCAAAATGGAGACAAAATTATTTCCATCAATGGCGTAGAAAGAAACCGTTTCAGCGATTTTGCGAGCGATATTTTTATGGCTGAAGAAATCGTGGTGGACAGAAACGGAAAACAGGAAACAATCAAGTTGCCTGTCGACCTTGTAAACCAAATCAGCAATTCGGGTAGAAGAAGTTCTATTGAGATGAGAATTCCTTTTACTGTTATTGGAGTTGAAGAAGGTTCTGCAAACGCTAAAAATTTAAAAGCAAAAGATATTATCACAAGCATCAATGGCCAGCCGGTTCGTTATGCTGACCAGGCAATTGCTCAATTTGATAGTTTTAAAGGAAAAACAGTTCCTGTGACAATCAAAAGAGATAATGAAGAGATTCAGTCAACGGTTAAATTTAATGACAGCGCAAAGCTTGGAATTGCTTTTGCAACACGTCTGCAAGTTGACAACCTTGAAAAACTAGGATTATATAAAATCAGCAAGCACGAATATGGTTTCTTCGAATCTTTTCCAATCGGAATTGAAATGGGGAAAGATAAAGTTTTAGGATACGGACAGCAATTAAAAACAATCTTCAATCCAAAAACTGGAGCATATAAAGAAGTGGGCGGATTTTTCGCTATTTTCAATGTTTTTCCAGAACAATGGAGCTGGTTTGCCTTCTGGAATATCACTGCATTGTTGTCAATTATGCTTGGCGTAATGAACTTATTGCCAATTCCTGCCCTTGATGGAGGCCACGTAATGTTTTTATTGTTCGAAATTATTACAAGAAAAAAACCAAGCGAAAAATTTATGGAAAGAGCACAAGTTGTTGGTTTCTTTATACTTATAGCTTTGGTTTTATTCGCCAACGGAAACGATATTTATAAGGCGATTGTGAAGTAGAAAATTTTTTTGAAAATTTCTTCAAATTTATTTGCAGAAAACAAAAAACGCCTTATATTTGCACCGCTTTACAAGGCAATACGCCTTCCTCCTTAGCTCAGTTGGTTAGAGCATCTGACTGTTAATCAGAGGGTCCTTGGTTCGAGCCCAAGAGGGGGAGCACAAAACGAAAGACGATCAGAAATGATCGTCTTTTTTGTTTATAGAGTTTTTTCCAAAGAATGATTCTAGAGCTTACTCCAGATTAAATTAGGAAAAGAAAAACACCTTTAAAACAAAAAAAGGAAGCCGTGAAGCTTCCTTTTTAAAATAATTGATACACAATTATAGTTTCATTCCAGAAATCTGCAATAGCGACATCTTTCCTTCGTCGATAACTCTTGCAAAAAGCAATTTGTTGCTGTCAGGAAAATAATGAATTAACTGGTTCACATATCGAACGCCGTTTTTATGCTTTAATGGATCTGAAGGGTACAAGCTGATCTGGTTGGCTTGTTTCTTCTCATAATTTTGTGCAGGATCAAGCTCATTGAAACTTCCAAAAGTGGTGTTTCTTTCGTAATAATGCCCGATTCCTATATAATAATTTCCTTTGATATTAATAAAGCCATACGAATGGAAAAGTTCTGCTTTTAATGGATGCGTGGCAATTTTCGTAGCACTTTTTACAGCTCCGTTTAAGCCTAAAACATGAACGTAGCCCGGACCATATTCTTGATCTTTTCCCGCAAAAGAATTCATTGAGCTGAAACCGCCAGTTGCTGTTTGCGATGGTTTTATTTCTAATTCTGCCTTTGCTTCTGTAAAAAGATGGATTTCATCACCTGCAACAGTTACGTTTCTAAACTCCACTTCTTTGATTCCTTTAACTGAATTATAGCCGTCGATAGAAGCATTTTGAATTGTTTTCCCGGTAGTAAGGTCAAAAAGCAAAAGAGAGCCAAAATCGCCTCTTCTGATGCCTTTTGAAGGATAGTTGAAGGCAAGTACATATTCTTGCGCTCCGATAGAAATCGCTTTTGGTTTGTGCAATGTGATTTCTGTTTCCACCCTTTTTTCATCCTGGCCTTCTTGAGAAGCCAAAACAAAATAATTATCTTGCTTAAATCCTTTCGAATTTCTTAAGTAAACAACTTTTCCTGAATTTGTTACAGAAAAATATTTCGTGAAATATTTGTCAGGAAAAGAAAATTCTTTCTGCCAAGCTACATTTAATGAAGCGTCAAGCATAATTACCAAATTTTTCTCGGCTTCTTCTTTAGCGCGATACATCGTATAATTGATTCCGATAAAATTGCCATTGTCTGATTTTTCTAAAGAAATAGTTCCAGATTTCGTAGCCGAAAGAATTGGGTTTGAAAACAATTCAGAGCTAGTAAATTTTGAGGTTTTTTTATCAAATTCATGTTTGTAAATCACGCTTTTCTTTGCTTTTCCAGAATAAGTTTCTGTGAAAACAACCACTTTTCCGTCTTTAGTTTCGGCATAACCTAAATAATTGAACAAGGTAGCAATGTCAAACTTCGGAAAATCATACGTAAAATTATCAACCATGCGATTGTTTTGGTCAAATTTTCGAACAATCATTTGTCTTTTAGCCAGCATTCCGTCGACATTGACAACAGAAAGCAGAAAAGTATTGTAGTTATCTGTCAAAACAAACTGTGGATTCAATTCATTCTTTTCATCAAAATCAAAAGTTTCGCCAGATGCATAATCTTGGCCATAGCTGAAATTCATCAGGCAAAGTGCCAGAAGCAAATATATTTTTTTCATGATTATCCGTTTAATTGATAGATTTCTTTTTCTAAAGCATTCAATTCACGATCTTCCTCAGAAGACAATTTGATATAAATCAAGTTCTCTTGCATTTGGTTGAGGTATTTTTCAGCTTCAGCTTTTCTAGAAAATGCAAGATTTAGGCGAATCAGGTTGAAATACACGAACGTAGCGATCTTTGCGTTGAAATCTGCTTTTGTGTTTTTGTACTCTATTTTTTCCAAAGTCTGTGTCCAGATATCAATGCCTTTCTGCATGTTTGCAAATGCCGGCGCATTAGCTTCGCTGTTTGTCGGCTGTAATTTTTTAAGATTCGTAGTCACATAAATATCGGCGCGGGCCAAGTCATCATATTTTCCTTTGTTTTTCACGCTTTGGATTTTCACGCTTTTTGTAGCCACTGAATACCCAAAATTAGCATTCAAATAGTCATTTATAAATTTGATCACTTTTGCCAAATGGTTTTTCTCTGACAAAGCCTTGTTGATATTATTGCTTGGTGATGAAGAAAGAAATGTATATTCTTCAAAGAAAGTCTTGTTTACTTTTTCCGCTCCGTTCACTTTTACGATCAATTTTGTAGGCTGGTTGGCAAAAGTCTGGCCTGTATTATCCTGAAAATTTACTGGTTTGATGTCTAAAAGAATATCTACATAGCCGTTTCCTCTGGTAAAACCCTGCAGGTTGATTTGAGAAGCCAAAACATTGTTGTCAACAATAGTGTGGTCGTTTAGGTTGGGCTCTCTGTAAACCGGAGGCTGTGGTTTGTAATAAACGGGTTTTGTTGGCGTCACAAGTTTTGGGTTTTTCCCTTGCTCTGTCATAGTAAGGCGCTCGATCATTGACAATTTCTTGAAGGCTGCAGATTCTAATTCAAATTTTTCTTTGGCATTAGCAACATCATCGTCATAGTCGCGAAGCTTTTGTTGAAATTCTTTCTCGCTGTCGGCCACAGTCTTGCCATAATCAGTTACAGCTTGTTCGTGATCTGCTTTAGATTTTTTAATTACCTGATCTGCTGTCAGGTTGTAAGGCGAAGTAACAGTTACTTTAAAATTGCGGTTATTGGCATCAATTGCCTCTTTTGGCTGTTGTAATAACTGGAATTCTACCATTTCAGAAGAAATGCTTTGGGCATTAATTTGGATTGAAGCTAGCGCTAACAGTAGCAGGAGTGTAATTTTCACTTTCATTATATACGTTTTAAATTCGGGGCAAATATAGAGTTTTACACGAATTAAAAAATTTTATTTCGCGTTAATATTCAGACAGTTGTGTTTTACGAAAACGTTGTCTTTGTGTTATGGATAGTATTCTGACATCAAGCTTTTTTTGCTTAAAAAATTAGATAGTTAGGTGAAATATGGCAATCTTACTATTTCTAAGTGCAAAAAAAGCCCCAAGAATAAATCCCAAGAGCTTTTCAAATTAAAAACAAAAATTATTTTCCAACACAACAATTTCAAGCCTCTAAAATACGTATCATTTTTTCAGCAACACCTTTCGCTGAAGCTGGATTTTGGCCAGTAACAAGCTTTCCATCCGCAATGCTGTTCGCCTCCCATGGAGTTGCGCCATGAAATATAGCACCCTGTTTCACTAGTGCAGTTTCCAGTTCAAAAGGAACATCGTTTTTCGCATAATTATCTTCTTCCTCATTAGTGAAAGAGGCAATATTTTTACCATTAACAAGATAAGAACCATCACTTAGTTTCACGTGTAGCAAAGAGACCGGACCGTGACAAACTGCACCTACAACCGCATTACGCTCATAAGTTTCCTTGATAACATGCTTAAGCAGTGGGTTTTCTGCCATGTCTACCATAGGAGCCAAACCGCCAGGAATAAAGATGGCATCATAACTAGTAGTAGCCACATCTGAAAGTTTGGTTGCCTTTTGCATCGCTTCCCAGCCTTTTCCAACAAGAAACGAAAGATTGTCAGGGTCATTCGCTAAATTAAGAGCATCCAGATAAGGCGTGTCTCCCGTTAAGCTTGCAAAGTCAATCTGATATCCCTTTCTGTCAAATTCTGCATAAGGATGTGCTACTTCAGGCAAAAAAGTACCCGTTCTTCTATTGTTTGGGCCAATAGCATTGGCATTTGAAACGATAATTAAAACTTTTTTCATGATTTCTAATTTTTAAGATTTTTATATTTACAAGAGTCTTTTTACAATGGTTGCTTCACGAATTTCCAGATGAGGAATGATTTTACCAACTACAATCTTTTGATAATGTTCAGAGTTTTTATGCGCTTCTGCAGCCTCAATGTCAGAATAGCGTTCGTGCAGTATCAATTCGTTGGGGTCATTTTCCGATTGGTAAATCGCATAGAAAAGGTTTCCTTTTTCTTTTTTTGAGTTTTCTGCCAGAGTCGGCAGCAGTTCTAAAATCCGTGCGGTTTCAGATTCTCTAATCTTCCATTTTACGATAAGTTCTTTTTCCATGATTTGTATGTTTTAAACTTGATGATTAATACACTACAAATTTCCGTCAGTTCCATCAGATAAAAATTGATGTATGGTAATTTCGAAAGCTAATAACAAAACATGCGAATTCTTATCCGCTAAACATATTATAGTTGGGATCGTTCTTCATAAATAAAAATAGGAAAATGTTATTCGTGGGCGAGTTCTGCTCTAACCCTGCTGAGGCTTTCGGGAGTGATGCCTAAATAAGAAGCAAGGTGGTAATTCTTGATGCTCGTTTCAATATTTGGGTAATCCTTGAGAAAGCTCTTGTATTTTTCTTTTGCCGACATCGCTAGATCTGACAATATTCTCTTTTGGAAACTGGCAAAAAATCGCTCCATCTTAATCCTGAAAAAAGTTTCTACACCAGGGATTTCAGTGTACAAAACCTCCATGCTTTCCTTAGAAATCTTATAAACGACCGCGTCCTGTACGCATTCAATATTTAGTATTGCCAAACCACCAGTGAAAAATGCCGTATAATCGCTGATCCACCAATCGTTTACCGCAAACTGAATCGTATGTTCTTTTCCCGAAGCATCAATAAAATAAGTTCTTAAGCATCCACTATGGACATAATATTGAAAAGGAACAGATTGTCCCGCATTTAAAATGATGTCGCCTCTTTTTGCAAAAACTTCTTCAAATTTTAATGCTGCGCTATCCAGCTGCGCTTGAGAAAACACAATTCCTTTAAAAATCTCTTTTACGATACCGTTCTGCATAAGATGTATACTATTGAATTCTTAAATATATAACTTTTTTATTTACGTCAACATACCTCTTAAATGTGCACGGAAAGGTTGAGATAGTTAGATTATCGATGTTTTTGTTCATGTCTGCTCTCCATCACTAATGCGAAATCACATTTTACTTCATGACCGAATTTGATATATGAAGTTGTAGTAAAAGGATTAAGGCATTTTAAAGTCCTAAAATAGGAGAGACGATCAATTATTGGTCGTCTCTTTAATATTAAAATTTTTTAAATAAACATTATTTTTAAGTAGTTACTATAACTATTTAATAAAATACCTAATTTACTACATTACCAGTTTTTAAAAAAGTCTAAAAATTCTTATATGAATAAAATTCGAGATACCATTTATTTTCTATTTGTTTAAATTCATATTTAATGTCATAACCTGAATCATTCTTATAAATATTATAAATCATGTTGGCCTCTGTTTTTACTACTTTTGATTTTATTGAACTATCATTCATGATATTTTTGAAATCTTCAGTGGCATAAAACAGCCAATCTTCTTTTTCCCATATATAAATTTTGTCCTTAGCATTGAAGTCTGTTTCATCTGAATTAAAACCTTTTAACGGAAATTTAACCCTACTTATTCTGAAGATATTATCTTTAGAAAACTTATCTATAAACTCGTCAAAGTTTTCAATTTTACCAATTTTATTTTTATTGGTTTCTGGTTTATTGTTACAACCATTGAGTGTTATTAATAATAGCATAAAAGAAAAAAAATGTTTCATATAGTATATAAATTAATTACGAAAATTTGGTGAAAAGGTCGGTAATGGCAATGGTGCTGGAGGTGCTATGGGTGCTGCAGTAGGCAAAATGCTTCCAGTGGCTGTGGGTAAAGGAATGGGAGTAGGTACTACCGGTGATGGAGTTACGTTTACTGGTGCTACTGGTTCTCTTTTAGAAGCTATTTCAGGCATTTCGAATTTAGGTATGACAATACCCATAAAATCTGCTTTAAAATCAGTAGGCTTGTCTAAGCTGATATTCCATAGATTTGATTTGCCATATAGAGTTTCATTCAAATCATAAATACTTCTGGGATTTATCTTGTTGTTTTTATTTAAAGCTCCCTCCACTGAATTAGCCTTTATGATCTCAAAATGTAAGTGAGGCCCACTACTTCCTCCTGTATTTCCAGATAATCCTATAGTTTGTCCATTTCCAACGGGTAGCCTTAGCTTGATTCCTTTGCCTATTTTGTCAAGATGTCCGTATAATGTGTAATATCCATTTATGTGTTCAACAATAATATAATTCCCATAACCATCGGGATCCCATCCTATTTTAGCTATAGTTCCAATTGCCGCCGATTTAACTTCGCTACCAGTTGAGGCAGCTAAATCTATACCAGCGTGACCAATCATTTTCTTTTTTAAGGGGTGAAACCTGAGTCCAAATTCGCTTGATGTTCTGTGAAATTTGACAATTTGTGGCAATGGAATCATTCCATCTGAATCAATAAAATATATTGGATTATTAAATGCGTAACTATATGTCGAGTTATCTCTCATCAATTCTATTAATGGGTCAATATTCATCCACCTGCCAATTGCAGGGTCATAATTCCTCGCCCCGTAGTCGTACAGGTTAAGCCCCAGCTCGTCTTGGAACTCCTTTCCGTTGTACTTATACTTATGGCTAATTAAAACAAAATATTTAATCTAATTTATTGTTGGCGCTTTGGGTAAATCAGTATTATTATCGAATTTATTTGTCAAAGGAACTTTGTGGTAAATTTTATTCATATTTGCCTTCTCACTAATTTCTATAAATTTTTTTCTATCTACAACAGTATAAATAATCTTAATAGATTTAAAATTTTCTTCTGTTTTGTATGAAATTTTATATTGAAAAAAAAGATTTAATGTATCATTATCAAAACTATATATGAAAGGGTCTATTCCTTTCACAGTATTACTACTATCTGTCCTATCATGTAATTTATTTGCATTGCTTGAAATCGCAGTCATTTGATAGTCATTAGTAACTCCCCAATTTAGAGAATTAATGTAAATCTTTTCACCTTTACTGGAAATCAATTTATTACTTGTAAAATTGTTTTGGTTGACATTTGAACAATTAAGAAATAAAGTAATTCCAATTATAATTAATAATTGTTTCATTTTTTTTAATTTTTTAATTTCTTCTCACCAGCAGTTATACCTTGTAAAATTCTTCTTCCTGAATATTCTTCCTCTCCATAGTAAGGTGCTGGACCAAATGAAGTTCCAAAAGTCAGAATTCTTAGAATATTAGCTTTACTCAATTGACCAACTTGATAAGCTCCTGCTATTTTCATATATGTTTCACCGCTAATATGCATTCCTTGAAATGTACCAGTTACACCATTCATTCCAGCTAAGTAATTTCCAGCTGACCTTGCCGTTGAATATTTTCCATTTAATAATCGGCCAGTCATACTTCCGCCTGTTGATTCAGGTGCCCAATTTTTGTTGTTTTTAATATCCAATCTCTGATTCAGTTTTGATTGTTCCATAGTAACTGATAAATCCTGATTGTTTGCTAAATTATTGGCTTTCTCAATTAGTGGTTCCCAAGACGAAGTCTCTCCGAACAATATAGTGCCAGCTGCTTGATTTGTTCCAGGTATTATAAATTCGTTCCAAAATTCTGTTGTTCCCATTTTTTCACCACCAGCAGACGTTGACTTTTCGTGTCTTTTGTCTATGTTAGCTTTAGTTGGAGTACCTCCATCTGCATTGTTGCTATGTTTGTAAACCCCTAAGTCACCATCATCATAAACAGCTATTACATTTCCATCCTCATCGGTATGTGTACTTTCTAACATTCCCGTAGGGTCAGTATATGTTAATGGATTGTTGAATCCATATCTGTATGGAGTCCAATCCGAATTAATTTCAGCCAGCGGGTCAATATTCATCCATCTTCCAATCGCAGGGTCGTAATTCCTTGCTCCGTAGTCGTACAAGTTAAGCCCCAGCTCGTCTTGGTATTCTTTACCGTTATACTTATACTGATACTCCTTTCTCAGCACTTCCTCCAGTACCACGCTCACCCCGTTCTCGTTCTCCGCATACTCAAACTGCTGCGCATTATAGTTCTTATGCTTCAGCCCGAAAGGGTAGTAGTGGCTCTCCTCCAGTACCACTGCCTGTCCGTTTGCAGGATCCGCCCCATAGCTCAGCCTCACGTTGCCCAGATGGTCGGCATAGTTGTAGACGTACTGGAAATTCTTCCCGTCCACTACAGCCACATACCCTTCCGCATGGGGGAAGAACTGCAGTACTTCCTGTTTGTACTGAAACCCCTGCAGGTAGTCCGTAGTGGTCTTGACACCCTCGCTGTCAGTGATTATTTTTCCCTTTTTCTCCCGAGGCAGCGTAAATATAATCAATCGAATGCTTTTTTCCATTGACGTACATTATTATCTGCACGGGAAGGTTGAGATGGTTAGGCTATCGATGTTTTTGTTCATGTTTGCTTTCCATTACTAATGCAAAATCACATTTTACTTCGTGACCTAATTTGATACACTAAGGTACAACAAAAGCATTTTAAGGCTTTTTAAAATCATTAAAATAGAAGAGACGACCGACACGCCGTCTCTCTACTATTCAAAATCTATAGGTTTTATTATTTTTCAGGTTGTTACACTCATGTTTTACAAAAACACCTAATCTGATACATTACCGCGGGCGTAGCAACGGGATTACATTAAAAGTGTAAAAAATGTTAAAGTTTTTGCTTCCTGAATTCTTTGTATGCTGTATTGTCTTACAAATAAGAGTTAATAGGCAAAGCTATGTAATTAACTTTGAGCGTGCAATATCAAAATTTGTGTAGTAATAATTTGACACGCCTGTAGCGTTTTTACATTTTGTATAGAAAGAAAATGTTGATTAAGTAGCGAGTTTATTACAGATTGTTTAAAATGCCTTGTTCGAAATGACAGAAATTTTAATGATGTGAAAACAGCTATAATAGATTTAGGATTAAGAATTATAGTTGTATAACTATAATAGAATTTATTAATCTGTATAGTTATTTTAAGGCAGGACACATAAGTGTTTACTCCTTGCTTAAAGTATACTTGCTCCCTATATTAGGCTTACTTACGCCATAGTTGTAGTACCTAAGACAAACGCATTGCACAAAAAAAATCCTAACACCACTGCTAGGATTTACTTTTAATCATTAAACACTACGCTGCGCCTTTTGAATCCGTCATAGAGTGCCAATCTCGCTTCACTGATTGCCTGTTCAGTCTTATAAATATTGCACCAAAATAAAATTTTAAGTTTATACTTATCCTCAGAAACCGACTGGTAGAAAATCTGGGGTTCCTTCTCTGTAAAAATAAAAGGAATCGTATTTAGGCTCGAAGCGATCGCTTCGCTGATTTCTTCCTGAGAAATTATTCCCGTAATCGTGAACGTCAGATCGACAAGCTTGTGATTATTTGTATCTGTCCAGTTGACAATGTTTTGCGATAGCATATTTCCATTAGGAATAATCACCTCGGCGCCGTTTGCAGTATCAATTTTAGTTGTACGCAATCCTATGTTTTTCACACGTCCAGACTGTGAACTGACTTCGATCACGTCACCAATTTGAATCGGTTTGTCAAAGATAAGAATGACTCCTGACACAAAATTGCTTACAATATTCTGAAGTCCCAAACCAACACCGACACCCAGTGCACCAAGAACAATCGTAATTTTATCCAAAGGCATTCCCGATGCAGAGATGGCCAAAAGATAACCAAGTATCAGCACTGTCAGTCGCGTAACAAGCAATTTAGAGTGCTGGCGCTTGTTGACAGTTTCTTCATTCTCTTCGTCAATTTCTCCAAAGAAGTAACCAACATATTTTTGAAGCACGTGCGCAGCCCAAATAATTAAGATCAAAAGCAGAATATTGCCTGCCGTAAAGCTGAAATCGCCAATAGCAACCTTTTTGTTGAAGATGTAAGAGATTAGACTGTAGAGTGAATCCGTGAGGTTGAGATTTGAGGCTATGACAACGATCCACAAATAAGTAATCACAAACAAAAAAGGTGTTTTAAGGTTGTTTGCAAGACTGTCAAAGTCAAAAAGCTTCTCAATGCCGCGACGAACACGGATGGTGTAAATTTGTAATGTAATGATTTCTAGTATGATTTTTAAAAATACAGAAAGTGCAATGATTTGTGTTAATGAAATTACGGCTGTCAAACTCAGCGTATGTGCAAGAGAAACGCGTCCAAAGAGGTTAAATAGCACTGCCAAAGCATTGAACGAAATAAAGAGCAGGTTTGCCCATTTAAAGAAACCTTGGATATACATTTCTTCTTTGATAGAACGCAGTTGTAAAAGCCCAAAGCGAATTGAAAGCAGGTTCACTGCAATAAAACCAATACGCTGCAACAGGCTTACTTTCAAAAACAGGTCAAAGAATCCGAAGAGCACAAAGAGCACAATCAAAAGCATCCAGTTTCTAAAAGGGTTTTTAGACCAAATATCTTTGAAAATATAAGTCATGACGCCTAATAAAATCAAATGCAGAAATTCTATATAAAGTGCTGGCGCATATAAATTTGAAGAAATAGCAATATTCAAAATAATAATAGAAACAGGAAACAGAATGCCACGGTTCAAATATTTAAATTTAAATTCCTCAAGTGTTTCATGGCGCCCTGCCTTTCTAAGAAAGTTGAGGTTAGAGCGAATCCACCAAAGCAAAAGCCCCATGAAAATTAACAGTAGAATAGTGCTTCCAACTGTATAGCTGAGGTAATAGCGAAAAGCTTTGGTCTCAATAGAAAACTTTTCCTGCAAATAAGCTTTGTTTATTTTTGCTTTTGCCTCTTTTTCAGTACTCCAAAGCATCGGATATTCATTTCCGAACAATGAAATTCCCGAGCGGTCAAGGCGATCATTGACCAAAACAAGTGCTTCAGAAATAGCCATCTTTTTCTCTGTAGTTTCGCTCATCACACGGTTTAAGGTCGCATTGTTTTTCTTGAGGAGACTGTCAACATGAAGCCATTTTGCTTTTAATTCTAACAATTCTGGTTTGAATTCCTTAATGACAAGTGTGTCGCTGATCAGCTTTTTGAACACGGTATCTTTAATTACGCTGCGGATATTTTTTCTAATCTGCACCAGTTTTTTGTCGTTTTCTTCAAGAGTAGTTCTGTAAGTCGCCAATTCTTCCTGCAATTCAAGAAGCACTTTTTTATACATCTGCTGATTGCGGACATTGGTATTGTTTTCGCCCTCTATATTGTTTAGAATTAAAGCCAGCGCTTCTTTCGTTTTTTTCAATTCTCCAAAAGCAAACATTGTCTTGCCTTCAAATTTTGTTTCGTTTTTGGCCGTATTTAAGATATCGGTCGCTTTTTCAATGGAAGCAAGATAATCGCTTGAGGTCAAGATTTCCTTGTCAGAAAACAAGGCTTTCTGTCTTTTTTGGCGTGAAATAGAATCTTGATTTTGTGCAGTAACATTTCCTGATAAGAAAAAGAAGAAAAGAAGGACATTAAAAATAGGCTTGATGTGCATATAAACAAGTGATTTAAATTGATTAGTTTGAGGGTAAAATTAGCAAAAAAACAAATTGCCCAAGCTAGAAGATTTTTTGTGCTTGGAAAAAGTAATTTAGAAATTGGCATAAAACAAAAATCCCAGCAAATTTGGCTAGGATTTTTTTCTGTACTTATAAAATAATTGTAATTGTTATTTCTTAATCGAAGTCTGGTAATTAAAGTCCTCAAATTTGACTTGTCCAAAGTCTTTGGCAGTCCAGATTTTATCTTTCAAAGCCTTATCAGGATTATTTCTGTCAGTATAAGATTCGCTGTATTTGTGAAGTAAAATGTCATTGCCAGAGATTTTAAAAGTAGTGTAGGATGAAACATATTGAGAATCTTTGCAAAAAATCTGCTCGATCGTAAAGTAATTGTCTTTTGAAACCACATCCATGAAACCATCGGCAGAACAATTGCTGTCAAGTGTGCGCACAATATTTTGGTTGGTTTTGATGACTTTATAGTTTTTGCCTGACTTTTCTGAAACTTCAATTTTTAAATCAAAATGTTGTGCGTTTTCAACATTTTTGGTGCTTTTCTCAAGCACGGAAATTTTTAGTGTTTTATCTTTCATTGAAATTTGTGTGCTGTCTAAAACATACATTCCCTTTTGTTGTGAAGGATTTTCAGTTGCAGTTTCCTTCCAAAATCTAGAATATTTCTTTCCGTTTTTGATTCCGAATTTATAATTTCCAGAATCTTCATCACTGACATAATCGGCTGGAGCAGGGCAATCAATAACTGTGGTTTTTAGGTCAAGCTTGCCTTTTTTTCCAGATTTTAAAATTTCATACAGTGCTTTTATCTCAAAAAATTCTTCCTTTGGATAAAATATGCCTACGGCAATTCCTTTTCTATTATTTTCAAAAGTGGCATTTATGGAATAGTCTTCACCCTTTTTAATTGAAAGCGTATCAGTGACTTGATGGTTTTTGCCATTCTTTTTTTCTACGAATAAAAAGCGTTGCTGTTCATTTCCCAATTTCGATGCATCCTTTGATTCTGCAATTCTTACTTGCGAAATACGAATGTCATTGCTGTGTTCAAGTTTTGTTGCGCCTAGATTTACGAATATATCTGACTTTGATCTCATCTGTTTTGCCAGTTTTGGAGCAATAATAAAGTCAGAGCCAGCTTTGCTGTATTTTGAATCATATAATGAGGCCAAGTCATTTCCAAGCAACGAATTTGGATTTTGCTGTTGCGTTGAAACGAACGTATTTTCTGTTCTCTGATTGCAAGAATATGCCATTGTGGCCAGCAATAAAAAGACTATCGCAATAGTTTTTTTATAAGCTAGTCTGGTCTTCCATAGGCGGATTCCATTCTGTTTTTGTACCATCTTGGTTGTATTTAAATTTAACGGCTTCATCTTGGTCGGCTGTGTCATAAGAATTTAAAGTTATAAATCGTGCTGGGTTGGTGCGTCTTGTTTTTCCGGTGCCATAAGCATTCATGACCGTTGCTACTTCAAGATGCAAATGCGGACTCGGAATGTTGTTGGCGACAGTTCCAGAAACACCTGAAAGTCCAATAGGATCACCAGCATTTACAATATCGTCCACTTCCACATCTCTGCGACTGAGGTGCATATAAATCAAGAAAACTTCATCGGTTTCTTTAATCTCGATTCCCATTTCTTCGCCTTTGCTGAATTCCAAGCTGTAATTTACGGCTTCTTGTTGCGTCAAAAGATCTTTTACATTGTCAATTTTTATTCGAATGGTTTGTCCTGCATTATTTCCGGGTGTTGAATCTACTACTTTTCCTTTCAAGCAGGCATAAACTTCTGTTCCTGGAATAGCAAATAAATCCAATCCAGAATGGTATTTAGTATAACCATTGCGAACATCACCATAAGCACCGCTCACTGGTTTTATATTTCCAACAGAATTATATTTTGGCCTGCGCGGATTCGCCACAGGATTATGCCAAATACCAGTTTCTGCAGTTGGTGCATCTTCTGTTTTGACATCTTTGCTGCATTCGCTTACTCTGAAATGACGGTAAGTATTATTAAAATGGCCACGTCTTTGAGAATATGAATCTGTTGCTGAATTGATAACTCTAGTGATGGCATCCACGTGTGAACCTTCGTTTCCTTCTTCTGCTTTTGCATTTAAACCGCTGGCATCCCAATAGGCCATTGAAGCTTTTATGCCTTCATCATTGTTGTTGACATTGGTTGAAGTGATAGTTAACGAAATTCCTTTAGCTGTCAATTTATTGTTGACCAAATCATATTTGTCTTTTCCTGTCAATTGAATATGGCCGCGGCCGCGATATTTCCAGCCATCGCCTGAAGCTATATCACCGTTCCCATTTCTATTGGCATATGCTCTGTTAGCAATAGCTTCTTGATCAGCTCTTTGTATGCCGCCATCGCTATAACGGTCTAAATCTTTTCTTCCATAAAGTAGTGCTTCATCTGGATGATCTCTGAAATATTTAAACGGACCAGATTTCCAAACTCCTGAAGCAAAATGTCCTCCCTCAGTTTGGTTTTTTACCCAGCCAGTACCGCTTACAAAATCGCCATCTTTTAATCTTCGGGCAGAATAGTTGATGCTTTCGGCTTCATGTGGTGTAAGTTTTGTTCCTGATTCTTCCCTAATTTGGGCAAAGAAATGCGCTTTTTTCTGACAAGTATTAATGCCTAATTTATCGCTCACTTCGTTAAAAGCGGCAACAACTTCATCTAATGTAGCTGCTGTAGCATCAGGAAAAATTAGTTTCAATTCATCTTTCGTCAATACTTTGCATCGTGGACATTTTGAATCTTGTTGTGCTGTTCCATTCTGTTGTACTGTTGTTGCAGTTTGCCCTGTAGCAGGCATTTCTGGAGTTCCTAATGTATTTTCTACATTGACTCTGGTTTGGCTTTGCAAAGGTGGCCGTTGTTCTGGCTGTACTCTGGCCTGAGTTCTTTGCCTTGGTACCGGAGCGTTGGAACTCAACACAATTTCATTTTGGACTTGAGTTGTTTCAGGAGAATATTTTGAAGCCACATTATCTGCTTGAACCAGCATATAATATTCATGTTCACCGCCTTCAAACCAACTTTCGTTCGCTTGTCGCATCATGGCTGGGCTGAGCATGATTCGCTGTGAGGCGATTCCGTTTGATTCGGTTACTTTTACAGTTCCGTTCCATAATTTTGTATTGCCGTTGGGGTCATGTCCAGTAGCGCTGATCGTGTCACGTTCCCATAAACTCAACCGCAAAGTGTCGCCAAGCATATTTTCTGTAGTGACTTGCGCCGTAATTGCTTGCCCATATTTTGGTTTCTGTGCAATCGCATTTCCATTGGCGTCACGAATTTCAATCTTTCGGATGCTTTTCGGACCTAATACAGGGCGTATGACAATTCCCGGGGGCGATTTCTTCTCCGGATTTGATAAATATGCCTCAATCAGCAATTGCTCGCCATACCACCGCTGCGGAAAATTGAACGAAACTCTTCTTCCTGTTTTTAAAGTGCCTCTAAGTTCTGTCCATGCGCCATTTGCCTTGCGAAAAACTTTCCATTTCACTTGATTGTAATCGCTGATCACCGTTCCTGGATATAAGCTGGACACTTCATAAAAAGCATCTTGCCCAATCAAAGGCGACGTGTTTCCTCTTATGCCTGATATTCCTTTCATACTACTAATAATAATCTGGTGAATTATCCTCTTTCATTTCTGATGCACCGACTAGCGGATTCAGTGCTTCCATCGTTTCTGGTTTTGCATTAGAAACATTAGAACTCGAAGTCTGTGTAACTTGGCCATGAAAAGTTATCTTAATACAATCAGGCCCGCCAATTGCACACGTTGCTTTTGAGTCCTCCAGTAATATTTTGCCGCCATGTTCTAAAGTCGTTTTTTCATAATAACCGCTCCACTGAGTAACCACAACCTGACACGGATTATTGTTCAGTTTTGCACAAGAACCGAAATTATTTTTTTCAAAAGTTTTGGCAATATCCTTGTCGGTTGCAATCATTTTTTCAGCCCCGCTAGAATCGTTGATATATTCTTTTTGATGTGTTTTAACCATTAGCTTGTCAGGCGCAGTTCCAAAATTGCACTGACATAAAGCTCCGTGGCAAACTAAATGTTTTTCTGACATAGCATTAGATTTAAATTATTTTTCTATAATATTGAATATATATTTTCTGTTATGGTTTTCGAATTTTCCTTTAATTTTCACGATTTCCATCTTTTTATCCAGCGCATATTCTGTTGTAAAAAAGTCAATCGGCATTTTAGAAAAATCATACTCTTCCGTGTTTATTTTTTTATGTATTATTAGATGTCCGTCTTCATTTGAATAGCCTTCGTCTTGGACTTCCATAAGTATGTCAATGTCATAATTGATATTAAAAAACTTAATTTTCTCTCTGTTTTTCTTTACAAATCTTACAAAAGCCTCTTCATACATTGGATAAAAAAACTGGCTTATAAAAATGTCGTGCTTGATTTTTGATAAAAAAACTTCACGGTTTGCAATTACGTTGTCCATGATGCTGACATATTTTTCAAACTCTTTTCCCGCATATTCAATTTTCAAACTCTTTTTAGTGACTTCCCAGCGTTCAATGATATCTTCATGGTTGTTGATGCCCAATATTTCACCGTTTTTTGCAATAATAAAAACCATTGTTTCAAAAGGTTTTCTGCATTTGTTGGCAAGTTGTTCCATCACCAAATCGGGTTCTTTTCTGTTAATTAAAAAATCGTTTGACGTGAAATAGCAGAGGTAATTTCCAGAAGGCAAAGCTTCTAAATTTTCAACCGAAACTTCATATGTAATTCGAGTTCTGTCCTCATCACTTTCTTCAATTATGATTTCAACTTTATATTTTTTCCGAAAATTGACAACATCAAAATGGAGGAAATTTTCTTTTTCTAATGTTTTAGTATTTGCCATTTACAGAAATAGTTAAGTTTTTAATAAGTAACTCTTTCGCGATTGTTATTCGGGTCCATTCCAATGCCTTCCCTTCTTGCCGACCAGTGCAAAAATTCATTCCTCAGTCTTTTCAAGTCATTTTGCTCTTCTACTTCTTCTTCTGGAGGTGATTTTTTATAAACATAAGAACTTGCGTTTTCAAAAACATATTTTCGAAGTCTTGTCTTTATCTTTCCTAAAAAAGCATCGTCAGTAATCTTATATTTTTGATTTTCAAAGAAATTTAAGTTAAAAGGCGACTCCTTTTCTTTCGCTTTTTCTGCCATAAAATGTAGCGGAATATAACTGTATTTCTTAGAAAGACTACGTGTTCCTTGCAATGCCCAATATAAATTTCCGCCCGTAATTTCAAGTTGCTCTTGTTTATACCAGCCTTCTTCCGTAAGCCATTTTATCGTTGGGTCAAGATTAAATTTAGAAGTCCAAGAGGTTTCAATTTCCTTGATAACTTCAATGCCGTCATTATAACTGCCTCCAATGTCAGAATGCACTCCCGGAAATGAACATTCAAGGCCGACGCGAGTGTGCGTCAGTGAAAAGTTTTGGCGGTGCTCATTTTCAGCTACAAAATGCACCACGTTTCTGGCTTTGCTTAATTTGTTAAGGCTCAATTCTTCAACGTCATCAAAATCTGGATTAATCGAAAAATATTTAGAATAAGAGGAAACCGTATCAAAAATCCCTAAAAAACGAACCCTGATATTCATGACTTCAATGCCTTGTCTTTTTAAAGTAAGACCCAGATGACCTCCCAATGGCAATTCTAAATCAGAAGTTGGCATCCCGTCACTGTCATAGTTTGCAGAAATCGTAATTCCTTGTGCAGAAACAGATTCAGTTGTGGCTTTATAAGCATTTTTGCCAATTTCATACACAAAATTTCTCGCAGCTGCAGCGCCACGGCTAAAACCATAGACATCCAAAGTTAAAAAAGAAACTTTTTTCCCTTTTGGAATTTTGCTTACTATTTCTTCGCAGCCTTTTCTGACTTTCGCTCGAATTCCTGTTTCTGCAGTTCCGAAGGCAAAACCTAATGTTCTGTCTTTTTCGCGGTCATTTGTACCAATTCCTTCTATGTAAATTCGGGTGGAAGCATCATAGCCTTCCCAGAGACGGGCCACATTCGACCAATCATTATAATAACTCGTGTCTTCCTTTTTGGCTTGGCCATATTTTTGAAAGGCTTCGGTATTGTTTCTCTGTTCCTCAGAATTATTCTTATTGTTCAGTGTTCCATCAAAGAAAATTCCCAGCGTAACATCGATTACGCTCAAATCTTCTTCAGTGGGCTGGTATCCCGAAAATGTAACGCTTTCCATAACAATTAATTTTTTCCAATTACTTTCACGACATCTTCAATCGGTGTTTCTTTGCCGTTTTGTTTTACGACTAGAACAACATCCGTATTGTCATTATTTATCTTTATAATAATTTCCGAAGGCGATTTTTTGTCTAGTTTTCCTTCAAAAACATTTTTTATTTCAGATTTTTCAAAATCCAAAGGCAATCTTGAAATGCCTCCGTTTCTATATTTTTTCCAATAGCCGGCATCTTTTGTCAGGGCAAGCCAAGCGGTATATTTTTGTCCGACATTGTCTTTCCAGTTTACAAAAAATAAATACGGAATCGCTCTATTTTCTGCTTTGAAATTTTCTGCACTGGCACTAAATTCTTTTTCTCCATTGCACATTTCAAAAGCATAAAAAGTAGCTTGCTCATTAGGCAATTCTAATTTTGGCAGCCAATTATATTTTTGTTCAAATGTTTCATAAAGTGTCACTGGCGGATATCCTTCGGCATTCAATTTCTCTTTGATTTCAGGTTTGATAACCATCGGATCAGACAATACCGAAGCCGTATAAGTTTTGTCAAACATATATTGGTCATCACTTGAAATAGATTCAATGTCAAGTTGTGTCTCGTGTGCTTTGAATCGCGCAACTTCTATTTGTATTCCGGTTGACATTAGCCAAACGACCACAGTTCCTTTTGGTGCTAGCCCGATTACAATATTTTTATAAGTTTCTTTTTCATTTGTAATTGGGTCAATATAGCCTTCCTTGAAAAGAGACTTTATTTTTTCTTTTGGCAGCTCGAATTTTCCATCATAGAATTTATTTTCTGCAAAAGAAAGCCATGTAATTTCTAAACTATTCGGCACTGATTTTTTATCGGGACCGACAACTACAGTTCCTCCCTGATTTCCCCAGCCAGTATTAATTATTCCCCAGTTTTTAAAATGTTGTGTATAGTCATTCGTTTTAAGCGAACCCTTATACACTTCAATCGGATATTCCTGTGGTGCTGACAATGTTCCCGACCAATCAAATTTTTCTTCCATATTTTTCTCTTGGCACGAGCTGATTATCGTACTCCATAAAATAATTATTGTTGTTAGACTCATGCTTGCTTTTTTCATTTTTCATAACCGATTTTCAAATCATTCTGTCTTTTCACCTGTGGCCGTAATTTTCTTTAGGCAGTTCATCATGAAATTATCTTTAGTCGCATCCATTTTGATAGATTCGGCTGTTTTAGTCAATTTTGAAGTAACGGTCATGTATTTGTTTTGTACAATCACCGTGCGGTTCTTGCAAACTTTTGTTATTGCCATAGTCTTGAGTTTTGTTTTTAGGCAAACAGGTAATCCGGCTGTGCCTAAAAAAGTGGACAAATTAATTTGTGGAATGATTTGGCGTCAGTAGGCTAAAAAATGTTTGATTTTTCGCCACTGTTGAATTTCACGGTTTTTGCACTTTGCATCATCATATTTTCTTTAGTGCTGTTCATCGTTACTTCTTCAGCCATTTCAAAAGAAGTTGCCGATTTTCGGGTATAATCTTGATCCACAATTTCAGTGCGGTTGTCAGACATCTCCATGATATCGCCGGCTGCAGATTGAACAATGTCTTTTCCGGCAGTATCGGTGATGTTTTTTCCAGCACTTGAAACGATGCTTTCATCAGCATTCATGACAATATTTTTTGCGTTGATTGTGACCGTTTCCGGAGCTGTAATCGTGATATTCTTGCTGGTGGTATCAAACAAAATTTCATTGCCGCTTTTGTCAGTAATCTGAATGCTTTCGTCTTCTGTGAATTTAATGATGTGGCCGCTGCGCGTATGAATCGCTTTTATTTTATTTTCTTGCGCTGCATAACCGCTGGAAGCGCTTCCGTTATACATCGATCCTAAAACAAAAGGTTTTTCAGCATTGCCGCCTTCAAAAGCAATTAATACTTCTTCACCAACTTCAGGAATAAAATAAAAACCTTTATTCCCTCCAGAATGGGGATTGGTCATTCTGATCCAAGGCGTATTTGCACCACTTTCCTGCTGCCAAGCAAAAGCAACTTGAATACGGCCTAATCCTGCTGGATCATCGTTTGAAATTACTGTCGCAGGCTGTGATTCGGCAACCGGAAAGCTATGTACATTGCCATAAGGCGGACTGCTGACCGTTTCCGGAACGGCATCAAAACTATTGTGGTAATTTCCTGATTCGTCACAAATGTGTAAAATATCAGTAATGATATAATTTCCAAAATTTTGCTCTTGCAGGCCATCCAAGAGATTTCCTGTCAATGAGAAAGCAGGCTCTTTGATGGTCACAACATCGCCAATACGAAGGCCAGTTTCATCAGAATCACCTTTGGTAGTAACCAAATCGGCAGTTCTTGACTGAAGTTGTGTTGTAATGCGGTCGATGAGGTGCGTTCTCGAATTTCCTTCTTCAAGAGAATGCGAATAGAGCATCGTTGAGGTATTCGGAAACATTTTTTTTGAAGATTCATATATGGTTTTAGAATAACCTTCAGGTTGGTAATTTACCTCCATTGAATTCGCTTTCTGAAGCTCTCCGTTAGAAGGATCATAGCCTAGGTATTCAAAGCTTAACGATTTGGCACGCATTTCAATGTTGAAAGAATGTAAAGTTCGGCCATAGTCAAGCGTAAAATTTTTAGATTTTGGTTTTCCAAACAAAAGTTCTTCACCGTTGAAATAAAACCACTGTCCTTTTTTCTGCGCCATGCGGCACAAAAATCCGAAATCACTTTCAGAATATTGAACAGTGTAGGGCAGGGTAGCATCTTTTTCAACAGAAACTGCTGGCTGCAATTCTTTTGAAGGATAATTTTTAAGCACCTCGTTCACAATATCTGACAGTGACTGGTCGCTGAAAGAGCGTATGTTTGGCGTGCCTTCCATCAAAATTGTGGGACTATAGCCGTTGATAATAATGCCTCCTGAAGCGCCTGAAGTCCTAACCATTTGGGCTTCGGTAATTATGCCATTGAATACCAAAGGAGAGTCGGTGGCCATGTTAGAAGGACTGATGCTGATTTTAATGGATTGCCCAACATAATTTTGGGCCTTGTCAATCGCCTGGCTGACAAATTCCTTCGGAAGCGGTTGCAAAAGCGAGAATTTGTGATGCGTCTGCACCTTTTGGTTGATGACCAGTTTCGAAAAACGAGTCAGCGTTTCTCCTGCAATTTCTATCTTAATCTGTGTGCTAATTGGCATAACATTAGATTTTAGTAGGTTAATAGATCTTGGGGGAAGATGCTGTAAAAATAGGTATGTGAATTTAGTATTTTTTAGCCTGTATTTTATTTGTTTTAACTTTTTTTTAAGAAATTTAAGAAAGGTAAGTGATTGGTTTTTAGGACTGAATAAAATGAACTTAGGTAAAGATTAAGCTATTGCTTTGAAAAAAAATACTAATGAAGCGAGAGCAAGTGCAATTATAATTATCCAATTTTTAATTTTTCCTACGATTGTATCTGGTTCGAAAAATATTGGGTTCTCATCTCTGCCTTTCATCCACCATTTATGGATTTTAAAATATAAAAAAGAGCATAATACTAATAAAAAACAATAAAATAAATGTTCAAAATTCATAACTTAATTTATATTTTTTCTTTTACTCATGTCAACTATATTATTCAGCTTTTATTATCTGACATTTTCTTTCTTCAATATACTATTAATGTTTTATTGGTTTCGCTTGTCAACATTAAAATTGCCCTAATTTGATACACTAAAGTGCAACAAAAGCATTTTAAGGCTTTTTAAAATCATTAAAATAGAAGAGACGACGATACGCCGTCTCTCTACTATTCAAAATCTATAGGTTTTATTATTTTTCAGTTAGTTACACTGACATTTTGTAAAACACCTAATCTGGTACATTACCGGTAGTCTGTAGTGGTCTTGACACCCTCGCTGTCAGTGATTGTTTTTCCCCTTTTTTCTCCCGAGGCTGCGTAAATATAATCAATCGAATGCTTTTTTCCATTGACGACATTATTATCTGCACGGGAAGGCTGAGGTTGTTGTAAGAGATCGACTCGATATTCTTGTTCAGGTCGCTCACCATGTTCCCGTCATAAGCATAGTCATCTGTTTGCTTTAATTTTTAGGCTTAAAATGTAGCTCTTTCTATGACCGAATTCGATACACTAAGGTACAACAAAAGCATTTTAAGGCTTTTTTTAAATCATTAAAATAGTAGAGATGACCGACACGCCGTCTCTCTACTATTCAAAATCTATAGGTTTTATTATTTTTTAGTTAGTTACACTGACATTTTACAAAAAAACACCTAATCTGATACACTACCGTCTTTCTATTTGTCAAAAAAGTATTATTTTTCAATACCGATAAATTTAGATTTTTTTATAATTATTAAAAAAGATATAATTAAAGAAACTGGATAGGCTATTAAAATATAATTATCATTTCTAACCATACTTGTGAAAATATTTATATAAATTGATTCTCCAGATAAAGTTAGTGATATGATATCTGGAAGAATCATAGTAAGAGCAAAAATTATATAAATGTTAATTCTTCGTTTTATAATCAAGCCTAATAAAAAAAAAATTAAACTTGAGATTATAAACAAAATCAAACATGTATATAAATTAAAACTGAAAAGTTCCCAGTCAGCAATTTTTGGGATAACGATAAATTTTAAAAAATTTAATATTAAAAATATTGGTATTGCTATAAGATATGTTCGAGTACTGATAACGTTTAATTTATTAATTAGTTCCATTTATTAAAAAGTTACATAAGTTCTTGTTTCTGTTGTTTTGTTCCATCCTCCATTTCCATCGGGACGATAAATATCTCCAGTGACAGAAGTAGCTTTATACTTTGTACTTGATTTAGTATGTTCATTTCTTGCTTTCATGTAATTGTTTATTGTTCCTACTTGATTCCCTGAAACACTAAATGACTTAACAACTCCTTCCTGCAAACGAACTTCAGTTTCTAAAATTGCACTATTTTGTTCTGTTGTTCCTTTGTTGTTAGCTACATATTCAAATGTAAACATGTCTTTTTGAGATCCACCGAGCATTGTTGTTAAAGCTTGGGCATATTCGAGATATAATTCAGGTCTATTTGCAATCTTATCAGGCTCGTGCCCTTTAAGTGCATGGCCAATACCAGTGTCGTACATTCTTCCATTACTTTTAGAATGTGCATAACTATCTCCAAATCTATGTAATGCGAAACCTTTATCTCGTAACGAGCTAGAATTATGAAATTTGATTTCGGAAATTCTCCTTTCTTCATCGGCATATCCTCCCGTGATTGCATGTACATCGACTTGCCAATTGATAAATGCCCATGTGTTAGTTGCTCTCATAATATCTCCTCTATCTGACATTATATTATCAGGGGCTTCAGCATAATAAGCTAAAGTTCCAGCATCTTGACGCCCTGCCAGCATTCCAGCCAAATAAACTGTCCAGTAGTGTCCGTCTGTTTCATAATTCCCATTTGGGTCGACAAAAAACATTGGATTATTAAATGCATATCTATATGGAGTCAATGATGTAGCCTTTTCAGCTAGAGCATCCATATTCATCCATCTTCCAATCGCAGGGTCATAATTCCTCGCCCCGTAGTCGTACAGGTTAAGCCCCAGCTCGTCTTGCAACTCTTTGCCGTTGTACTTATACTGATACTCCTTTCTCAGCACTTCTTCCAGCACCACGCTCACCCCGTTCTCGTTCTCCGCGTACTCAAACTGCTGCGCATTATAGTTCTTATGCTTCAGCCCGAAAGGGTAGTAGTGGTTTTCTTCCAGTACCATTGCCTGCCCGTTTGCAGGATCCACCCCATAGCTCAGCCTCACGTTGCCCAGGTGGTCGGCATAGTTGTAGACATACTGGAAATTCTTTCCGTCCACCAAAGCCACATACCCTTCCGCATGCGGGAAGAACTGCAATACTTCCTGCTTGTACTGGAAACCCTGCAGGTAGTCTGTATTGGTCTTGACCCCCTCGCTGTCAGTAATTATTTTTCCCCTTTTTTCTCCCGAGGCAGCGTAAATATAATCAATCGAATGCTTTTTTCCATTGACGTACATTATTATCTGCACGGGAAGGTTGAGGTGGTTGTAAGAGATCGACTCGATGTTCTTGTTCAGGTCGCTCACCATGTTCCCGTTTTCGTCATATTTGTAGTCGTCCGCCGCAAGCGACCCGCCGGCGTTGTCGGCAAACCCGTCGGTGCTGTTGGTGCCGTCTTCAACAGCCTGAAGCTGGTTGCCCTCATACCTGTACTCGAGCTTGTCGATGCCGATTGCCGTCCCGTTGTCGCTGTCCAGATGTCCGTTGCGTTCCATCGACACGATGTTTCCGTTCTTGTCATACGATGCCTGCTCGTCATACGATTTCAGGGCTCCGGGAACGCCCGGCTTCCTGTAGGTCGCTTCCCTGATCCTGTTCAGGGCGTCATAAGAATAGCCGTACATCCTGATGATGTCGTCAGAAGCCGTGTGCCAGTGCGTCTCCGAAATGTTCCCGTTGAAAAGCGGCGTCCCGCTATAGTTTATGGTGTTTTCCACCGTGTTGTAGTTGAGCCTGAAGGCAAAGAGATCGCCCTCCTCCAGCGTTTTCATGCTGTTGATTTCCTTGAGCCAGCCCCTGATATTGTATGCATAGTCCACATGCTGCAGTGCCGTTCCGCCCGAAAGTCCGCCCACATGCTTTCTGATGAGCTGCCCTAGCGCGTCATATTCGTTGGATGCCAGCACATGGGTGTCCCCAGAATTGATCTGGTGCGTATGCTGCACCAGCCTGTCCTGCCCAGAATACGCATATTCCTCCCTGATATCATATTTGTCATCATTTTCAGAACGCTTGTGCGCGGTCAGCGTGTAGAGGGTCTTGCCTGCAAAGTCCAGCTTGGTGTCGGTATTGCTAAATCCTCCCAGATGGTTATTGAGGTAGCTGCCAACAGGCCTTCCTTTTGAATCATAATATAGGTGCGAGATTTCACTGCCCTGCCTGCCGCCGCTTTCAAGCACGGCGGTCCATGCACCGGTAGGCATCCCTTTTGGGCTGGCTAGCAACGGCTGCTGTTCGATGGAAGAGGGCAGTGCGCGCGCGCCTGGAAAGACATAGCTGTCATAGTAGCTGGCACTCAGCAGTACCAGCCCGCTGGCAGGAAATGCAGCGCTGGTATAGCCGATGCTGGTGTTGTCGACCGTTCCCGAGGCATTCCTGCTTTCCCAGAGCGTAGCCGCGCCGTCTAGAAGATTCTGAATTGTTTTCCGTCCTGCGCTGTTGGCCAGGTGGCCTGCATACCATCCGGTATAGGCAACCCGCCCGAAGGCGTCATATTTGCTGATGTTCCATCCCTGCGTGCCCAAACCGTAAGGGCTGCTTGCGGGTCCCGTGGCTACGACCCTGTCGAGCCTGTCATAGGTGATGAATTCCCACTGCTTTCCGGGAAGCTTCTTCTCGGCAAGCCTGTTGCGGCGGTCATAGCGGTACTGGTAGCAGAGCCCGTCCAGGTCGTCCAGGCTCATGCTCCCGTCAGAAAGGGGAGGCATGACGAAGGAAAGGTTCCCGTATTGGTCGTAGACATAATAGGTATCGTGCCAGGAGTCCTCTTCCCTGCCGTTTATGATCGATTCCCCGTAGGCCCTTTTCAGCACCACGCGCCCTTCCTTGTCCTTGAACTCCTGTACGGTATGGGCGTTGCCGGAAGTCCAGTTCTCATCCCTGGTTACGGTCTTGTAGAGCTGTCCCGCTCCGTAATGGCCGTTCTGCGAAAGCGTGGGCATGTAAAGCCCTGTAGCCGCGCTGAGTTGCGAATCCGCTTTGTACAGCCTTGCCTCTGATGCTGCATTGGTCTGGTATTCCATTCTGACTTCGTGCCCGCCGCCGAGCTTCCAGGCATCGCCCGGCGCGGCCTGCTGCAATACGCGGTTCAGCGGAGAGGCCTCGAAAAGCTTCTGGCTGTAGGGATTTGCAGTTGCCTCGAAATTTGGATTCCCTGTCAGTGCGGTATTCGGCGAGCCATAGAAGGAAAGCGTCTCGCTCTCCGCCGAGGGATTGTAATTGAGCGAAGCCGTGGAAGCGGCATAAGGGAGATAGTCTTTTTCCTGGCGCCCGAAGGCGTCATACCCGATGTGGGTCACGATGTCCTTTCCCGAGGCAGACTGCCTGTGGGCGATCTGCTGGATGGGCCTTCCCAGCCCGTCGAAATACACAATCTGCACCGATTTTGAATTGGCATCGGTGGTGTCTGCGCTTTTGTATGTGGTGCTTTTTATGTAGTTTCTGTCATGGCTTTGAGCAAGGGCTAATATTGGAAAGAGCAGTGCCATAATTGCTATTTTTTTC
>Ga0247730_1000031_pt1 | contig 176337 bp, 150 predicted proteins | sample UWRJL073202C2_FD_180959 | JGI IMG/M metagenome (GOLD analysis project Ga0247730, IMG submission 180959) | Plant litter microbial communities from Arlington Agricultural Research Station in Wisconsin, United States - UWRJ-L073-202C-2 | ecosystem: Environmental > Terrestrial > Plant litter >... | reverse complement strand
GGACCAATTATTTTTGTAGATTTTTTACCTGAAAAGCCTATAATTTTACCAGAAAAACCTGAAACAACTAAGGCCGAGCCAGAAAAATCATCAGCAAAACAAGACGCTCATGTAATACCAAAGATAATTGACAATAATACGCCTGTATCAGAAATGACACCAATTGATACTGAAAAACCTATAAAAACAGGGAGTATAGAAAATCCTGGTGATAATGAAGGAGCAATTGCAATTGGAGAAGGCACTCCTGATGGAAAAGGCAAAACCCCCAGCCACAATACTGTTACTACGGTAACAGGAACAGAAAATGGAAACGAAATTTTAGCAAATTCTGGTTTAGAAAGAAGTCCTGAATTTCCTGGAGGAATGAAAAAGTTTTTAGAACAGGTGGGAAATAAATTCCGTACGCCAGAAATAGACGCAAGGGAGAAAATGAAAATTTTTGTTTATTTTGTTGTTGAAAAAGATGGAAGTTTGACCAATATACAAGTATTGAGAGATCCTGGTTTTGGTTTAGGAAATGAAGCAATCAGAGTTTTAAAATCTATTAAAACAAAATGGCAAGCCGGAATGCAAAATGGAAAACCTGTTCGCGTAGCGTTTAATCTGCCAATTAGCGTGAATATAAATTAGAGTTATTTGAGAGTTATATTATATTCAAAGAAATCCTGTGAGTAATTTACAGGATTTCTTGTTTTTATAATTTTCTATTTTAAGAAATTGACAAAGATTAGTCTGAGCACTATTGGTCCGGAAGCTTCCAAAAATTCAAATGGTTTCTCAAATAGCCCTGATTGTTCGCAAATATCCTTTTGTGCCGTTGTTCGGCATAAAAGATATTGCGAGACAGCAGGAATTTCTTATGCTGAAATTCACTCGCCTTTCGCTTCAAAAAAAGCACAAAATTCTTTTAAATCGAATGATTTTCGCTAACACGACATTAACGTATTAAATAAAAACATTCGTTATCTTTGTGCTTTGAAATTGAAACTATGGGAACTGTTTTAGATACGCCGGTTTTACCTACGGGAAAGCCGAAATGGTTGAAGGTAAAATTGCCGATTGGACAAAAATATACTGAGCTTCGCGGTTTGGTTGACAAATATAAATTGAACACGATCTGCACGTCAGGAAGCTGTCCAAACATGGGTGAATGCTGGGGTGAGGGAACGGCGACGTTCATGATTTTAGGGAATATTTGTACGCGTTCTTGCGGTTTTTGCGGTGTAAAAACGGGACGCCCTGAAACAGTGGATTGGGATGAGCCTGAAAAAGTAGCACGCTCGATTAAAATCATGAATATCAAGCATGCGGTAGTAACAAGTGTTGACAGAGATGACTTGAAAGATGGCGGTTCTATTATTTGGATTGAGACTGTAAAGGCAATCAGAAGAATGAATCCGAATACAACTTTAGAAACTTTGATTCCTGATTTTCAAGGAATTGAAAGAAACATCGACAGAATTGTGGAAGCGAATCCTGAAGTGGTTTCACACAATATGGAAACGGTTCGAAGATTGACTCGCGAGGTTAGAATTCAAGCTAAATATGACCGAAGCCTAGCTGTTTTGAAATATTTAAAAGAGAAAGGCATCAACAGAACTAAATCTGGTATCATGCTCGGATTGGGCGAAACTGAAGAGGAAGTGATTCAGACTTTGCACGATTTGCGCGATGCGAACGTAGATGTTGTAACGATTGGACAATATTTGCAGCCTAGTAAAAAACATCTTCCTGTTAAGGAATTTATTACTCCAGACCAGTTTGCCAAATACGAGAAAATTGGCCTGGAATTAGGTTTCCGACATGTGGAAAGCGGTGCTTTGGTAAGATCTTCTTATAAAGCGCAAAAACATATTTTATAAGTCAATATCGTCATAAAGTTGGAAAGTCGAAAGTCATAAAAGACATTGTTTGCGTGACATTTTGGCTCAATTTATGACTTTAGACTTTAAGACTTTAAAAACTTTATGACTTTAAAAACTAGAATTGCCATAAATGGTTTTGGAAGAATCGGGAGAAATTTATTCCGTCTTTTATTAAACCATCCTACCATTGAAGTTATTGCTATCAATGACATTGCTGACAATAGAACGATGTCACATTTGATTAAATATGACAGCATTCATGGGGTTTTACCATTTGAATGTTCATATGATGCTGACGGAATTATTGTTGACAACAAACATTATCTTTTCTTTCACGAAAGAAGCATTTCGAATTTAGATTGGAAATCGCTCGACATTGATGTTGTTGTTGAAGCTACCGGAAAATACAAGACTTTTGAAGATATTAATTTTCATATTTTAGTTGGAGCAAAAAAAGTAATCCTTTCAGCTCCTTCAGAAACTGAGAAAATTAAAACTGTGGTTTTAGGTGTCAATGAAAATATTCTTGACGGCACTGAAAAAATCATTTCAAATGCAAGCTGTACTACCAATAATGCAGCGCCAATGATTAAAGTTATTAATGATTTGTGTGGTATTGAACAAGCTTATATTACAACAGTTCACTCTTACACAACCGACCAAAGCCTTCACGATCAACCTCATAAAGATTTAAGAAGATCTCGTGGCGCAGCGCAATCAATTGTTCCGACTACGACTGGCGCGGCAAAAGCTTTGACAAAAATATTTCCTGAATTGGATGGAAAAATTGGCGGAAGCGGGATTCGCGTTCCAGTTCCGGATGGTTCTTTGACTGATATTACTTGCTATGTAAAACGTGAGGTTTCGATTGAAGAAATTAATAAAGCTTTTAAGGAAGCTTGTGAAAATCATTTCAAAGGAATTATGGCTTATACTGAAGATCCGATTGTTTCTGTGGATATTATTGGCAACAGAAATTCATGCCTTTTCGACTCAGATCTGACTTCTGTTATTGATAAAATGGTGAAAGTTGTCGGCTGGTATGACAATGAAATCGGCTATTCTTCGCGACTGATTGACTTAATCAATTTGATATCAAAAAAATAGCCAGATTAATTTCTGGCTATTAGTTCTTTTATAAGATTTCTCACTTTTGGTTCTGCTTTTTGTGCCGCTTCCAAAACTTCTTGATGTGAAATAGTTTCAATGCTATGCTCATCGCCGATATCAGTAATTACTGAAATTCCGAAACACTCAACCCCCATATGTCTTGCCACGATAACTTCTGGAACTGTTGACATTCCTACGCAATCTGCTCCTACGATTTTCACCATTCTATATTCAGAAAGCGTTTCAAAAGTTGGTCCTTGAAGCCCGTAATAAATACCGTCTTTGACTTCTATATTTAATTCAATGGCAATATTTTTTGCTTTATTGATCAATTCTCTTGAATAAGGTTCGCTCATATTTACAAATCTTGGTCCAAATCTTTCGTCATTTTTTCCACGTAATGGATGTTCGGGCATCATATTAATGTGGTCATAGATTATCACGATATCACCTACTTTATAAAAAGGATTGACGCCTCCGGAAGCATTTGAAACAACTAATTTTTCTATGCCTAGAAATTTCATTACACGAACTGGAAAAGTTACTTCCTTCATGTCATAACCTTCATAATAATGAAAACGTCCTTGCATGGCAACCACTTTCTTATTTCCAATCTTACCAAAAACTAAAGCACCTTTGTGACCTTCAACCGTTGAAACTGGAAAATTAGGAATCTCATTATAAGGTAAAGTGTATTCAATTTCAATATCATCGGTAAAACCTCCTAAACCTGAACCCAGAATGACTCCGAATTCTGGTGAAAAGTTCGTTTTAGATTTTATATAATTAACTGTTTCTTGTACTTTTTCGAACATATTTTTTACGATTTAAAATAGCTTAATTATACAAAAACTAGAAATAAACACCTTGCAATTCTAGATATAATCAGCAGAAGTAAAAATACATAAAATGATTTCATTTAAGAAATAATAATTTTTTCATTTTCCTTTATCATAAAAAAATCCCAAATATATTTTTACAAATAGACATATCGGAAAATCTCGATATATTTGCACTATGGAAAACATAGAAATTTTTAAAGCCTTATCAAACAAATCCAGATTACAAATGCTGGAATGGTTAAAAGATCCCGAAACCAACTTTCCACAACAACAAGAGGCGGGTTTTGAACATGGCGTTTGCGTTGGCCAAATTCAAGCAAAAGCAGGACTTACACAGTCGACAGTTTCTGAATATTTATCAATCTTGCAACGCGCTGGCTTCATAGAGTCTACTCGTGTTGGGCAATGGACATACTATAAAAGAAACGAAAAAGCCTTTGCTGAACTAATAAAAATAATTGAATCTAATTTATAAATACAAATTTCACATGAGCACAAATAGTTTATTCACACCCTTTAAATTAAAGTCGCTTGACCTTAAAAATAGAATTGTAATGGCGCCAATGACGCGTTCGTTTTCACCAAACGGAATTCCGACAGACGAAGTTGCCACATATTACCAAAAAAGAGCCGAAGGACAAGTTGGCTTAATTTTATCAGAAGGAACAGTTATCAACAGACCATCTTCTTCAAATGACGCAAATATTCCGCATTTTCACGGCGAACAATCTTTTGCTGGATGGAAAAAAGTAATTGACAATGTTCACAATGCCGGAGGTCAAATGGGACCGCAAATTTGGCACATGGGAATTATGGACAACCATCATTCTGGCTGGATTCCCCCAGTTCCTTTTGAAGGACCATCAGGACTAAACCGACCAGGTTTTAATAACGGAAATACGATGACGGCCAAAGACATAGAAGACACAATTTTTGCCTTTGGACAAGCAGCTGCAGATGCGAAAAATTTAGGTTTTGACACCATCGAAATCCACGGAGCGCACGGTTATTTGATCGACCAATTTTTTTGGGAAGGAACTAATTTGAGAACTGATGAATATGGCGGAAAAACTTTGCCCGAAAGAACTCGTTTTGCTGTTGATGTCATCAAAGAAATTAGAAGACGAGTTGGCAATGATTTCGCAATAATTATTAGACTTTCACAATTCAAGCCTTCAGATTACAACTTTAAATTAGCAAAAAATCCACAAGAAATGGAATCATGGCTTACGCCTTTAGTTGATGCCGGAGTTGATATTCTACACTGTTCACAAAGACGTTTTTGGGAGCCAGAGTTTGAAGAATCAGATTTAAACTTTGCAGGTTGGGCAAAAAAACTGACAGGAAAAGCTACAATTACGGTTGGTTCTGTTGGCCTTTCAGGAGATTTCTTTGGAGCTTTTGCAGGAGAAAGTTCACAACCAACTTCATTAGATGAATTGACAAGACGTTTAGACAGAGGCGATTTTGATTTGGTTGCAGTCGGAAGACCAATTTTAGCTGATCCAAATTGGACTGCAAAAATCAAAGCTGGAAAAACTGACGAATTGAGAGGTTTTAGCAAAGAAGCATTAGCAGAATTATCGCTTTCATAATTAATTCTAAATAAAAAAGACCTATATACTTAAGTTATAGGTCTTTTTATTTTATAGATCTGAAATGTTAACTCAGAATTCAAAAATTATTTTTTGACTACTTTACCAACCGAACTTTGTCCATCATGATATAAAACTTTAACGATATAAAGTCCTGCCGAATAATTTGAAATATCTAATATGTTTGTAGTATTTGTGGCTATAATTTTACCAGAAATATCATATAGAATAACCTCTTTCACTTCTATTGATTGCCCAACTGTAATAATGTTTGTTGCAGGGTTTGGATACACTTGAAGCCTATCTGTCACTTTTTGAAAATTATCAATAGAAAGAGCTGGAGTAATTTGCACGGTATAATCTCTTGTTTCACCAGATCCAAAAGAAGTACAAGCATTCGTTCCTGCAATTATACTTCCGTAAGCTCTAGAACGCAAACGTATTTTAGTATTTCCCTCTAAAGCATCTTCACTAATAGTAAAAGTAGAATTATTCTGACTAGACATTGAATTCACAAGTTGTATAAATTCTGACTCTTCAAAATCATTATTATGGTTATAATCGATCCACATACCAATAACAGCTTCTGAAGAGGTAAATGTGAAAGCCGAATACACTTGACCGATTACCAAATTTGCAGTAGTATTTCCCTGCTGAGGATATTCATGATAATAAACTGTAGGCGCCGAAAGCGTTTCATGTGAAAAAGTTGTTCCGGTAATTGCTAAATTTAAAAAAGAAGGATCGCTTCCACCGCCAAGTCCAGTCACACATACTTCTGGCAAAGGAGCTACAACAAGCACGGTATAATCTCTTGTTTCACCGGATCCAAAAGAAGTACAAGCATTAGCTGCTGCGATTGTGCTTCCGTATGCCCTTGTGCGTAAACGTATTTTAGTATTACCAAGCATCGTTTCTGGATCAATAGTTAAATTTGTAGTATTCTGGCTTGACATTGAGTTTACCAGAAGCGTATATTCATTTTCTTCAAAATCATCATTATGATTATAATCGATCCAAATACCAATTACAGCTTCTGAAGTGGTTGATGTAACGAAAGTATATTCCCGCCCCTGCTCTAAAGTTGCCGTCGTGCTTCCTTCTTGTGGATACTCGTGATAGTAAGTTGCTAGAGGTGAAAGAGTTTGATGTGACAAGGTTGTCCCTGTTATTGCAAAATTCACAAAAGCTGGATCACTAGCACCACCCAGGCCCGTAACACAAGCCAAAGTTGCATTTGGACTATTTTGGGCATAAAGCTGAACACTCATCAAAAGTGAAAAGCCAAGAAATAATAGGTAATTTTTTTTCATAAATTGGTAATTTTAAGTTAGTTATTGAATAGTTAATTATACACTTTGAAATATTCGAAATTTACTGATCTGACACAAAATTGAATCAATATATTTTTAGAGAATTCTATTACTAAATTTCTTTTCGAAATGTACAAATTATTAAATAAGAAATTATTTCTTACCTGCTAACAATACCAAACAACCAATATGATAATTTAATTAAAAATAAATATTTATATTACTAAAAAAATATTAATACAATAATATTTTAGAAAAATAAACAACTTTACCGTATATCTATTTTTACCAACCGAAATAAACCGTATACTTTTTATAACGTAAATAGTGTCAAAAAAAATATTTTAAACATTTTATAAGAAAAAATACTTATAAATAACAAAATATGACTAACCTTAAAAAGTATCTAACTTTCAAAATTAGAATACAAAAAAGTTTTGAAGAGAGAATTTTGCTTTTTAAATCCTAATCAAAGATTAGCTGAAAATATTTATGAAGCAAGAAATAAAAAAATGCAGAAAGCAAGATTAACCACTATTTTCTAACCATTCCATTACTTTTTCATGACTATTAAGATGACCAGGAAGATGGTCTTTGATAAGTCTTTCAATAATGGTCCCAGTCATTTTATTTACAAAACGATGCTTTTGAGCGAATTCATTTATGAATTGAAGCATTTCATGCCCATCATCAAGATTTAAAGAAATAGAGTCTGGCCCACCATTTATATTAGGATCATTTTCTTCATATACAGACCAATTATATTGGTATTTCAAATCTGATTTATCATAAAAAGCCATGTTTATTGGTGTTTCATAATGCAATCCTGACTGTATCCTTAAATCATAGTTTGCCGAATCTGTTATCATAAGTAATTTCCAAATCCAAAAATGACTATAAAACTTGTAAGAAACAACACGTAAAAATACCTGTTTTCTGTAAGTATAATTTCAGAAAAACAACTGAAAAATAATACTTTATAAAATTTTATAAAATTCCCAACACAAATCAGCAACATCAAAAAACAACAGAACAATGGCAATTCACTTCTAATCCAAGTCAAATCTTTTACTTTCTCTCTAGATATTTCAGTACAGAATTATCAAAATTCTCACTTCCAAATAAAAAATTAGATTTAATAGGAAGACAAAAAAGCTGTTCATCCGGAAGACTTCCTTTTAAACGGACAAAATCTTTTTCCGTAGTAATAATTATTTTGTCTTTTGCTTTATCTTTTATTTCCAAAATATCTTTTTCTGAAAAGTGATGATGGTCAGGAAAAGCCAAAATAATATCATTTTCATTTTTTAAATACTCAAAAAAGGGTTCTGGTTTTGCAATCCCTGCTAAAAGAACTTTATCTAAATTTTTAATTTCTGAAACTGGAAGTTGCTTTTCTTCTGAAAAAACAAATTCATCATAAGCGATCGAAGTAAAAAATAATTTTTGTCTAGATTCTAATTGCAATTTTCGTTCGATATAATTTCTTTCTTTTTCAGAAAGGTTTGCTGGACATTTTGTAACGATTACTATATTTGCTCTTTCCGCTCCACTCCTGCTTTCACGGAGATTTCCTGTCGGCAAAATAAAATCATCTGCATATAAATCATTGTAAGCTGTCAGTAAAATATAAAATCCAGCTTTGACTTTTCTATGTTGAAAAGCATCATCCAATAAAATAATATCAGGTTTTGAAATTTTGATTAATTGCTCGATTCCGTTCTTGCGATTCGCATCTACAGCAACTAAAATATTTGGGAATTTTTGATAGAATTGGAAAGGTTCATCACCTAAAATTTCAGCATTTGAAGTTGCATCCGCTAAAATAAAACCTTCGGATTTTCTTTTATAACCACGGCTTAAAGTAGCAACTTTATTGGTTGGAGAGAGCAAACGGATTAAATATTCAATCTGTGGTGTTTTTCCTGTTCCGCCAACGCTTAAATTTCCGACAGCAATGACTGGCAAATTAAAAGAATAGGATTTCAAAATTCCTTTGTCAAAAAGAAAATTACGAAAAGAGGTTATAAAACCATATAAAACGGCAAAAGGAAAAAGTATTTTTCGGAGAATATTCATAGTACGAAAATATAATATTTTATCTTTGAAACATAATTAGAACACAGATTTCACAGATTATTCTGTCTTGAAAATCTCAAAAAATCTGTGTTAATCTGTGAAATCTGTGAAATCTGTGTTTATGAAAATAAAAGAAATAATATCCTTCTTAGAAGAAATGGCTCCTTTAGCTTATGCAGAGAATTTTGACAACGTCGGATTGCTTGTCGGAAATCAAAATGATGGTTGCACTGGAGTTTTGGTTTGCCACGATGCTTTGGAAAATGTAATTGATGAAGCTATTTCAAAAAATTGCAACTTTATCGTATGCTTTCATCCGATATTATTTTCTGGATTGAAGAAAATTACAGGAAAAAATTATGTAGAACGTTCAGTTTTAAAAGCGATTAAAAACGATATTGCGATTTATGCGGTTCATACAGCTCTGGATAATCATCAAAATGGTGTGAATAAAATTTTCTGCGATGCTTTAGGATTAAAAAACACAAAAGTTTTGATTCCTAAAGAAAGTTTTATCCAAAAATTAGTGACCTATACTGTTCCAGAAAATCATATAAAATTGCGAAATTCTTTGTTTGATGCTGGCGCCGGAAATATAGGAAATTATGAAAAATGCAGTTTCAACTCACAAGGAATCGGGACTTATCAAGGAAACGAAAATAGCAATCCTGAAATTGGCGAAATCGGTGAATTTGTAGAAAATACAGAAATAAAAATAGAAGTTACTTTTGAAAAGCATTTACAAGGAAAAATTTTAAAAGCTTTATTTTCAAATCATATTTATGAAGAAGTAGCTTATGAAATTTACAATTTAGAAAATTTGCACCAAAATATCGGCCTCGGAATGATTGGCGAATTGGAAACCGAAATGCAAGAAAAAGAGTTCCTTTTATTTGTAAAAGACAAGATGAAAGCTGACGGAATTCGTCATTCTGAATATCTTGGAAGACCTATAAAAAAGGTTGCCGTTCTTGGAGGTTCGGGAAGTTTCGCTATAAAAAAGGCAATTGAAGCCGGAGCAGATGCTTTTTTGACCGCAGATTTGAAATATCACCAGTTTTATGAAGCTGAAAATCAGTTAGTTTTAGCTGATATCGGACATTTTGAAAGTGAACGTTATACAAAAAATTATATAGTTGATTATCTTACGAAAAAAATCCCTAATTTTGCAATCATTTTATCAGAAGAAAATACAAATCCAGTTAAGTACTTATAGAATATGGCGACTACAAAAGAATTGAGTGTTGAAGACAAGTTAAGAGCGATTTATGATTTACAATTAATCGACTCAAGAATTGACGAAATCAGAAATGTTAGAGGTGAATTGCCTTTAGAAGTAGAAGATTTGGAAGATGAAGTAGCGGGTTTAAGCACACGTCTTGACAAATTGAAAAGTGATTTGGAATCTATCGAAGAGCAGATTAAAACTAAAAAAAGTGCTATCGAAGAACACAAAGAGAGCATTAAAAAATATACAAAACAACAAGAAACTGTTCGTAACAACAGAGAATTCAACTCTTTAACTAAAGAAGTTGAGTTTCAAGAACTTGAAATTCAATTGTCTGAAAAACAGATTAAAGAAATGAAAGCTTCTATCGAGCACAAAAAACAAGTAATTGCAGATTCTAAAGAAAGATTAGAAGCTAAATCAAATCACTTGAAGCACAAAAAATCAGAATTAGACGCTATTATGTCTGAAACTGAAAAAGAAGAAACCTTCTTATCTGAGAAATCTGCTGAATATGAAGCTTTGATTGAAGAGAGATTGCTGCAAGCTTACAAAAGAATCAGAGGAAGTGTTCGTAACGGATTGGCTGTAGTTTCTATCGAAAGAGGAGCTTCTGCAGGTTCATTCTTCACGATTCCACCACAAACTCAAATGGAAATTGCTTCTCGCAAGAAAGTAATTACAGACGAGCATTCCGGAAGAATTTTAGTAGATTCTGCTCTGGCAGATGAAGAAAAAGAGAAAATGGAACAGTTATTTTCAAAATTCTAAATACATTTAAGCCTCGATAATTATCGAGGCTTTTTTTTATGAAAAAATTTCTAAACTTTTTGCTCGCAAAATCCATCGGATTGTACATCAATCTGCTGAGTTATGTTTTTCCAAGGAAAGCATCGCAATTGGCGTATGGATTTTTCAGCGAGCCAAGAACAGGAAAACTTTTTTCAGACAAATTGCCGGAAGTTTTAAAAACTGCAAAGACCGAAATTTTAGAAAAAGATGAACATCAATTTCCAGTTTATATTTGGGAAGGAAACGAGACAATTGTTCTGTTAGTTCATGGCTGGGAAAGCAATGCTTCGCGCTGGGAAAATTTTCTTCCGTATTTAAAAAAATCGGGAAGTACAATCATCGCTCTTGACGGACCAGGCCACGGATTATCTTCTGGCAAAGAATTCAGTGTCCCAAGATATGCAGAATTCGTGCATGTTGTGGTTGAAAAATTCAAACCGAATTTCTTAATCGGCCATTCCATGGGAGGCGCGACTTCTTTATATTATCAGCATTTATATAAAAATGAATGCATCGAAAAATTAGTTTTACTAGGATCTCCATCCGATTTGCAGACTTTGATTTTTAATTATGCAAAAATGCTGAGCCTAAATATGAAAACTGTCAGCATGATCGAAAATCATTTCTTAGAACATTTTAAAATCAAGATGGAAGAATTTTCTGGAAGAATTTTTGGTTCTAAAATCAAGATCAAAGGTTTGATTGCACATGATATTGACGATGATGTTGTTTCTTTTGAAGAAGCAAAAAAAATCGCAAGCAATTGGAAACATGCTACTTTCATCGAAACTCAGGGTTTAGGGCACAGCATGCACGACGATATTCTTTATAAAAAAATCTACACTTTTTTGTTTGAAGAAGAAACTGCTTCTGAAAAAGTAAAAAGTTTTTCTGCCTAATTCTTCTTTCATATAATTACACCGATGTTTTTTCAAATTACAAATTAAGGCTACCTTTGCAATATGGAAGAAAATGGCAAACGACTCAATAAATTCATTGGAGAAACCGGATATTGCTCGCGTCGAGAAGCTGACAAGCTGATTGAAGAAGGGCGCGTGACTTTAAATAGCGTTGTTCCAGAAATGGGAACGAAGGTTTTTCCGACAGATGAAATTCGAATTGACGGAAAGTTGATTGTAGAACAGCGCGAAAAGCCAGTCTATTTAGCGTTCAACAAACCTGTGGGGATTGAATGCACGACAAATTTAGAAGTCAGAAACAACATTGTAGATTATATCAATTATCCAAAGCGTATTTTCCCAATTGGAAGATTAGACAAAGCTTCAGAAGGCTTGATTTTTATGACCAATGATGGTGATATTGTCAACAAAATTCTTCGTGCCAGAAACAACCACGAGAAAGAATATATTGTTACCGTAAATCGCCCAATTACTGATAGATTTATTGAAAGAATGGGCAATGGCGTTCCAATTTTAGACACAGTTACCCGAAAATGCAAAGTCGAACAAATAAGTAAATACATCTTCAAAATTATCTTGACACAAGGTTTGAACCGCCAAATTCGTAGAATGTGTGAGTATTTGGGTTATGATGTTACCGCTTTGAAAAGAACTCGGATTATCAATATTTCTTTGGATGTTCCTGTCGGAAGATACCGCGATTTAACAGATGCCGAGATTAAAGAATTGAATCAATTGATAGAACCATCAAGCAAAACGGAAGAAGCTAGTTTTCCAAAAGTAGAAACGCAACGCCCGACGCAGAGAGTTATTCGAAGAATTCCACCTCGAAATAAATAAATTTTTAGTCATTGCGACGAAGGAAGCAATCACATCACGACTGCCTGCAATAGGTATCGATTCTGATTATGCGATTGCTTCCTTCGTCGCAATGACAGTAATAATTTAAAACCATCTTCTCTTCATAAATAAAAACACTCCTAGGGAAGAAAATAAAATTGAAACTGCAATAATTATCGGCAATCCTAATGGATTCTCCTGCAAAGAATTTGGTACATTCATTCCGTAGAAACTTGCAATTACTGTCGGAATCATCAAGATAATTGAAATAGACGTCATCTTTTTCATAATATCATTCATGTTATTTGAGATTACGGAAGCATATGCGTCCATAGTTCCCGTTAATATATCGCTGTAAATATTTGTCATTTCTAAAGCTTGGCGTAATTCAATATCCACATCTTCTAATAATTCTGAATCGATATTTATGTTTTTCATATTTTTGATTCGATGCAAAACAATACTGTTTCCTTTCAACGAAGTCATAAAAAATACCAAGGATTTTTCGATTTGCAACAAAGCCTGTAACTCTTCATTTTTGATGGATTTCTCCAAATTATCTTCGGCAAGCTTAATCTTTTGGTTCACTTGTTTCAAATATTTCAAGTACCAAACGCTTGAAGAAAGCAGTAATTTTAACGTCAAGTCGAAATTGTCTTTTACATCGGTTTTCTTTCTCTGCGTATAATTTATGAAGTCAGAAAGTACTTCATTTTTATGAAAACTTATCGTCACGCAAATTTCATCCTTGAAAACAATACCAACCGGAATCGTATAAAAAGGAATCTTCACGTCTTCGCTAACTACCGGAATTCTGAAAATAATCAGATGCCAATCGTTCTCGATTTCAATACGCGGTCTTTCGTCAATATCGTTGATGTCGTTGAAAAATGCCTGTGGAATCTGAAGTTCATCGAAAAGGTATTTTTTCTCTTCTTCAGTAGGATTTTCGATGTTGATCCAGCAGTTTGGCTGCCAGTCTTTGATGGAAATCAATCCGTTGTTATTTTTGTAAAATGCTTTCATACAAATCTCTAAACTATTATGAATAGGGGATTCGCTAGAAGTTGCCTCTATTCCAAATTAAACTTATCCGAATAATAATCGTCCATTGTGAATTTTTAAATCGGTGCAAAAGTACGTTTTAAAGTTGCATTTAAAAGTTTCTTTAAGTTTAATTTAATTATCTGAGAAAAAAATATCTGAAATCCTGCAAGGTCTTTTTCAGACCTTGCAGATATTATCAAAAAAAAAAAGACCTACAAGGTTCTGAAAACCTTGCAGGTCGTTAAATAAAAAACCTCCGATTTTCATCGAAGGCTTCTGTGTATTCTTATAAATTTCTTTCTTTTCTCTGCTCTCTTGCCAAAAGCGTATTTTTCAGCAACATTGCAATTGTCATCGGTCCGACACCTCCAGGAACTGGCGTGATAAATGACGTTTTCTTGCTTACCAAATCAAAATCAACGTCGCCTGTAATTCTGTATCCTTTTTCGCTGTCGTCAGCCACACGAGTGATACCCACGTCAATTACAACTGCTCCATCTTTTACCATTTCTGCTTTCAAATAATTTGGAACTCCCAACGCTGTGATAATAATATCCGCTTGTGTTGTGATTTGAGCAATGTTTTTTGTGTAACTGTGCGTCAAAGTAACTGTTGAGTTTCCAGGGAAACCTTTTCTTCCCATCAAAATACTCATCGGACGACCAACGATGTGGCTTCTTCCGATTACAACCGTATGCTTTCCTTGTGTTTCAACTCCGTATCTTTCTAACAATTCTAAAATTCCGAAAGGTGTTGCCGGAATAAAAGTCGTCATATCCAAAGCCATTCTTCCGAAATTCTCTGGGTGAAAACCGTCAACATCTTTGCTTGGATCAACCGCCATCAACACTTTTTGCGTGTCAATCTGCTCTGGTAAAGGCAATTGAACGATAAAACCGTCAATATCGTCGTTTTGGTTTAATTCTTTAATTTTTTTAAGCAATTCTGTTTCTGAAGTCGTACTTGGCATTTTTACCAGAGTAGATTCAAAACCTACTTTCTCGCAAGCTTTCACTTTGCTTCCAACATATGTCAAACTTGCTCCGTCGTTACCGACAATAATTGCGGCAAGATGTGGCACTTTTTCGTTGTTGTCTTTCATCTTCTGCACTTCTGCAGTGATTTCGTTTTTGATGTCTTCAGAAATCTTTTTTCCGTCTAGTAGCTGCATCCTTTTTAATTGATAGTTGTTAGTGTATAGTTGTAGTTAGTATGCCGTTTTAAAATCGAAAGTCTTAAAGTCATTACAACTTTAAGACTTTCGACCTTTGACTTATTTATCTCATTCCTTTCATGCCGCCCATCATTCGCATCAGATTTTTGCCTCCGCCACCTTGCATCATCTTCATCATCTTGCTCATTTGGTCGAATTGTTTCATCAATTGGTTGACTTGCTGCACGTCTGTTCCAGAACCTTTTGCTATTCTGTTTTTTCTTTTCACGTCAATGATTGCCGGTTTACTCCTTTCCGTTGGCGTCATCGAGTGGATAATTGCTTCGATATGTTTAAAAGCATCATCTTCAATTTCCACATCTTTTAATGCTTTTCCAGCACCAGGAATCATTCCGACAAGGTCTTTCATGTTACCCATCTTTTTTACCTGCTGAATTTGCGTCAAGAAATCGTCAAAACCGAATTCATTTTTAGCAATTTTCTTCTGTAATTTTCTAGCTTCTTCTTCGTCAAATTGCTCTTGAGCTCTTTCTACCAAAGACACAACGTCTCCCATACCAAGAATACGCTCTGCCATACGAACCGGATAGAAAACGTCAATCGCTTCCATTTTTTCTCCTGTTCCGATAAATTTGATCGGTTTGTTTACTACAGATTTAATTGAAATTGCAGCACCACCACGAGTATCTCCATCTAATTTGGTAAGAATAACTCCGTCGAAATTTAATCTGTCGTTGAAGGCTTTTGCAGTATTCACGGCATCTTGACCCGTCATTGAATCCACTACGAAAAGTGTTTCTTGCGGTTGGATTGCGGCATGAACATTGGCAATTTCGTTCATCATTTCTTCGTCCACGGCCAAACGACCAGCGGTATCCACAATGACTACGTTAAAACCATTTGCTTTTGCATGTTTGATTGCATTTTGAGCAATTTCCACCGGATTTTTATTTTCTGGCTCAGAGTAAACCTCTACTCCGATTTGATCTCCAACAACGTGAAGCTGATTGATCGCCGCCGGACGGTAAATGTCGCAGGCAACCAACAAAGGTTTTTTGTTCTTTTTAGTTTTAAGGAAGTTGGCCAATTTGCCAGAGAAAGTTGTTTTTCCAGAACCTTGAAGACCTGACATCAAGATAATTGACGGATTCCCGGAAAGGTTGATTCCGGCAGCGTCTCCACCCATCAATTCTGTCAGTTCGTCTTTTACCAATTTTACTAGAAGTTGCCCTGGTTGCAACGTCGTCAAAACGTCTTGACCGATGGCTTTTTCTTTTACTTTCGTGGTAAAATCTTTGGCAATCTTAAAGTTGACATCGGCATCAAGCAAGGCACGACGAACTTCTTTTAAAGTATCGGCAACATTGACTTCGGTGATTTTTCCGTGTCCTTTTAGTATGTGGAATGCTTTGTCTAACTTATCGCTTAAATTATCGAACATAGTATCTTTCTTTATTAGAAGTGCAAATATAAGAGAAAGGCACTGAGTTGCAAAGTTTCAGGGTTGCTTTTTAAGGTAGAAAGTTGCAAAGTTTTAGAGTTGCTAAGTTTTGAAAAGTAATTGAGGTGCTAAGTTGTGAAGATTAAAGATCATAAGTTTTTTTTGGAAGTGCTTAGGAAACTTTTAGAAACGCTTAGTTAGAGTTTGGATGTTATTATCAGAGGTTATGTAATGCTTATTAAGGTTTTTGATAGGCTTAGTAAGAGTTAGGATGTGCATATCTAGGATTTGGATAGGCTTATCATGAATTTGGATGTACTTATCAAGAGCTGGACAGTGCTTATTAAACTTTAGGACATGCTTATCAAGCTTTAGGATGTGCTTATCAAGAGTTAGGCAATGCTTATCAGAAAAACGGCATTTCTTTAGGAAAAGCAATACTTCACAATAGTTTTTAATGCAAAACCTATTGCTTTTTTGAATACTAAAAGCTTACTAGCCCCGATTGAAACGGAAAGCCCGGAAGCAGAAAAGCTTATTTTTCTTGATGCAAAAAAGCGACCGGAGGAAGCTCTTTTTGTGTCATAGAAAAATTGCTTTTCTGCTGAGGACTTGTAGTGAAAAGCGGGAAATAGCTTCTAATAAAAAAGATGCTTTCTTGTGAAAAGCATCTTTCGGTAAGTGATATTGCATTTATTAGAATTGGAAATAAATAAACGGTTGCGGACCAGCAGTTGCAGTTGCATAAACAATCCAATACACAAAACCTAAAACGATAGCTTTTCCGAGTAAAGGTGTTTTGTCAAAGGCAAGTTTCATATTTCTGGTAACAACTTCTGGGAGGAAATGCCAGATATAACCAGCTAACATTAGCAAGAATACGTTTTTATATCCTGAAATAATGATCTGCCATTGTTTTGGATCAAAGGTCAATTGGCCGATATTGTTGATGATCTGCAATGCCGTATCAAAGTCTTTTGCACGGAAAAACAGCCAGCAGAAAACGACAAAATGAAACGTCAGCAAGACAGAGAAAAATCTCCAAATGTGATCAAATGCATTCTTTTCTCTATCTTTTGAAGGGAAAATTTCAAGGAAGATTTTGTGGACTGCCAAAGCTAATCCGTGTAACGCTCCCCATATGATGAAACGAAGGCTGGCTCCGTGCCATAATCCGCCCAAAAGCATTGTGGTCATTAAGTTTACGTTGGTAAACATCGTGCGTTCGCGGTCTTTTGAAAAGATAAAACTGCAAAGAAAAATGCCTAATGAGGAAACTGCAATAATTAATGGAATGTGACTGACCGATGAATAAGTGATTCCCCAAACGATTAATCCGAAGAAGAAAAGTGCTGGAAATAAAAATCCGGCGAAGGTACCTTTTCGGTTTCCTCCGATAGAAATATATAAGAAATCTTTCAGCCAAGTAGACAGCGAAATGTGCCATCTTCTCCAGAATTCTGTGATGGAAGCTGATTTGTAAGGCGTTCTAAAGTTGGTGGGCAATTTAAATCCTAGCAATAAAGCCACACCGATTGCCATATCTGAATATCCTGAAAAATCACAGTAAATTTGAATCGCATAACCATACGAAGCCATCAGGTTTTCAAAAGCCGTGTAGCTGGTCGGTGCATCAAAAACACGATCGACAAAGTTGATGGAAATGTAATCTGAAATTACGGTTTTCTTTAGCAAACCGCCAATAATCAAGAACAATGCGTTATTCACATCGTCTCTGGTCAGGTTTAATTTTTGGTAAATCTGTGGCAGAAAATCTTTGGCACGAACAATCGGACCAGCGACTAATTGCGGGAAAAATGATACGAAGAATAAATATTCGACATAGTTGTTTGTAGGTACGATTTCTTTTCTGTAAATCTCTATAATGTAACTGATTGACTGAAAAGTATAGAAAGAAATCCCAACAGGAAGCAGGATTTTATGCAACTCAAAATTGCCTTGAAATAAGTCATTATAAGTTCCAATCATAAAATTGGTGTACTTAAAATAACCTAATAACCCAAGATTTAAAATGACGCTAATGATGATATAAAACTTGCGCCAGCCTTCCCTGCTTTCACGATAAATGACACCGCTCAAATTATAATCAACGACTGAAGAAAGCAGCAAAAGTAAAAAGTAAATCCCGCTCGACTTATAATAAAAGAACAGCGAAAACAGAATGACATACGTCAAACGAAGATAAAACGTCTTACGCAAAAAGGCGTAGACAAGATAAAAAATTAGGAACATTCCGAGGAAAAGTCCTGTGTTGAACAACAGTGGCTCTTTTGGATTATAAATAAACCAATTTTGCACCTGTTCTGAAGTGATTGTGCCGAAAGTCTGCGTAAACCAATCTTGTATGCTGTTCATTGTCATTAATTCTCGTTGCCCGATTTAAAATTGCTGTATGCTTTTAAGACTGCTTCTGATAATAATTTTCCTTGTTTTTCATAACCCGCTTTTGAATAATGCACTTTATCGCTGGCCATCAAACCTCTTGCAGCGTTTCTGTTCACGCCATATAATCCGCCTAATTGCGAGTATAAATCCCAAACTGCGAAGCCTTTTTCTTCAGAACTTCCAATTATATTTTCTGAATAATCGGCTGCAAATGTATTTGGAAATTTTCTTTTAAACAAGGACGGCGGCGGCGTAGAAATAATTATCGGAACCGTAATTCCCTGTGCCTTCATATTGTCGATAAACAACTGCAACTGTACCATAAAGTCTGAAGAAACCATCTTGTCGAAAGTTTCATTCGTACCTAAAGATAATACAATCATATCAGGCTCCAAAGCTTTCAACTGTTCAAAAAACAGCGGATATTTATTGAAATCTGAGAATTTTGCACCGTTCACGCCAATACTGCTGTAAGTAATTCCGGGATTGTTGTTTTCTAAAACCAATCCGTTTAAGGCAAAATCTGAAACGCCTTCATTCGGAATTAAGTAAATTTTATCCAAAGGAATTTCCGAAGTATAAAAATGAGTCAGCTTATCAGATTGCATTTCCAAAGGAATAAATTCTGAGCGGGAAACCGATCTTGCCTGCATTTCACCTGTTGGAATTTTCAAAGTTTTTCCGGCTTGGATGTTATTTGAACGTAAGTTATTGGCTTTTTTTAACTGCGCAACTGAAATGTTATATTTGTCGGCAATGATTGAAATCGCCTCGCCTCTTTTGATTTTGTGCGTAATCTTTTTCGGAACCGTAGATTCCATTATAATTGTTCTTGAGGAAGTTGCAAAGTCGAAAAGATTCTGGTTTTTTGGCGTAATGACTTTGATCTTGTTAAAATCATAAGAGCTGTCTTTAACGTTGATTTCCACAGCAAAATCTTTACTTTTTGTCCACAATCCAATACCGCTCAAACCCACAGGATTCCCTTTGTCAGCATAAATATTACGGTAGCTCTCCCAGCTTCTGTTGGAAGAAAATCTTTCGTTATAAGAACCGTTTGTCTTGGCTAAACTATAGGGGAAAATAAAACCACGCCCAGCATTTCCGAATTCTTCTTGCAATCTTTTACGAACCGGATTCGTCATTAAATCAGCTTGTATATGTGAATCTCCAATATGAACGATATTGATTTTTCCTGATTTTGTCGTTTGCAGCTTGCTTAATTTCTCGAAAAAAGGTTTCAAGATTCTAGCATTATACAAATGATTCTCAGGAATTACCTCAACTTCAGCTGTGTCGACGCTAACAGAATCAACTTCAAGCGACAGCGAGTCAGTCTGACCCTGGCAATTGAAACAAAGAAGTGCAAAAATGAGTAAGAAAAATAATTTATTCTGCATTTACGCTGTCGTTTTTTGTGGCCGTTGAATCTACTTTTTTAGGAGCAGGTGGTGTTCTTTTTTGACGTAAAACTTTGTATTTCTCATAACCACTATTTAATTGCTCGTATAATAATTCTGCAATTTTTTTAGCGCCACGGTGATTGAAATGCGTGTAATCTTTATTGGCTTTTGCCGGATCTTCTTCCACCCATTTTACCATCGAACCGTCGCCACCCATCAAAGTATAAAGATTCACGAAACCAGATTCTGTTTTCAATGCATACCGTTTTTGGGCAATCGTTAAAGGAACAACTGCTGAATCGGTTTTCATTGTCAAGTCATATTTCGTAGACTTATCAGCCGTTGAAATAATCAAAATTGAAACACCTGGAAAGCATTCTTTCAAGTGATTAATAGTTTTAGTCATGCTTCTATCATACCAAGTATAATCTTTTGTGCCGTAGTTTAATACGTTTGTTCCATAATGCAAAATAATCAGGTTGTAACCTAATTTTGCATTGAAAGATTGCATTACAGACGGATTAAAAGTAGAAATTGGCAAGCCAGAATTTCCTCTTTGAGAAAAATTATCCACGTGGACTCCTTTTCCATCGTCGAAATTAAATCCGAAAATCGGAATAGAATCAGCTTTGATGAAATCAGCTTTGAACGCTTTCAAGCTTGTCGGAGAAATATTTAAAGTGTTTACCAAACTTGTAGGCGATAATTTTTTATGGATCGTATCTTTTCCAACAATTACGTTGATTTTTCCTGACATATTTCCAGATCTTCCGTAGAAAAGCGTTGGATTATCTAAAGAAGTAGCAAATCTTACATTATTGGCTTTGAATCGAATCCATTCAATATGAGCGGTGTCATTGGCAAAAAACACGTGGCCGTTTACGCCAAACGGACTCCTTGGTCGTTTTACATTTAAGTACGATTGCGTTTTCCAGTTTCCTGAATATTGGTGCGTAATAGAACTCCTTGAAGCTGCAGATTCTGAAGTAATTGAGACAAAACCTACGCCGTGTCCTCCATATTTTTCTTGAAAATCTGTACGCAAATCTTTCACAATCATGTCTCCATCGGTCATAGAATCTCCAAAATAAGCGATTCTCACCTTCTTTTCAGGATTATTTTCTAGCTGGTAAAGGCTTTCATAAAACGGAATCAGATATTGGTATCCTTTATAATCGTCAAAATTTTCAGAAGGGAAAGTGATTCCCTGTGTCGGGTCAAAAACAATCTTTTCATTCACCAAAGTGTCTTTTGAAATCGCCGAACTGTCGGTTGCAACAGCTTCTAAAAGCATGCTGTCAATCAAAACATTCTTGGAATCTGGGCCACTTTCAGAAAAAATCTTCTTTGGAAGAAATTGCTTGAAACCAATGAAAGCAGCCGTTGCTAAAAGCACGATTGCAAAGGATTGGAAAAAATAAGACTTTGTGTTCACTTTGTTAGTTATGAGTTATGAATTATGAGTTATGAGTTGCTTTTGCTGGTCATTATAATACTTCGTATTATTTTTAATAATTCGCTAGCATCGTTGTTCATGCTTATAAATTCAGTTTCACTTATATATTTTGTTTCTTTTAAGAGTTCAAGCCAATAAATGCTTTCGTCACACTCTTTTTGGGCTATTGCCAATTTGTGTATAAAATCAGCTTTGCTCTGTCCATTTATTGCTTCTCTTACATTTGCTCCGACTGAAGTTCCTTATCTAAGAAATTGTTTGCTCATTACGAATTCCTTTCGGTCAGAATTAAGTATTTTATAAAAATTAACAACTCTAACGGCAAATGCAAAACTTTTATTCTTTATAATACTTTCACTCATAATTCATAACTTATAATTCATAACTCAAATGAATTACATACGTTCAGGAACATCAATTCCTAAAAGCTTGAATGAAGAAGCAATTACTTCAGAAACTTTTTTAGACAATTGTACTCTGAAAATCTTTTCTTCCAAGTTATCAGAACCTAAAATTGGCACTGCTTGATAGAACGAATTGTATTTTCGAACCAATTCATAAATGTAATTGGCAAGCAAAGCCGGACTGAAATTCTTCGCCGCATCTTGAATTACTTCTGGAAATAATTCTAATTCTTTTAGCAATTCTTTCTCTTTTTCGTGCAATGCAATTTCAATGTCCTTAGAAAAATCAAAATCTGCTTTTCTAATAATCGATTGGATTCTAGCGTACGTATATTGAATAAACGGACCAGTATTTCCAGCAAAATCTACTGATTCTTCTGGGTTGAACAAAATTCGTTTCTTTGGATCTACTTTTAATATGTAATATTTTAAAGCGCCAAGACCGATTGTTTTGTACAATTTGGCTTTTTCTTCGTCTGAGAAATAATCTAACTTGCCTAGCTCTTCTGAAATTTCTTTTGCTGTCTGTGACATTTCATTCATCAAATCATCAGCATCTACAACGGTTCCTTCACGGCTTTTCATTTTCCCGGAAGGCAAATCAACCATTCCGTAAGAAAGATGGAAAAGGTTTTGTGCCCAGTCAAATCCTAATTTTTTCAAGATTAAGAACAACACTTTAAAGTGATAATCTTGCTCATTTCCAACGGTGTAAACCATTCCGCCAACATCTGAAAAATCTTTTACGCGTTGAATTGCTGTTCCGATATCTTGCGTCATATAAACGGAAGTTCCGTCAGAACGGAGCACTAATTTTTCGTCCAAGCCGTCTTCTGTCAGGTCAATCCAAACAGAACCATCTTCTTTTTTATAGAAAATGCCACTTGAAATTCCTTGTTCAACAACGTCTTTCCCTAATAAATAAGTATTGCTTTCATAATAGTAAGCATCAAAATCAACACCTAAATTTTTATATGTTTCAGCAAAACCGGCATAAACCCATTCGTTCATTTTGCTCCAAAGCGCTTTTACTTCTTTATCGCCGGCTTCCCATTTTAATAGCATTTCTTGTGCTTCTAAAATAATCGGAGCTTGCTTTTTTGCTTCTTCTTCTGATTTTCCTTCAGCAATTAATTCGTTAATTTGAACTTTATAGGCTTTATCAAACTCTACATAATATTTTCCAACCAATTTATCCCCTTTTAAACCTGAAGATTCTGGAGTTTCATTATTTCCAAATTTTTCCCAAGCCAGCATTGACTTGCAAATATGGATTCCTCTATCGTTGATAATTTGGGTTTTGTATACTTTTTTACCTGAAGCTTTGATGATTTCAGCTACAGAATAGCCTAATAAATTGTTTCTGACGTGACCTAAATGGAGTGGTTTGTTTGTATTTGGAGAAGAATATTCTACTAAAATTGCTTTTTCTTCAACATTTGGAGACACAAAACCAAAGTTTTTTTCATCCTTAATTTCATTGAAAAAATTCAAGTAATATTTATCAGATATCACAATATTCAAAAATCCAGAAACCACATTGAACTTTTCAACAGCTTCCACATTTTCAACAAGATAGCTTCCAATTTTATTTCCTAATTCAACAGGATTGCTTTTTACAAGCTTTAAAAGCGGAAAAATAACCATCGTAATATCACCCTCAAATTCCCTGCGTGTTGCCTGAAATTCTATTTTATCAATAGTAATATCAAACAAAACTTTAATTGCTTTTTCAATCTGCGGAGTGAGAATTTGCGTAAGTGTCATGGTATAATTTTTTTTAAGCGTGCAAAGATAATCATTCTGCGCGAATTGATTAAAATTAAAAATTGAAAAGCTTTTTGGTTTTTCTTATAAATGCTTCCTAAAATTCCAAAATTGTGTAATAAATAATTAAAAAGTTATAAAACTTTACTATGGTTAAATTTGTACTTACAGCTTTTAAGTCGGATATTTGTAATGAAATCTCCTCACTAAAAGACCCCAAATCTAATAGCAAGAATTTCATAAGACATATATTATTATCCCCACTAATAATTTTGAACATGAGAAAGTTATCACTTTTCTTTATGTTACTTATGGCTTTTATGACCTACTCTCAGGCTATACAAGTTGATGTAACCAGATATTCGGTTCCCGAACTTGTCAACAATGTTTTGATTAATTCTCCTTGTACAAATGTTTCAGAAATTCAATGGCGAACTGGAACTAATTTTGGCTCTGAAAATGGTATCGGCTATTTTGAAAACAGAAATCCCAATTTTCCGATGCAAAACGGAATCATTCTGACCACGGGAAACGTTTTAAATGCACCAGGACCAAACACTGCAGAACTTAGCGATGGAAATGCCGATTGGACAGGCGATACTGATCTAGAAAATATTTTATTGCAGGCAGGAATTACAATGAATTCTGCAAATGCAACGGTTTTAGAGTTCGACTTTACGCCTATTTCTCCGAATTTCAGTTTTGATTTTCTTTTTGCTTCAGAAGAATATGGTAATTTTCAATGCTTATTTTCAGATTCATTTGCTTTTTTACTAACTAATAAAAGTACTGGCGTAACGACAAATTTAGCTGTAGTTCCTGGAACAAATACGCCCATTTCAGTTCTTACAATAAGAGATTTCTTATATAATTCAATCTGCGAATCTGTAAACGAACAATATTTTGGAAGATTCAATGGCGGCGCTTCTTCCTCTACTTCAGCAATAAATTTTAACGGACAAACAGTTGTTTTAAAGGCATCATCGATTCTATCGCCAAATACGCCTTACCACATGAAATTGGTTATTGCTGACCGAACTGATCATCAATATGATTCTGCGATTTTTATTTCTTCAAGCAGTTTAAATTTAGGACAAGATGTTTTAGGTGAAAATTTGACTGTTGCAAACAATACTGCCATCTGCTTTAATCAAGAACACACTTTGAGAACAGGATTGAGTGCTGATGAATACTCATTTTCGTGGAGACGAAACGGTGCATTATTAGAAAACGAAAATAATCCCGATTTGGTAATTAGAAGTTCTGGCAATTATGCCGTTACTTATCGAAGTCTAATACTTCCTTGCAATGACCCAATTACTGACAGTATACTTGTTGAATATTATCCGCAATTGGCAACTCCAAGTCCGAGTAATTTATATAAATGCAATACCGGAGAAACAGCTTATGATTTTAATCTAGCCTACAACACAAGTTTACTTTTAGCAGGAATGCCTGAAGACACAAGAATTTCATATCATGCAAGTCAAGAAAATGCGCAAAATAATTTAGCTCCTTTGCCAAATACGATTTCCAGTCCCGGAAATGAAACCATCTATGTAAGAATTCAAAATAATATTGGCTGTTTTACAATCAAATCATTCCAACTACTTTTAATAACACCTCCAGTTGCTGGAAATTTACCTGATATTACTTCTTGTGCCGTTTCTTTCAATAGTCCGAATGCTTCTTTCAGATTTTCGCAACAAAATAATATAATTTTAAACGGCCAACCTGAAACAGTTTTTAATATAAGTTATCATGCCTCTGAACAAAATGCTTTAGGAGGCATTGATCCGCTTCCGATGAGTGGTTATTTAGGAACAGACGGTCAAACAATTTATGCGCGATTGGAAAACAAAACCGACATTAATTGTTTTGATACAACAAGCTTTAAAATTTTTGTAAAAAATCTGCCTCCTGTAGATATACTTCCCAATGTAACACGATGTGACGAATATATTTTAGAGCCACTAACAAACGGTAATTATTTTACGGTTTCAGGAGGAAATGGTACAGCGCTTTTTGCTGGCGATGTAATTACAGAATCGCAAACAATCTATATTTATAATCAGAGCGGAGGCAATCCGAATTGCCCAAACGAGAGCAATTTTAAAGTGACAATTATTGATCCTGATGAAATTACTCCTGACGATACTGAAGAATGCGCAAGTTACACTTTGCCACGTCTTCAATATGGTAATTTTTATACACAACCCGGAGGCAATGGAACTATGATTCCTGCAGGAACAGTAATTACAGATTCACAAACAATATATGTTTATTATCAATATCCCGAATCTCCTTTTTGTATTGTAGATACAAATTTTAGCGTAAGAATTATCCCTTTTGAATATTTGCCCGATTTTCCTACTATTTTTGATTGTGATTCTTATACGTTGCCCGAATTAGATTTTGGAAATTATTTTGACCAAGCTGGCGGTAATGGAAATCAAATTCCTGAAGGCACGGCTATTACTTCCACAAAAACAATTTATGTATATGCAGAAAATGAAAAGTGTAATGATGGTAAATCTTTCAATGTTTTCATAGGAATTACTCCTCCTCAAAATGCAGAAAATTGCTCAAGCTATACTTTGCCAAATTTACCTATTGGAAGTTATTTCACAGGTCCGGCAGGAACAGGAACACAAATTGCGCCTGGAACTGTAATTACTGAATCAAAACGAATTTACATTTATGTTGCTACTGCCGATGTTCCAAATTGCACAGATAATATCTTTTTTGACGTAACTATTTCTGAACCGTTTCAAGATGTCCCTCAAGACCTTACAAAATGTGGCAGTTATTTGCTTCCTCAAATTAGTGTTGGAAATTATTTTACAGCACCTCAAGGACAAGGAACAGCTTTATTTGCAGGAGATAAAATTCTTACATCACAAAGAATTTATATTTACAAACCACCTTTGGCCGGACAAAATTGCACAAATGAAGTGAGCTTTTTTGTTACAATAAATCCATACCCTGTGATTGATTCACGAGGAAATATTGGTCCGATTTGTAAAACTTATACTCTGACGCCTTTAGCTGTTGGAAACTATTATTCTGAACCAAATGGCGTTGGACCAATTCCTGCAGGAACCGTAATCACACAAAGCCAAACTATCTATATTTATGCAACAACAGCAACAGAACCTGCTTGTCCTGTAGAAAGTAGCTTTACGATAGAAATTGTCGGAATTGAGGTTGATAACCCAGCGCCCGTAATTTCATGCGATAGTTATATTTTACCTCGATTAAATGTAGGAAACTATTATACAAGCCCCGGCGGACCAAAAGGCGGAGGCTCTATTATACAACCAGGAACAGTAATTACAGAAACACAAACTCTTTATATTTATGGAGAAATTGTAACGCGTGGATTGGTTTGTCCTGATGAAAATTCGTTTGGCATTACTATTGCGAAAACTCCCGTGATTGCATCAATTTCAAACGCCGCGAGAACATTCTGTGACAATGACCCTCAAAATGACGGCTTTACAGGAATTGATATTCCCGGACTTTCTGCTGCTGCTTTAGGAAATCAATCTCCAGATGATTACAGCGTTGCTTTTTATACTTCTCAAGCCAATGCGATTTCGCAAACAAATGCTGTGACTTCGACAGGCTCGCAAACTATTTGGATTAGAGTTTCTAGCATAATTTCAGATAGTTGTTATGATATTGAACCTGTTGCCGTTCGTGTTTTGAGAGTTCCTGAACCAACGCCACAAGATGGTTATATTTGTATTAACAGCGAAACTTTAGTTTTACTAAAATCATACAGAATTCAATCTGGCTTGAGCGCTTCGACGCACACATTTCAATGGTTTAATGAGTCTGGGCCAATTTCTGGAGCGACACAATCTTCTTATGTAGCAACACTTCCCGGATTTTATACTATTATTGCAACTAGCAGATCTACAGGATGTTCTTCAAATCCAACAACCATAGAAGTCAAACAGTCGGAACCTGCTAGGGCAACAGTTACCGTAAGCGATGCTTTTGACAGCAATCAAACAATTACCATAACAGCAATAGGCGTTGGTGGCAATTACATCTACCAATTAGATGATGGCGCTTTTCAAGAAAGCAACGTTTTTTACAATGTCTCTTCAGGAAACCATACGATTACTATCCGAGATATTAACGGTTGTGAAGATACTTTAATTGATGCTTTTGTGCTGAACTATCCAAAATTCTTTACACCGAATGGCGATGGAATTAACGACACCTGGAATATTCCTGATTTGTCTTTCCAAAAAGAAGCAATCATTGATATTTTTGACAGATATGGCAAATTCATAAAACAAATCAAGCCTTCAGGCCAAGGTTGGGACGGTACATATAATAGTCAGCCTAATTTTGCAACTGATTATTGGTTCATCGTGACCTATGTTGAAAGAGGTGTGACAAAAACTTTTAAGGCTCATTTTTCTTTAAAAAGATAAATAAACCACTGAATATCAAAAGGCTTCCATAATTACGGAAGCCTTTTTTGTTTGGAATCATTTTAAATACATATTTTTTTGTAACATATTTAAAATTTCACAGTCTATTACAGAGATTAAGAAAACCACAATCATCAAATCAAATATCAATGAAATTAAGATTATTATTCTTGTGTTTTATTATGCCATTGCTTTCAATGCAAGCGCAAAACAATTTAACAGTTACCGGAAAAGTGACGGACAAAACTAATGCCCCGATTTCTTATGCAACAGTAACAATCAAGGAAGGAGAAACAGTAATTACCGGCAGTATCACTGATGACAATGGAAATTTTGAAGTTAAAAACTTAGCTACAAAAATGTATACGGTTGAAATTCAATTCATCGGTTACAAACCTTACCTTGGAAAAGCAGATTTAACGGCTGGCAAAGGAATTGCTCTAAACAAAATCACTTTAGCTGACGAAGCTACGCAATTAGAAGGCGTTGAAGTGGTTCAAGAACGTTCTACAATTGAACAAAAAATAGACAGAAAAGTAATCAATGTTGGTCGTGATTTGACAACAGCCGGAGCGACAGCTTCTGAAATCATGAATAATATTCCTTCTGTGAATGTAGATCAAGATGGAAAAATTTCCTTGCGAGGTAATCAAAATGTCAGAGTTTTAATAGACGGAAGACCCACGAATATTGATCCTGCACAATTGTTGAAACAAATTCCGTCAACTTCTATTAAAAAAATCGAATTGATTACAAATCCAAGTGCAAAGTACAATCCTGAAGGAATGTCTGGAATCATCAATATCGTTTTACACAAAAACTCAAACGATGGCTTTAACGGAAGCTTAAATTCAGGAATCACTTTTGCAAGAGAGCCAAAATTTAACAATTCGCTTGACATGAACTACAGAACCGGGAAAGTAAATTTCTTTGGAAACGTTGGAAGCAATTTTGGCAAATATTTAAACGAGGGTGAAATTAACCGTTTTGACAATAATTCTCGCCAAGATTTGGATATTGTGAATGACAATGATTCTTATTTATATAAAATCGGAATGGATTTTTATATCGATGACAACAATACGCTTTCTTTCTACACTAACCAAAATTCAAGTGACGGAAAAGGAAATGTTGATACCGACATCAACTATTTAAGTTTTACGCAGCCAAGAGTTTTGCAGTATGCCAAATATCTTACTGACAATAAAACCGGAGCTTACAACCTGGCTTACAAACATAAATTCAAGAAAGAAGGCCATACATTAGATTTCGAAGGAAATTATAATGATTATGACCAAACTCAAGATGCTAATTTCAGCACAACGACATTTTCAACTCCAAATGAAAATGTAGCTTATGCAGATAATATAAAAGACAGCAGACAATTATCAACTTTCAATGTTGACTATATAAATCCATTGTCTGAAAAATCTACTTTAGAACTTGGTGCAGAAGCCAGACTTACAAGAACTGAAAATAATTATGTTACAGGAAATCCTAGTTCTACTTTTACAATCAGCAACTATGATTATGATGTTGACATTTATTCAGCATATGCTACTTTCGGACAAAAATTTGAAAAATTCAGCTACCAAGTTGGTGCTCGTTTTGAAAGCTACAAAGTAAAAGCAAATTTTAAAAGCAATGATGTAGATCCAGATCAAAGACTTAAAAACTTTGAGGATGATTACATGACCGTTTATCCTTCAGCTTATCTTACTTATAATTTGAACGAAAAAAATATGTTCCAATTAAGCTACAGCCGTCGTGTCGACAGACCAAGTTTAGAACAAACAAAACCAATCAGAGAGTTTTCTACTCCTTTAGTTACAAGTTTAGGAAACCAAGAATTAGAACCACAATTCACGAATTCTGTAGAATTAAATTATACTAAAACTATTGAAAAAGGTTCGATTACTGCTGGTGTTTATTACAGATTGATCAACGATGAGATCAGCCGTGTTTTATATCCAAATGATGCAACGCCTGACAATAATGATGATTTGATCATGAGCTATGCCAATTATGACAACAACACAGCTTTCGGATTCGAATTATCAGCAAATTATAAGATTACAAAATGGTGGGACGTGCAACCATCGATTGATTATTCAAGCATTTCACAAAAAGGTTTAGTTTCTGTTTTAAGAGAAGGATCTACGACTGTTTTTGATTTTGTTGAAAAAGAAATTGATGCCAATGCTTTCAATGCTAGAATCAACAGTAATTTCAAAGCAACGAAAAACTTAAGCTTTCTATTATTCGGATTTTATAGAGGCGGTGTTGACGGAATCCAAAACAACAGCCACGAGATGTATAAAATGGATATGGGCGGAAGATATTCAATGCTAAACAACAAATTATCGTTCAGCGTTCGTTTCAATGACGTTTTCAATACGATGAAATATGCCTTTGACGGAACAAACCCTTACCCAAACCGTGGCCAATTCACTTGGGAAAGCCAAAGCCTTTATTTCGGAATCAACTATATGTTTGGTGGTGGAAAAAATAGAGCAATGCAAAGAAAATACCGTGAAGACAACACTAAGCAAGGTGGCGGCGGTATGTTTTAACAAATGAATCTTTAGGTTAGATTTATATTTTGGTTAGTAAAAACTCGGAGAGTGATGCCTCCGAGTTTTTTGTTTTTTATAGCACCGTCATTGCGACGAAGGAAGCAATCACATAATCTGAGTCGACAAACTGAATCGATATGCATTATGTGATTGCTTCGTTCCTCGCAATGACGGCAACTTATTGTTTTATTTCAATTTTTGCCCCAATCTTCACCCTATCATACAACTCATCAACTTCTTCATTCGTCACAGCAATACAACCGGCAGTCCAATCTTTCCAACGCTGGAATTTTGAAATATAACCGCTTCCGTTTCTGATACCGTGAATTTTTATATCGCTTCCCGGAGATTTCCCTAATGCTTTTGCATGCTCTTTATCTTTTTCATCCGGATAAGAAATACCCAAATTCTTGTGATAACCGCTATTCGGATTCTTGGCATTAATTTCATAAATTCCTTCCGGAGTTTTAAAATCGCCTTCAAATTCTTTGTGACCGATTGGTTTTTTTCCTAGGGAAATTTTGTAGGTTTTCAAAAGCCTTCCTTCTGAATAAACCAGCATTTCTCTTTTAGATTTAAAAACTTCAATCTTATCGATTATTTTTTCCTTTGGAAGTTTTTTTTCCGGATAAAAATAATAAACCGCAACTATAAAGATTATTGTCAGAACTACATAAATCATTTTTTTCATAGAAATTATTTAGAAAACAAAAATCCCGTCATTGCAAAGAAAAAAGCAATCACATAATCAGCATAGACATACTAAATCGATTTGCGAAATAAGATTGCTTCCTTCGTCGCAATGACGGAAACTTTGTACCTTAGAAACTCAGTACCTCAGTACCTTCTTCCTACCATTTAATCACCGCACTTCCCCAAGTAAATCCACTTCCAAAGGCTGCCAAAACAACAGTATCGCCAGATTTGATTTTGCCTTGTTCCCATGCTTCTGTCAAAGCAATCGGAATTGATGCCGCAGTTGTATTTCCATATTTTTGGATATTGTTATACACTTGATCATCTGTCAATTTAAATTTCTGCTGAATGAATTGCGAAATTCTCAAATTTGCTTGATGCGGAATCAACATATCAATATCAGAAACCTCCAAGTTGCTAGCTTTTAAGCCTTCCATAATTACTTCACTGAAACGAACTACTGCATTCTTAAACACAAATTGTCCATTCATATAAGGAAAATAACTTTCATCATCTGGGTCATTGTCAGCAATAATGTCAGTCACCCAACGGCCTCCCATTCCTGGCGCTTTCACTATTAATTCCTCAGCATGCTGCCCTTCTGAATGCAAATGTGTAGACAAAATTCCTTTTGTAACATCTTCCTCTCTTGACAAAACTGCCGCTCCTGCTCCATCTCCAAAAATTACCGAAACACCGCGCCCGCGGGTTGTCATGTCTAATCCTGTAGAATGCACTTCTGAACCTATGATCAAAATATTTTTATACATTCCAGTCTTAATGTATTGGTCGGCAATTGACAAGGCATAAATAAATCCTGAGCACTGATTTCTTACATCTAAAGCGCCAACTGTTCTCAAGCCCAAGTCTCTCTGAACCAAAACCCCAGGACCAGGAAAATAATAATCCGGACTTAAAGTTGCAAAAACTACAAAGTCAATATCTTCTTTGGCAACGCCCGAACGTTCAATCGCAATTTCGGCAGCCTTCACCCCCATCGACGTTGTTGTATTTCCGTCTCCCTTTAGAATATGGCGTCTTTCTTGAATGCCAGTTCTCTCTTGAATCCACTCGTCATTGGTGTCAATGATTTTTGACAAATCATCATTGGTAACTATATTTTCAGGAACATAATATCCTAAACCTGCAATTTTGGAATGATACATATTTTATTATTTCGTTAAAAATCAGGATACAAATTTAAGCATCTGTAGATTATCTACTGCACAAGTTAGCAAATATTTAGAAGTCTGCAATATTTTCAGAAATCAATTGCAGTTTTCTTAGCAAGATTCTGCTTCATTAATAGTTCTAAATTTAAAGATTTTGAAAACCGACAACTTTAATTACATTTCAATAAAAACAACTCATTTAAGTCCTTTTCTATAACATAAAGTCTTATTCTCATCCACAAAAGGTCGATTCTCTGATAAGCATTGCCCAACTCTTGATAAGCTATGCCTAACTTTAACTAAGCATATTCTAAACCTTGATAAGCTTTGCCTAACTCTAACTAAGCAGATCATAAACCTTGATAAGCATTGCCTAATCCTTACTAAGCATATCCTGAACCTTGATAAGCATTGCCTAATCCTTACTAAGCACATCTAAAGTATTACTAGGCAAATCTTATCTTTTATTATGGCAGTTCAAACAGTTTTTTAGCGAATAAGCATCTTCACTTTAACAAAAAAATTTAGTTCATGTAACAACCTTGTCTTATTTTAGACCAATATTTCATCAACTCAAAATACATACTCATGAAATTAAAATTTTCATTGTTATTCTTGCTTGTCGGTTTAACCGGATTTGCGCAAGAAGAACTTACTTATCAAAAGCCTTCGAAAGAAATTCTCGATTTAGCTGACTACGAAAGAGCACCATCCGTTTCTATGGATACTAAAAAAGAATACATGCTTCTTTCTTATCGAAATACTTACAAAACACTTGACGAATTAAATCAAGAAGAGTTGCGTTTGGGAGGTTTGCGTATTAACCCGATTACGAATATTTCAAGCACGGTAACTTACATTAACAATATCAAGGTTCGCAAGATCAAAGACAAGAATGAAATTCAAGTAACTGGATTGCCACAGAACCCAAAAATCAGCAATATCGCTTGGTCGCCAGATGAAAAGAAAATTGCTTTCACGCACACCACTGCAACAGGCGTTGAGTTATATGTTTTGGACATTGCTTCAGCAAAAGCAACAAAATTGACAGAACCAAACCTAAATGCCAACATGGGAAGCCCATTCAGCTGGTACCGAGACAACCAAAGCTTGCTGATAAAAGTGCTTCCAAAAAACCGTCCGGCTTTAATCGATGCTAAAAAAGACCTGCCAAAAGGACCAACAGTTTCTTCAAGTGACGGAACAAAATCGTCAAACAGAACTTATCAAGATCTGTTGAAGAATAAAACAGACGAAACAAACTTTGAAAACTTAGTTACGTCTGAATTATACAAATTAGATCTTTCCGGAAAAACTACCTTATATAAAGGAGCTGATTTATATGCTGGAGAAGGTTTTTCTCCTGACGGAAATTACATCTTGATTACGACAATCAAAAAACCATATTCTTATATCGTGCCTTTGAGCCGTTTCCCTATGACTGCCGTTGTGTATGACTTATCAGGAAAACAAATAAAAGTAGTCAATGAAGTAGCGCTTTCAGAGATTATGCCTAAAGGTTTCATGGCGACAAGAACCGGAAAAAGATCAATGAGCTGGAGATCAGATTTGCCTGCTACTTTATCTTATGTAGAAGCTTTAGATGGCGGTGATCCTGCAAATAAAGTAGATTTTAGAGACGAAATTTTCTTGTGGAATGCACCTTTTACATCCAATCCAACTTCTTTGGCAAAAACAGTACAGCGTTATGCTGGTATCGTTTGGGGAAATAATACAACTGCCATTTTATATGACCAATGGTATGATACTCGAAATGAGAAGACTTATTTAATCAATCCGTCAAATCCTGCACAAGCGCCAAAAGTAATTTTCGACAGAAATTCTCAAGATATTTATTCAGATCCGGGAAGCTTTGAAACGATAAAAAATCAATATGGAAGACAAGTCTTGGCCTTAGAAAATGATAACGCTTATCTTATCGGTGAAGGACATACTAAAGAAGGACAATTTCCTTTCATAGATGAATTCAGCATGAAAACTTTAAAGCCGAAACGCTTGTATCAATCTGCTTACAAAGACAAAAAAGAAAGTATTTTCTCAATTGAAGATTTCAAGAAAGGCGATGTCTTGGTACAAATTCAATCTAAAAGCGATTACCCAAATTATTACTTCAGAAACATCAAGAAAAAGAATCAGCTGACACAAATTACTGACTTCAAAAATCCTTTTGAGAGCATCAAGAATGTGCACAAAGAAGTCATAAAATACAAAAGAAAAGATGGCGTAGAACTTTCAGGAACTTTATATCTTCCAGCTGGTTATGACATGAAAAAGAAAGAGAAATTGCCTTTGTTAATTTGGGCTTATCCAGAAGAATATAAAGACAAAAACAGTGCAGGACAAGTTTCGCAAAACCCTAATGACTTCACGTTTCCTTACTATGGATCATTCGTGTATTGGGTAAACAAAGGCTATGTTGTTTTGGATGATGCTTCGTTCCCAATTATTGGTGAAGGAACTACAGAACCAAACGATACATTTATTCCGCAATTGGTTTCGAATGCAGAAGCAGCGATTGATGCTGTAGATAAATTAGGCTATATCAACCGCAAGAAAGTGGCTGTTGGAGGACATTCTTACGGAGCTTTCATGACGGCAAACTTATTGACCCATTCTGATTTATTTGCTTGCGGTATTGCAAGAAGCGGTGCTTATAATAGAACTTTGACTCCTTTTGGATTCCAAAGCGAGCAAAGAAATTATTGGGAAGCTACAGATGTTTACAATACAATGTCTCCGTTCATGAATGCAGAAAAAATGAAGACGCCAATGTTGCTAGTTCACGGTGACGCTGACAATAATCCAGGGACTTTCACTTTACAAACAGAAAGATATTTTCAAGCTTTAAAGGGATTGGGAGCACCAGTTCGTATGGTTTTGTTGCCAAAAGAAAGCCACGGATATGCAGCTAAAGAAAACATCTTGCACTTGCTTTGGGAACAAGATCTATTTTTGGAGAAGTATTTGAAGAATTAGTTTTTAGGCAAAAGTGAATAGCCAAAAGGCAAAAGTAAATCCCCGAAGTCTATTGATTTCGGGGATTTTTATTTTGTCATTGCGAGGAACGAAGCAATCACATAATCTTAGTAAATAAGCAGGATAAGATTGCTTCGTTCCGCGCAATGACTTAAAGCACTTTATTATTTACTTCTAAATAAACTAAAGTTTCATTTTCTATCGCAGTATTATGCTCAAAGAAAATGACTTGTTTTTCTAATACTGACTTGATTAAGTATCGATTTCCTTTAAAGAAAGATTGCTTAACCAAAACCTGAATAAATCCAGAAGAATTTACTTTCAGCTGATGTGGATAGAGAAGCAAGCTTGTAGTTTCTCCATTTTCATCATCAACTGCAATTTCGTTTACTTCCCCAAAAAGCGAAGCTACATATTTATTCACCGGATTAAAATACAATTCTTTTGAAGGTGCCTTCTCTATCAGTTTCCCTTTTTGCATCACGATTGTTTCATCGGCGAATGAGAGGGCATCTGCGCTGTCGTGCGTAGCAACAATTACGGTAATTTCTTTTCGTTTTAGGTAGGCAAAAAGGTTTCTTCTTAGCGCATTTTTCCTAAAATTATCGATATGGCTAAAAGGTTCGTCTAATAATAATACTTGCGGTTCCAATGCTAAAACTCTTGCTAAAGCAACTCTTTGCATTTGTCCCCCGCTTAAATATTTTGCTTTTACATCTGCATATTCAGACATTTCGACCATTGCTAATAAATCAGCAACACGTTGATCTTTTTCGTCTTTATACATATTGGAAAGATACTTCCCTACATTTTCAGCAACTGTAATATAAGGCATCAGATCAAAATCCTGCGCTAGATATTTGATATAATCTTCTCCCGGAACTAAATTAAATTTGGGTCCCAGTATTTGATTTCCGTCAAAGAAAATTTCACCTTCATTTAAGTCATATAATCCATAAATCAATTTCAAAAGCGTGCTTTTACCACAACCGCTTTCTCCGATAACGGCAATATTTTGTCCTTTTACAACATTAAAGTTTATATTTTGGATAACTGTTTTTTCTGAATATCCGAAAGAAATATTTTGAACTGATAGCATTTTTAATCTTAATTGAGGAACGCAAAGTTACAAAGTTTACTTCCAAAGAAAAGTTTAAAATAACAACAAAAGAGAATAAAAAATGCCCTTTCCAAATTAAAGGAAAGGGCATTTTTAAATTGAAGTAAAGTATTCACTAATAAATTATTTTTTTTGCAATTTTTATACCTTCCGCATTTTGTACTTGAACTATAAAAACTTGATCAGAAGCTGGTAAATTATTGATTACTGCTTCTGTAGCATTGACATTTTGATTTTCATAAATCACTCTTCCTTGCATGTCAATAACTCTCAATTGTGCAATTGTGTTTGTTCCAGCATTTACAAAAATTTCTTTGTTTTTATTATAAATGATCACAGAGCTCGAATTCCAATTTGGATTTTCAACACCCAATGCCTCAGTTTTATATACAATTTCAAATCTCTCGTTGAATGTTCCAATAGTTGTTGCGAAAGTATATTCTGACGCTTTAAGATCATGAACTACATTTAAAAGATTATCCTTTAAGTAAATATTTTGATTTTCAAACAGTCCGTCGACTTGGTCTAAAGAGATTGAAAGATTTCCTGCAGTTGTAGCATTATATCCCATTGGCACAGTATCTTCATCATTGAAAGGCAATGTACGTCCTTGAATAGAAAGTTTTTCTTCATCTATAACAGAATAAAGCGAAGTAGAATTTTCAGTAAAAGTCTTGCCATCATAATCTCTGTCTAAACCATTTGTCGCATCTTTTAAATAACCGACTAATGTTTGATTAAATGCTCCATCACTATTTTGAAGATTTAACCACAAACGGTGTTTCTCAACAACCTCTTCATTTGAATTGCGATTTGCTGAAGTTCTAAAAAATTGATTATTTGATGATCCGACACGCATGTAATTTTTATAAACTGCATTAGCCGTTCCTACACCAGCAACTGCTTCAACAAAAAATGCTTGCCCAGATGCAATTATTCCAGTTGGCATCATTGAATTTGGCGATGTTGCTTTAATTGGCCCTGTTAAATTCCATTTTGCATAATCTGATGCATTATAGTGGCCTGATGCATTTGGCAAAGTTGAGTGTGTCCACAAATAAATTGTTCCGCCCATGGCTGCCTTATTTGCAGGATCATTTAAAAACAATGTCGCATTTAATCCTGAAGGATAAGGATTTCCGATCAAATTAATTTTCCCATTTCCTTTTACAACAGGAATAGAAATCACTCCTGTGTTTGGAGTTCCAAAAACAGTAGCCGTGTGAACAGCTGTGCTTGTAAGAGAAAAAGTTTGTGGCGCTCTAGCAATATAGCCTTTACCTTTTATCATAGTTTCTGAACCTGGTATCATTACCCAATTATTAATTGTTGCGTCATATTTAAAATACTTATCTGACAACGTAGCAGGTGAAATATCAAAAAGAGTTAAAGAGGTCAATGGAGATGACCAATAAGTGTAATCATAACGTCGCACAGGCTGTGTATTTCTGATAAAAGAAATTATACCGCTATTTACTGCAGCATCATTTATTTGAACAAGACTTGCAGAATTATTAAGCGTAAAATTACCACCTGAAAGAACTTTTAGTTCATTTTGAATTGTAAGCGAATGATTTGAAAGTACCGTCACACCAGCACCAGCGTTAACTTTACAATTACATCCAACTAGATTTCCTGCTGAAGTATAGCTACCGCTAAAAACGATGCTTTTTGTTTCATCTGGCGCACCACCAATCCAAGCTGTCCCATTCCATTCTGAAGTTCCAGAACCCATTTTTAATGATGCTGATGTTGAAATTACTGATCCATGAACGTTACTCACAACTACAGAATAAGTTGCTGAATCAGATGAAGTAGGACTTGAGATTGTATAAAAAGAACTTGTAGCTCCAGATATGTTAATATTATTCTTTTTCCATTGATAAGTAAGATCCGGACCAGTTGCAGTAACACTAAATGTAATTGGAGCCGGAGTACCTGTACAAATTATTTGTGAAATTGGATTTACTAAAATTTCCGGAACGCTTATCAAAAATGAACTCGCATTGTAAGCAATAAAGGCAGGATCACTGCTTCCTCCCGGCATTAATTTAAATTTATCAATTGAAGCATAATTTGCAGCAGTAATTCCGAATTCTGAAAATTTAAATGCAATTAGTCTTATATCACGCTCTGTACTTGAATTGGCAGCATTGCCATTTGGCACAGCTGTTTCATAAGGAATATTGTTTGGCAATGTAAAAAGATCTAGCTTATAGGTTCCTACATGTGAAATGGCACTCAAATTAGCGCTGATTGAATTTCCAACTATATTTCCATTTGCATCAATAAAAGAATAAACATCAGTACTGCTATTTGAAGGATCAGCCGTTTGCGTTATCAATACATCCGGCTCATTATCATTGATTGCTGTACGAACAATATTGCTTACTTTATAAGCCATTACCATACTGCTTGTGACATTAGTAACACCTGTTCCTAAGTCAAGACCATTTATTCCGTCAATTAACACATCTCTTACTGTCAATCCGGCCACGGCAGGTGAAAGATAATTAGGATTTGAATGCCCGTCCACTTGTGAGCCTAAAGCAATATAATTTGAAGTGTTTGTTCCTGTGTTTCCTGTAATTCCATCCGTTGAGAAAGCTTTAAAAATTCTTTGTGTAAAACTATCAGAATGTGAAGTCAAAATAGCATCATTTACTCCTGTTGAATAGAGCGTGCCATTATAGGTAAAAGCTGCTAAATTATGGCGATTGTCTGGCAATGTAGCACTTCTTGCTGAAGTTGATGTTGTCCAATAACCGTTATAATCAGTTACAACTCTTGTTACCGCAGCTGTTGAAAGTGTTGGTGCAGGCGCAACATAAGTTATTGTTCCTGAAGCGGTAGCTACTGATGCACCATTAGTAACAGTAACATTGCCACTTGTTCCTGACCCAACAACTACACGAAGTTGTGTTGCCGTTCTAGTAAGAATTGAAGCTGCTGTCGTTCCGCCAAATTTCACTACAGAAGAGGAAGTAAATCCTGTACCGTTAATGATTACTTGAGTTCCTTGAGTAACAACAGTTGGAGAAAACGATGAAATTGTTTGCCCAAAAGAAACTACTGAAAACAATATTGAAATACAAAGAATTAAAAAATTTATTATATTTCTAAACTTTAATGTGGGGGTTAAAATTTTCATAGATATGTGAGTTTTGATGGAAAATTCGTATTGAAATGATGTTAAATCCATGTAAAATAAAATAAAATTATTCGCAATCATTTCATAAGTAGCCACATAATCGATGAATGGTATGATTTCATCGATGAACTACACTTTTATTCCTCACAATCTTAGAAAATTATAAACCATAAGCCACTTTCTCTGTTTTTAATTTAATAATAACCAACAATTAATACTATAAATTCTTGATTATGTATTGGCTGGTTTTTTAATTGTAAAAAAAAGCCCCACACAATTTGTGCAGGGCTTTTTATATGAATTTTACGTAGGCCTATTAATAAATCACTTTTTTAGAAACTTTGTTTCCGTTTTCAGTCACTACTTGAACTATCAGAACTTGATCAACTGGCGGAAGGTTATTAATAATAATTTCATTCTGATTGATTTTTTCGGCATTATAAATTAACCTGCCCTGAATATCAAAAACTTCTATTCTTTCGATTAGCTCATTTGCTGAATTTACTACAATTGATTCTTGTCTCTTAAAGATAATTATACTTTGAGCATTGAATTCAGGAGTATCTAAAAACTGTGGCTGATAAATAATTTCCAAACGATTATCAAAGGTCCCGCTATCAGTTACAAAAGAATAAGGAGATTCTGTTATGTCATGAATTATTCCTAATAAATTATCCTTAACATAAATGTTTTGATTGTCGAAAACGCCAGCATCAGCATGATCCATACTTATAAACAATGTGCATGGGCTATCTGACTGATAGCCAATAGGAACGACATCATCTATAGCAAAAGGATACGCCCTAGCTTGAATTGTCAGTTTTTTATCAGATTCTACCGAATAAAAAGACAATTTAGAGTGTTTAAAACGTTCTCCGTCATAAGCCCTATCCCATTGATTTGTAGCACCTTCCACATATCCAATTAACATTTGGACAAAAGCACCTTGATGATCGCTCATATTGAGCCAATACCTGCTTTTTGCTATTGAGTCGCCAGCCTGAGTAGCTTGCAGTTCATGTGGATTTGCAGTTCTAAAAAATTGATTATTTAAACCTTTGACACGCATTGCATTAGTAAACTGAACTGGATTATTGCTTAATCCTCTTACAAAAAATGCTTGCCCGGAGGCGATATAGCCTGACGGCTGCGTGCTGTTAAAATTATCACTTGGCACTGGATTATTTGGATCATCAGTCGCAGAAACCCCAACGCCACCTGTCAAATTGTAAGTGGCATAATCATAAATTGAATAATTATAAACTCCAGGGCCGATAACATCTCTGCTTGGTGCCGTATTGTGAGTCCACAAATAAATTGTACCATCAATTGCTGTTGCATTACTAACATTTGACAAAAGCAAATTTGCATTAATTGCTGACGGATAAGGATTACCAATTAAATTCCATTGATAATTTGCTGGAAGAGGACTTGAATTTCCGAGTACATTAATGGTAATCGCACCATTGTGTGGCACGCCATTAAACTCAGCATTATAAATACTCGGCGTGTTGATTTGAAAAGTTTGTGGCGCCCTGACAATGTATCCCTTTGCCGTCGTCATCGATACATTTCCGCTTGGATGAAGAAGCCAAGATTGCGTTGTTGGATTCCAGCTATAATATTTATCAGCCAATGTCAAAGGTGAAACTGTCTGAAGAAGTTGCGGTGAAACTGGCGATGACCAATAGGTATAATCATAACGTTTTACTGGTTTTGTATTCACTTTTACTTTAATGTTTCCAATATTAGCATTACCATTTATTTGAACTAAAGAAGCAGTATTTTCTAATGTAAAAGCACCACCTGTATTTACAGTTACACCTTGGGTAATTGTAAGCGTATTGCTTGAATTCACTGTTAAAGCTCCAGTTGATTTTATATTTAAATTTCTTCCAGAAGCCTCAAAATCAGTTCCTGAAATTATTGCATTATTAATTACAATTACACAATTAGTAGCGGTTGGAACTCCAGCTGGTTTCCAACTGGCTGGCGTATTCCAATTGGTAGAAGCCCCCGACCAAATTCTTGTGTTGTTTGTCACAACTACATTTTTAGTTGCAACGCATCCGCTTGAAAGAGTTGCATTGGCAGTAATCGTGAAACTTGCGTTTTCTAATTGCGCCAAAGTTGGTTTTATGTAAACTGTTGTCGCAGAATTTATCAAAGGATCATAAGAAATTGTGGCAGAAGCATCAGTAAAAACTGCTACAGGCGTGCCACTAGTAAATTTAAATGCTGTGTTTAAGGGCTTATTTCCATACAACCTTATATTATCGACAGCAACTCCATCTCTAAAAATGCCATGATAACGAATTCTTATCCTTAAATTTGATCGATTAATATAAGAATTTAGGGCTAATGATATTTCTTGAAATTTTGTTCCAATACCTATATCTGAAGTATATTTAGTAATTTCTGCCCAGTTTGCACCTCCATCTATTGAAGCTTCTATCGCGACATAATCATTTGCTACATCTGTTCCATCTGCCAGATAATGTGAATAATACATCTTAAATGTGAGTGTTAAATCTAAAAAACCTGTACTGTTTACCGACGGAGAAACCAAACCGTTGTTGACAGTGTAATTTCCGACGTCGGAAGTTGCCATCACAAATTTATTACTTCCAAAACCTGATGAAACGGCTGGATACCAAACCTGCCCAGCTGGAATATAGGTACTTGTTCTTGATTGCCAAGAGGTTGATGCATCTACAGCAGGATTACTACTATAAATTTGATTAATAAACACGCCTAATCCACTTTCAAAATTTTCGCTGATTAAATTTATTTCGTCAATATCTCCGGCTACCGACAGTGAAATTATATTATTCTCACCACAAATCACTGGCGCTGCAGGTGTGAAAACCACATCAGGTACTGGACTTCTGACTGCTGTAATCGGCGTTCTGACTAAAGATTCACATCCGTTAAAAGCGGTTACATAATAAATTGTTGTGGTTGATATTGAAGGTGTAGTCCATGATCCGGTGGTAGTTGTTGCTAGTGGGCCACCCCCCGTTGCTGCAGCATACCATCTGTATTCAGTAACTCCGGCAGAACCAGTTACCGATAATGCAACTGGTCCATTGCCGCAAGTTTCACCATTGTTTACTGCCGTTATTAAAGCGGAACAGCTTGCTATAACTGAAAACGTATAATCTTCAGCTTCACCATATCGATTCGAAACTAAAACTATACCGGCAAAAGTTTCGCAAGAATTAAAATCATATGTAAAATTATCTCCTGTTAAAATCACGTTTTCTTTATAATTTCTTACTCTAATTCTATAGTCTCCTGGCGAGATCGTTGGCGGCACAATAAAACCAAAAGTAGTAGAGGTAATTCCGATTCCTGAGTTATAAACAGTTTCTCCAGCATCATCAAAATCACCATCTTTATTCCAATCTACCCACGCTTTTATTTTTGAAAGCGAATTGCTTTCGACGTATACATTCATACCCTCGCCTTGTGCTTGGACACTTTTAGTATTAGCCGTAAAATTTTGATAGCCCGTTGCTCCATAAGATGTTGCTAAATTGCTTACGTCATTTAGAGTTCCTAAAAATCTAAAATTATTGATAAACAAATTACTTGGTGTAGTCGTTGTTGATGGAGTACAATAAGTTACTGTCGGAGTAGTGATACAAATAGTGAATGTGCCCTGCTGCTCACCAATACTAGCGCTGTGAACCCTAATATAATAAGTTGCACCATTAACGAGTCCGGTTAATGTTCCTACTTCTGCAGCAGCACCATTTGTCGCGTTTAGACAACCTATGGAAACCAAACCTGCACAAGTGCCACTATAACCCTGCGCGACGACATCAACCATAGTTGTCGGCGTTATTGTCACAATATGCGAAGCTTGAGTTGCTACAAAGCTATACCAAACATCATCATCAGCATTACCAACACAAGCAGCCGCTCCTGCCGTCGCCCCAATACTAGTTCCGTTGGTTGAAGTAGTGCAAGTTGTTCCTGGATTTACGGTCAACGCAATTGCCCCCGAACAATTATCGTTTGCTGGCGGTGTAAAAGCGGAATGCACCAAAGAAATATTGTCAATTGCTATTGGCGGTTGAGTTCCTCCACTCGCATTATTAGTCCATTCAAAAATTAAACGAATTGTAGACCCCGCATAACCTTCTGGGATTGAAACTGTCGAAGTTGTCCAAGTGGCTTGCGCACTGTAATTTGCATTTCCAACTTGCCTAATCCCTCCTGGCAATGCCGTTGTGTTTGCAGTAACTGCAGTTCCATAAACAGGAACTGCTGCAGACGAAGGCGCAACAAATATTCGCATTCTATCATTTGTTGCTTCTCCAACTCCCATCCAGCTAAAACTCAAAACAATATTATTTTGTCCAGCCGGAATCGAAACAGTTCTATAAAGATGTGTTACCCTTGTTGCATTCAAAGTATAAGCCTGAGGTGGAGGCGTTGTTGCTGTATTATTTGTTATATAAGCAGCACGCGTTCCTGAGAAACCAGAAGTTGCTCCAGTCCCTACAACCCATTGATTTTGAGTAGCCGATCCAATTGTGGCTGACCAATTATTAGCCGCGAGCGTTGCGCCTGTTTCAAAACCGCCATCACCAGTTGGCGAAATTATGACAGTTTGAGAATTAGCTTTTATAGCAAATAGTAAGAAAGCTAAAACAGTATAAATTACCCTAAAACATCGAGGTATACTTAAAAAAAAGATATCAACATTAGATTCAACAAGTAATTTTCTTTTACATATCAATAGATTTTCATTACTATTTGATAAAGATTTGGGATTTTTTATCATGAGCACTGTATTTATATTCGCATAAAGTTAATTATTTAAACATAAATATTCTCATAATGAGATTATAAAATCCTCTAGGGAACAAATTTTAACTATTGTCCAACAAAAAACACTCTCTACCAACAACATAAAAAAATAAGAGCGAATCCCAAAAATAGAGAATCGCTCTTATCAACCTAAAACCAACCACTTTTATTTCATGTATTCTTTATAATTTATCGTATTTATTCGCGCCTTTAGATCATGCAAAAGACTATACAAACCAAAGAACGTTCTATTAATGTATAAAAAGTGTTTTGAACCGCGATTGCCATTCATTTTTCGAAGTTGAGAATCTTTACTAAAGTCTTCACTCAATTGCGCCATTTCTTTAAAAAACTTTTCATCAGAAAAATCAAAAGAATCAGTTTGAAATGGTTTTGTGAATAATTTCAAGACTTGAAGAAACAATGCTGAGAAATATTCAATTTCTCTCGAGCTATCGTCATGTCTCAAAATTTCCAATTCATATAATTTCTCTTTAAATATTACCGGATTATCAATTATTTCCGGTCGTGCTAATTCAAAATAAGGAATATAAAAATCTTCAGGAACGTGTTTTATGCACCCAAAATCAATCGCAATCAAATTTCCTTCCTTATCAATTAAAAAATTTCCAGGATGTGGATCTGCGTGAACTTGGCGCAACTGATGCATTTGAAACATATAAAAATCCCAAAGCGCTTGTCCAATTTTATCTCCTAAATCAGAGTCTTGATTATAAGCCGTAAACTCTGACAAATGCTCACCTTCCATCCAATCCATTGAAATAATTTTCTTAGAAGAAAGCTCCGGATAATAGTTCGGAAACTTCAAATTAGCAATTGCACCACATGCTTTCGCAATCGACACCCCTTGTTTTAGCTCTAATTCATAATCTGTTTCTTCCATCAGCTTATTTTCAACCTCCTTAAAATAACGCTCAGAATCTTTGCCTTGAAGATTAAACATTTTCGTGGCAAATGGTTTTACAATTGCTAAATCTGAGCCAATACTTTCTGCGACACCAGGATACTGAATTTTAACTGCCAAGTTTTTTCCGTCTTTTGAAGCCTTGTGAACTTGCCCGATACTTGCGGCGTGCATAGAATCTGGAGTAAAAGTGTCATATAACTCTTCCGGAAACATTCCCAAATATTTCTTGAAAGTCTTTCTAACCAGAGGTGCTGACAATGGCGGTACAGAAAATTGTGCTAAAGAAAATTTTTCTACATAAGCTCTTGGCATAATATTTTTGTCCATGCTGAGCATTTGTGCAACTTTCAGGGCGCTTCCTTTTAAGTTTTTCAACCCATCATAAATATCTTCGGCGTTATTTTCGTTTAATTTCTCTTTTGTCAATGACGGATTTACAATCTTTTCTCCATAATAAGCAATATAATTTCCGCCAACCTTAAACCCCGTTCTCACAAGCTGTCCGGCACGTTCAATTTTATTTACAGGTATTTTATCTAAAGTTTTCATGTTTCTTTTTTATAATTAGTCAGGCAAATAGATAGTTATGTTCTTTCCTTCCAAATAAATTTTCCTAAATCAAATAAGCTTTCTAACGGCGTGGTATCTAAAATATCAAAAGTAGCTTTCACCGCCTTTTCAATCATAATGTCAGTCTTTTCAAAGCCTTTAGAAGTATCATCTAGCCAAAATTTTAGTATAAATAAAAACTGAAACCAAGCACCTTCAGAAAAAACAGGACGTGTAATTTTAGACATTTTCCCCACTTTTTCAGGCTCTGAAGATTTTATAAGACTAACGATATAATCTTTAAACTGTTTTCTTACTTCTTTTAATTGATGTAGGTTTTTCAAGCCTTCTTTATTGTCTTTTAAAATATAATTAACATAAGTTCTATTCAAAGTCAATATTTCAAAAAAAGTAAAATATAGGGATAGCAACTTATTTCTATTTTCATAACTCGCATAGCTTGCATCTGCATGAAGCGTATTTATTGTATTTTCAAAAAACTTCACCCAAATCGCTTCTTTTACAGCATCAAGCGAACTGAAAAAAGAATAAAAGTCAGCTTCTTCAAAATTGTTTTCCTTACAAAAAAGATAGACATTTTTCGGAGCTTCATTTTTTTCTAAAACTGAATTCATATAAACACTTACTATTTGATCATCATCAATTAGTTTTGCTTTAGACTTTGGATTTTTTGGAGTTGCCATGATGGAATAGTTTAAAATTCTTATTCAAAGGTACATTTCAATTATTTCTGAAACATATAAATACCTGTTAAATATCTTTCAAAAAAAATGAATAAAGATTTAAAAACTAAAAGTTTACAAAAATATTAGAAACAAAAAAAAGACCGTCTTTTCAGATGGTCTCTTTCCTCAAAGAATTATACTTCGATTATTTTTTCGCTTCTTTTTCAGCGTCTTGAACCATTTTTTCATTTGCTGTAATTGCAAATTCTACACGGCGATTTTGTGACCTGCCTTCAACTGTTTCATTTGAAGCAATTGGATCAGCAATTCCTAAACCTGTAGTTTTAAATCTAGAAGAAGCAAGACCTTTACTCGACAAATATGTTTTCACTGCATCAGCTCTTTGTCCTGACAAAGTCAAGTTATATTCTGGCTTTCCTGTGTTGTCAGTATAACCATAAATTTGAATATCAGTATCAGGATATTGGTTAAAAACAGTTACCAATTTATCAAGATTAGCTTTTGCGGCAGCTGTTAAAGTAGATTTATTTGTATCAAAACGAACAGCATTTTCATTCAATGTCAATTTGATTCCTTCACCAACTCTTTCCACTTCTGCTCCAGGAAGCGCATTGTCAATTTCACGAGCTTGCTTGTCCATTTTATTACCGATAACACCACCTGCAACACCTCCTACAACTCCACCGATTACAGCACCAAGCGCGGTATTTCCACCTTTTCCGATGTTATTTCCAAGAATTCCACCGATTATAGCACCACCAGCTGCACCAATCCCAGCGCCTTTTTGAGTATTATTTGTATTTTTTACAGCTTCACAACTTGTAAAAAGCGTACCAATAGCAAACATTGCAGCTATTGAATATATTCCTAATTTTTTCATTTTATTATTTATTTTTGGTTAGTTTACTCTTGTAAATTGATATACAACATCGGTCATTTTTCCGCCAACATCTATTTTATCAATCAATTGAAAAGAAGATTCTGTAGCATTTGAAACATTTAAAATATAGCCATCTCTTACTTTTTTAGCTTTTTCGCCAGCATCTAAAACTTTCAATACAAATTGTCCATCTTTGTTTACAAACCAAGTAATTGGCGAGCTAAATGCAGGACATCCTGATTTTGTCAAGGCCATTTCTCCTTTATTATTGTTTGAAACGAATTTCCAAGTGCTTCCCACGAAACATTGTGAATCCGCCAACTGGAATGCATTTACTTTAATATATTCAGAACCAGGATAATCGACTGAACTTACTACATAATTTCCTTTAATCAAACGTTCTGTTTTGTTGTCAAGCTTCGTGTTGGTTACGGACGTAGATTTGCAGGAAAACAACAGTACTGCAAACATACTTAAGAAGATTAATTTTTTCATAGTTGGTATTTTTAATGTTTATTCTACACAAATATACAACACACGCCTTTTGATATGTTAAATTCAGAAAGATAATTATCTTAAAATTAACAATTCAGCCAATTTGTCATTTCACAATTCTTTGGTATTCTATTTGAAATAAAGAATCTCGAAAATAATTAACATTAATACTATCAATAGATTATGACAACAGGAAAAATCAATGTATCCGTAGAGAACATTTTCCCGCTTATCAAGAAATTTTTATACAGCGACCACGAGATTTTCTTACGCGAATTAGTTTCAAATGCAACTGATGCCACATTGAAATTGAAGCACTTGACCAACATTGGCGAGGCAAAAGTGGAATATGGAAATCCGATTATCGAAGTGAAAATTGATAAGGAAGGAAAGAAATTGCACATTATCGACCAAGGATTAGGCATGACATCAGAAGAAGTTGAAAAATACATCAACCAAGTCGCTTTTTCTGGAGCTGAAGAATTTCTTGAAAAATATAAAGATTCTGCCAAAGATTCAGGCATTATCGGACATTTTGGTCTAGGGTTTTATTCTGCTTTTATGGTGGCAGAAAAAGTGGAAATCATTACAAAATCGTTCAAAGACAAACCTGCAGCGCATTGGACTTGCGATGGAAGTCCGGAATTTACGTTAGAACCTTCTGACAAAACTTCACGCGGTACCGAAATCATCCTTCATATTGCTGAAGATTCTTTAGAATTTTTAGAAGAAGGAAAAATTGCTGGCCTTCTTGAAAAGTACAATAAATTTATGCCAGTGCCAATTAAATTCGGAACTAGAACCGAGAAAATTGAGCAGAAAAAAGGCGAATTTGTTGAATCAGAAGACAAAGACGAAACTTTCAAAACCGTAGAAGTTGACAACATCATCAACAACCCAAATCCGGCTTGGACGAAACAGCCTACTGAATTATCTGATCAAGATTATAAAGATTTTTACAGAGAATTATATCCAAATCAATTTGAAGAACCGCTTTTCAACATCCACTTAAACGTTGATTATCCGTTTAATTTGACTGGAATTTTGTATTTCCCAAAAATGACTGGCGATTTGCAAATCCAGAAAGACAAGATTCAATTGTACCAAAATCAGGTGTACGTAACGGATAACGTGGAAGGAATTGTGCCGGAATTTTTGACAATGCTGAAAGGTGTTATCGATTCTCCGGATATTCCGTTGAACGTTTCGCGTTCTTATTTGCAGGCTGACGGCGCGGTGAAAAAGATTTCAAATTACATCACTAAAAAAGTGGCTGACAAGTTGAAATTTTTGTTCAATGAAAACCGTGAAGATTTTGAGCAAAAATGGAATGACATCAAAATCGTCTTAGAATATGGAATGCTTTCTGAGCCAAAATTCTATGAAAAAGCCGGAGCGTTTACATTATATCCAACGGTTGACAACAAGTATTTTACGCTTGACGAATTAAAAGAAAAAATCAAAGATAACCAGACTGACAAAGACGGAAAGTTGGTGGTTTTATATGCTTCAAACAAAGACGCGCAACACGGTTATATTGAAGAAGCGAAAACAAAAGGGTATGAAGTCATAATCTTAGATTCGCCAATTATCTCGCATTTGATTCAAAAATTAGAAGCTGATAACGAGAATTTGACGTTCACGCGTGTGGATTCTGACCACATCAACAACTTGATCAAAAAAGACGAAGAAACGATTTCAAAACTTTCTGACGAAGAAAAAGAGAAATTGAAAACAGAATTGGAAGCTGTGATTTCAGACAAAAAATATTCGGTTCAATTGGAAGCTTTAGACAGCCAATCAGCGCCATTTTCAATCACACAGCCAGAATTTTTGCGCCGTATGAAAGAAATGAGCCAAACCGGAGGCGGTGGAATGTTCGGCATGGGAAATATGCCAGAAATGTATAATCTTGTCGTAAACACCAACCACGAATTGGCTTCAAATATCTTAAATTCCTCAGATAAATTACACCAAGAAGCTCTGGTAAAACAAGCTCTAGACTTGGCAAAATTATCTCAGAATTTATTAAAAGGAGAAGAATTGACAGCCTTTGTAAAAAGAAGTTTTGAATTGATTAAATAGTATTGAGATATTAGAATTAAGAATTGAGAACCTGCGAGTGAAAACTTGCAGGTTTTTTTTATAAATTAAATTTTAAATTGTTTATTATTGCTATTCAAATGACAGCGTTATGAAAATAGAAACTTATAAAATAAAAGGGTGGAAAGAAAAACTATCAGGACTACTAATTGATGAAAATGATGAATGGATTTTAGTAAAACATATTCCAGTAGATTACGTTGTTGATGGATTTACACTGTATCGAAAGAAATTTTTAAAATCAAGGAAACCGCACAAAAAAGCTGAAATAACTTCAAGAGTCCTTAAACTCAAAGAAATAAAAATAGAAAAACCGATAGGTTTTGAATTTAAAGACGTTCTAGGACTTTTAAAATGGAGCGAAGATAAATATGGCTTATTTGAATTTAAGGACGATCCTGAAGATGAATTGTTTTATGGCAAAATTTCAAAAATGCAAGGGAATAATTTGATTATTGATATGATTTTGTCAAATGGAGATACTGAAAAAGAATACGATTTTGAATTTGAGCTCGACCGCATCAGAACTATCACATTTGAATCAGATTACTTTACTTCAATAATCTTGCTAATGAATAACTACAAAAATTAAAAGTTCAATGACACTAAGCATAGAAACTCCGGCATTATTATTTTCTGCAACATCACTTATATTATTGGCTTACACCAATCGTTTTTTGACGATCGCCACCATCATCCGAGGACTAAAAAACACTTATGATGAAAAGGAAAATGTTTCGATTTTAGACCAGATACAAAACCTGAATCTTCGATTGACATTGATTCGATATATGCAACTTTTTGGTGTCTTGAGTTTGTTTCTTTCTGTTTTTGCAATGCTTTTATTATTTTTAGAACATCAGCTTTTCAGCATCTACTTATTCGGATTAAGCCTTCTCTGCCTGTTGATTTCTCTTGGAATTTCTTTTTGGGAAATCAGCATTTCAGTTCAAGCTTTGCGAATGCATTTAAAAGATTTAATTCATAAAAAGTAGAAAATTGGTATCAAAAAAGCCTCTTCAAATGAAGAGGCTTTTTTTTATTGGTGGTATCTAAATTATGCTAAATCAGATTTTTTCAATTTGCGTACTGCTAAGAAAGATCCGGCAACTAATCCTGCTATTAAGAATCCGTCGATTGGAACTGCAGGCTCATCATTAACATCTGGTCCTTGTTCCCATTCATCAATTGGCTCCTCATCAGCTTGTGCTGAAGCAAAAGAGGTAAACAAGACGAGGAAAAGAGATGTCATAAACAATTTTCTTCTTAGGTTATGGGAAATACTTTTCATTGACTTTTATTATTTTACAATTAATTTTTTAGTAGCCGTGTTAATTCCGTTTGAAATATTCACAAGGTAAATACCAGTCTGAAGCGGTGTTTCAGGTTGAATTTTTGCGATACCATCTGTTGTATTCAACGTTTTAGAATACACTTCCTGCCCTAAAATATTAACTAATTTTACACTTAAAGATTCTCCTTGTTGTGTTGGTAATTGGATAAAGAATTGATTTTCTGTTATTGGATTTGGATAAATTCTGAGAGAACTAGCAAATGCTGATTCGTCAGTTCCTAATGTTGAAGTGAAAACAACATCAAAACGATTTGTAGCAATACTTGCCTCTTCTGTTAAATCTACTGTAAAAGGAACACTTGTTTCAACACCATTCTCTAAAAGAGTTCTTGTGTTGTTATATTTATCAAGCAAGAAAGCTGTTACATTGTCTAAACCGTTAACTTGAACTTTATAAGTATAATTTGAACTTCTATATTGATTGTGGTAAAGCGGAATAACGTCTGACGCTGTCGGAATATTTCTGCTCTCATAGCTTAATGTTTTTCCTGAATTCAGCAAACCTGCATTTTCATCAAGGTTGCCAATTTTGATAGCATCCATTTCATCTACTGCATTGCTATTAGCTTCATTGAAATCAACAACAAAACCGTCTGCAGGAATTCCTGTTGCTGCCATAGCTGTGTTTTCATATAATGTAAATCTCATTTGAGATAATGCACTTGGTGCATCTCTATAAACTGCTCTTGTTTCTGTTGCCAAAACTTTGTTAGCTTCTGCAAAAGTCAATGTTTGCGTAGCCAAGCTAGTTTGCAAGAAGAATGCTTGACCTGGCTGTGCAATTTGATTTGCAACAGATCCAGCAACAGTATTTGTTCCTGAAGCAGTCATTACAGTAACATAAGCTCCTCTAAGATTTATAGTTGGATCCCAAAGTTGGTAGAAGTTTTTATTAAATCCTACTGAAGCATTTAAAACCGCAGTCATATTTACTGGTGCTTGGTAAGGATTTCCAACAAAAACATAACGTTTTGGATTTGTAGTCAAATTTGTATATACTACATTTCCAGTTCTTACAGTTCCATATGCTCTCAAAGTTGTTACATTTGAAGGAGAATTATTTGAAAACTGATCAATAGTTCTGTCACCTCTCACCATTAAGCGGTAAGGAACTCCCGCAACAAGAGCGGTATTTGTATTTGCAGTTGCAATCCAGCTATTTGCAGTTCCTGTATTATTATTAAGATAAGTAAACATTGAAGGATTGTTGCTTCCAGAAGGATCAAAACCATTTGTTGCTCCGCCTGCTCCAGTAATATCAGTTCCCCATCCTGCTGTTTGCGAACCATTTTCTTGCCACTCTTTGCGAATTGTCCCACCATCAATTGATGAAGTGATAAAACGGAAAGCTCTTTTTGAAGGAATATAACGCTCAATAGTCATTTGTCCAGAAATACTTCCTGTTACTGGAGCAATCATTGCAGTTGTAGCAGCATTGCTTTTTAAAGTAAGTTGATTTCCTGTAGTGAAAGTTCCTTGTGTTGGAGAAAGAATTCCTGTAAGGCTTAATTCTCCTGATAAAGTAACTCCGGCATTATTATTAACCGTAAGGTTTTTGATATAATTTGTAATGAAAGTATTTGCTGGAATAGATTGTGCTCCAGTTGTTCCGATCATGCTCACGGTTCCGTTAATAGCATTAAAAGTACCCGATTTATTGATTGCTCCTGCAATTTGCAATGTTCCTGTTCCGTTCACTGTTACGCTAGCGCCAGAAGCAATATTAAGATTGAATGCAGTTCCTGTAGCTGTGCTTAGAACTGGGTAATTTGACGTTACCATAGGAATATTTGCAGAAATTACAGCACTTGGCACAACATTGCATGACCAGTTTGCCGCTGTATTCCAATCTGTGCTAACACTTCCATTCCAAGTAGTTGAATTTGAATCAGATGTAGTAAGATAAACTACATTACTTGTTACAGTACCGCCAAGATTTGAAACTACAACTGAATAAGCTCCTGCATTTGCAGCAGTTACACTTGCAACTGAATAAGAAGCAGCTGTAGCTCCAGGAATATTTACTCCGTCTTTTGTCCATTGGTAATGAATATCTGTTCCATTAGCTGTTACGCTGAATGTAGCAGAAGCACCAGAAGAGCAAACTGCAAGAGAAACTGGCTGTACAGTAATTACTGGAAAAGGAATAAGAAATGCATTAGCATTATAAGCAATAAATGCTGGATCGCTTGAACCTGAAGGTAATATTTTAAATCCTGCAATTGGAGCTGCTTGTGCGGCAGTTGTAATTCCAAAATCAGAAATTTTGAAAGCAACCATTCTGATATCTTTTATGTCATTAGTCGTGCTTACTCCATTTGGAACCGCAGTCGAATATGATGTATTTGTTAACTTAAAAAGATCGACTCTGTTTGTTCCAATAGCACTAACACCATTAAAACTCACTTGAACTGGGCTACCAACGATATTACCATTTGAATCAATAAAAGAATAAATGTCATTATCATCTGCACCACCAGGCTGTGCAATTTGTGAAACCACGATATCTGGCTCTGAGTCATTGATTCTGCTTTCAGAAACACTCGTTATTGGAAATATTAAAGCCACTTCAGAAGCGATGTTTGTTACACCAGTTCCAATATCCAAACCTTTGATTCCATCAATAAGCACGTCTCTAATTTTTAATCCTGCAACAGTTGTAGCAGTAACAACAGCAGCATTTGGATCACCGTCTACTCTACTTCCTAAAGAAATATAAGTACTTGAACCACTAGAAACAGTATTTCCAACAATTTCATTTAAAGGCAAAGCTCTAAAATCTCCCGGAATATAATTGCTTGCGCCTAAGTTTGTATTTAAAACACCATCTGCAACACCAGTTGAATAGAATTGCGAATTATAGCGGAATCCAGTCACATTATGACGCGTATCAGTCATGTTTGCTACAGTAGTTGTAGCCGCACTTGTTAGTTTATACCCTCCGAAATCAGTAATCAATCGGTCAATTTTTGCATTTGCAGGAGTTGCCGAAGGAGCTACTTTAAATAGTGTTCCAGATGAAATTGTACTTGTGCCAAAATAAATGTTCAATGTTCCATTAGGTGTTGTAGCGCCCGGAACGATTTCTGCATTAGTAGCACTTATATATGCATAAGAAGCAAGTACTGCAGTAGCTGGGTCTAATCCCAGCTTAACTGTAATACCTGTAGAGGTAAAGCCGGTCCCCACCAGGCTCACCCTTGTTCTAGTAGTAATTGTTGTTGGCGAAGCAGAAATAAGCGACTGGCCAAAAACATTTACTGACAACAGTAGAAATGCCAAGACGCTGAGCGCTGAGATTACTGACTGCCTTTTTTGTAATGAAAGTAAATTTGTAGTCATATAGTAAATATTCAAGTTTATATTCAAATTGATTTTTTAGATGTTTTTTAAGCATTAAAAAAGTTAAGAAAAGCATTACACTAAGGCTTATCTAACACCTTACAAATAAATATATTATTCTAAAACCATCCTACTATTTACTGGTATTACCGATGAAATGCACATTTTATCGATGAACTACATCTTTTGATATTTTTACAATTATATTTTATCGATGAAATGCATATTTCATCGATGAAATGCATGCGCTAAAAATATTATTAGTCGACAAATGAGAGTTTTTTCATCATTTTTTGCATAAAAACGTCGTCAAAATGAAAATCTACACTTTCAATGCTCTTAAAATCACTACTATCTATATATCTCTCTTAAGAATGTTTTCAAAATCGTAAACAAAGCCTTACACTTAATTTTTATACTATTTTGTATATTTAATTTCTGTAGCGTTTAGAAATTTTACTTTGTAGAATTTTAAACCTTTTACCTTTTTAAAAGTCAAAAACAACACAACCAAATTTATAAAACAATGGATATTGCAACTCTTTGGTCACTCCGTTTGGGATTCTCAGCAAAACAGTCTTCCTATATCGAAAAAGATTTCAAGATTTTTTTGCAGAAATCTTTTGTTTCAAAAATAGATATTCAACTTCCTCAGGCCTTAATTGACAGTCCCAAAACTTCTGAAGAGTTGAAAATCAAAAGACAATATTTAAAAAATGCTGATCCTACTGAAAAGAAAAAATATATCGCCGATGAAAACAAAACCAATGTTGAATTAAAAGTTTGGTGGCTTGAAAAAATCCAGAAGGAAGAGTTTCCTTTGAGGGAGAAAATGACCTGTTTTTGGCACAATCATTATGTCTCTACATTTCAAAAAGTAAAAGTAAATTACTGGATTTACCAGCACAATCAACTCCTTCGCGAAAATGCTTTTGGAAATTTCAGAGAACTTACAAAACAAGTCTTAAAAACCAACGCAATGGTGCGTTATCTAGATAATACCGATAATAAAAAAGGTAAAACCAATGAAAATTTAAGTCGCGAATTACTAGAGCTTTTTACTCTTGGCGTTGGAAATTATACTGAAGATGATATTAAAAACGGAGCAAAAGCCTTAGCCGGATTAGGAAATGGAGAGAACAATGCCGTTTATCGAACTAAATTTGAAGATAATGAAACCATTACTTATTTAGGAAAAACTGGAAATTTCAAATCTGACGATCTTGTTAATATTATTTTTGAACAAAAAAACATTCCTTATCTGATTACAAAAAAAATATTGAAATGGTTTCTTTATGATAATCCTTCGGAAGAATTGATTGTTTATTATGGCAACTATCTCAAGAAAAATGACTTTGAAATTAAACCGCTTCTTACTAAGATTTTCACTGAAGAGTTTAAAAATGAAAATGCCGGAAAAAAGATAAAAGAGCCTTTAGTCTATATTTTTCAGCTTCTAGACGAATTAAACATCAAAGATGCAAACATGAAAATGGTGGCCTTTTTTCTAAAAGACCAAGGAATGGATTTATTCAACCAACTCAATGTAAAAGGCTGGGACGGCGGTAATAACTGGCTTACTTCACAGATTTTTTTGCAACGGAATAATGCTTCTGATTTATTGTGCTCTAGAAGAATTATCAATAAAAAAGGCATCAACGCTGATGATTTGAAACAAAATCCAGAGCTTGAAAAAATCAATGTAAAACTCGATTGGAATAAATCTGCAACCAATAAAGAAATTATTGCCGAACTCAAAAATAGATTGCTTTTTGATGCAGATCAAAGTCTGCAAAAAGATTTTGAAAATATCTTGAAATATGACTTTAATTCAAATGATCCTGGTGCTGAAAATGCCGTATTAAGATTGTTCAATGCCATGACAAAAACTCCTGAATTTCAACTTATTTAACTCTAATCCTCCAAATTTCAGAACCTAAAAAAGAAAAGATGAACAGAAGAAATTTTTTATCGCTCACAGGAACTTTTACGGGAGGAATGCTTGTGCTTCCAGATTTTTTGAAAGCTTTTGGAGCAACGACCAACTTAATTATTGGTGAACAGTGTGTAGTTTTCATTCAGTTAAATGGAGGAAATGATGGTTTGAATACTTTCATTCCTTTCGAAAATCCTTTATATTATGAATTCCGCAGCCAAATTGCCTTAGGCAAAGACGAAGTTATTGCCAGAAATCAAGGCATGGCTTTTCATCCTGCATTGAGAAATTTTGCAGACATACAAAATAATGGTGACTTGTCTGTGATTCAAAATGTTGGATATCCTGAGCCAAATCGTTCCCATTTCAGAAGTCAGGAAATCTGGCAGACAGCTTCAAATTCTCGCGAATATAAATCAGAAGGCTGGCTCGGCCGCTATCTTGATCTCCAATGTAATCAGCATCAGCCAACAGCAGGAATAAACATTGATTCCATTGACAATTTAGCTTTGAGAGGATTGGAGCCTAATTCAATTACTATAAAAGATCCAAATCGTTTTAAAGTAAAAAACAATGCTGATTCTATAAAATTATCTGAAAACCCGCAACTAGATTTTGTTCGAAAAATTGCAAATTCTGCTTCAGAAGGTGCTGCAGAAATCCAAAAAGCTTTAGCTAAATCAACTGCCGCAAATACATATCCAAAGACAGAACTATCTAAAAACTTAGAATGGATTTCACGTCTAATCAAGGGAAACCTCAACTCAAAAGTCTATTATACTTCACTTAACGGTTTTGATACACATGACAATCAAATTAGTATTCACAAAAATAAATTGACTGATTTGAATGATGCTATTTTTGCATTTTATACTGATTTGAAAGAAGCTGCACTTCTTCAAAATGTAACTTTAGTCGTTTTTTCAGAATTTGGAAGAAGAGTTAAAGATAACGGCAGAGGAACAGATCACGGAACTGCCGCACCAATGTTCATCATCGGAGGCCAAAACAAGGGGAAAATTATTGGAAACAACCCAAATCTTGGAGATTTAGTTAATGGAGATTTAAAACATGAAATAGATTTTAGAAGTGTTTATGCCAGCTTATTAAAGGAAAAACTAAGCTTTGATTACACTAAAATAGGAATTGAAAACAAACCCTTAACCGGATTATTCTAAACTTTTTTACAAACTTATCCCACAATCCAAAGTAATACTGGCTTTTTGGTTGCTTGGAGTTTTATGTCTAGAATTTTCATAAATGCATCAGAAACCGCAGGACAGCCCCAGCTCAAAGGCGAATATTTTGGATAGATTTCAGTATCAGAAACAGCACTCCAAGAATGCAAAACGACAACTCTTTTTTCGGCATTATTATTTGTTTTATCTAAACCTTTCAGCCAATATTTTACCTTAATGCCCCACGAACTTGAATCGCGATTGCCAATTTTATATTTCCCTTTTGAAGAACAGTGACTGTTATCGCTATTATTGAATTTTGCCTTTTGCCACTTCACATCATTCACTTCCAAAATATCACAGCTTCCATGAGTGGCTAAATTTTCGCCTATGACTTTATTAGCCTTGAAATCATAGATAAAAAAACGGTTTTTACCGGAATGAATACTCAAGTCTATCAAAAAATAATATTCTTCATTGAAGTTTTCAGCTTTGCAAAATTCTTTAGCTTCTTTGTGAAAAGACTTATAATTAGCTTTTTCTGTTTTATCTGTTTCCGCTTCAGAATCTTTATTACAGCTCATCAAATTAAGAATAAGAAACAACATTATTTTAGGAAACATAATTTGGAGGATTTTAAAGCAAGTTAGTTTTCATATAACTAAAAATCCTACTAAAAAAGTATAGCCAACACTTAAATAATTTTTTGTCCTTGGAGCACAGGCAATAATATAGTAAAGATTGCGCTTTCTCCTTTTACACCTGTCGCAGTAATTGTTCCGTGATGACGTTGCACAATTTTCTTGCATAATGCCAATCCCAAACCTGTTCCTTCATATTCATCTTTAGCATTTAGTCTAGAGAATACATCAAAAATCTTATGAACATAATCTGGATCAAGACCAATTCCATTGTCAGTAATTACAATTTTTGCCATCCGCTTTTCATTAGCACCGATAACAGCCGATTCAATGGTGATCAAAGGTTTTACATCTGTTTTAGAAAATTTTAGGGCATTATTGATCAAATTGTAAAACAACTGGTAAATCAAAACCGAAGCGCCTTCAATTACCGGAAGCTTGTCTTTTTGAAGCGCAGCCTCTTTTTTCTGGATTAGAATCTCAAGATCAGATTCTATGTTATCCATCACTTCATTTAAATCTATGGCATCGATTTCCCTTTCAGAAGAGGTAATAGCTGAATAGGCCAGAACGCCTTCAATCATCGAAAACATTCTATCGGTAGAATTTTGAATTTTTTCTAAATATGCCTGCCCTCTTTCTGGAAGCAGCTTCGCAAAATCATTCTCAAGCATATTGCTGAAAATCTTAATTTTTCTGACCGGTTCTTTCAAATCATGGCTCGCAACATGAGCGAACTGAAGCAAATCATCATTCGATCGTTGTAATTCTAAAGTACGTTCTCGTACTTGCTTCGTTAGCTCTTCTGCAAATTTCTTTTGTTCAGTAATGTCTTGAATAACACCAATAAGCCCAGTTGGGATCCCTTCTTCTGAATAAACCACTTTTCCCTTCACGCGCACCCAGCGTTCTGTAGCATCTTTGCCAACCAAACGTGCTTCATAATCAAGATTGCCCGTTATGATTGATTCTGCATGTGCTTTTTCTCTAATTTTGAGATCATCAGGATGAATATAACTTTTAAGCACTGATCGGGTAACTGCTTGGTCTTTTTCTATGCCCCAAATTTCGTTAAACCTTTCAGATGTTTTCATTTCATCGGTTAGAAGATCTGTCTCATAAGGCCCTAAATCAGCTGATTCAATAGCCAGTCTTGCTTTTTCTTCTGCATCTTCCACCCTTTTCAGCGACAGCACATTTTCAGTAACATCAACAGCAATATCTAAGATGGCATAAACTTCTCCGTTTGAATCAAATATCGGCGTATAAGTGAAATCATAATAATTATAGGTAAGTACGCCGTTTTGCACAATCTTAACTTGGGTACCAAAAGTTTGAAACATTTTGCCTGACGTGTAAACGTCATCTAATATTTGCAAGAAAGGCTGCCCTTCAGTTATTAATTCGGGCATTGCTTCTTTCAAAGTCATTCCTGTGACATCGCCTTTTCCCACAATATCAATGAAAGTTTGATTAGGCATTTCGATAACTAAATCACGGCCTACAAAGAGTCCGATAGCTACAGGTGCTGCTGCAATAAGGCTTTTAAAACGGCTTTCACTTTCTTCTAATCTTTTTCTATTAAGTACTTTTTCAGTCACATCGACAGCACTATCCATAATGCCGAAAATTTTTCCATCAGCATCATAAAGCGGCTTATAAGTAAAGTCAAAATAATAAGTACTGAGTTTTCCGTCTACAAAAAGGTCTGCAGGTGCATCATTGGCAACAAAAGGAACACCTGTTTTTAAAACTTCTTCTAGCTTTTCAATAAAAGATTGTCCTACTAATTCAGGCACAGCTTCGCGAAGAGGCTTTCCTATTACTGAATTGCCCTTTCCCCACATTTTGATCATCTTTTCATTGGCAATTTCAATAACCATGTCTTTGCCCGTGAACAAGCAAGTTGCGATTGAAGTTTCTTCTATCAATTTTCTAAAACGAAGCTCACTGTTATTTATCTTGCTTTCTGCCAACACCTTGTCGCTAACATCAACAGCAGCGGCCAAAATTGCATATACTTTTCCATTTAAATCAAACATTGGCGTATACCAAATATCATAATAAAACCTTACAAGTTCCCCATCTATTTCATACCAAACTTCTGACGCTTTGGTTGTATAAGGTATGCCCGTTTCATAAACATCCTTTAAGATTTGTGGGAAGGGCTGGTTTTCTAACTCTGGCATAGCTTCCATTAAAGATTTGCCTATAATATTTCTATTTTTCCCCCAGCTCTTTAAAATTTTTTCATTGGCAAGTTCAATAACAAGATCAGGACCAGACAAAAAAGTAATTCGCATCGGCGATTCATCGATCAATAGTTTTAATCGCTGTTCATTTAATTTTAACTGCGATTCTGCTTCGATTTGTTCATGAACATCTACAACAGTTCCAACTAGTCCTTGGTATTCCCCGTCATTACTAAATCTTGGATTAGCATTGTCCATCACCCAGCGGTAATCTCCTTTAAAATTCCTTAGTCGATAAAGTATTTCGACAGGCTTTTGGGCAGTATTGGCTTCGTTCAACGCTCGCTCTATTTTTTCAAAATCATCAGGATGCACGGCATTCAGCCAGCCAAAGCCTTCAGCTTCTTCAATAGCCTGACCAGTATATTCATACCAGTTTTTGTTTAAATAACTGCAATATAAATCAGGCTCAGTAAGCCAAATAATCACCGGAACAGTATCAGTCAGCTGTCGGAAATATTTTTCGCTTTCCATAATATTCTGCCTCGCAATAGACTGATCAGTCACATCTTGCAAAATACCATTGAGCCTAGAAGCTACTTTATTTTCGTCAAAAGTTGCTTTCCCTTTAGCTCTTACAATTCTTTCTTTCTTAGTTTCAGGATGAATAATAGTGTATTCGATATCATATTCTCCACCAGACGAATACTCCATTGCATTTTTAATAGCTGCCGTGACATTAAGCCTGTCTTTTTCTGCAATTACATTTAAAGCATTTGAAAGATCAATTTCAGTATCATGAGCAAGGCCGAACCAAGACTTCAACCTTTCGTTTCCGGTAAATTTGTTAGTCTCCGGATTCAAATCCCATGTACCAAGTTCTGCAGCGTCAATAGCAAAGCGCAACATATCTTGATTTTCCTCTAGTTTTTTAAGTCGTAATATTTCTGAAGCCTCCATTTATATAATTGAATCAGGAAATTTAATAAATTCTGCAACAACTAAATTATAAAATTACTATAAAATGTTAGTGCAAAAACAATAGTTTACCATTAAAAGTTACCGCAAATGTGTTTGTAACAAATTGACTAAAATGAATGAATTAACAAACTTATCACAGAAAAGCTTTATATAAAAATAGTTTTGAGAATAGTTATATCGAATTGTATTTCTGTTAATTGTACTATATTTTCTTATTTCTACATTAAATATCAAGCCCATTATTAAAGAAAAAAAATCGTTAGACATAAGTTAATTTATTTCAATTTAATGATGTCAGCAAAAGAAAAGTGTTAAATTTGAAGTACCACTATTAAAATTAAGACCACGTGCGAAAACAAAAAGCTTTACAACAAGAAGCCAATTTTAAATTCCCAAAAACCCTTACCGGAGTTGAAGGATTAGATGAAATAACTGAGGGCGGTTTCCCAAAAGGACGCCCTACATTAATTTGCGGTGGTGCCGGATGTGGCAAGACACTGCTCTCAATGCAATTTTTAATTAAAGGAATTACAGAATTTGATGAACCTGGCGTTTTCATGTCTTTTGAAGAACCTTCAAATGATTTATCATTGAACGTAAGATCATTAGGATTTGACCTAGAAAAATTAAAAGCAGAAAAGAAATTAGTGGTTGATCATGTTCGCGTAGAAAGATCAGAAATCGAAGAAGCTGGAGAATATGACCTTGACGGATTGTTCGTCAGATTAGGATATGCAATTGATACGGTAAAAGCAAAACGTGTAGTTTTAGATACTTTAGAATCTCTTTTTTCAGGATTAGACAATCAAGCCATTTTGCGTGCTGAACTTCGTCGCCTGTTTCATTGGCTGAAAGAACGTGGTGTAACGGCTGTAATTACAGGCGAACGTGGCGAGGCAACACTAACAAGACAAGGGCTTGAAGAATATGTTTCTGATTGTGTAATCATGTTAGACCATCGCGTAATTGAGCAAGTTTCTACCAGAAGATTACGCATCATAAAATACAGAGGCTCAACACATGGAACTAATGAATATCCGTTTTTAATCGATGAAGACGGAATTTCAGTATTGCCAATTACCTCGTTAAAACTAGATAATGAAGTTTCTTCAGACATTATTTCTACCGGAGTTCCCGGATTAAACGACATGTTTGAAAAAAGCGGTGTTTATCGCGGCAGCAACATCTTGGTTTCGGGCACAGCCGGAACAGCAAAAACTACAATTGCAGCCTATTTTGTAAATGAACAATGCTTGAAAAAAGAAAAAACAGTCTATTTTGCTTTTGAAGAATCACCTCAGCAACTGGTGCGAAATATGAAATCTATTGGCATTGACTTAGAGAAACATATCAAAAATGGTTATTTAGAAATTCATTCTTCCCGACCATCTTTAAACGGATTGGAGTTGCACTTGCTCACGCTTAGAAAAATGATAAAAGAGTTTAAGCCAACAACCGTTGTTATTGACCCAATTAGCAATCTCATTAGCGTAGGAAGCATGCATGAAGTGCGTTCAATGCTGGTTCGATTAATTGACATGTTGAAATTGAATAACATCACAGCGCTCTTTACTTCGCTAAACAAGCAAACTGATGACATGCGTCCAGATTTGGCTGAAGAATCAGTTTCTTCATTAGTCGACACCTGGATAACTGTTCGCGACATGGAAGGAATTGGGGAACGAAACCGAGGCATTTTTATTATCAAATCACGCGGCATGGGCCATTCTAATCAAGTGCGTGAATTTTTAATCACAAAACAAGGCATCAAGCTTTTGGACGTAGAATTCGGACCAAACGGCATCTTGACTGGAACAGCCAGAAAGTCGCATGAATTGGACAAAACAGTTTCAAAACTGAAACTTCAAGATGAGCTTGACAGAAAAGACCGTGAAATTGATCGTAAGCGAAAAGTACTTCAAGCTAATATTGATGCACTAAAAAATGAATTTGAATCGGCTGTTGAAGAACTGAATATTTTAAAAGCAACAGAAGAGCTTCAGGCAAAAGCAGCATCAAATAAGAATACAGACAAAGTTAAAAAGAAATGAAAAAGCAACCTGCCGAGTGGCAATTATTATTATACATAGCCGGACAAACACCAAAGTCAATTAAGGCTTTGAGCAATATTAAAAAATATGCAGAAGAACATCTGGCAGGCAAATATTCTATTGAAATTATTGACCTGCTGGTAAATCCGCAGTTGGCTGAAGGCGATCAAATTTTGGCAGTCCCTACATTGGTGCGAAAATTCCCTGAACCTATCCGAAAAATTATTGGAGATCTTTCAAATGAAGAAAGAGTTCTTGTCGGACTTAATATAAAACCCTTAAAATAACCCAAAGTGGAAAACAGCCAAAATAACGCCTCCGAGACAAAACATTATAAATTTATTCTGTTTATTTCTGGCATGTCCACAAAATCAAGCCACGCAATAGAAAATTTGCGAAAGATCAGTGAAAGATATCTTTCAAAATTTGACTTGCAGATTATAGATATCAGAACAGAGCAGCAAAAGGCTGTTGAATATCAAATTTTAGCAGTTCCAACATTGATTAAAATTTTTCCAAATCCCAATAGAACAATTGTCGGGGATCTGTCTGACACTGAAAAAGTATTAAAAATTTTAGATATCAAATAAGATTTGAAAGAACAGGAAAAAAATATTGAATCATTGCTTTTGAAAATTGCCGATTTAAAAAGCCAGCTCTTCGAAGCTAATAGCATTATAGATGCTATTAGGGAAGGTGCTGTGGATGCACTAGTTTTACATGTTGACGGAAAACCACAGGTATATTCAATGGAAAGTGCTGATTATACCTATAGAATTCTAATTGAAAAATTTGGCGAAGGCGCCCTGAGTATTTCTGAAAACGGACTTATTTTATATTGCAATGAATATTTTGCCAATATGATTGGTTTACCGCCAACATTAATTATCGGAACATATTTTGAAGAATATGTAGAATTCCCTGAAGACTTTTTTCAATTGAAAAACGGTTTAAAAAATGGCCCAAGCAAAAAAGAATTATTTTTAAGCTTTAATAAAATTAAAATTCCGGTTTATATTTCCTTAACAGATTTGCATCCTACGGTTGATGCCATTGGCGTGGTCGTTACTGATCTTACTGAAAAAAGAGAACATGAGGAAGTTTTGGTTGCCAATCAAAAAGAACTCGAATCAAAAGTAACCGAATTGAACCAGACCAATAAAAATTTGGAACAATTTATACATGTAATTTCACATGACTTAAAAGAACCACTGCGCAAAATATTGACTTATTCTTCCCATCTAAATGCTACAAAAGCGCATCTTTTTGCTGACGGAGAATTAAAAAATTTAAATGTCATCAATTCTTCTGCCTTGCGACTTAATTCACTCGTTGATGATTTGGTAAAATATGCATTCAGCGCAGCAAAAGATGAAGAAGGCGAAGTAAATTTAAATGAAGTTATTGCAGAAGTATTGGACGACTTAGAATTGAGTATCAAAGAAAATACAGCTTTGATAACTAGTGTGCCATTGCCAAAGATTATAGGTTCAAAAATACAAATGCGACAATTATTCTCTAATTTGATTTCAAATGCGATAAAATATAGCAAACACGAAGTCAAGCCGGAAATTAAAATTACTTACGACATTATTGATGGTTCTGAAATTCAGGTAACTGGAAAAAATTACTACAAAATATGCATCAGCGATAACGGAATCGGGATAGAATCTATGCATTTAAACAAAATATTCACTATCTTTCAACGATTGCATATGCGTGAAGAATATTCTGGAAATGGTATCGGATTGGCAATATGCAGAAAAATAATGGACAACCACCAAGGTAAAATTGATGTAGAAAGCGAAGTTGCCAATGGCAGTGTTTTCAACCTCTATTTTCCAATCCAATAAAAAATGAAGCAACACGAACTGCATATCCTTATCGCTGAAGATGACATTGATGACGGAGAAATCATTGAGGCAAGCTTTGCCAGACATCCTTCATTTTTAAATGTCGACATAGTAAAAAACGGAAAAGAATTGCTCGATTTTCTAAAAAGCACAAAAAATATTCCTGATATTATTCTGACAGATATCAACATGCCAATCTTAAATGGAATTGAAGCTTTGGCAGAAATTCATGAAGATTCTAGTTTTCGGAATATTCCTGCCTTTGTATATTCTACTACGATTAATCCAACATATGAAGCAAAATGCAAAGAGCTGGGCACAAAGGGTTTTTTAATAAAGCCTTTTCAGCTGGAAGAATTCTATGAAATTCCGAACCGAATTCTTTATATGCTGGGATTGAAAGATTAGTAGTTTTAGCTTTATTCACTCTTCACAATAGCTTTTCCACTTTCAATCCTTATCTTTGCCAGCTTTTTAAATTTTAAAAAAATGACTAAAAATAACGTATTGAAAGGAGTTTTCTTGGTAGGATTAGGCGCAACAAGTTATGGCATGCTGGCCACATTTGTGAAAATGGCTTATGGTGAAGGTTATACTACTGCCGAAGTGACTTGCTCTCAATTTCTTTTCGGAATCATCGGAATCTTGATTATCAATGCTTTTCAAAGACAGAGAAATAAAAATACAGCCGTTAAAGCAACTAAAAAAAATAGAACCCAATTAATGATTGCTGGCACATCAACGGGACTAACAAGTATTTTTTATTACTTGGCTGTAAAATTTGACATCCCGGTATCGATTGCTATTGTTCTTTTAATGCAAACCGTTTGGATAGGTGTTTTGCTTGAAATGTTTCTAGAGAAAAAACTGCCATCCACAATTAAAATTATTGCTGTAGTTATCGTGTTGATCGGGACAATCTTAGCAACAAACCTTATTAATTCAAATGTTGAATTAAATCCGTTAGGATTATTTTTTGGAATGTTAGCCGCAGCATCATTTACAACAACCATGTTTACAGCCAACAGCATTGCCACAGAAATTTCTTCAGCGCAGAGAAGCCTTTACATGCTTTTGGGCGGTGGCATAATGGTATTGCTTTTTGCCTTAATTACACAGATACTGCCCAATCAATCGGAATCACTTAATGAAGCTTTGGGCGTATTTTCTACAGCAAAAGACTTCAACTTTAGTATTTTCTTGAAATGGGGAATTGTGCTTTCATTATTTGGAACCATAATTCCGCCGATGCTTTTAAATGCCGGTTTTCCACATACTGGGATTGGCCTTGGAAGTATTGTTTCTTCTTTAGAGTTGCCTGTTTCTGTATTAATGGCATATTTCCTTTTGCATGAACAGGTTCTTTTAGTACAATGGATCGGAATTTTGCTGATTATTATGGCTATCGTAATTATGAATGTAAACTTCAAAAAGAAAGTACATTGATAGGCTAATTTCCTTAAATTAGTCAAAAAATAATTTATGGAATTACCTTGGCATTTATACTTGATGGCTGGAATTTATATTTTGGCTGGACTGAATCATTTTAGAAATCCGAAGATGTATGCCAAAATAATTCCAGATTATTTACCCGCACCAAAAATATTGAATACAGTAAGCGGATTCGCAGAAATCATTGCTGGAATTTTGCTTTGTATTCCTATTTGTTCACAATTTGGCGCTTGGGGAATTATAGCAATTTTAATCGCCGTTTTTCCAGCCAATATTTATATGGCTACCAATCCCAAAGCTAGTTTTAGATTGCCAAAATGGATCTTATGGGGAAGGCTTCCACTGCAATTTGCCCTTATCTTTTGGGCCTATCTTTACACATAAATAAATATTCTTGTGATATTTCGCATAAAAACATTTTCGTGACTTTTATTAAATTATTTTTGCTGTAATTTCCCAACCCAAGTCCCACAACTACAACCAATTCAATGAAAAAACTAACCTTAAAAAATAAGATTGATTTTGCATTTTTTGTGATTCTGATCATCTTCACCTTTTTGGCTTATTTCACTTATAACAGAGCACAATCTGTAAAGCAAAATCGCATTATTGTAAACCATACTAGCAATGTAAACGGTGTTTTAGAAAAAGTACTCTCAAGCACAATCGATATTGAAACGGGTACTCGAGGCTACACAATTACTGGAAATGAAAATTACTTGGAAGTATACAATGAAGGGAATCGCAATCTCAAAATATGGCTGGATTCGTTAAATTCAATGAATGAAAAAAACCAGATTCAGGTCATGAATCTAGATACTTTGCATCGATTGATTGAATCAAAACAGGAAATAAGCGCCAAAACTATTCTTATTAGAAGAGAAGAAGGCATGCAAAAAGCTGCAGAAATTGTTTTGCAAGGGCGTGGAAAAGAAATCATGGATTCTATTAGAAATTCTATTCAAGAATATCAAAATCAATCTGTTAAACTACTCTCTGAAAATTTAGCCGAAACAGAAAAAAATATTAAAGCTCGAAATTTGAACTTCATCCTTTTCACGATTATTACTTTTATAATTGTATTTTTTGCTTACTATAAAATTCGACAAAACACAAAATACTTGCTTCTTGACAAATTTATACAAGAAAATCTTTTAAACGAATTGGCAATTCAGAATACACAGTTGAATGATTTTGCCAATATAACGTCACACAACTTAAGGTCACCAGCCGGAAATATTACAGCGCTAATCTCTACAATCGACGAAGACAGTACAATTGAAGAGTATAAAACGGTTTTTGACATGCTAAAAAAAGTGGCGCAAAACCTGAATGATTCTTTAAATCAGCTTATTGAAGTACTTCACATCAAAAAAAATAAAATTATTGAAAAAGAATCCTTAAATTTTGAGGAAATTTATTTGAAAACAATTGAATCGCTTCAAGGAGAAATTTTAAATTCCAAAGCAGTAATTACAGCTAATTTTGAAAACGCAGTATCAATAGTATATTCTAAAATTTATTTAGAAAGTATTTTTCATAATTTAATCAGCAACGCTTTAAAATATAAAGATGGAACTCGAGTTCCTGAAATAAAGATTTATACAGAAATAAAAAATAATAAGCTATTGCTACACGTTAAAGACAATGGCCTCGGTATTGATTTGGCCAGACATGGCGATAAAATATTTGGAATGCATCAAGTTTTTCACAAACATCCGAATTCAAAAGGAATTGGGCTTTTCATGACCAAAACACAAATTGAAAACATGAATGGAAAAATTTCCGTTATCAGTGAAGTCAATGCTGGAAGTACTTTCACTGTGGAGTTTTCAATCGATAAATAAAAATCTTAGGAAATATGAATGATATTGCAAACTATTTTTCTACTATTCCGTCCTTACACAGAAGCCTTATTTTAGCAGGAGGCATCGCTATTTTTTGGCTTCTCGAAAATGCTTTCCCACTGTTTCGCCTTAATTACAAAAAATGGAATCACGCCCGAATCAATTTCTTTTTTACTTTCACGACAATTATCGTCAACTTTGTTTTGGCTTTCTTACTATTGCTCGCTTCAGTTTGGGCTGTTACAAATCAGTTTGGGATTTTAGAATGGCTTCCTGAGTTACCTCTTTGGCTTTATGCCTTAATCGGATTACTATTATTAGATCTAATTGGGGCTTATCTAGCACATTTGGTGCAACACAAAATTAAATGGATGTGGCGTTTTCATTTGATTCATCATACTGATACTTGGATTGATACCACAACTGCAAACCGCCACCATCCCGGCGAAAGTGTGATTCGGTTTGCTTTTACTGTTTTTGCAGTCTTAATTTCAGGTTCGCCCATGTGGCTGGTGTTTCTATATCAGTCGCTTTCCGTTGTGTTTTCACAATTCAACCACGCAAATATTTCCTTGCCAGAAAAACTAGATCATTTTATCAGCTATTTTATTGTTTCTCCCAACATGCATAAAGTACATCATCATTATGTTTTGCCTTATACGGACTCAAATTATGGCAACATTTTTTCTATTTGGGACCGTCTCTTTAGAACATTTACAATTCTTAAAAAAGAAGAAATTATCTATGGAGTTGATACGCACATGGAAAATTTTGAGCACAATAAGCTGTCAAATCTGATTCAGATACCTTTTCAAAAACCTAAGAATTAACAGGATGAAAAAAAATAAATATAGTTGAAAAAGTAATTATTTTTTTTCTTAATATTGAGTAACTATTTATAAACTTAAAAAACAATTTATCTGAATTAATTTTCAAGTAATGAAAAAAGGCAAACACATTGAATTGAATTGGGAACAGACCGAAAAACTGGTTACCCTTGCTTTAGAGGAGAGAAATCCTTTCGAGATTATCAAAAAAGAACTTGGCCTGGCCGAAAAAGAGGTAATCGAAATTATGAAGAAAAAGCTTACTGCAGATAAATTTGAACTGTGGAAGAAAAAAGCTATGGCAAGCAAACCAAAACCAAAACCGCCAAAAATTGATGATTTTGATGATGACTTGGACGGAAAATACTATATCAAGAATAAATTTGACTAAACTATAAGCTCCTTTCATAGGAGTTTTTTTTATGCGTAATTTGTTAATAAATTCAAAACATTGTAACAAAGTATAAATTGCTTACACCAATTAGCAAAATAAAAGTAATTATGAAAAAAATATTGTACTCGATGGCTTTTATGGCTTTTTTATGGAGCTGTAAACCATCGCAGACTGCAACTCAAACTGCAAAAGAAGAGGTTAAAGTCAGTATTGATCTGAATGCTGTTAAAGACGACAAAGTGATGGTGACCTTGACGCCTCCTGCCATAAAAGCTGAAAAAATAACTTATCACATTCCTAAAATTATTCCTGGAACTTATTCTGAAGATGATTATGGAAAATATATTGAAAACGTAAAAGCCTTTGATTCAAAAGGAAACCTGCTTAGTGTTGCTAAAATCGATGACAATTCATGGACAATAAGTGACGCCAAAAAATTAGCAAAACTGACGTATTGGGTTAATGATACTTATGATAACGAAGAAACTCATGATATCTTTTCCCCAGCTGGAACAAATATCAATGCCGGCAAAAATTTCATGGTAAACACGCATGGCTTTGTAGGTTATTTTACTGAGTTTGGCGAAGTTCCTTACCAAGTTAATATTACACATCCGGCAGCACTTTGGGGCGCAACTTCAATGACAGATACTGATATCAGCGATGCAAATGATACTTTTACGGTTTCAAGATATTCAGAATTGGTCGAAAACCCAATTATGTATTCAAAACCAGATTATACCACTTTCAATGTAAACGGCATGGACATTTTGATTGCTGTTTACTCTCCAAATGGTTTGATTACAGCAGAAAGCATCACTCCGGAAATGAAAACGATGATGACGGCACAGAAAAATTTCCTTGGAAAATTCAATGCCACCAAGAAATATTCAGTACTTATCTATCTTTCTGACGTAACTAAAAAAGACGCACAAGGTTTTGGAGCGCTAGAGCATCCTACTGCAACAACGGTCGTAATGCCAGAAGCGATGCCAAAAGAGCAATTGGCAGAACAGTTAAAAGATATCGTTTCTCACGAATTTTTTCACATCGTAACTCCTTTGACAATTCATTCAAAAGAAATTCAATATTTTGACTACAATAAGCCAAAAATGTCAGAGCATTTGTGGATGTATGAAGGAGTGACTGAATATTTCGCCAACTTATTTCAAGTAAACCAAGGATTGATTACGGAAGATGATTTTTACAAAAGAATGGCCGGAAAAATCGCAAATGCTTCCACAATGGATGACACGATGCCGTTTACAAAAATGAGCGCTGAAGTTTTGAAAAAACCATATAAAGACCAATATTTGAACGTTTATGAAAAAGGCGCACTAATTGCCATGTGCCTTGACATTCAAATTCGACAAGACAGCAATGGAGAAAGAGGAATTTTAGATCTTATGCAAAAATTATCGAATGAATATGGATCTAAAAAAGCATTCGATGACAAAGAACTTTTTGACAAAATAACAGAACTGACATCTCCTGAAGTTAGAAAATTCTTAGACACTTATGTGGCGGGTCCTACTCCTATTCCTTACAATGAATATTTTGCAAAAATGGGCATTGAAAGAGCAAAGATGAAAATTTCCGGAAATCCTTTTATAAAAGGAGAAACGCCAAATATCAATGTTGACCAAGCTACAAAACAAATATTCATTCTTCCAGGAAATGAAAGCAATGATTTCTATAAAGCATTGGCTGCGAAAAGTGGCGATATAATTCAAGAAGTAAATGGTAAAAAATACACTCTTGACAATATTTATGATTTAATTATTGCTAGCGAAGGTTGGAAAGACAACGATTCAATCACTATAAAAGTTAAGCGTGGCGGCAAAGAAGTGATTTTAAAAGGGACTATAAAACTACCTTCTGAAGAAGTAGAAGGCTATAAGGCTAGCGACAACAGCAAAGCAAAATTAAGAGAAGCTTGGTTGAAAGGATAAATATCAACCTCTGCAAAAAGGTTTCTAAATCCTTGTGAATTAATCCCCAATTTAAAATTTAGATTGGGGATTTTTTTATTATTTTGCCACAAATTAAAAACCAATGAAAAAAATAATATTTGCGGTTGCCACGCTGGCAATAATCTCTTGTACTGGTGAGAAAAAAGCAGAAGGAAACCTTCATATTACTGGAAACGTAAAAGGCTTGAGACAAGGAAAGCTTTACATCCAAAAAATTTCTGACACGGCTTTAGTGGCTGTTGATTCGATTATTATAGATGGTGATTCAAATTTCAAAAGCGACATACAGCTTGATTCTCCAGAAATGCTATATCTCTTTGTAGATCGTGGCGTGACGAACAGCATAGATAACAACCTTATGTTTTTTGCTGAACCAGGCAACATGACAATCAATACTACACTTGAAAGATTCTTTGCAGATGCAAAAATTACAGGTTCTAAAAACCAAAAAGCTTTTGAAGATTATAAAAAAATCATGTCGCGTTTTTCTAATAGTGAACTTGCCTTGACAGAAGAGAAGCTAAGAGCGCTTCAATTTAAGAGAAAGGCAAACGTTGACGTTGAAGCAGAAAATGAAAAGCTTTTAAAGCGTAAATATCTTTTTGCAATAAACTTCGCAATGAATAACAAAGACAAGGAAATTGCACCTTATATTGCATTAGCAGAAGTTTATAATGCCAATATTAAATATTTGGATACAATCAACAATTCGTTGACTCCAAAAGTCGCCAAATCTAAATATGGAAAAATGCTTTCTGACTTTATACAAAAGCGAAAAGAAGCAGAGCTACAAAAATAAAAAAAACAAAAAACCGCTTGAAATTTCAAGCGGTTTTTTATTATCCATTCTGTAAAATTTATAAACCAAAAAACCATCACATTGCTGTGATGGTTTCTTTTTAAATGAGCCGATAGAGGGACTCGAACCCACGACCTGCTGATTACAAATCAGCTGCTCTAGCCAACTGAGCTACACCGGCGTCTCATTCATTACGGGTGCAAATATAAGCCTGATTTTTAATTTTCCAAAAAAAATTTGCACTTTTTTTTATCTTTTTTTGACTACAAAGAATTGATTTTAGCAACCAATTGAGTAGCAGCTTGTTCTAATTCTGAATGAATTTGCTTGAAGTGAGATTTTTTGTTCTCAACGTTTTTAGCATTCACTTTTGCGATCAAAGAATCGAAAGTAACGATAGCTTCGTCGATCAAAGCTTCAGAAGCTTCAGTTGGTTTTCCTGCAGTTGACATTTCCCAAATGTATACAGCTTCAATAATATCTCCTAAAACGTAGTTGATGTCTTTCTTTAAATTCTTAACGTTTGCCATTTTATTTAAATTTTAATTTGCGATTGCAAAATTAAGCATAATCTTTCTATTTGAGGCTATTAAATGTGAATTTCTAAAAGAACTCCTTCACCAGCCAGATTGTAGCTTTCCAAAGCTGCAGGAATCAAAATAGTATCACCTTTGGTATACGACCACTTTTCTTCATTATATCCTAATGATATATTTCCTTCCATGCACATATAAACCGTAAAAGAATCATGCTTTTTCACAACTTTAGCCTCTCCTTGAATTGGCAAATAACTAGTAACAAAATAGGGACAATTTACCATTTCATTGCTTACATTTATTTCTTCAGAATATTCTTTTTGGGTTTCAGTCGTATTATAATTTATAGCATCAAGAGCCAACTCAATATGCAATTCTCTTGATTTGCCTTCCGCATCTACCCTATCCCAGTCATAAACCCTGTAAGTTATATCAGAAGTCTGCTGAATTTCTGCAATAACAATTCCTGCACCGATTGCGTGGATTGTTCCTGTTTCTAAGAAAAAGACATCGCCTTTTTTCACCGGAACTTCTTTTAAAATAGAAAGAATTGATTTTTCTTCCAGCTTTTCAAGATATTCTTCCTTGCTAGATTTTTCTTTGAAGCCAACAATTATTCGTGCATTTTCATCAGCCTGCATGACATACCACATTTCAGTCTTGCCAAAAGAATTATGGCGTTTTTTAGCCAATTCATCATTTGGATGCACTTGAATTGACAAATCATCTCTGGCATCTAAAAATTTAAAAAGAAGCGGGAATTCGGTTCCATATTTTTTATAAGCTTCAGTCCCAAGAATTTCTTCTGGAAAAGATTTAATCAATTCCGTAAGTGATTTCCCTTTGTATTCTCCATTAGAAATTACGCTGACATCTCCAGAAACTGTAGATAATTCCCAGCTTTCACCTGTGACATCAGAAACAATTGGCTTGTTAAATTCGGTTTTTAGTTTTTCTCCTCCCCAAATTCTTTCTTTCAATATTGGATCAAACTGTAATGGATATATTTTTGCTTGCATGGTTTCATTTATTGGTAAGACAAATTTGAGAATTAAGTTTCTAAACTTGTAATACTATTTTATTGAATGTTTATAGATTTTCTATATCAAAGGATTATTCCCCTTTATAACTTACGAAGTTTCTTGGAGTTTCATAAAGCACTATCTCCAAATCCATTTCTGAATCAATTCTTTTTCTGATTTTATTCCAAATCACAACAACAATATTTTCAGCCGTAGGATTTAAATTTGCAAATTCTGGAACATCAAGATTCAGGTTTTTGTGATCAAAAGGCTTTTCAACTTCCTCTAAAATAATACCTGCCAAATCTTTAATATCAATTACATAGCCAGTTTCATGATTGATTTCACCAGTCACGCTGACAATCAGTTCATAATTATGTCCGTGAAAATTTGGATTGTTACATTTTCCAAAAACGGAATCGTTTTTTTCATCTGACCAATCTTTTCGATAAAGACGATGCGCGGCATTAAAATGCGCTTTTCTGCTAATCGTAACTTTCATTTGGATTTATGATTTAAGGTTTTTGATCTATGATTTAAGGGACGACTTCACTCGACAAACTTTTGGCTACAATTTATGTTCTTCTAAAAAATGATAAAATTCATCAAATATAATCTTGAACCAAACTGTGTAAATGGACGGATTATCTTGCATATCTCGTTTGATTGCATCAATATTCATCCATTTCCAGCTTTCAACTTCGTCTGTATTTATTTTCGGATCTCCATCATAATAGCCAATCATCACATGATCTAATTCGTGTTCGGTCAGTCCATTGTCAAACGGCGCTTTGTAAATAAAATGAAAAAGTTCTTTCAATTCAGTCGAAAAACCCATTTCCTCTTGCAATCTTCGGTTTCCTGCTTGAATATTAGTTTCGCCTTCACGCTGGTGGCTGCAGCAAGTATTTGTCCACAGCAAAGGAGAATGGTATTTTTCAGAAGCGCGCTGTTGCAGCATCACTTCATTTTTTGAATTTAAGATAAATATTGAAAAAGCCCTGTGAAGTTGCGCCTTTTCATGAGCTTCTAATTTAGGCATCAAGCCAATTTGCTCGTCTTTTTCGTTAACTAATATTACTTTTTCTTCTGTCATAACTTTTTATAGCTTGTCAAAAATACGAAAAAAACTGCGAAGCTTAAAAAAATGGTAAGACACAAAAAATCTTAACCAAAAACATGAAAATTCTTAAATGTAAATATTTATTTTGGATTTTATTTTTTTGTAATCATAAATTACGAATACTCAAACTCTCACCAATTTTCAAAGCGCATTTTTCGCCGTCAATTGCCGCAGAAATAATTCCCCCTGCATAACCAGCTCCTTCTCCGCAAGGATACAAACCTTTGATCTGAACATGTTCTAAAGAAAAATTATCCCTCGGAATTCTTACTGGTGAAGAAGTTCTAGATTCAGGTGCATGAAGAATTGCATCATTTGTCAAATAACCACGCATTGATTTTCCGAATTCAGTGAAACCTTCGCGCAAAATTTGTGTCAGAAAACCTGGAAAAACTTGGCCTAATTCTACTGAAGTTGTACCAGGAACATAAGAGGTTTTTGGAATATCCGTCGAAACCTGACTTTTAGTAAAATCAATCATTCGTTGTGCTGGAACTCTTTGGGTTTCTCCCGCCAAATGCCATGCTTTTTGTTCAATACTTTTCTGAAATTCCATTCCTGCAAGAGCGCCAAATTTTGCATATGGCTTGAAATCTTCCAGTTTTAATTCAACGACAATTCCTGAATTTGCAGTTTCTTGATCACGTTTTGATGGCGACCAACCATTTGTCACAACTTCACCCGGACTTGTAGCGCAAGGTGCAATCACGCCTCCCGGACACATACAGAAAGAATACATCCCTCTTCCATTAACTTGTTTCACGATAGAGTAAGGCGCTGGCGGCAAATGTTCTCCGCGAAAATCACAACTATATTGAATGCTATCGATCAAAGTCTGCGGATGCTCAGCGCGAACACCTAAAGCAAAAGGTTTTGCTTCTATAAATATTTTTTTTCTATCTAGCAATTCGAAAATATCACGGGCAGAATGCCCTGTTGCCAAAATAATTTTCTGCGCATTTATGATATCTCCTGTTTGAGTTTGAACACCTTGAACTTCGTTATTTTTTACAATAATGTCAGTTACTCTGGTTTCAAATAAAACCTGTCCGCCGAACTCAATGATTTTCTCACGGATGGCTTTGATAATTTTTGGAAGTTTATTTGTTCCGATATGCGGATGCGCTTCAACCAAGATTTCATCAGAAGCTCCGAATGCTACAAACAATTCAAGAATTCGATCTACATCACCTCGCTTTTTTGAACGGGTGTATAATTTTCCGTCAGAATAAGTTCCTGCGCCACCTTCGCCATAACAGTAATTTGAATCTTCATCGACAATATGATCTCGGTTAATTGCTTTTAAGTCGCGCCTTCTTTCTTGAACGTCTTTTCCTCTTTCCAAAACTATTGGTTTTAATCCGAGTTCGATTAATTGCAAAGCCGCAAACAATCCGGCTGGGCCAGCACCAATAACAATAACCTCCTGCTTATTAGAAACATCTTGGTAATTTGGAAGTTGCAACTTGGTTTCCTGAAAAGTTTCCTTCCAATAAACAGCGAGCTTAAGATTAACTTTTATTGCTTTTTGACGCGCATCGATAGAACGTTTCAGAATCTCAATATGATTGATTTCTGAAGGCTTTACTTGCATTAATTTTGCAACCTGTTCTTTTAATAATTGTGGATTAGCTGCAACTTCGGGTGCAGATTGTATTTGGAGTTCTCTTGGCATGTTACAAAGGTAGAAAAATTTAGACTGTTTTTTATTTTTAAAAATGACATCTCGACTAGTCAATTTAATGGCTTGAAAAAAAAAAAAGATTTCACAAATTACAATGACCGCAAAAAAAAGACCTAACTTTCGTCAGGTCTTAGATTTAAAAAAACTATTATTTATTTTTTAATAAACTTGCTGTTCAAGACTTGGTTTCCTGCTTGCAATTTCACAAAATATATTCCGTTTTGTAATTCCGAAACTGAAATAGATTGAACCGCTTCAGCATTTTTCAATTCTTTTACCAAAGCTCCAGTCACAGAATAAATAGAAACTGAAGTAATTTTCTCACTGCTCGTATTTTCTATATTTAAAATTGTTGAAGCTGGATTTGGATAGAGCGAAATTGCATTGTTTAAATTATGTCCGTCTATACCCAAAGCTACCGTATTTTCTAAATAATCTGGCAAACCATTATTATTTGTGTCATCATCGGCTGGATTATTATTGTTGTTATAATCTTCATTGATCGTCAACACGCCATCGCCATCATCGTCATTATCAAGATAATTTGGAACTCCATCATTATCTGTATCACGAAGTGTATTTGTATTTCTTCCAGAGTTTAAAAAAGCATATTCTACTGAAGTAAGAATCATATCCCCGTCGTCATCATTGTCTAAAAAGTTTGGAATTCCGTCACCGTCGGTATCATCATTTGCAAGATTTTCGTCGGCATTTAAATCTTCGTCGATTGTGCCAACTCCATCCAAATCATAGTCAACAGTGCAATTAATTACTGATAAATTTAACTGCGTTATCACTCCTGCTGCAGCTGCAAAAATTGTATTTGAAACGCCAGTTGCTACCGTATAATTATTTTGCAATGCATTATCAGCATTTTGTGCATCTAACAAAGTTTGGTAATACGAAGTCGTTCCAATGGCAGCCACATACAAAGTTGAAAGATCAAAAGTCTCAACTCCATCATCGTTAGTATCACAAAAGATAAAATTATTTGCTTGCGCAATTTGAGGCAATTGAAATCTCCAGCCCTCTTGAGTTGCTGACCAAGCGGTATTATTTCTTCCTGAAGGAATTATCGCTATAGTTCCCGCTTCATTTAAAATTCCGATTGTTGCTCTTCCTGAATTCCAAGCAGTGCAAACTGGTTTATTAACAATTTGAACATCAATCGTATTCAAAGTTTCATAAAGTATAACTTGGAAAGTACTTTTTAAAGTAGCACATGAGCCTCCATAATGTGGCTGGTCATTAAAAAGCAAAACAAATTTTCGGTAAGGAGCACTTCCCACAACTGCATAGGCAATTGCTCCGGCAGCTGCATTGCTTGAACCATTATTCATATCGTGATAACATGCCAAAATGGAATTATTAATAGTAGAATTAGGAAATGGTAAATTAACCTGCCATGGCGAAATCGTATTTGCAAGACTTGTTCTAAAATCAATATATCCGTTTGTGCTTACAATCATCTGGTCATAAGTATTCCCAAAATAAGTAAATCCAAAACCAATATTAATTACATTGGAATATTGATCATCAAGAGTTGAAATTACAGCTTGATTAGGCAAAACATAAGCTTGATGTGGAATTGAAGCCACAGAATAGTTCGTTTGTGAAATACCTTTAAACCCTGATATTAACAAAATAAACGCTACGGAAAATTTAATTAAGTAATTATGTTTCATATATTTATATTTTTACCAAATGTATAAAAAATCTTATAAAAAATCATTTTCTTTTCTCTTGATAAGCTCTCAATGCAAAAGAGGCCAACCAATGTTCCCCTTCATAATTACCGTCAACGACAGCCGGAAGCGAAAAAGAAAGATGATTATCCGCCAACTTTTTTAAGTGTGAAAATTCTTTTGGATATTGCTTTATTAGGTAATACAAATTCCAAGCGCGGCTGAAATTCAAACCATCCAAATGCACCAAATGGCCGTCAGTTCTATCAGAAACTTTTGCAGTTTCCCAATTATACTTTTTATCAAAAAGGGGCTTTGCAAAATCTTTAAGCCATTTCAAAAAATATTTTTCAGGCATAATTCTTTGCATTATTCCTATTTCTTCAAGACAAGGCGAAAGAAAATCAGTACCGCTTGGTTCCCAATTAAAAGGACAGTCATAATCTTTCTGGAAAAGTCGCAACGCATTTTCTTTAATACTTTTCTGCAAAGGAATATTTTTAGAAAACACAGCATAATCCCAAGCAAAATTTAATCCGAAAGCCGTGTTAGAATGCGTTCCAGCTCTAACAGGATAATTTAATTTTGGAAGAAATTCAACATAGCGCTCGATAATTAAATTTGATAGCGGTTTTAAATTAGAAGCTAATTCCTTTGCAAAAACTTCATCTGAAGTTTCAAGTTCCAATTGCAGTTTCAAAAGCCAAGTCCAGCCATAAGTTCTTTCAAATGTTTTTTCATGGTTTTTAGAAAGATATTCTATTTCTTTTTGGATATTTTCTTTGGATAAATTAATTTTCAACTTCTGAATTATCGCTTCTTTTTGGTTCAAATCAGGAAAATTTTTCAAAAGATAAACCAAACTCCAATGGCCATGAACAGAAGAATGCCAATCAAAACAACCATAAAAAGCAGGATGCAATTCTTTAGGAGATTTTATTTCAGAAGCATCATTCAACAATTGTCCCAATTTATTTGGATATTCTTGCTGCAGGCATTTTATAGGAAGTGATGCAAGATGATTCGCTTTTTCTAATGTCAAATCCTGCGAAAAACCAAATACCGGGAGCAACAATAATAAGTATTTAAAAAATTTCATTCGTGATGTTTTTCCAAAAATAGTAAATTTTGACCATACGAAGATTCGCTAAGAGATGGATCTTTTCGTAGTTTTACACCTTTAATACTATAGTAATGTCTAGAAAAATAAAATTGATTTGGGATTTCCGCGGACCAGCATCTGCAAAAACTGCCGAGCATCATGAAATCCACTTAAAAGAATTCATTCAAATGGAAAAGCTTCCATTGAACATTACAGGCTTTGAAATTGCAAACGAAATGTTTGCCATTGCTTTTATGGTTGTGACAGACGAAAACATGATTGCGGTTCGCGATGCTTTAAAACCGCACCGTGGGGAAATTTATGAAGAATAAAAAAGGATATCTTTCGACATCCTTTTTTATTTAATTAGCTACTTCACTTATAAATTTGATTCTCATGAATCTTAATTCTTCGATGTCATAATCGCCATCGAATTCTTTCAATGCATCCTTAATATTATCAGATTCAGATTCCATGAAATATTCTTGTATTTCTTCTTGCTGGTCTTCGTCTAAAATATCGTCGATCCAATATTTAATATTCAGTTTGGTTCCTGAATAAACGATTTGTTCCATTTCTTTGAGAAGCGCTTCCATATCAAGGCCTTTCGCTTTTGCAATGTCATTCAATGAAAGCTTCCTGTCAACGTTTTGAATAATATATAACTTCAAGGCAGAATTGGCTCCTGTTGACTTTACGACTAAATCATCTGGACGAATGATGTCGTTTTCATCCACATATTTGGCAATAAATTCTACGAAGTCCTTGCCATATTTTTTTGCCTTTCCTTCCCCAACTCCGTGGATATTTCCCAATTCAGCAATTGAAATTGGATATTTCAAGGCCATATCTTCTAAAGAAGGGTCTTGAAAAACTACGAATGGCGGTACGTTTAATTTCTTAGCAACTTTTTTACGCAAATCGCGAAGCATTCCCATTAAAACTTCATCAGCAGTTCCTGTAGATTTTGCTGCGGTTACAATTGCAGTATCTTCCGTTTCATTGTATTCATGATCTTCTGACATTGCAAAAGAATGCGGTGTTTGAATAAAATCTGCACCTTTATTTGTAAGTTTCAGAATTCCATAGGTTTCAATATCTTTTGACAAATAGCCTTCCACCAAAACTTGGCGGATCAAAGCCATCCAGTATTTCTCTTCAAAATCAGAACCTGTGCCGAAAAATTTCTGAGCATCAGTTTTGTGTGCTTTTATGGTAGCATTTACCTTTCCCGTCAAGGTAAAGATAATTTCTTTTGATTTGTACAAATGTTTGGTGTCGCGAACGACTTTGAGTAATTTGACAACTTGATCCTTCGCTTCCACTTTTTTCTTCGGATTACGAACATTGTCATCCATGTCGGCGCCGTCTCCGGTTTCACTACTAAATTCTTCTCCGAAGTAATGCAGTAGAAATTTTCTTCTAGACATGGAGGTTTCGGCATAAGCTACAACTTCCTGCAAAAGTGCAAAACCAATTTCTTGTTCTGCAACTGGTTTTCCAGACATAAATTTCTCTAACTTTTCTACGTCTTTATATGAATAATAAGCTAAACAATGTCCTTCGCCACCGTCTCTTCCAGCTCTTCCCGTTTCTTGGTAATAACTTTCTAGAGATTTCGGAATATCATGATGAATCACAAAACGAACGTCTGGCTTGTCAATCCCCATACCAAAAGCGATGGTTGCCACAACAACATCCACGTCTTCCATCAAAAACATGTCTTGATGTCTGGCGCGTGTCTTTGCATCTAGACCGGCGTGATAAGGAACCGCGCTGATTCCGTTTACTTGCAAAACATTGGCAATTTCTTCAACTTTTTTACGGCTTAGACAATAAATAATTCCAGATTTCCCTTTGTGCTGTTTTATAAATCGAATAATATCCGACTCAATATTTTTAGTTTTTGTACGTACTTCGTAGAATAAATTCGGGCGGTTAAATGACGCTTTGAAAGTGTTGGCCGTCACCATATCCAAGTTTTTCAAGATATCTTCCTGGACTTTTGGCGTAGCCGTTGCCGTCAATCCAATTACCGGAATGTCGCCCAGTTGCTTTATAATCGACCTTAAATTTCTATATTCTGGACGAAAATCGTGCCCCCATTCTGAAATACAGTGCGCTTCATCGATTGCCACAAATGACAACGGAACGCTTTTCAAGAAAGACGTATATTCTTCTTTTGTAAGCGATTCTGGAGCAACATATAACAATTTCGTAATTCCTGAAACAATATCTTTTTTAACCTGAGCAATTTCAGTTTTAGTAAGGGATGAATTCAAAACGTGCGCAATTCCGTTCTCTGAAGAAACGCTTCTGATAGCATCAACTTGATTTTTCATTAGCGCAATCAGGGGGGAAACTACGATTGCTGTTCCATCTTTTATTAAGGCAGGCAATTGATAGCAAAGTGATTTTCCGCCTCCTGTGGGCATAATCACGAATGTATTATTTCCTGTTATGATACTCTTGACAACTTGCTCTTGCAATCCTTTAAATTGGCCAAAGCCAAAATATTTTTTTAATTCTTTATGGATGTCAATTTCGTTTGAATTCATTCTTTTTTAATGGTATTTTACATAAATTTGCACAACATAAAGATACAACTTTCTTTTATACCCACAAATTTTATAAAAAATCTGTTTTGATTAGAAAAGAAACCATATTGGCAACTGCCAAAAATACAATATTATCTGAAAGTAAAGCAATTGCAAACCTTTCAGCACTGCTCACCGATGATTTTGCAAAAGCTGTTGAAATCATTTTTAATTCAAAAGGCCGACTTGTAGTTACAGGTATTGGAAAAAGCGCGATCATTGCTCAAAAAATTGTTGCAACAATGAATTCCACCGGGACGCCATCAATGTTTCTCCATGCCTCTGAAGCTATTCATGGCGATTTGGGAATGCTGCAAGACGGAGATGTCACCATTTGCATTTCAAAAAGTGGCAATAGCCCCGAAATCAAAGCTTTGGTTCCGCTATTAAAACGTTTTGGAAATGTCTTGATCGGAATTACAGGAAACCTGACTTCTTTTTTAGGAAAAGAATCCGATTATGTCTTGAATGCGTATGTTGAATCAGAGTGTGACCCAATAAATCTTGCTCCAACGAATAGCACGACTGCGCAATTGGTTTTAGGCGATGCTCTTGCTGTTTGTTTGATGGAATTGCGTAACTTTAAACCAGAAGACTTTGCGAAATACCATCCGGGCGGTGCTTTGGGCAAGAAACTTTTGCTTCGCGTAAAAGATATGCTTGACCACAATCGCAAGCCACAGGTTTCGCCAGATTCTAGTATTAAGAACGTAATTGTTGAAATTTCAGAAAAGCGTCTTGGCGTTACCGCAGTAGTTGAAAACGACAAAGTTGTAGGCATCGTAACGGATGGAGATATCCGAAGAATGCTAAACGACCGCGATTCTTTTAGTGATTTGACCGCAAAAGATATTATGACAAAAAATCCGAAGATGATCAAATCTTCAGACATGGTTGTGGACGCGCTGAATATTTTAGAAGATTTTTCTATAACACAGCTGATTGTAGCAGACAGTGACGAATATTTAGGCGTTATTCACCTGCACGATATTTTAAAAGAAGGAATCGTATAATGGCAAAAAAAAATACTAACGAAATGTCGTTTTTAGACCACCTCGAAGAACTGAGATGGTTATTGATTAGAAGCACTTTGGCAATAATGATTCTTGCAGGAGTCGCTTTCTTTTTTAGCGATTTTATTTTTGACGAAATTATTTTCGGACCTAAAGATCCAAATTTCATTACATATCAATGGTTCTGTGAGGCAAGCAAATTTTTTGGCTCTGACGGCGATGGGTTTTGCAACCTAAAAATGAATTTCGACGTCCAAAGCCGTGTAATGTCAGGGCAATTCAATGCACATTTGTGGACTTCAATTACTGCCGGGTTCATTCTTGCCTTTCCAATTATCCTATGGGAATTATGGAAATTTATCAGTCCTGCTTTATATGACAAAGAGAAAAAAAATGCCAAGCTATTTTTAGCAATATCTTCATTTTTATTCTTCCTCGGGGTTTTATTCGGCTATTTCATTATCACGCCAATGTCAATCAATTTCTTGGCCGGCTATCAAGTCAGTACTCAGATTCACAATGATATTGACCTAGATTCTTATATTTCACTAATCAGAAGCACGACTTTGTCATGCGGATTGGTTTTTGAATTGCCAATCGTAATGTTTTTCCTTTCAAAATTAGGCTTAGTTACGCCTGCATTCTTGAGAAAATATAGAAAATATGCTATCGTGATCATTTTGATTATCGCAGCAATTGTAACTCCTCCAGATGTTGTCAGCCAAATTGTTGTCAGCATCCCATTATTAATATTATACGAAATCAGCATTTTTATTTCAGGCTGGGTATTAAAATCTAAATTAAAAAATGAGCAATCTAGTTAAAGAATTCAACGATTATCGTCAGGTAATGAACGAAAAATTGCTAAACGATAACAACAAAGTCATCAAGAGAATTTTTAATCTTGACACCAACGCTTACATGGAAGGTGCTTTAGACGTAAAAACAAAAGAGCTTTTAGGACTTGTAGCTTCAGCAGTTTTGCGCTGCGATGACTGTGTAAAATACCACTTGGAAACCAGTTTCAAGGAAGGAATTACCAAAGAAGAAATGATGGAAGCAATGTCAATTGCTACTTTAGTCGGAGGAACAATTGTAATTCCTCATTTGAGAAGAGCTTATGAATTTTGGGAAGCTTTAGAAGAAAATAAATAATTGTTAATAGCCCGATTAGTTTAATCCTTTATTTGTTTATTTGCTCAATCGATTAAACAACACGCCGATTAAACGATTAAACAACAAAGAAAATGATTTTAAGAGCTGATAATTTAGTCAAGACATACAAAGGAAGAAGCGTTGTTAAAGGCATTTCTGTAGAAGTAAACCAGGGAGAAATCGTGGGACTTCTAGGTCCGAATGGCGCTGGAAAGACTACTTCTTTCTACATGATTGTTGGCTTGGTAAAGCCAAATAGCGGCAAAATATATCTTGACGACCAAGAAATCACTGATTATCCGATGTACAAAAGAGCCCAAAACGGAATCGGTTATTTGGCTCAGGAAGCTTCGGTTTTCAGAAAATTAAGTATTGAAGATAACATTTTGAGTGTACTGCAATTGACAAATCTCTCCAAAGCAGAACAAGAAGCCAAAATGGAAAACCTCATCGAGGAATTTAGTCTTGGACACATCCGCACGAACCGCGGCGACTTGCTTTCTGGTGGTGAGCGACGCCGTACAGAAATTGCACGAGCTTTGGCAACTGATCCAAAATTCATTCTTTTGGATGAGCCATTTGCAGGAGTTGACCCTGTTGCCGTGGAAGATATCCAAAGAATTGTAGCACAGCTGAAAAATAAAAATATCGGAATTTTGATTACCGATCACAACGTTCAAGAAACTTTGGCTATTACAGACAAAACCTATTTGATGTTTGAAGGAGGAATTCTAAAAGCCGGAGTTCCAGAAGAATTAGTTGAAGACGAAATGGTAAGAAGGGTTTATCTTGGACAGAATTTTGAACTTCGCAAGAAGAAATTGGACTTCTAGATTAAAATTATAATTAAGATTTAAAATGTAAATAAAACCTCGAAAGTTGATTCAATTTTCGAGGTTTCTTTTGATAGATTCTTTCTTAATAATTTTTATAATTTTCCTCTTCACCCTATCAGAGGTACCAAAATCAATGAAACCACCACTTGAAGCCACCTGCTGTACACTCAAAAAATAATTTTCCTCACTGATAAATATCCTCACCAAAAATGGGTTATAAAACAGACCGTAGTATTTAAATTCAAAAATATTATTAGAATATTTGAGCTTCTTTAAATTTAATAACACCTCAAGCTGCTTTAAAACCTTAAATTTGTCTTCATTTGATAATAAACATCTTATTAATGTCAGTTTATACAATTGAGGAACTCTCCAAAAACCATAACTTGCAATTAAAAATAAAAAAACATATGAGATTCTAATCAGTAATATTGGCGCAATATTACCTACCTCGAAGGATTTAATTTCATACCAATTTGTAAATTCTACTTTATAAAAAAGAAAAAGACTTCCGACGACAGAGATTAAGATCAACAGATAGTTATAATATCTATCTGCCCTATTTTGCTTACTGAAATATTTTTCAAATTCGTGAAATGTCATCTAATTTATTTTATCGGCAATTCTCTTGAACCTTTTATCCAAAATCTTGTACCTAATTTATAACGAAATATCCCAATTGCTTCGGCGTTCCATTATAAACGTTGATATCGACGGTTCCTTTTATTCCTGGCACTGTGGCTTTTTCTGTGAATTGCCAGAATGTCCATTCCTCTTTTATGTTTTCTACGAAGAAATTATAATTGGCAATCCAAAATGTATATTCGCTGAATTCGTCTTCTAAAAAATCACTGTAATAGCTTTCTCCTGAATAAATTATCGGCTTCACTTTATAATGCTTTTCTACACGATTTAACCAACGTCGCAAACCAACCTTTAAGCTATCAAGCGATTGCTCTTTTGGCAATTTTTCAATGTCCAAAACTGGAGGCAAGTCACCAGAACGGAGTTTTACCGTTTTGATGAAATTTTCTGCTTGTTCGATTGAATTTTCGTTTGGCCGGTAATAATGATAAGCGCCACGGATGATTTTATGCTTCTTCGCGGCTTCCCAATTTTCTTTGTATTTAGTATCGATTTTATTTTTCCCAGCTGTTGCTCTTATAAATACAAAACCTAAAGGAAAGGTTTCGTCGATGGAATTTGCTTTTTTCCAGTCAATTTTTCCTTGGTATTCAGAAACGTCGAAACCGTAGACTTTGTTTTCGTGCTTGCTCAAGACTTGGTAAATTCTGAGATCCGCGATTCTTTTTTCGTCTTCTGAGAGTTTTTTATCGGTTTTGAAACTAAAATAATAAGCCAGCGCCTCTCGGTAGTGATAAGCCGTTCCGAGGACTAAGAGGATGAAAAAAGCGCCAATGGAAAACGATAGGACTTTGCCAGAAAAAAAAGATTTTTTCTTTTTGGAGCTTCGTCGGGTTGGTTTTCTTTTGGGAGTTGTTTTTTTCATTTAGTAAAAATAGATTTTTTTTCTAACTGTATATTTTTTTAGAACACGGATTTTTGCGGATTACACAGATTTTCGCGGATTTTTTGATTGTGTTTTGAAACATCTGGTTATTCGCAAAGTTTATCGACAACGATTGCCCCTTGCGTTTACAAAAAAGCGGAAAGTTTCTCAAATAGCCCCGATGTCAGCGACTATCCTTTTCTTTTTTTTCTTTAAAAAAAGAAAAGATTGTGCTGCACAGCGGGAATTGCCTTTACTGATAATTTACTGTTTATTCGCTTCAAAAAATGAGATTGCTTCGTTTCTCGCAATGACTTATAGTGAATTTTTCTTATTTGTAAAAACGGAAAGCAAGATGTAAAACAAGATCAATAGCGGGATTCCGAGGATTTTAAAGAAAATCAAGAGCAAAAGCGAAACTATTAAGAAAAAGATTTGTAGTTTATTTTTAGCCAAACTTGCACTTTTTATTTTTAAGGAGAAAAGTGGAATTTCAGCGTTTAAAATATAAGCGCTTAAAAGGGAAATTGCTAGCAAAACGTATTGATTGCTTAAGGCGTTTGTGATGAATTCGTATTGGTTATCGAATAAAATCAGGGGCAGACTTAAGATAAAAAGTGCGTTTGCGGGAGTTGGCAAACCTATGAAAGAGTCGGTTTGGCGCGTATCTACGTTGAAATTTGCCAAACGATAACAGGAACCGAGCGTGATGATAAAACCTAAGAACGGAAACTGCCAAGTTGACCAATCAAATGCTGGAAAATTCAAGGCATGATTCATCATTTGATACATCACAACACCAGGAACTACGCCACTTGTCACCATATCAGCCAAAGAATCTAATTGCAAACCTAGCGGACTCGAAACTTTGAACAAACGAGCAAAAAAGCCGTCAAAAAAGTCTAAAAATATACCGAGACTGACGAATAAAAAGGCAAATTTAAAGTCTTGGTGGAATGCAAAAATCAGGGCGAAACAACCTGAAAGCAAGTTCAATAAGGTAATCAAGTTTGGAATTTGAGCTTTAATCCGCATATCTTTGGTTTTAGGTTTGGAAGTCTGCAAATTTAGCACAATAAGTTTATAGTGCAGTGCGTTTCCTATTACAGATTTCACGTGCTTTTTATTTTGGCAATTTTATTGTTTAAAATGGGAAAGTAACCTCGATAAAAATTTATATTTTTGGACAATAAATACGAATACAGATTTCGATTTGTAAAAACAAATTTGCTTTGAAAAAACCCTTTTTAGTTGCTTTTCTTTTTGCCAGTTATTTCGCTCAAAGCCAATCGGCGAGGAAATACTCGAATGAATTTATGAATATAGGTGTGGACGCAGCCGCTTTAGGGATGTCAAATGCTGTAGTGGCAAGCACAAATGATGTGAATTCTGGCTATTGGAATCCGGCGGGACTGGTTCACCTTGAAGACAAGCAAATTTCGCTTATGCACGCTAGTTATTTTGCAAATATTGCGCAATATGACTATGCAGGTTTTGCAATGCCAATTGATGATGAAAGTGCTTGGGGGTTGTCAGTGATTCGTTTTGGGGTTGACGATATCTTGAACACCACAGAACTTATTGACAGTGAGGGAAATATAGATTACAATAGAATCAGTTTGTTTTCTACAGCAGATTATGGCGTGACTTTTTCGTATGCCAGAAAACTGAAAATTCCTGGGTTTCAATACGGCGTGAATGCGAAAGTTATCCGAAGAATTATAGGTGATTTTGCAAACTCGTGGGGTTTTGGTTTTGACGTTGGGATTCAGTTTGAGCGCAATGACTGGAAATTTGGATTGATGGTTCGCGATGTGACAACGACATATAACATTTGGAATATCAACGAAGACGAATATAATAAAATCAAGGATGCGATTCCGGGAGAGAACCAAGAAATTCCAGAAGATTCTGAGATTACGATGCCGACTGCGCAGCTTGGAATGGCAAAAAAATTCATCATCAGATATGATTACAGCATTTTAGCGGCAGCAAATTTAAATATGCGTTTTTCCAGAACAAATGATATTATTTCTACGGAAGCCGTGAGTATTGATCCTGCTTTGGGATTAGAATTCGGCTATACTGATTTGGTTTTCTTGAGAGCCGGCGTTGGAAATTTTCAAAATGTTACTCAATTGGATGGAGGTGAAAAAGTTGGATTTCAGCCAAATATTGGTGTTGGTTTCAAATATAAAGGAATTCAAGTTGATTATGCTTTGACGGATATTGGCGACCAAAGTGCGGCTTTATATTCTAATATTTTTTCTTTGAAAGTCGATTTGGGAATTTTTAGGAGATAAATTTGTCGAAAGTTTCAAAGTCGAAAGAATAAATTGGACGATAAAATTTACTATCAAATCATATCAGGAATTTAAGTTCATTTAAGTTTCTTGCCTTCAAATCTTTTAAAGATATTTGTGCTTTAATTCTTAAGAAATGTCAAGAATCAGATTCCTCCTATTTTTACTCTTACTTTTAAATCCGATTTTCAAAAGTTCTGGACAAGGCGGTATTTTGTCTGAAGATGCAAAAATCAGCGTCCTTACTATTGGAACTGCAAATGAATCGCATACGCTTTATGGTCACACCGCAATTCGAATTTCAGATCAAAATAGAGGTATTGATATTGTATATAATTTTGGCTATTTTGACTTTGACACTCCTTATTTTCTGGCAAAATTTGTAAAAGGTGATCTACAATATTTTTTGGCAACTAATCAATATGCAGATTTTGAGTATAATTACAGAATGGAAAACCGCTCTATTTATGAGCAGACTTTAAATTTTTCTTTAGCCCAAAAACAAAAACTTTCGGATGATTTGCACCAAAATCTTTTTTCGGAGGATCGATATTATACCTATAAATTTATTGATAAAAACTGCACGACAATGGTTATTGACAAAGTCAATGCAGTTTTGGGAAGCAAGTTGATTACAACTAAAAAGCCTGTAGAAATTACTTATCGCGAACTTTTGAATACTTATTTAGGAAATACTTTTTTCCAGAAATTAGGCATCAATGTAATCTTTGGAGCAAAAACTGATAAAAAAGCTGAAGTTTTGTTTCTTCCTTTAGAATTGATGGAAGTTTTGAAGACATTGCAATTTGAAGGAAAGCCATTAATTACTGAAACCAAGACTATTTTTGAGGCGGATACTTCAAAAAGACCTGTTTCGATTTGGGACAATTATTATCTTTTTTCGGCTGTGATATTATTAGTTTTGGTTTTCAGAAAAACCAGAATTTATTGTTTTTACTTTGCAATTCTTGGACTTATTGGAGCTTTTTTATCGCTTGTTGGCTTTTATTCTTTCCACGAAGAGGTCAGCGAGAATTACAATATTCTGCTTTTTAATCCGATGCTTTTGATTTGGCTTTACTTTTACCAAAAAAATAATACAAAGTGGCTTTATTACCTTTCAATGTTCAATCTTGCCTGTATTTTGATCTTCATCGGAATTGTAATCAATAAAGCGCAATTGCTTTTATTTTTACCAATTATTATTACCTCAACCGTAATTTTGGTGAAATTTATTAAAAATTACAGAAAGAAAATGTTGAAATAATTAATTATTGGCCACGATAGAAAAGAATCGTGCTGATGGTTTTGATTGTAATATTAATATCGAGCGAAATACTTCTGTGCTTGATATAATAAAGATCATATTGCAATTTGATTAAGCTATCTTTAATCGAATCTCCATAAGAATAATTCACTTGAGCCCAACCTGTAAGTCCAGGCTTGATAACATGTCTTGTCTGATAAAAAGGCATTTCTTTGGCAATTTGATCTACGAAGAAAGGTCTTTCAGGTCTTGGTCCGATTACCGCCATGTCACCCTTTAAAATATTCAAGAATTGCGGAAATTCATCTAATCTCGATTTCCTCAGAAATTTACCAAAACTTGTGATTCGCACATCGTTTTGTGTTGCAAAAATTGCTTGTCCAGATTCTGCATTTTTCACCATAGTTCTGAATTTCAATATTTTGAATGGGACACCATTTTTCCCAACACGTTCCTGTGTATAAAATAAAGAACCTCGATTTCCTAATAAATTTCCAAGCAATACAAAAGGCAGAAAACATAATCCGACTACAATACCAAAAAGGGAAATTACGATTTCTATTGCTCTCGCCAAAAGTAAGTACAGTTTATTGTGATTGCTCCGGCTAAAGGGAAAATAGCGATAAAAATCTCTATCAACATATTGTACTGGAATTCGTTGCGTAATTGCTTCATAAACCTGTGTATATTCACGAATAATAAATCCTTTTTCAAGTAATTTTAATAGTGAATTATAAACTTCAGCTGTTATCCCATCTTTTTTCTTAGAGGCGATAACAACTTCAGAAATACCATTTTCTTTTACAAAATCGCCCAATTCAGAAATAGGAAGATCTATGATATCTTTATACGGAGCCATGCCGCATTTTGAATCAGAATTTATAAAAGCTAAAATTTTATAATGAGGATCAGCTTTTTCAAGCGATTTGGATAATTCTTTTAGCTGATTTCGATCACAAACCATGACCACTTTTTTTACAAATCGATTAGAACCTAAAAAATTTTGGTAAAATAATCTCCAAGCAAATAAAGAAATTGTAATGGCCAAAAAGAAATAAACTATCTGTAGCCGATTTGAAGGCAGAATCGGCGTAAAAATCGGGGTCAATAGAAAAAACAGTACTGTTGTTGAAGATGTTAAAAGAATACTTTTAATAATCTGAAACTGATTGCTGGCAGTTTGAAGATTATACATTTCGAAAACGGTGCCTAATATATTCAGGTAAGAAGCCAAGACAATTGTCCAGATAAAATTGGCTTTGGAAATATGAAAATAATTAAAATTAAAAATAAGTCCAATAATATAAAGTGCAAATACTACAGTAAGCACATCAAAAAACCTCAGAAGAATTTTTCTTTCTGAAACTTCAAAATGAATCTTTTTAGATGATGACATTAGATAAGGGAATTATTTCAAAGGCGGTGCAATTTAACTTTTTTTTTAAGATTAACTTCTTTATTAAGATAGAATTTTCATCCAAATTGACTTTACTTCTTCCCAATCAAATTTTTCTGCTAACTCTCTGGAATTCAGAATTAAAAACTTCGCAAAACGAGAGTTTTCTAATAGTTTTTTTACCTCTTCTGTCATCTTTTTTACATCCCCGTCATTTACCAAAATTGCTGTCTTTTCATGTTCTAGTAAAAAAGGGATACCACCAACATTTGTTGTCACAATCGGCAACCCCAAAGCCATGCCTTCTATAACACTTACAGGTGTATTGTCAAAATGAGTAGTATTTAAAAAAATATCATAATTTTCAGATAATTTAGTCCAATCTTCTTTCGATAATTTGCCAGTAAAATTTACATTTAATTGCAATTTTTCAGCATATTTTTTTGTTTCTTCCAAACTTCCATCCTTTTCAGGACCAACCATGCACAAAGTTGCTTCAGGATATTCACTGCTTAGAGCATGAAAGACATCAATAGCCATTTTCGGATTATAAATCTTAGCAAAAGAACGAACCCACAGCAATTTGGGCTGCAAGTTTTCACGAAACCTGAATGGATATTTCTGTATTTCAATCGTATTTGGAATATAAATCAGATTTTTGATTTTTGCAAGCTCAAAATAATGCATAAGGTATTTGGAAGGCGCAACATTTTTATAGGCATTATTAAAAATCATCGCACAAAGCTTTGGATTTTTTTCCAAACGGCTTGGAAGATTTCCTCCATGCAAAATAGGAATGTATTTCAATTTCAAAATTCTCGACAGCTGGCTTATTGCAAAAGCATACCAAAAATTAGAGGTACTATAAGTATCAATAATTACAAAATCTGATTTTTTTCCATATTGCATTGTTTTAAGCAACATATCCAAAAAACGCAAGGCTTTATTTTTTTGATCAGAGGCGTAGCGCACTTTAAATCCTTCCTTTTGAAAAGAAACACCTAAAGTTTCTATTGTTGTCGGTGTAAAACCGTATTTAGAGAGCCTATTTCCTATGTAAAGAAGATTTTTCATAAATCAAAACTATTCTATTTCTACTCTTTTTACTTTGAAATATTTTTCCCATTCATTATTCACAAGTCTATTGTGCTTAGAAGGCCATCTCACTGGCAGGATAAGTGGTTTTTTTTCTAATTCTATTATATATACAGTATCTTTCTTGGTTGTTTCTAATAGTTTATAAGCTGCCATAACTTGTTTATTGTAAGAATTGGCTTTCCCTGAAGTCAAATCTACATAAGCATTCATCACATTCGAATTATGTGCCAGAGTTATTATAGCTATGAACAATAAAACTGAGGTTGCAGATTTATTGGATAGCATTTTATTAAGCTCACTTAAAACCTGAATCTTATTAATTGCTATAAAAATCAGAACAGTGCCAAACAGCATAAAAATGAAAAATATTGGAGTATAAGCCCTTTGTGGTATCCATTTGGTAGTGTAAATACTTGGAAAAAAACCAATAAATAGAACAAAAATTAAAAAAACACATCCTAAAAAGACTAATTTCTTTTTATTTAGAAAATCTAATTTGCTGGGAATTAAGTTTGGAATTTTAATTCTGTAAATGTTTGGAATAAGCAATAATATAAAAGCTAATGAAGGCAACCAAAATACCATTACAAAACACCCTCTTGCAAAAGCATTAAATATAGACTTAACAATATGAAAATCTTGTCTTTCAAATAATGCACCCCTCGAGAAATTGCCTGGAGCAAAAATCATGGTTATGGAAAGCGCAAGTGCAATGACGAACAATGGTAAAAATCGCCGTATAGCTTTTTTATTCATTAAAAATACCACTAGAAGGATGAGTGTGTTTACAAAACACAAATAAACTACAATAACTTCATTTGAACCTAGAATTATGATGAGACAAAATATAGCAATACCACTATTTTTTAATATTAAAACTTGTTTTTCAGATTGAAACAAATGAATTAAGCTGTTCAAATAAAGTACAAAAAAAATAACCGGCAACTGATAAGTATAAGCTCCGGCCATCCAATAAAATGTTTCTCCAAAATCTGGCAAATAATTAAAATAAAAAAACAATATCACGCTCAATACCAATGTTCTATTCAACTCTAGCTTAAAAGTTTCAATAGCATTATTTACAAGCAATCTGAAACTAAAAACTGTTCCGGTAATAAGCAATAATGGGTGAATGAAAGCTAACTTCAATTGTCCGAAAGACAAAGGATTTAAACTAGAAATGGCAAAAGTAGCCATGTAACGCCCTGACCAATCATTGAACCACTGAACTTGAGTTTCAACAAATCCATTTTCAATGTAAGCACGCGCATACCAAAAATCATCTCCCAAGGGAACATTAAAAAAGCAAAGAATTAAAAATGGCAAAATTGTAAACACAAGTATAAATCTACTTATGAGGCTTTCTCTTTCAGCCAGTAAATTAATCTTTTTCAACATCGACAGATTCAGGTTTTGTATTGTAATAATCATTAATAAAATAAATGGGCCTTTTTTTAGTTTCTGAGAAAATAATTCCCAAATATTCTCCCAAAACACCAATAGACAACAACTGCAATCCTCCTAAAAACAAAATCGTACTCATTATAGAGGGATATCCTGCAACTGGGTCTCCATAGAAAATAGCTTTAAAAACAATCTTAATTAAAAAAACAAATGAAACCAATGAAATGACGATTCCTGTAATAGAAATCATTCGCAAAGGTTTAGTCGAAAAAGAAGTAATTCCTCTAACTGCAAGATTAAAAAGCTTAAAATAATTCCACTTTGTTTTGCCTGCCATTCTTTCGTCTCTTTCATAATATATTGCTTTCTTTTTAAAACCAATAAATGAGAAGAGACCTTTCATATTTCGTTCATTCTCCCCAAATTGCCTTAAAGCTCTGATCGCCTTGCTACTTAACATCCGAAAATCACCCGTATCTTTTTGTATTGCGACAGAAGACATAGAAGCCAAAGTTTTATAATACCAGCGAGATGTCGCTTTCTTTAACCATGTTTCTCCTTTTCTAGAAGTTCGCTGCGCATACACATCGTCATAGCCATTTTCAATTTCCTGAAGCATTAATGGCAACAGTTTTGGATTGTCTTGTAAATCGGCATCAATGATGACCAATGTATCTCCTTTTAAATAGTCCAATCCGGCAGTCATGGCGATTTCCTTACCATAATTTCTTGACAAGTCAACAATTGAAAGTCTTTTATCTGTTACTTGGATTTGTTTAATAAGTTGCAAGGTATTATCAGTACTCCCATCATTAATAAATAAAAATTCACAATTACAGCTTAGAATTTTACTCACTTCGTCAAGTTTTTCATAAAGTCCAATAACACATTCTTCCTCATTAAAAATAGGAATCATCACAGTTAGCAATTTAACTTTATTCATTTTTTGGGGATTTATTTCTCAAATTCAATTCTCTCATATCAATTTTATGCAAGGCAGCTACAAATATAGACGTTATCATTAAAAACAGTCCTAAAATGCCAAACAAAGGGCGATAAATATAGAGATGTTCTCCAAAAAACAAGGTTACCAGCATGGAAAGCACCAAACCGTTCAAAGCTAATGAAAAACCTCTATATTTATCAAATTTTACAAATAAAAAACTGACAAGCCAACCAAAATAGAAAAAGAACCCAACAAGGCCAGTTTCCTTGATTACTTGAATATACATATTGTGCGCAGATAGTCCGGGAGCTTTATCGAAACGATTCATAAACCCTGCACCAAAAGGGATAAATTGGGGGTTTTCTAAGAGATATAAAGCATTACCTATTGCTAGTTTATCTCTTCCCGAGCCAAGATCAGAATATAATTCCCCTACCTCAGCATCTTTATTTTCGCCAACATCAGTTTTTGAAAATATTCTTTTTTCCAAAGTATCTTCCAATGATTTATAAAGCTCAGGATTTAATGAAAGGGTTGCAACTATTATAAATGAAAGAAAGGAAGTTATTGTCACAAAACGAAAAGGGCTTCTGATTGCAAAATATAAGAGCAAAACTGCTAATCCAACATAAGTTGTACGTGATCCAGAAATAATAATAATATATAAATTTAGAATTAGGCAGGTATATAATACAAGTTTATTAACACTCAAATGTTTTTCTAGCAAAATTCCTAAAGACAAAGTAAACGAAAAAAGACAAGTCATCCCTAGAACAATTTTGTTTGGCCCTAATGTTCCCGAAAGAAAACCGTCATACGCTTTTCTATATTCATTATTCCACAAAAAGTCAATTACTGCCATATTTTGCAAAGAAACAATTATGCAAGAAAGAATAGAACATAAAAGTATTATATACATTCCTACCTTATGTGTTTTTTTATTTAAGCAAAAGACATAAAAGAAAACAGCAGCTATATAAAAAATCCAGAAATGGTACATATATAATATTACTTGCAGAAATGACATCAATCCATCATTGACAATATAAAAAAACAATGAAATTAAAATTGTTGCAGAAGACCAGTACAAAAATAATCTCAACAATTTAAAAACAAATACTTTTCTGATTACTGCATCGATAAACTGATAATACTTATAATAAAAATACAGAACAAAAGGACCTAAAACGTCATATAACCTAAATTCATTATCACCTTTGATACTATATTTTACAACCGGCAAGTTGTAGAAATAAGAAAAAATAAATCCAAATAAAATATACAGTAAAATCTTATCACTTAAAATTTGTTTTATTTTAAGCAATACAATCGCTTCTCTGTTGAATTGTACCGTATCTTTTATTTCTTCCACAATCAATTATTTAAGCAACCGAATGTAATTATATAATACTTTTTCTTGCGAATAGTTTTCTATAATTGTTTTGCGTAAATTTTGACCAAGTCTTATTCTTAATTCTGGATCTAAAATTTGTTTTGATAATTCTTGAACAAAACTTTTTACATCGCCATATTCAACCAATAAGCCATTCTCATCATTAATCACATTGGCAATTTCTCCTACTTTAGTCATGATTACTGCTTTACCATTAAATCCATATTCTAACAAGGCCACCGGCAATCCTTCTGACTCTGAAGTCAATATACAAATTTCAGATTGTCTGATTATATTTTGCACATCGTCTTTAGAACCATATATAAAAACATTCTTGTTTAGTTCTTTTTCTATAATCGTTTGTCGCAATGAATTTGAATAATCGTCTTCAAAGTTTTTCCCAACCAAATGAAAACTCCAATCTGGATATTGAAGCTTAACTTTTTCTGCTACATCCAACAGAAAAAAATGCCCTTTTTGACGCCTTAAATTTGCCAGACACAATATTCTTTTATTTTCCAACCCATTGAGCATCGTCGGCTCTTCAAAAAAATCGCTGTCTGAAAAAGATGCAAAATTAGGCAAATAAACAACCTTTTTGCAATACAAATTATCTACAGCCCACTCTTTCAAGAGTTTATTAACTGAAATAATTGATGAAAAAAAAAGTGACATTAATTTCACCATGCCAGCTTTTCTTTCTCTCAAAAATTCGCTGTTGCCATAGTGATCATGCCAAACAATCTTAACCCTGGGATAAACAAATTTCAATAAAACTGCTGTAAAATAGGAACTGCTATGGGCATGAATAAATTCAATATTATTCTTCTTGACATAAGAACGTAATTTTAAAATTGCTTTAAAATCTAATGCCTTTCTTTTTCCCAAAAACTTATAACCAACCTCTGGCAACAACATTGCTTTTAGCTGACCTTCTTCTCGAGTCGTACATAAGGCTGAATAGCCAATTTTTTTCTGCAGAGCATTAGCATAATTCACAGCCATTCTTTCTGCACCACCTGCTTGCAATGAATCAATTAATTGCAATATTCTCATGTCAGTAATAATTTTTTAATTGCCATTTCAAAAGAATCCAAAGTATAATTTCTTGACCAATTTTCGGCTTTTTGAGACATTTCCAAATAAATTTCCTCATTGTTTAGCAATTGGTAAATTTTATCAGCGTCTATATTAATCTCCATAGAAAGAACAATACCACGATTCCCTTTATCTAGCATATTAGGCACACAAGAAACTGCCGTCGAAATTGGAACACAGCCCCAAAACATTGCCTCCGCAACCACTTTAGGCCAACCCTCACTTTTCGAAGGCAATACTAAAAAATGGGCTTTTTTATAAGCTTCACGAATCGTCATTTCATTTTTATTACCATGCAAAGTTACGATTTCAGAAAGCTTATTTCCAAAAATATATTGCTCTAAACACTGTCTTTCTACACCTTCCCCATACAAATCAAAATGCAAATTGCAACCTTTTCTGTGTAGTTCCTTAACCAGCTGTAAAGCATACATTGGTCTTTTTCCTGACGAAAGCGTTCCTGCAAAAACGAATCTTATTTTTTCATTTAAATTCCTTTTTATCACAGGTGTTTTATCTGATTCATGATAAGTTGCCGTAAAAAAAGGCTTGATGTTTTTTGATTGATTTGACCATTCGCCATAGACCAAAACTTGCATATTTTTAGTTAAAAAAGTATTTGATAAAATTCGTTTTTGCAATCTGTAACTTAAAGGTTGCTTACTATTCGAATCCCAATTACCGGCATATTTTGCCGTTTTGGGTTTATGAGGAAAGAATATTTGCGCAATACAACCAAGCAATCCCATATTCCCTGGACATCGAAGGTGTATATGATCAGCATTTCTCATCGCTTTATATATCTTAATGAAAATAATAGGTATTAATACTAAAGCTCTAAAAATATTTATTAAGCCAATAAAATCAAACTCTAAAACTTTTTCAAACTTTAGTTTTGAGTGAACATAAGCAGAATCAATTTCAGACTTATTAAGCTTTGATAGTGATGCAACAACAATAACTTCTTCTACATGACACAGCCAAATATTCATTTCCCTCACATAAGGTGCATAAGCAAAATATTGGTTGCCATCTTTATAATGATTAACATGAGTAATTATGCAAAACTTCATGCACGAACTAATTTCATTGTCAAATGCATACACTTAAACATGTGATTATTAGATTTTTGAGATTCATTCCAATCAGTAAAATGCCATTTTTTGAATAGCCCATTTTTATAAGAACTTTTTAAAGGCAACAAGTTGATAAATATTGCATATTTTGACTTGCCTAATACTCCTCTTCTATCTACTATAGAAAACTCCGTATCATATTTAAAATATGTTTTTTTTGTAAAAGGCCACTCCCAATTTGCATCTGATTGAAATGGTCTATATAAATTTCTAACAATTTTAATTGGAAGAGATGTTTCAAGCGGATCATAACTTACAATAAAACCACCTTGCTTTAATTTCTCCTTAAGTCTATCGATTAAAACATCTGTATTCTGAAAATGATGCAAAACACCATAAGCATAGATCACATCGAAATCTGACTCTTTAAAGTCTTCATCAGATAAAAAATCCACAGCAAGGCCCTTAGCATTTGGAATATCTTCCAATTTCTTATTTAGTTTTGCAATAGCCACGTCACTTAAATCAATACCTATATATTCTTTACTATTTTCAGCAATATATTTTGACAAGCTATTCCCTTCAAAACAACCCAAATCTAAAACCTTTTTATCACTTAAGTCTCCAAGCCATTCTTTATGAAGTTCATAAACTTGAGTTGAAATACCTAAATCTTTTCTGACTCCACCTAAAATCTTACCTCGAAATTTTGACCAAGCGGTAGTAATAAAATTTCTTTTTTTTGTATTATAAAACTCTTTCTGAGCCTTATTAATTTCAATTATATTCTCTTTAGTTTTCATTATATCGTTATATTATGATTATCTTTTAGCCTTCTATAAAATTCAATATTTTTTTTAAAAATCTTATTGATATCAAATTCTTCAATAATTCTTTTCCTCCCTTCTATGCCAATGTGAATAGCATCATCATAATTATTGAAAATATGTCGTATTTTTTGAGCTATCAGTACAGGATTATGTGGATCGACTAAAAAACCAGTTTGCCCATCAATAACGGCCTCTCTGCCTGGCCCTGCATCACCTCCTAAAAAGACTTTTCCCATCGCCATCACTTCAAGCCAAGCAAGAGGCATTGCTTCCATGTGGCTTGGATAACAGCAAAGTTGCGCTTCTTCAATTTCCTTAGGAATATCCGTATTGGGAATTGATCCCATAAAAATGATGTGTGAACGAACTCGATCAGAAATTGCCTGTTCTAAAATTGGTCGATATGGCTCTTTAGTACCTGGAATATTTGCATTCCTTCCTGCAATTTTAAGAACCATATCAGGAAATTCATCAATTAAATAATCAAGAGCTTGAACTAATTGCCTAATGCCTTTTTTCTCAACAATAGTACCCGCAAAAAAAATAGTATGCTTTTTTGCTTTAGCTACATCGCACTGATAAAAGCGATTTGTATCAATAGGATTATAAATAATTTCCACATTTAAATTATTCAACCCAAGTAATCTTTTCGTGGTTTCAGAAACATACTCAGAGACAGCAAGTACGCGATCTGCTTTTGAAAATGATTTTTTTTCTAGATAGGCTTTCCACTTATTTATTCCTCTATTTTCAGCTAAGGAAAAAAAATGATGTCCGCCATTCATGCGAATAACATATTTTATCCCTTTTAATTTATTCAAAAAGGCGAGACCAAGTTCTGTTGTTTCAACAACATCAATCGGATTTTCTTTATGAATTTCTTTGATTTTTTTATTTACTGCAACCGAATGCAACATCCAGTTAATTCCACTAAATTTAGAACGTCTCAATCTATGGATCATAACACCTTGGTCTTCATCAAACGCCGTTTCATGAATATAATTTATACCCACTATTGATACTGAATGACCATTCAAGACAAGGCAGCGAGCTAAAGTCTGTACAAAAGTACCTACACCTCCATGTGGAAAATTTTTTTTTGGATATTCATTAGTAACAAAACAGATGTGCATAATTATAAATATTTAATCTTATTTATTTTCTATTTCAAAATTCAGAAAAATCACTATAACAGATCGTTGATTTTTTTGCTACTCAAATTTAATGGAGGAATCACAATCTTATCTCTCCAGTCATTTCTTCCAACAGCAATCAAATTTGGATTTATTGAGGTTTCTATTATTTTATCTTTCCAATCATCAACAGAATTCACAAAAATGACGGCATCTAAACCATTCATTGATCTAAAATGCTGAAATTTATAAATTGTGTCAACACTCCAATTTTCAGCAAACTTTTGGTCATAATTAATATACATGCAGGGTTTATCAAAAACAGAAAAATCATGAGCAATCGTTGACCCCACATTAATAGCTACAAAACAATGATAAGCCATGTTAGCCAGCAAGTCAACATCTTCTAATTGCGGAAAAAAAGTCCCCCACCCATTAGCCGTTGTGTTCCATATCGGATCAATGCTTATAATCAATCCTTCATATTCTTTTAAAACCGCATCATAGCGAGTAGAAAAATCAGCAGGGCTTCTTCGGAACAAAATATGATAGTCATTTGAAAAATCTTGTATAGAAGAAGCCACATCTCGCAAATAATCAGCGTCATATGGCGAAGTCAATCTGTCATCTCCGCTAAAACAAATCCACTTTTTATTTTCGTCAAGATTGTATTTCAAAGCAAAATCTCTTCGGCTCATTAATCTTTCTTTTTCTAAATAAAATTCAAACTGTGGCGTTCCGGTGACAATTACTTTTTCAGAAGTGATTTCGGGATAATAAATATGCATTTCTTCCTTCATATAATCAGACCAAACCACATATTGATCTGCCAAAACAGCCAAACGTGCTTTAGGCAAATTATCCCAAGAATAAATTGCTGTGGTCACCTTTATACCTAATTCTTTTGCAGCAAGGCAAATTGGCATCAAAGAAGCTACGCGCTGGTGTGTTATAAAAATGCTGGAAATATCTGAATCTAACAGTTCTTTTTTATAATAATCAATTAAGCCTCGTGACCAAGCCTTTCTGCTTTTCGTTTCAAGCTTAAGAATGCGATGATAATCTTTTGAAGCCCAGCTTCCAATAATTTGTGCAAAATTATAAAGTTGTCGCAGCTTAAAATTTTTATTGTTCTTTCGCCAATTGTTTAAAATCGTAGGATTGTTTACTTTTTGACTGTTATATTTCAAACGCGCATAAACAGAGGTTTCTTTCCAAAGTCTTGTAAAAAAACGTTCCGGATGGAGTTTAATCTTCTTAAAGTCAACATTTATTTGATGTAATTCAAGCGTTTCTTGAAATGCTTCTTCTGGCAAAGTTGACCAAAAAGCAATTTTTGCATTGCTTTTCAAATAGGCAATCACATTAGAATAAAGATAATTGCGAATACCTACTCCATCTGGAATTAAAAACAAAACCTTTTTGCTCATTTCTCTTTTAAAACTTAAAGAATTCTTAAGAGGCAAATATAGAAATTTGAAGAGGAAAACCCCTGCATTACAGATTTTATTATTACCAAAATTTAATTCAAATCCTAACGAATCATTTTTTTGACACTCTCAATATCTTTAATACCCAGATATTCACAGAACTCTTCAACCACCACGACATGATGCTTTTTTTTATTATAATGTTCTTTAATTTTTACAAATAATTTTTGACAAGTTCTTGGGCATTTTCCTAATAATAAAGCCGCATCCGCAGGCTCAATTGAAATTCGTTTTATCGGCATATAGAAATTATTTTAAATAAACAATAAAGCTAATTTAAAATAAATTACAATACATGATTGTTTTTTTTTAAAGAAAAACAACAACACAACTAATAGTCTTACTCCCGGGATATCCCCGACATACTCCCGACATACTCCCGACATGATTGCGATATGACTCCGATGTTTTTCAAACTAAAAATTATTAACCAAATGAAAAACAAGTAAAAAAAAGCATAAAAACGAAAAATAACCACTATGCCGAAAATTTGGTATAATTCAACCCTCCCAAGTAAAAGCATTTTTGTTTTAAACTACTTTTATTTTCTATTAATCTTAAAAACCAGACAAAATGGCCAAACAATCAGGACTTTTTCCCATTGAGGGAACAATGGAAAATGTAACTTTTTACAAAACAGAAGATGGATTTATGGTACGCAGAAAGGGTGGCGTATCAAAAGAAAAAATCGCAAATGATCCAGCCTATGCGCGAACTAGAGAAAACAACAACCAATTCGGACTTAATGCAAAATCGGGCAAGCTACTAAGAGTTTCTATAGCTGCCTTATTAAAAAAAGGCAAAGACAGCAGAGTAAGCAGCAGACTCACTAAAGTCATGGGAGAAGTTGCAAAAAATGACCGCGTGTCAGTAAGAGGCCAAAAAAAAACGGCAATAGCGCTAGAAGATTCCAATGCCACTTCATTATTAAAAGGCTTTAACTTTAACAACAGGGCAGTGATGGAAACCATTTTATTTTCTCCCTATACTGCAGATGTAGCATCTGGCATTATAACCATTTCAAACATAATACCCGAAGAGCAAATCGATGCGCCACAAGGGGCAACACATGTAAGTTTTCGTTCAGGTTTTGCAGCTGTAAACTTTGTTACAGAACAAACACAAACAGAATATAGCGAGCAGGTTTTGTTGCCATTGAATTTAACACCTGCAACAGTAACTTTAGATCCGGGTGCTGTGCCTGATGCTGGCGTAGGCGCAAAAATGATGGTGGTGCTCTTATTAGAATTCTATCAAGAATTAGACGGAATAAAATATCCTCTGCTAAACGGTGCTCACAATGCTTTAAGCATTGTTGATATAGAGTAACTAAAAATCCCAAATAAACTCTTTTATTTGGGATTTTTTCATAGAGATAGTCTCATTTATAATGTAATTTTCTTAACTAATTCTTCAGCTTTCTCCCAATCTTCCAAAGTATCAATATTCACATAAAACTCTTTTGGAGATTCAATATAAGAAATGCTTTCGCCATAAAGCGAATTTTGCTCTAAGATAACATTCGTTTTTGTAATATAAATACTTCCATCGCGGTGAAAAGTAGGTGGTAATTCTTGACGCCTCGTGATTAATCTCTCTTCCCCGGTCGCAATTTTTAATTCTCCTTTTTCATCAGGTTCAAAAACCCAATGCGGATTGTATTCGTGTGGCACTTTTTGAACAGACACAAGCGAATCTGTTCCTTTTTCAATGAACTTCTGGATTGCCCTATTTAAAAATTCAACCGTGCGAAAAGGACTCGTAACCTGAAGCAGGCAAACGGCATCAAAAAAAACATTTTGGCCTGCGAAGAATTGCAAACAATGTTGAATAACTGCCAATGTAGGCGCATTATCATTTGCCAATTCTGAAGGCCTGACAAAAGGAACTTCTAATCCTATTTTATTGGCTACCTCAATGATTGCTATATCATCACTTGACAAGACAACGCTATCTAATAACGGGCATGACAAAGCAATTTCCGAAGTGAATTGCAATAAAGGTTTTCCTCCAAGCAATTTTATATTCTTTCCAGGAACTCCTTTTGAACCGCCTCTTGCCGGAATGATGCCTAAAATTTTCATTTATTTAGTAAGTGATTGTTTTATGAAACTGCAACGGAAGACTTTCCAACAATAATGCTATTTTTTCTCCAGCTTCACCACCGCCATAAACACCAGAAGAAACTGCTTTTCCTTTGCTAAAAATAGTTTTTACAGCATTGATAATTTCATTTCTGTCATAATTAACATCAGTTACATTATTTCCTCTGTCTCTTTTATTTTGTCGGGAACCGATATTAATTACCGGAACGCCTAAAAAAGCACATTCTCTTATACCGACGCTCGAATTTCCGATCAAACCTGTAGAATTATGGAGCAATGCCAAGAAATCATCGCCTTCCATGTTTTTGAAGAAATGAAGATTTGGAAGCTGGTGCTTTTCGCGAAAAGCTCTGATTCCTGTGGAAGTTCCGTCTGCACCTGCATCTACGTTTGGCCAAAACCAAAGTGTCGGCATATTTAGCTCTTTAATAGCTTCCAAAGTTTCCTCGATGTGTTTTCTTGAATCTTGATATTCTGTTGTAACCGGATGCTGCATAACTACCAAATATCCTTTAGATAAATCAGGTTTTGCACCAACGCCTCCATATTTCAAATAAGGATCAAAATCAGTATTCAAAACTTGTTTGGCAAGATCAATTGACGGACAGCCCGTATTAAAAACCATTTCCGGTGATTCCCCTAATTTTATGACACGTTCTCGTGCATTTTCAGAAGCCACAAAATGATAGTCTGAAAGCTTTGTGATGGAGTGGCGCACTTTTTCATCAATATTTCCTGTTACTTCGCCTCCTTGAATATGCGCCAACGGAATATTCATGTAAGAAGCTGAAATTGCAGTAGCCATGGTTTCAAAACGATCAGCAACAGTAACAACAATATCTGGTTTCAAGTTATCAAAAACAGTAGATAATTCTAGTATTCCGATTCCTGTGGTTTTTGCTGCCGCAGTAAGGTTTTCACCTTCTAATACATTAAAAACCTTTGCTTTTATTTCAAACCCATCTTTTTGTATATAATTGACCGCAGAACCATAGCGATCTAAAAGCGCTGAAGCCGCAACCACTAATTGAAGCTCTAGAGACTCGTGATTTTTTATGGCTTCCAAAACCGTTTTTACCCTGCTATAGGAAGGTCTGGCCGTAATGACCACGCATATTTTTCTTTTATTGCTCATTAATATCTTCCTTATTTAAGAAATCCCATTGATTTTTGTCAAAAGTAAGTTTTTTGCCAATTACATCCTTAAAATGCAAGGCATCAATTCCATAACCTTTTGGTTTTTTTGCTTCCAAATCTGAAAAAGTAAGTATATGTCCTTTTGGAAGATTTTTATTTAGGGCAAGCGATTTCTCAAAGATTTGTTTCAAATCAGAAAACTTCGCATTGCTATTTTTATCAATCGAATGCGACAATGCCGTTTTGATATTTCTTACAGCTGTTACTAGTTGCCCCGTCTCATCGATCGTTAAAGATGATTTTGAATCAGGACCAAATTGTTTGCGGTCAAAAACTACATGAAATTCTAAAATTTCTGCACCAAGCGCTGTAGCCGCGATACAAGTTTCTATTTTTGCAGAATGATCTGAATAGCCCACAGAAACATTATAACGATCTTTTAATTCTTGAATAACATTGAGTCCATATTGTTCGGGCGCTGTTGGATAAGCTGTTGTGCATTGCAAAATAGAATAGTCGCAATTTTTTGATTTCAAAAAAGCTACAGTTGCGTCTAATTCTTCATAACTGCTCATTCCAGAAGAAAGAATAATTGGTTTGCCTGTTTGAGAAATCCTTTCCAAAATAAGTAAATTATTCACTTCCCCCGAACCAATTTTATAACGCTTTACGCCTATTTCCTCTAGCCATTCAACGGCTAGATTACTGAAAGGAGAACACAAAAATTCAAGTCCTACCTCGTCACAATGTTTTTTAATTTCTTTCCATTGCTCAAGGGTAAAGCTCATTCTTTTCCAATAATCAAAACGGGTTTCGTCTTCATAAGAAAACTTGATTCGGAATGGCTCAAATTCACTGCTTTCTGCTTCTGCAATATGCATTTGAAATTTTACAGCATCAATTCCTGTAGACGCCAAGGCATCAATATAAGAATGTGCCATGCCGAGGCTTCCTTCATGAGCTTGGCCAATTTCGGCTATTATAAAAGGATTAGGCGTCATATATGCTTTTTTTATTGTCAAAGTTTCTTAAAAATAGAGGCTTTATTTTTTCAAGTTCGGTGTCTGAAAGATTCCACCATTGCAATTCTTCTATTTCTTTTATTATAGAATCTTCAAAGCGTTTTTTTATAGATTTGGCTGGATTTCCAACAACAATAGAATAAGGCTCAACATTTTTTGTGACAATGCTTCCTGCACCTATTATTGCTCCATTACCAATGCTAACACCACTTAAAACAATAGCGCCGTGTCCAACCCAAACATCATTCCCTATTATAATTTCTTTGTTTGTTTTTAAATCTTTAAGTCCGTTAAAAAGTCTCTTATTAATATAGGTTGTCATGTGGTTTATTGGGTGATTAGTAGCATGAAAAGCAACATTTGCTCCAATCTGGCAATATTTCCCAACAATTATATTTCCAAAAAACATATTGTTAATACCTAATGTTGTTCTGAAACCTAATCTTACTTTTCCTGAAAATGAACATCCTTCAGGAACTATATTTTCTCCTTGATAATTAACATTCATGAATCCTTTTGAATGGACCGATATGATGTTGCCATTCTTCTTTTGGACGGCAATAAATTTTCTCCTTTTTAATTGGATATAAAGTTTATATATAAAATTATTTACCATGATTAATAGTTTTTTGAAGCTACGTCACTTAGTCCTTTATATCTTAGAAAAAAAAACCAAAATATTTTCTTTTTAAGAATCTTAAAAAAGACCTCATAAAACCATAAGGCTAATTTTGATGTCTTTACTTTATTTAATTCTTTCATCTCAACAATTTTATTGGTATGATTTGACAAATTGTTTACTAATTTGCTCATCCACTCCTCATCTTTATTTCCCATATGATAGGCATAGTTATCGAGAGTCGACAGTCTCCAATATCCTTTTAACAAAACAGGTTCGTCTAAAATTTTATTTTCGCTTCCTCCTCCTAGGCTATATTTTGAATACCTTACTCCTTCTTCGCTAAATATGTCTCCTCGATAGGTAGCTACAAAATGTCCAGCCCCAATTACCGCTCTTTGATTATTTTCCTGGATAGTTAAATAGGACTCTAAATGGTATTCATTGTAAAAATTGGGATTTCCAATGCTTTTTGCAAAATGTTGCAACGCATTTGGGTTTAAAACCTTAGAAAATTTTAATTTTCTTGAAAATAAATTATCTACAATTGCATTTGATGTATATTGTTTTAAAACCTTTGGTGAAGGAACTGGCGATACCGCTCCACATTTTGAAAAAGAATTGAACACTTTATAAGTTTCCTCTTGCCAATCATTAAGAAATAGTACATCTGCATCAGAAATTGTAACCATTTTAAAATTGTGTCCTGTAATACCTTTAAGAACAGAATTGAGTTTTCCTATGCTTGATGTATGCATGACTTCATGCACTAAACCATTTTCTAATAAATCATTTAAATATTCAACAACATTTTTACAACTTCCATTATTTATTAACGTAAAATAAGTTTTTTTGTGGGAAGTTCTGAATAAAGATTCAAGTGTATATTTAAGAATTTCAAAACTATCTTCAAAATATCCTTCTAAATTTGGAATATAAATAGGAATAATTACCTGATGAAAAAAATCAGATATTGGCTGTATTTTGTCTTTATGTGGATTGTAGCCTATTCTCATTTAAACGGACATGATAATAAAAGTTGCTCTTTGCGAAAATCCAGTAAGCTTAAATCTGGAAGTAAAATGGTTGAGTTTTCACTTAGTAATTTTATGAAATTTTCATAATTAGTTGCTGTAATTTCAATAAAAAACTCTTCAGTATAATTAAGATTCAACGATTCAAAATAATCATAAAATTTCACATTGTCTCCTGCTAGCTTATCTGAAAACTTAACCCATAATGCTGGTATTTGATAAGCATGTGAAACGATAACACCATGCAATGAAGATGAAATTATATTTTTGCATTCTAAGATTTCACGAGTAGTTTTTTCTATATCACTAGTTACTAAATCTATTATTTTTATTCTTTTGTCATTTTCAAATAAAGATTTAATGATGGCATAATCTACATAATGTGGAATAATACCCAATTCATATTTTTTTTCGACTGTATTTTTTATAAAATTTGGAAGTAATAAAGCAGGATCTCCATATACTTCAGGAACTTCACAACCTAGATCAATTAATCTTGCTCTTGTTCTTGGGCCTCTAACAGCCAAGAAAGTACAGTGATTGACATCTTGATCTTTTTTAATAATACCGCTTCCCCAAACAATACTATTGGCATTTGTACTCTTATTTAAAATACTACCGACTGTCAAGTAATGTGGAAATAATTTTCTAAATCTATACGGACGAAAATCAAGATAATTTTTAGGGGATTTACCCGATATTTTTTCAAACAAAAAAGGACCTACAATATCTCCATAATTTTCCAATCCATCCTTTCTCTTCATCTGATACCAGAAAAGGTAAGGGCCAAAAAACAAATTCTTAATTTTATCAAAAAAATTCATAGTCTTATTTTTAAATAGCTTTTCAAATTGTAGAATAGGAATAATTGTAATTTTAAAAAACTTTACCCAAACATTATTGAGTTTCTTTTCGATGAAAATATTAATCAGATAGGAAAGTAAAAATACAATAAACAGTAATATAGCATAAATTAAAAGTTTATTCTCGTCTGTAGCAAATTTTGATAAAAAAAGATATCCAAAATGGGCATGAATCAAATAAACAGGAAAAGTCAAAGCTCCTAATAATGAAGAAAATGGCAACTCTAAATTTCGAACTTTATCTAAATTTATGAAGACAAAAAAAGTTATAAATAAAACTATAAACGAAATATAAATTATTAAATCTAAATTATTTTCTGAAAATAAATAAACATTATAAAAACACAAAAATCCTGCTAGAATCATCGAAACATATAGTGAATAATCTTTATTTTCTTTAATCATAGCAAATAAAGCACCTATTGAAAAAAAAGCATAGTTTATATGCAATGTAAAAAAAGTAAAATTAAAAATGCATGCAAATAACAGCAGTACTGGCCATATCTTAAAGAATAATTTTAACCATTTATCTTTTTCAAATAGCAAAAACAGAAAAACAATAAAATAAAACTTCAATTCATAAATTAATGTCCAATATACACCGTCAATACTCTTGACCCCTACCAAATCTTGAAGCATCGAGATGTTTACAAAAAATTCAAAAGCAGAAAATTGCATTTTTGTTCCTGCTCCCCAAAGAATTATAAAAAAAGAAGTAAACAATAAGCCAAACCAATAAGACGGATAGAGTCTTTTAACTCTTGAATAAAAAAAGGCAGAAGCTTTTTTATCTTTTGCAGAATAAAAAATCACATATCCGCTTATCATAAAGAAAAACAATACTCCAATATGCCCATATTTAGCTAAGGTTGCAATAGGATGAATAAGAGTTATCGAAGTTATTTTCCCGTTTATTATTCCATTGTAGAAATAATGAAAAAGTATAACAATTGATGCAGCAAAAAATCGCCCATAATCTAAGAGTGCTATTCTTTTCATGCTAATTTACATCTTGTATTTCTACCATTTTCTTAAACTTCAAAGATCTGCTAAGCAATTCACTAAAATTACCTGAATCAACAACTTTTCCGTTTTCCATCAAATAAATCACATCAGCATTTTTAACCGTTGATAATCGGTGTGCAATCAAAAGTATAGTATAATCCCCTTGCAGGTTATCAATATTTTCTTGAATATTTCTTTCATTTTCAGAATCTAAAGCAGAAGTTGCTTCGTCTAGAATAAGAATATCAATATTTTTATATAGTTCTCTCGCAATTGAAATTCGTTGTTTTTGTCCGCCACTCAAGTTAATTCCATTATTACCTAGCATAGTATCTCCTTTTTGAGGAAGATTTTCCACAAAATCAAGTATGGAAGCCTGATAGAGTGCCTTTTCAAAAAGTTTTCGGTTCTCTTTGTTATCTTCAGCCCAAAAGCTTACGTTATTAAAAAGCGTATCGTTAAAAATCACAGGGTCTTGAGAAATATAGCCGATTCGTTTTTGAAAAGTCTTACTGTCAATTACATCAGCATTAAGTCCGTCAATTTCAATTTGTCCAAGACTTGGTTTCATCAACCCACTAATCAGACTTACAAGCGTAGTCTTTCCGCTGCCACTTTCTCCTACAAAAGCAACAGTCTGGTTTTTTTGAATGGTCAGGTTCACGTCCTTTAAAATACCATCAGTGTCAGTGTAACCAAAACTCACCTCTTTCAAAACTATTTTTTCACCAAACTTTACAATAGACTCTTTTCCATTTGATTCTTTGTTTGATTTCAGTTCTTTTTCAAAATCTGTCATATTTTCTAAAGAACCTGAAACACTTAGAAAAGTATTATAATTGGTTTGTATTCCCATCAAAGAAGTCAAGGCTCTATAAAAGAAAAGCAGACTGACAAGCACTGATCCCAATGTCCCATCCATTACATAAATCTGAAGCGCAATAACGCCGCAAATTACAGCAATTAGCAAAGGCTCTCTAGATGATGAAATTCTGGCGTCTAGCCTGCCGATGTTTGTGTTTACAGATTCTACTGTTTTTATAGATTTGTTTAATTTATCAGAATAATCATTTAAAGTTCCCGTCGCTTTTAAATATTTAAAATTTTGTATAAATTGAATAATAAGTCCTTGAAAATCACTGGTGCTTTTTGTGAGTAATCCCGATTGCTGTTTTGTTTTTTTATAAATAGTTCTGTAAATTAAATTTGTCAACATGCCTCCAAGTGATGTCAAAAGCGCAAATTTCCAGTCCACCATAAACGCGAAAAGCATATAAACCATAACCAAAATCATATTCTGGAAACAAGAAAAATAAGAAGTATAAGCAAGAGAAACTCTCGTTACTTCACCTGTTAATGTATTCTGGATTCTTCCTATGTCTGACAACACAAAAGATTTATAAGAATATTTTGTAAATCCTCCAACTAAATTAAAGCGTAAAGTTCTTATAAAATATTGCCTTACATAAATCTTATAGACATTGCTGCTGTAAGTTGCAATTCCTTTTAAGGCAAAAAATATCAGTAAAAAAATCAAAGCATAGGTCAAGGTAAGATCAATGCCAATATTATTAAGGGCGTCCACAAAAAAACCTAAATTGCCGAGACTTTCTGAATTAGCGGAACCCTTGCCATCAGCCATTTGAAGTAATGGCAAGAACATCGTAAGTCCCATACCGTCCAAAAGCCCGACCAAAATACTTAAAGCCATTACTGTAAATACTCTATAGCCTAAATATCTATAAAAATAAGTGAAGTTTTGAAAATATTTTTTAACAAACTGCTTTAAGAGTTTCACTTTTGTGGTAGTTAAGTTTTATTACAATAGAATTTTGAACTTCAAAGATACTCCTTTTTCAAAACGATGCAAACGTCGTGTTCATATTAACCTTAACATTTAATTGTATTATGAAAATTTGATATCTTTTCACTGTAATCATTTCTTAAATGAGTATTTTTGCACGACTAAAATACTATCAATTGTTTTCCTTTTTCAAAAATAAAAAAACGTTACACGAGCTTATTCCAGACAATTTTGTAGATATTCATTCACATATTCTTCCAGGAATTGATGATGGCTCAAAATCTCTAGAAAACACTTACAGCTTGGTCAATTCGCTCAAAGAAATTGGTTTTAATCAGTTTATGGGCACGCCTCACATCATAAAACATGTTTGGGAAAATACAAGATCAAGTATTGAACAGGCACAGAAAATAGTACTTGATGGTTATAAGCAAAATGCAGAAAATATAGATTTGAGAATTGCAGCAGAATACATGATGGAAGAATCTTTTGTTAAGCTATTTAAATCTGAAAAGCTTTTGACACTAAAAGATAATTATGTACTTGTAGAAATGTCTTATTTAAACCCTCCGATTCAACTTTATGATATTATTTTTGAACTGCAGGTAGCTGGGTACAAACCGGTTTTGGCACATCCAGAGCGATATGTTTTTTACCATCATAACTTTGAAGAATATCTAAAACTAAAAAAGGCTGGCTGTCTATTTCAGCTGAATCTTCTTTCTTCTGTTGGGTATTATGGGAAACATGAGACTGAAACTGCTCAAAAACTTTTAGACAAAGGAATGATTGATTTTGTAGGTTCTGATGTTCACCACCAAAAACACATTGACAGTTTTCAAAAGAAAATATTACTAAAAAACTCGATACCATTAATAGAAGCTATTAAAAACAACGAGTTTTTCAGAAAATAAATTTACTTTTTAAATATTTTTTTATACCACGGCACCTCTATAACTTCTGCTCCATAGCCATAACCGTAACCGTATCCATAACCATATCCATAACCTTTTATGGTCATAGTATCATTTAATAGGATACCCATATTTGGCAATTTCTTTTCATCATAAAGCGCTTGAGGAATTGAAAGCATGCGTTTATCAAGGTAATTGGCGCGTGCAACATAAATAAAAGTATCAGCATTTTTAGCAATGAGAAGTGTATCAGTAACCAAGCTCACAGGAGCTGTGTCAACCACAATATAATCATATTCTTTTTTAAGAATCTCAAATAGGTCATCTACTTTTTTACCCATTAGCAATTCTGCAGGATTCGGAGGAACCAGACCTGCTGGGAGAACATAAAATTCATCATAGCCGGGCTGTTTTACGATCAAATCTTTCAAATTTTCTTTTCCAGCAAGGTACGTTGTAACTCCTTTTGAAGGAAGGGTCAAATATTCATCAAATTTCGGATTACGAATATCCATACCTATCAACAATACCTTTTTGCCTGATAAAGCAAAAGTTCCTGCTAAATTTACGGCGATAAAAGTCTTTCCTTCTTTTGGAAAGGTTGAAGTAACAAAAATAGTTTTTGCTGTTCTGTCTCCAACTTGACCTAACATGAATTCTAAATTTGTTCTTACAATTCTCAAAGCTTCAGCCGAACTAGAACGGCTATTAGATTGAATTAATTCAGAATGAGATTCTGATCTTGGAACATCTCCCAAAAAAGGAACATCCACACGTTCTTCAATATCTTTTCTGCTTTTTAGCTTGTTATCAAGAAAATCACGAATAAAAATTACGCCTACTGGAATAATGAAACCTATCACTAAAGCAATAAGCAAAATAATATTTCTTTGTGGTGCTACAGGTGTTTTTGAAGCTAAAGCCGAATCAATAACTTTTGCATTTTCAACAGTTGCAGCCAAAGATAGTGCCGTTTCCTCTCTCTTTTGTAATAAATATAAATATAATGCTTCCTTGACTTTTTGCTGACGGTCAATGATTCTGAATTTTCTTTCCAATTCAGGCACCTGAGATTTTTTTCCGCTGATAACATTTCCTTGTCTGTCTAAATCTCTCTTTTTTATGGCAAGTGAAGATTTATAGCGCGCAAGACTTTGCGCAACATTTTGCTTTAGAGCCTGAATCTTATTATCGAGATTTATCAGTACAGGGTTGCTTGCCGTTGCCCCAGAAGAAATGCGATTTCTTTCAATCACCAAAGAGTTGTACTGTTCGATAGCACCTGTAGCTCCAGATTCGCCTGAAAGAATATTAGCTGGAAGCGTTTCTCCGGCCTGGCTATTTTTTAAATATTCAATAATAGAATTTACCACATTTTGCTGTGTCTCAGTCTCGATAATATTTTTTTCATATTCTGAGCCACTTTGCATATAACTACCCGTTTCCAAAGGAATATCTGTCAAATTGTTCTCACGTTTAAATCCTTCAACATTTTTTTCAACATCTGTTAATTCATCTGTAATATATTCAAGTCGCTGGGAAATAAACAGAGAGGTCTTTTCAGAAACTAAGTTTTTATCTTCAACGGCATCTTTATTATAATTCAAAACAAGTTCGTTCAAGAAATCTTCAGCTCTTGTAGGAATTGGATCAACTAATGAAAGTTCTATTATACTTGTATTTTTACCTAACGGAGCGATTCCTAAACGGCCTTTATAGCTTTGAGCAATAGCTTCTACAGGATATATTGCGCAATCAACAGAAAAAGAATCTTTTTTTGAATTTGTAAAAATGCTGTTTTTTATAACAGATATTAATCCGGCATTAATTTTAAATGTTTTTCCATATTCAAAAACACCTAATTCTCTTTCTCCTTCAAATAATTTATAAGAAGAATTTGAAATCGATTCTATTTTGAATAAATGATATTTATTTTTTTCTTCAATTGTATTTCCCGAAAAAACAAGTGAGATTGGTGAATCTTTATATACTTCTGCATCTTTAACACGCCCATGATTAGTATAAATAATATGCAGCTTTAAATCAGCAACAGTTTTTTCAATCAATGTTCTTGATTTCAAAACTTCAATTTCATTATCGATATTATTTTTTCCAGTGCCTAAAAGACCTTTATCCGAAAAGGCCGCAAACTCTGATGCGCCTCCTCCTCTTTTGTCATCTTTTATGGCAATACTTGTACTTGCTCTAAATTGAGGCGTTGCATATCTTAAATATAAGAATGCCATAGCCAATGCAAGTATTATTGTCAAAACAAACCACTTCCAATGAATCAAATATTTTTCGATTTGTTCTTGGATGCTTGATTCGCTTTCTCTAATTTTCTCTGTTTGGACTTCCATGAATGTTCTAATTTGTAATTAATACTATAATAGTAATTAGCAATGAAATAGATGAAAATATAAGTCCAATATTAGGATCAGATTTTGACGAATTCATTTTGGTTTTATTAGGTTCTACATAAACCAGATCGTTTTGAGCTAAATAGTAATAAGGAGAATTTACAAAATCTGCTTTGGTAATATCAACACGTTCAACTGTTCTCTTTCCATTATTTTCTCTAACAATCATAATGTTTTCTCTTTTTCCAAAAACGGTAAGATCGCCCGACATACTCAATGCTTCCGGAAGCGTAAGTCTTTCAGAAGCAACAGAAACTATTCCTGGTCTTCCAACTTCTCCCTGAACAGTAACTTTAAAATTCATAAGAATGATACTCACAGATGGTGTTGTGAGATATTCACGCAAAAGAGATTTTAACTCTACTTCAGCTTGACTTTTTGACAGTCCTGCTAATTTTATTTTCCCAATCACGGGAAATAAAATATAGCCTTCGCTATCTATCAAGTAACTATCAGATTCTTGCCCTTTTGCATCAATATCTTTATTTGAAATGGCAGATGATTTATTGAAAGGCGCAGCTACTTCAGAATTTTCTCCAACCACAACAATACGAACAATATCGTCAGGCTGAAGTTTCAATTCATAGGTACTTGTATTTGAATTTTGTATTACAGAATCGATATTCTGGTAATAAGCCATTTCTTTTCTTGAAGCACAAGAAAAAACTAAAAAAGACAAAGCGAATAGCGTTAATAGTCTTGAAGAAAATTGTTTCATAATTTTATTTGAATGGTGTAAATATATAATTTAAAGTTTAAGTAATGCCGCTATAGCTGGCCCATGTTTTTTTTGTCTAAAGTTTCAAAAATAGAATTCAAGCTCTTAAATTCAGGAACTATATTTTTCATCTTCGACACAATTTCATTATTTGTAGTAAGTTCTGAAGTGTCAATCAAATCATGAATAGCAATACTAACATTTTCAAAATCATCAAAATAATCTTCAGCAATCATAATTTTTTCATGATGTGTAGGCAATGTTTTTGCTGAATCGTTAAGCAATTCCTCATATAATTTTTCTCCAGGTCGCAGGCCAACAATTTTGATAAAAATATCATTATCCGGGATAAAACCAGCAAGTTTTATCATTTTTTTTGCCAAGTCAATAATTTTAACTGGCTTGCCCATATCAAAGATATAAATTTCTCCACCATTTCCCATCGCACCTGCTTCAAGAACGAGCTGGCAAGCTTCAGGAATCGTCATAAAATAACGAATAATATCTGGATGGGTAATGGTAATCGGTCCTCCTTCTTCAATTTGCTTTTTAAACAATGGAACTACTGAGCCGTTTGAACCAAGCACATTTCCAAAACGAGTCGTGATAAACTTTGTTCCAATAGAATTATCCTTATGCTTATAATGTAGGGCTTGGACATATTTTTCAGCAATTCTTTTGCTGGCACCCATTACACTGCTCGGGTTTACAGCCTTATCCGTTGAAACCATTACAAATCGTTCTACACCGTATTTATTCGACAAATCAGCCAAATTTTTTGTTCCCAAAATATTAGTAAAAATAGCCTGTGACGGATTCTCCTCCATTAATGGAACATGCTTATAGGCCGCAGCGTGGTATACAACTTGTGGTTTATAGAATTTAAAAATCTGCTTTAAAACCTGTCTGTTTCTGACGTCAGCCAAAACATTTTTTATTTCAATATTTGGATTAAATCCTGCAATTTCTAAAGAAAGACTATGCAAAGGGGTTTCGGCTTGGTCAAGAATAATAATTGTTTTGGGATTAAAGCCAATAATCTGGCGTACAATTTCACTTCCGATAGAGCCCGCAGCACCAGTAACCAAAATTGTTTTGCCGAATAATTTTGAAGAAATTGACTTCATATCCAACACAATAGGCTTTCTTTCTAATAAATCCTGAATTTCAAAACTTTTGATATTTTTAGAAATTTCATCTTGATTTTCCCAGTCAGTTATCAAGGGAATGGTATAAACCTTGTAGTTATATTCTAAACATTCTTCGACAATTGCTGATCTTTCATCTTTTGTAAGTCCCTTATCTGCAATAATTAGGGCTTCTACACCCAACGATCTCATAACAACAGGAATACGTTTTTTTAATTGCAAGATTGGCAGATCTAAAATCCTTTTTGAAGTATTATGATTAAATTTATCAATAAAACCTACAAGCTTAAATCTTCCTGGATTTTCAGAACGCAAGGCATTTGCAACAGCAATAGCATTATTATCAAAACCATAAATCAGCGCTTTTATACGTCCTTGATCTTTTGAAAGATTAATATATTTTTCAAATGTTTGCTTCACTACAATTCTATAAAAAAATAATAGCGTGAATGAAAGGACAACATTAATGAATATTCCTGTACTCAAAAAAATCTTGAAATCATGATCTAGCAAAAAAACAAAATTAACCGCAATCAAAGTCATGAGAGTAGAAAATTGCGCAAAAAATAACTTTACTGCATCAATGAAAGATGAATGTCGAATTATGCCTGAATAAGTACGGAAAATCCAAAAGAAAAAGACGTTTATTGTAAAATATAATAAAATACCATAAAGCAGGTAATCTTCAGGTATGTAAGTAAGTTTTATTCCTCTAAGTAAAAAATAAGTAATAATTCCTGAAAAAGATACAATTCCAACATCCAACAATAGCACAAGCCATCTAGGAAGAAACCCCAAATTATTAAAACTAAAACGTTCTTTAAGCCCTAACAAAAATTGATACATGTCAGACTTAAAACTTTTTTGATCAAATTTTCCCAAATTTTCTATTTTTTTATCAAAAAATCAAATTAAACCGCCATTACTACAAAGTTATGCAAAAAACCATTACGTTAATTAAATATTAAATTTTTAAAATATTGCATGAAAAAACAAATATTTAATTAAATGCACACCCCAAATGCGCTTAAAATAGATTTTACATAATTTTTATAACCGCTTCTATTTTTTAAAATACTTTTCTAATACGTTCATTATTCTTTGTTTATCTTCTTCTGTCAAATTAGATCCTGAAGGTAGACATAAGCCATTTTCAAAAAGTTTTTCTGAAACACTACTTCCATAATAATCATATTTCGCAAAAATAGGCTGTAAATGCATCGGTTTCCATAAAGGACGAGATTCAATATTTTCTCCTTCAAAAAGCAAACGAAGTTCTTCTCTATTTTTTCCTCCAATTTTATCTGGATCAATCAAAATTGCAGAAAGCCAATGATTTGAATAGAAATCATTAGTCTTTTCTGACAAAACAGTTATTCCTTCGATATCTTGAAAGTAATTCTTGTAAAACAAATTCATTTCCCTTCTTAGGTTAATATGTTTGTCTAAAACTTCCATTTGGCCACGTCCAATTCCTGCACAAATATTGCTCATTCTATAATTATAGCCCACTTCACTATGTTGATAGTGTGGTGCGTTATCACGTGCTTGGGTTGAAAGAAAAACGGCCTTGTGCTTCAATTCTTTAGTTTTTGTCACAATCGCGCCACCGCCAGAAGTTGTGATTATTTTATTGCCATTAAATGAAAGTACGCTAATATCACCAAAAGTGCCACATTTTTGACCTTTATAAGTGCTTCCCAATGCTTCAGCGCTGTCTTCTAAAATAGGAATTCCATATTTATCAGATACAGCTCTAATTTCATCAGCCTTAAAAGGCATGCCATAAAGATGGACAGCAATTATTGCCTTTGGCTTTTTGCCTTTTGAAATTCTGTCTTTTATAGCTTCTTCTAGGGCTATTGGGCAAATATTCCAAGTATCTGATTCACTATCGACAAAAACAGGAGTTGCTCCTTGGTACATAATCGGATTAGCTGAAGCTGAAAAGGTCATACTTTGGCAGATTACCTCATCGCCTGCCTCAACACCAAGAAGAATAAGTCCCAAATGCAATGCGGCTGTTCCCGAACTAAGCGCTCCAACATAAGCATTATTCCCAATGTAACCTTCTAAATCTTCCTCAAATCCTGTAACATTAGGTCCAAGTGGCGCTACCCAATTGGTATCAAAGGCCTCATTTACATATTTTTGTTCGGTTCCACCCATATGTGGGGAAGAAAGCCAAATTTTTGAATTGCTCATATTTTTTACTTGTGCTTTTAAATATTGATCTAAATTTAATCAATTATTATGTCTCTTTTAAAATTCTTTTTTGTCTATTTTAATATCGTTTTTACTATTATTTTTAAATCTCCTAAAAAAGAATGTTTATAATAATATTCTAAGTTCATCTTAACTTTATCCGGAAAAATAATTTCATCATTATAATGTAATGGATCTGATTGCTTCGCCAAAAGCTCCTCTTCATTACCATATTTTATTGAAGCTAAACTTGTAATTCCAGGTTTTAATTCTAAAATTTTTCTTTCTTCTCCTTTTAGCTTATCATAATAACCTGGAATATCAGGCCTTGGACCAACTATGCTCATTTCGCCAGCCAACACATTGAAAAGCTGTGGCAATTCATCTAGTTTTGATTTTCTCAAAAATATTCCGATTTTCGAAATTTTTTGTGTCCTTGGATGGAAAGTTTTTAGCTTAAATATATTGAATTTCTTGCCATACTGTCCTATTCTTTCTTGAATAAAGAACCCATTCGAGTTAGTATCAATACATAATAAAATCCACAGCAAAATTAAAAGCCACCATACTAAAAGCAATGCTATACATGAAAATAAAATATCAAAAGTACGCTTTAGCATTATCTTAAAATCTGTTTTTTAGACTTATAATAATCAATACAAATCTTTGGATAATTTTCAGCCTCCATTTTGCCAATTACTTGATTAATATTGTGCGTGAAATTTTTTAATTCGACTGTTTTTTTTTCGGTATCTACTTTGAGATAGCAAGATAAATCAATATACTCACGGTTTTGTCCAATACTTCCCGTATTATAAATTTTATAATTTCCTTTTTGGCGTTCGAATTGCTGGTGCGAATGGCCAATCAAATAATTAGAATCAATTTCAATATTTGAAATATCAGTATCTGCAAAAATATACTGATTACCAATAGTATGCTGAATTATATAATCTGGAATTACTGTACTCATTTTATATTCCGAAATAAGAGGAATCAGATTCTTGTCAAATTTTTCATAACAATATTCAAAAAAAGATTTTGCCACTTCATTTTTTCCGTCGTAGAATCCATCAATATAATATTTTTCATGATTGCCTTGCAGTAATTCACAATTTTTGATTTCATTTAAAAATGCAATGCAATCATTTGTCCATGGTCCATAATTCACAACATCGCCATGACAAATAAACAAATCTGTTTCTGATTTTTCAATTTTGAATAATTCTTCAAGGGCAACTAAATTGCCATGAACATCGCCAAAAACAGTGATTTTCATAATTTCATCATTTTTTGGATCCCTTCTTTCAAATCTAAAAACGACTTAGTATCTATAATTTTCTCCAGCTTTTTAACACTAACTAAAGCTCTATCACCTATAAAATCCTCTTCTTCTTTATTTTCAATTTCAATAGTTTCATCAAATTGGCTTGCAATTATTTCTGCCAATTCTAAGATTGAGGTTTCTTTTCCAGAAGCGCCATTTATGACACCATCCAATTCTTCCTTTAATGTTGCGGCAATTATTTTTGAAGCATCATCAACATACAAAAAATCTGCTGTTACTTTGGAAGCATTTTTCAGGCTAATCTTTTTATATTTTTTTGCTTGATCAATTAGATTGCAAATTAAACCACTCCAATTCATGGTTTCACCGTACAAAGCTGAAAATCGTATTTGAGACAGACTTATATTTTTAGATGTTGCAAAAGTTTTAAACAAAAGTTCTTGCGTCAATTTTGAACTGCAATACAAGACATGGTTTCCAGATGGATATGTTGCTTCATCTTCTGACAAATGTAATGGCCACGGCTTCGCGACAACAACCAATGTAGAGCAATTAATTATTTTTTTTACTGATTGTTGCGTTTCAATCCACTTACAGATATTTTGGGTCCCTAGAATATTTGTCTTGTATATTTTTTCTAGATATTCATTATCCAGATAATTACCTCCTGGCAATACCGTCGCGCAATTGACAATCGCATCAAAATAATCGAGAGGCAACCTTGAAAATTCTTGATAATTGCTAATATCGAGATTGTAGTTTGATTTTTTGTCAGAACGAGATACGGTAAAGCACTCCATTCCTTCCTTTTTCAAAATAGAAGTAAGCGAATTACCTAGAAAGCCATTTCCTCCAAATACCAATACTTTCATCTTATTTATGAATTTGCAAGCGTAAAATTATAAAATACGGCATTCGGATTCTCTAAATAATTGTCCTCATTTAATTTTTTAAATTGATTTTCATCAATAAACAAGTCTGACCAAGCCCTCATTACAAGTCCGTTTTTTAATTCTGGAATTGCAATTTCTTCTTTAAAAAGATAATATTTAAGTAAAGCTTCTACTTCATTGAATCCGAAAAAATGACGGAGAGGCGTAGTACCACTGAACCTTCCGTTGATTTCAAAAATGACAGGTTTTTCATTAAAAATTCTGAATTGAAAGTTTACTGGACCATCTGGATTCAACTTTTCTGCAATTGGAATTATAAATTCATCATATTTAGAAGTTTCAGAATCGCGATAAGCACGATAAGTATTTCCATCTCGGAGATCCCTTTTTAAAGTAACTACGGCAACACATTTTCCATCTACTACGACACATCCTGAAGTATATTCACCTTCGCTTTCTGATAAAAATTGCTGTACGACCAAGTTGCTATTGGGATCATAAATTTCCATCAGCTCTTCGTGATTTTCAATTTTTTTAATTCCTAAAGAACGTGCACCGTCAAAAGGCTTTGCAAATAATGGGAATCCTAATTTTTCTTCAATTTCGTGTAATTTTTCTTTGTCATTGGCCATTACTGAAAAAGGAAAAGGAAAATTATTCTTCTCAAGAAACTGTGCTGTTAAAAGTTTGTCGTTTGCAATGGCAACAACGTCTTCGTCGCTTACTATAATTTTACAATTGAACTGTTCTAGAAATTCTTTTTTGTATTTTGAAAGTATCGGAAGTTCCACATCTGTACCGACTAAAATAGCATCAATTTTATGCGTTTCAACTACTTTTTTTATTGCATCAATATAATTTGAATCATTTACTTTAGGAATTGTAACAGCATAATCGCCTAGCCAATGTCCAGTAGACCTTGAATCAGGATCTGCTGTGAAAATTTTCTTTGAAAAATCAGAAACTTGAAGCAATCTCAAAATCCCTTGTCCTAAAAGAGCTCCAGCTCCGGTAACTAAAATATTTTTTTTCATAATTCTGATCCTATTATTTTTCGTCCATTTTATCAAAACGTGGCATTGTCACATGGCCTTCGGCAGTTATGCCATCTGTTTTTATTATTTTTTTCAGCGTAAGCAACACTATTTTAAAATCAAGTGCAAAAGTGGCGTTATCAACATACCACACATCCATTTCAAATTTTTTATCCCAACTGATTGCGTTTCTTCCGTTGACTTGTGCCCAGCCCGTAATTCCTGGCCGTACTTCGTGTCTTCTATTTTGAAGTTCTGAATAAAACGGAAGATATTCAGGAAGCAAAGGCCTTGGACCAATGAGACTCATATCGCCTTTAAAAACATTCAGCAACTGCGGAATCTCATCAAGCGATGTCTTTCTCACAAATGTACCGATTTTGGTCAATCTTAAAGCGTCGGGAAGTAAATTTCCAGAGGAATCCTTCTTTTCATTCATCGTCCGAAATTTGATTATTTTGAATATTGCTTCCTTTTTCCCAGGACGTTTTTGGACAAAAAATGGTTTCCCTTGATTGGCAAAAAACAAGAATATCGTAATCAATATAAATATTGGCGACAAAAATACAATGGCAATTGTGGCCAGCAAAAAATCTACAACTCTTTTTAATACGCTTTTATACATTTTTTCCTGCTTTGATTAATAGATCATATTCCGCTTGAATTGCTTGCCACACCTTATTTTGCTCATATCGAGAAATAATCATCTGGCGAGAATTTTTCTTTAATTCTTCTCTATAAATTTGATCTTCATACATTTTTTTCATCGCCATAAAAAGAGAATCTTCATTTTTCACTGGAAGTATCGTTCCGTTTTTTCCTTCTAGGATAATTTCACGGCTTCCATTGATATCAGTAACGATTGAAGGTAAATCCATGGCTCCAGCCTGCAATACTACATTTGGAAATCCCTCGCGGTAACTTGGGAAAACTAGCGCATCTGAAATGCAAAAATATGGACGTACATCTTGTTGAAAACCAACAATAATTATATTTTTATTGGAAGAAATCTCTGCTAAAGTTGTTTCAAGCAAAGGATCTGTCTCTTCATAAGTACCAACTAATAAAAACTTAATTCCGTCACTTTTAAACCTTTTAAAGGCGCTGATTGCTTCATTAATTCCTTTATCAGTCACAAGTCTTCCTATAAAAACAAACACAAAATCATTGGGTAAAATTCCTAGTTCTTGCCTTAAAGTTGATTTTGCTTCTTCACTGACAGTTTCCGGGTTAAAATATTCTATATCGACGCCATTGACATTGCCGTTTAGAATTATTTTTAAGGGCTTTTTTGTAATTTCATACTTTTGAAGATCCTCTTTTACACCCTGCCCTTCTGGATAAATAGTCGTTGCAAATTTGCATACTATTTTATCCATTAAGATTAAAATCTTCTGCATAATGCCTGTTCTTGTTGGAAACAACAGTCCTGTGAAGGTATGAATTCTAACTGGAACTCCAGCAAAATAAGCAGCAATCATACTCAACAATCCTGCTTTTGGAGTAATCGAATGTACAATTTGAGGTTTTTCTTTTCTAAAAAAAACAAATAACTTATAAAGTGACATCAAGTCTTTTAAAGGCGAGATATTTCTTTGCATTTCTATAGCTTTAGTCCTCACACCTTCTCTTACCTCTACATTTTTTAAATGTTCATTTTCACCAGAAACTGCAATTACTTCATAAGTTTCGCTTAAAAACTGAAGCTGACCTTTTAGAAGTATATCTAAGGAAATGGGAACTGTGGCTGTTCTGATTATTTTTATTTTTTTCATGGCGGTGAATTATTTATAAATTTGAGTGTATAAATTTACATGTTTTTCTATCATTACATTAATATCATATTGTTCTGCTCTATTTTGACAAGCAATAGCAACAGTATCATAATGATTTTTATTTTCTAATAATTCAATTATTTTTTGAGCCAATTCTTCTGCAGCACCTTGTTTAAATAGCACGCCAGCACCTTTGACAATATTAGTAAGACCAGGAACATCAGAAGCTACAAACGGTTTTCCTGCAGCCATTCCTTCAATACTTGAAAGTGAAAGACCTTCATATTTTGAAGAAAGGACAATAATATCTGCGGTCTTCAGCAAATTAGGAACATCCATTCTTAATCCTAAAAATAGCACTCGATTTTCTAATTCCAATTCTGTTGATAATAATTCACAAGCTTCTTTAAAAGGTCCATCCCCAACTAATAAAAGTTTTACAGAATCAGGAAGAAATTGCATCGATTTTATCAAAGTTTGCTGATCTTTTTGCTCTCGAAAAGCGGCTACTTGAATAAGAACTTTATCTTCCTCAGCTATTGAGTTTATGTCTTTTTTTTGATAAATAGTTGCATTTTTGATCGTTGCAATATTAACGCCGTTCTCAATTATTATTAATTTTTCATCAACAGCATTTAAGTGTTGTTTCAAAATATCTCTTACTTCTTGAGTAATGCAAATTACTTTTTTATATCCCGAATAAATTATTTTATCACAAAACCTGAAGACACTATTTTCCATCCTCCGGTTGTGGGTATTGTGTTCTGTAAAAACAAGTTTCGTTTTTGAAAAAGAAAACCATTTTGCCAAAACAACCCAATATTGCGAAGGAAACAAATGAACGTGAACAATATCGTATTTCCTTAAATAGGGAATAATCTTAAAAATATTTAACGGATTATAAACGGAACCATTGCCTAAAGAGTAAACCTTGCAAATATTTAAAGCTTTCAGCTTTTCCATAAAAGGGTAGTTGTTCTCATTCAGCACCAAAATATCCATTTTTATTCCCCTTTCAACATATAGAGGAATTGTTTCTAAAAGCAATTTTTCAGCACCACCAGTTGCCATGCTATTGATGACTTGCAATATTTTCATTTGTTATCTTTTTTATCTTTCAAATACAATGCAAATCCTAATGGGAATCCTAAAATTGAACGAAATTTTGAAACCATATTCAATCGTTTAGAAAAGCCATAATTACTATTAAATGAAAATCTCCAAAAATTGATATTAGCCTTTATTTTCTGTACAATAGGAATAGAATAACTTTCGAGTTCTGAATAAGTCAACATGGAAGCGATCGGAGATGTCATTCTGATTTTTACAATTTTAGCAGTAAGTCCGTCTGGCATATATTCAATTGTATAAATCGGAATATTAAAGAATCGCAATTTATATTTTTGAGCTATTCGATTCCAAATTAAAGCTTCTGGGCAAAATTTTTCATTCTCTATCTCAGGAAATGGAAATTCTCTCAACACTCCAGTTTTAAATACCTCAGAAAGATCTCCTGTCACTTTATAATTAAAGCGAACTTGCAAAGAATCTGTAGTTAATTCTGAAAAATTATTATTACCAACAATCTCTCCGCTTTTATACATTCCTCTTCCTGCAACACCTCCAATAGTTAGGTCTTTATCAACCTCTGCATATTTTTTTACGACAGTTTCTAATGAAAAAACAGGCAATTCATCATCGCTATCTAAAATAAAAAACAGTTCGCCTTTAGCCAGTGAAACTCCTTTATTTATGGCAAAATGTTTTCCTTTATTAATCTGCCAAGTATATATTATTGAAATTTTATTTTCATTTTGAAATTCTTTGACTTGCTCTTTGGCGTTGTCAACACTTCCATCATCGACAATAATCCATTCAAAGTCCTTATAAGTCTGGCTTAAAAGAGAGTTATAAAGATTCTTTAAATTATAGGCGCGGTTATATATTGGCGTAAAAACTGTTATTTTCATTTTCTAGAATTTCTAATTATTATCTTCCATAAATTCCCAACGACTATTTCTGCTGAAATCTTGGAAAATTGATTTATAAGGCATAAAATCTCCATCATCATAGACTATTAAAAGTCTTAAAAATATAAAACTGTAATATATAAACACTAGCATCTTAAAAGTTTTTCTCGATTTTTTATCTTGGATAAAATTATAAATGCTCGGCAAGGCTAAAATCAAAAAGAAAAAATAATACCACCCAAAACGCACAAATGAAGCGTTTGTCAATGACATAATGTTCACAATAATGTACCCAAAAAGTCCATTGATAACTAAAGTTCCAAATTTAGTTTTATAAAAGTCAGTTCTAAATTTTAACAATAAGTAAATCAAGAGCATCACTTCTATAAAATAAAAAATATTTACATCGCCAGATTGTGACACATAAATATTTGTCTTTTCATCTCCCGAAGATTCTGCAATTGCACTTAGCAAAATTCCTGAAAGTGGTGATATTGAAATAACTAACGAAAATACTGCAATAAAAAACATGTTAATGTTCTTAAATTGAAGCGTAGCTAAAAAATACATCGGCAAAAAGATAATAGAACTTTTATGAAAGAAAAATGCTAGTATTGCCAAAGCTGCAAATTTCCAATAATTTCGATTGATGATATAAGGGAGAGAAAACCAAATAATTCCCATAGCAATTCCTTGTCTGAGATAGACAAATGACATTAGGAAAAACTTACAGAATAAAATAAAAATCGAAAAATAAATAATTGGACTGTGCTTTTTAATGGCAAAAAAATGAAGAGACATCATGATTGTTGCTGTCACAAAAAACATAAAATAACGGTCAGTAGAAATTAATCTTAAAAAAAGATAATACAATCTAAAGCCAATTTCAAACCCTTTATAAAGTGAAATTATTTCTTTTGGAGCTTCAAACACTTGAGCATATATATATACATCATATCCTCCAATCATATCTCTAAATCCTGAAAAACAAATTAGTGTAACAAGGAAAATATAAAATCCTACCGAAACTTTTCTTTCATTTTTTTGAAAGAAAAGAATAGTCGCAAAGAAAAATATGAGGAGATATGGAAGCATTAATTTTAATTAAATTACTAAAAATTTTATTGTAACGTTTTTCTGTTTTTAAGAGATGGAATTAAATTTAGTTGTTTTTCTAAGTCGTCAGCTATATATTTTACACTTAGTTTTTTTCGATATTCTATCAAATTAGCGATTTGATTATTATATTGATCAAGGATCACAACATCTTTTGCTATTATTTTTTGCATTAGATTTTCCATTTCTTCTAAATCTTTACATTTAAAGCCTACATTTCCTGCTTCTTTAAAAATATAATTAAAAATGGGATGTTCTAAAACCACAAATGGAATTGTGAATGCAATGGCATCTATTATGGCACCGCTTGCTCTGAAGATGTATTGATTTTCATCATAAAAAAATATCGAATAATCTAGTGAGGCTAGCTTTGACTCATAATCTTCTCTGCTTAAATAGTCAGGTTTGTCGGCTTGTTTGTTTCCAACCATTTCCTCAACCCATTTGTTTTTGTAAGGCAGAATACTTGGCGTTATCAAACCAATAACTTGAAAACTGATCTTGTTTTCTGTAACAAATCGATTGCAACGCTCTGCTAAAACATAAAGAAAATGAGAATTTTTACGTTCTACTTCCATACTTCCTATATGCCCAAAAGAATACGTTTTTTTATTAAAAATATCTTTTTGAGCAACAGCATTCTCCATCATATTATAAGGATGATTGATTTCAAAAATCTCGTCTTCTCTTAAATAACCATCATTTACAACATACGCTTTTGAAATTTTATTCAAAATTAAATAATAAAAATTGGGTGCTTTAGTCTTGAAAACTTTTTTGTAGCTTGACCCGATTAATTTTTCCACTCTTGTTTTTGCATTATAAACAAAATCTAAATCTCCGTGCAAAACAGCAATTGTTGGCACGTCGAATTTTGTTTTCAATTTTTTAAATACAGCAAAAGAAGTAAAAGTTGTGATGGAAAGAAATATAAGATCTTTTTGAGTTGTCGTTAAAAGCAGCTCTTTAAACAGTTTTTTTCTTTTTCTCTCTTTCCTTATATAATTTATGGCTTTGAGGAACTTATTTTCAGATAAGGCTTTTGTGTATTCAATGCTTTTGAAGGTTATCTTTTTCAGTTCTTCGCTGTCTAATAATTGTTTTGTGCTTTCTTGATTTGACAAAATTCCATGACAAACAATTTCCTCATTGGGATACATTATCATCAGCATTTTTAAAATAGATGAATTGAAAACCATGTGATGGTCGCGTTCTGAAGTTTGATCTATATAGTGTATCATGATTTTAATTTCTTATTTTTAAAAGAAGTTTAAATAAGCTTTCCGAATTAAAAATAAATCTCATTTTATTTTGGAAAGATGTTTTTAAAACTCCTTTTATAGGATAAAGCGACTTCACTTTTAATTCTTGCATACACTGTTTTTTAAAAGAAAAATCAGTTTCCTTTGGTTTCATTAAAAAACGCCATAGCAAATTCCAGACAACGCTATTATAATTTTTCTCTAGTGCTTTGATTGTGGTTATCGATTTTATGGTTTGTTCATTATTTCTAATCAGACTGGCTACTATAATACTGTCTAAAAGATACCTTTCAATTCTTTCTTTGGATAAAGTGGTTGTCATACTATCAGACCTCTTATAATAATTATAGCCAATTTTATCAGTAAATAAAACATTATTCGCATAAAGCAAGATTCTAACAGTGAATTCAACGTCTTCTTGCATTATTCCTCTATAAAATTCAAGATTGTTTTCTAAAACAAATGAAGTTTTATACATAAAGAGACAGGCTGAAGATGGCTGATAGCCTTGAATCAATGCTTCTGCACCTGTAATATTTTTTTCATATTCCAAAGGATATTTATCAGAAAATCCTGTAATTATTGTGTTTTCGTCAACAAACTGCAATCTAAATCCGATTAAATCTAAATCTTTTTGTGTAGCCAGATTGTATATCTTTAAGATAGTTTCCCATTCAAGCCAATCATCTGAATCTAAAAGAATAAAATATTTCCCACTAGCATTTTTAATCCCTGTATTTCTAGCACCAGAAAGACCTTGGTTTTCTTGATTTATAATTTTTACGAAATCGTATTTGGCTTTAAATTCATTTAAAATTTCAGAGCTATTGTCAGTTGAGCCATCATTAACAAAAATAACTTCAATGTTATCACTGTTTTTTTGAAATACCTCAAAACATTTATAAAGATATTCTTGAGTATTATATACTGGAATGATGATGGACAAGTCTATAGGCATATTATAAAATTATAATGAATTATTTTTTTAATTTATATAAAAAATCATCTAACGAAATCAGATATCTAAATGGATTTAGATATTTTGTAAGATTATAAAAAAGCTTATCTATAAAAGTCTTTTTATTGAAGTGCAAAGCATCTAAAATAGTGAGCCTATAAAAATTAGTAATTTCATAATATTTAACTATTCTAGGCAGGTTTGGATATCTATAAATTCGATCAAATTTTTGACTTTTTTTGTAATAATTCTTAAACAATCTGTCATTGTCACCGGCATAAACAGATTCTTTTCTTTGCCTAAACATCACAGTTTCCTTATTGAGATAATAGACGAAATTGCCTAGCTTAGTTGCATTCAACAAAAAAGGATAATCTTCTAATAGCGGAAAGCTTTCATCGAGCTTTATTGTTGCATAGACTTCTCTTGCTACAAAAAGCGAGGTTGTATTTCCACAATAGCTAAGCAAAAGTGCTTCATATTGCTGTTTGGCTGTTTTAGGAAATGATCTTTTCCCCCAATAAGGTTTTGTTATCTCTATTATTTCTTTAGGCTCTGTTTCATCTAAAAAACTGATTGAATCTGAGATAACTATTTTAGCATCTTTATTATTTGTTATGAAATTTATATTTTCACTAATGCAATCTGGCAATAACAAATCATCACCTGCACATAATTTTAGCCATTTGCCTAAGGCTGCATTAATTCCTCTATTGCAATTTTGCGCTATTCCTAAATTATCAGGAACCTTAATTATTTTTACGTTTACAAAACGACCTTGATTTTCACTAATCCACTTCTCACAAATTTTAACGGTGTCATCTTTTGATGCATCATCTGAGATTATTAACTCGAGATTTTGATAAGACTGTAATTTGACACTTTCTAAAGTTTCAATTATAAAATTAGCAGAATTATATGTTATAATGACTGCAGATACTAAAGGATTTTTCTCTTTATCCGAAAGTAATTCAAAATCATTATTTTTTATATCTACATTCATATGCAAATTATTTTCTTCTTAAAGTTCTTCTTAAAAAACCCATTACGTCTACAATTGAATTCAAGTGATATATAGAAAACAATACAGAAGCAAGTAAGGTTAATCCTGAAATGATGATTTTAACTGTATTTTCATAATATTCATGTGAGTAGTATGCCAGCAACAAAGCAATACTAAAAAATACTATTACCTTAAAATTATTATTATTAATATATATACCAAATTTAAAGAAGCTATATATATATGTAAATAAAACAGCCAATAATTGGCCTATAAAAAACGAAATACCTATAATTGAAAATCCGTAATAATCCCAAGCAAAATAAATGATTCCTACATACAATAACGTAAAGAAAATACTGTAGCCCGTATAAAATTTCCCCATCCCTTTGGCTAAAAAAATAAAACCACAAGGCCATGAAATGATCTTAAAAAAATCACCCAGTATTTGCCATTTCAATACATCTACTGCACCCTCAAATTTATTAGAATACAGTAACCCTATTACAATATCTCCAAAACCAACCATTCCAACTATAATTGGTGATGCTAATAATAATGTAATATATAGCTGGCTATTTACTGACTTTTGTAACAAAGTATTATCTTCATTAATTGAGGCCAATCTCGGATAATAATCACTAGCCATCGAATTTAAAACTATTGAAAGATAAAGTGTCGCAATTGTATTTGCAGCTGTAAATAACCCTACACCATCTACATCTGCCTTTTCTGAAATAAAAGCACGGAGTCCTAAAGACATAATCTGGTCAAAAACACTTACAATTATTGTAAAAAGGCCTATTTTAATCATCCCTTTTGCACTATTCCATGAATCTGAAAAAGACAGTTGTCCAAACTTTGGAATATTTAATTTTTTGTAAAAGAAATAATTAACAGCAAAGCTGACAAGAGCCGCAATAATCATGGATGGAATAATACCGTCATCTAAATACAATAAATAGACTATGACGGTTAATACTGCTGCAATAAGATTGGATATGATCGATGCCTTGACCATCAACGGAATTGCGCGCTTTCCCTGCATGACTGCTCCATAACCAGAACCAAGGGCGGTAAAAAATATAGAGATAGACAAAAAGGCTATTCCAAATGCAAAACTATCGTTATTAAAAAGGTATCTACTTAATGGAAAACACAAAACAACTGCAATAAAGGCTCCTAACGATGCTGCAATCAAAACCCATCTATTAAAAACTTTTACAATTTTTGCAATTTCTTTATCATCATTTTTACTTTCAGCAATAGAGATATCTCGTACACCACTAAAAGTCAGTCCAAAACTTGAAATATTACGAATCATTTCTGCCATTGTCGTTAACAAACCAACAACACCAACACCGGCTGGACCAAGGATAATAGCCACAGCCTTGGTTTTAACTAGTCCGATTAAAATATTTACAATCTGACCACCACCAACGGTTCCGGTTGCTTTTAAAGCATCTTTAGAGTCCTTTTCTTCACTCATTATTAATCAATTGAATGGCCTACATTTCGATATTGTTCTTTGAAACGGCTAACCCACTTTTTCCATTCTGCCACAGAAGCCAAAGGATGTTTATTCTGTTCTAATATCCTTTCAATATCACTTTCTAGAATATCATTAGGATATCCTGACATAGCATCTAATTCTCCTTTTTCCCAAGATTCGTTTATAATATAATTATAGCTAAAAGCATTTAAATTTATGCCAGAAAACATATTTGTCGCAGAAGAAATAAAACTTGTCTTAAGAATATCATTATTGAAAGCTCCATATGAAATGTTTTTTTCAGTATTTAAAAACGTTACGGCTTTTAAAAGTTGCTCATCTTCCTTGACCATCCCATGAAAATTTTTCCATAAATGTGAGTAATATTTTTTTGAAAAAATGACACCTGCTACGTTATAAATTGTATAATAATCTATTTTATAACTATTTTTGTAAAGACCTAATCTATAAAGAATTGATAATGATTTAAATTTATTTTTTAGTATTATAGTGTCAAACAAAAAAGGCTTTTTTGTTACCAACTTAGGTTTTATTTCGTTGATTTCATCAGAAAGTTTCAAAATTTTGCCAGAAACTAAGCTTTTATTTCCAAGATGAAATAATTTCAGCATGCACATATTTTTCGATTGCATTATTTCCAATGTCATCGAAACATCAACTTTATCTGAAAACCAAATATCATCTTCAAGCAAAAGAAAATACTCCTCAGCACATTCATTTATTGAAGAAAGCCAAAATTGAGTAGGAATTTCCATTTCAGAAATTAATTCTCCACTTCTATTGAAGTTATCAATCTTTTCTACCTTTTCAATATAAAATGGAGATTCCTTAATTAATACTTCTGGATACTTACTTTTAATCAAAGACAAATATTTTGGATTTGTACCATCATCCAAAACAATGATTTCTAAATCTGAATCAATAACATTCAAATAGATGCTTTTGATACATCTGTCTAAATAGTAAGGCCTGTTGAATGATTTTATAAATATTTTCAAAATCTCAGATTATTAAAATTTATTTATTGCTTCAATCACTCTCGAAACTTCATCATCGGTCATTACAGGACTAACGGGTAAACTTAGAACTTCATCATGAATTTGCTCAGTTATAGGAAAACTAAGATCATTCATAGATTTATAAGCACCTTGCTTATGGGGAGGGATCGGATAATGTATTAATGTCTGAATTCCATTTTCAGTAAAATAATCCTGAAGTGCCTGGCGCTCTTTTGTTCTTATTACGAATAAATGCCACACATGTTCTTCGCTGTTTTCTGGTAAAATCGGAAGAGTAATTTTTTCGTTTTTTATTTTTTCGCAATACTTTTCGGCAATTTCTCTCCTGCGTTGGTTTTCTTCATCAATATATTTCAATTTCACATCTAAAACAGAAGCCTGAATTTCATCCAAACGGCTATTCAAACCTTGAAAAGTATTTACATATTTTTCGTTTGAACCATAATTAGCCAAAGCTCTGATTGTTTTTGCAAGCGTATCATCTTTACAGGTAACTGCTCCAGCATCGCCCAAGGCACCTAAATTTTTACCTGGATAAAAGCTAAAGCCCGCAGCGTCACCCAAATTTCCAGATTTAACTCCGTTAAAAGAAGCTCCAATTGCTTGTGCATTATCTTCTACAATTTTTAGATTGTGCTTTTTTGCAATGCCTTGCAACTCTTCAGAAAATACAATCTGTCCATATAAGTGAACAATTAAGATTGCTTTTGTCTTTGAAGTTATCTTAGCTTCAATTTTTGAAATATCGATATTGTATGATTCAATTGTTGGTTCTACTAAAACAGGAACCAAATCATTATCAGTTAATGCCAAAAGTGAGGCTATATAAGTATTAGCAGGCACTAAAACCTCATCACCTTTTTGCATTATACCAAGCTCAATATAGGCTCTAAATATCAATCGCAACGCATCCAATCCATTGGCAACACCAATCGCATTTTCAACACCTATAAATTTTTTTAAGTTGTTTTCAAAATTAAACGTTTCATTCCCTAATAGGTACCAGCCACTCCTGAATGTGCTTAATAATCTTTCTTCAATCTCACTTTGATGCGCAAGATTTATTTTCTGCAAGTCTAAAAATTTTATCATTTTTGGATTTGTTTTTATATATAATTTTATAACTGTATGGCGTAAAAATCAATTGCAATTCCTCTTGCGCCCATCATTTCTTTCTGTTGTATTAATCCAGAATTTAACTCTCTGCCTTGTGATTCAGTAGAAATTCCGAAACTGTAATATTCTCTGTCATTAAAAATTTCTTCTATTAAATTATGATTTACAAAATCTAAAGCTCCAATTTTCCTGCCTTCTTGAGAATTAGCCATATATTGCGTATGGACAACTTTTCCAAAATCATAAACTACGATTCCGGCAATAAGCTCTCCTTCATTTCTTGCTTCGAAAAGCCTTATATTTTTAGGAAAAAGTAATTTTAATTTTGATATTTCTTCTACAGAATGTACAGGCTTTGTACTAAATTTAGATAGAACTTCTGTCAACAATTCCCAATACTCTTGAAAATTTTCATTTTCTAAAAATGAAATATTATTTTTAAGACATTTTGTTACCGATTGCCTTTTCGTTTCTGAAAATCGTATTCTATCTTTCAAATTAATTACAGAAGAAATATCTCTTCTCACCAATTCTGCATCGATTCTAAATAAGGCATACAAATCTTCTTCGGCAGGATATTTATGAAAAACTGACGGAATTGCTTTGTAAATTATTTTCTTGAAACCCAAATTGCTATAATATTCTTTTATAAGCATAAAAATTTCTAGGGTTTCGGTTGCTTTTAAATCGAAACTCATAATAAGCGATCCAAAAGTAAGTCCTCCATGAGAATGAATTTCTTCTCCATTTTGATTAGCAGGGAAGAGTGCAATGATTTTTTCATTTTTAGAAATCACTAAAGAATGGTCCACAAATCTGTCATTGTGATAATCAAGATAGTTCCTTTCAAAAAGAAATATTCCGTTTTTGCTTTTTAAAACTAAATCATCCCATGAATCTGCTTGTGAAGCTACATATCTTTTAATTTCCATCAAATTTTATTTTTCAATTGTTTTAATCAATTTCGCTGGATTTCCTCCAATAACAGAATAAGGAGGAAAACTTGAATTTACAAAACTATTTGCTGCAACAACACAAAAATCTGATAACGTAACGTTTGGCATGATCACAACATTAGCTCCAATCCAGCAATGATTTCCAATTGTGACTTCACCCGAAAGCATTGGAAAATATTTCTGCATTTCTTCACTCGCATTAGGTCCTGAATCGCTCATTATATTTACATTTTGGGCAATTGACACATTTTCTCCAATATAGATTTTTTTTGCATAGCCATTTAAAATTGAAAACATTCCGACATAAGAGTTCTTTCCTATTTCCAAAATATTATTTTCTGAACCGTAAATACTGCAATACTTGGCAATTTTCACATTGTCGCCAATAGTGACATTATTGATTGAAGTCGTTGTGTCAACAATTACATCTTTGCCTAATGATATATTACTTGTTTTCAATTATAAAATATTTTATAAGGTTGATAATAAAATCCAAATCAAATTTTTCTAATTCTTGATGAACCGGCAAGAAAAAAGTATTTTCATCATAAAATTTTCCACATTCAACTCCATTTCTCTGCATAAAGATTTTTAATTCATCTAAATTAATTTTATCTGTGGAAAACATATAAACTGAAGGTATTTCAAAAGATGTTAATTTAAATCTTGTGTCAATACCTAAAATTTTAAATTCTTCTTTGTAGTACTCATAATTTTGTCTTCTCTTGCTTATTATTTCTTCCTTATGACTCAAAAAAGAAGCAGTAATTTTTTGCAAATCTATCTGATAAGGCTCTTTCTTATTTGTTATATTTTCTTGATAGCTTTTACGATTATATTTCAAAATGCCTCCAAATTGTATAGGAAAAAATTTCGGCAAACTATATATCACAAAATCCCCGATTTTTCCAATTTGGCTGGATTTGTTATTTGAGAACATGCTCATCGCTAAATCTTCAATTACAGGCAAATTCAGCTTTAAAAGTTCATCGATTTGTTTATAGACGGTACCAAATTCATGTATTAAGAATATCAATTTTGTCTTTGAACTTAATATCCTAGACCATTTGCAATATTTTTCAATTTCATTTGTAACACAACTGCTAACATATTTATTTCCAGATGTTGTCACAATATAAACCTCATCTTCTTTCTTTAAATTATAAAAAGAAAGCGACTTAAAAATGGCATCCTTTCCGCTTAAAGTAAATTCATATGTACCAAATTGACTTAGGTAATCTTCTGCATTAAGAAAAATATCTTTTTTTTTTATTTCATTGACTTGGCGTAAGTTTTCAACAGAAAAAGGGCTTATATTATAAGTCGGAATTCTAAAATTCTCCGGATTAATAATTTGTCCATTCCAATATTTCATTTTTTCAATCGGTATTTAATAAAATCTCCATAATCTCTTATATAATCAGACTCCTCATAAACATGCGAAGCCAAAACCAAACAGATACTGCCGCTCGAAAAATTTTCAATCTCTCTCCAGATTCCAGATTTTATATAAAGTGCTTTTGAAGGATCATTTAAAAAAACTTTCTTTTTTGTAGTTCCGTCATCCAAGACAAATGTGAAAGAACCGCTTGCTGCAACAATATATTGTTCCAATTCATAATGCCCATGCCCGCCTCTTTCCGATCCCATCGGAACATCGTATAAATAATAGATGCGTTTGATATCAAAAGGAATATTTTTACTGTTTTCTAAAAAAGTCAGGTTGCCAGCGTCATTGTGAATTTTTGGCAAATCGATCATTATGCAATCTTCTACACTATGCATTTTTCTTGCTCTTTTTAAATTCATCAAAATCTCTAATGTAATCTTTTTCATCATACATTTTGTCAGATACAATCAGAGCCAAAGAATTGGTTGAAAAATTCTCTAATGTTCTCCAGTATTTATTTGGAATATATAAACCATAATAAGAACGGTTCAGCGAAAACTTAGTTTCTGTTTCTCCGTCGTTTAAGACAACGTCAAAACTTCCTGACAGCGCTATTATAAATTCTTGCTGTTCTTTGAAGGCATGGCTGCCTCTTATTTCCCCTCCGGGCACATCATAAATCCAATAGGTTCGCTGTATTTCAAAAGGAAGCTGTTTCGGATGTTCAAAAAAGGAAAGATTTCCTCTTTTATCCAAAATTTTGGGAAGCTGTATAATTTGTGGCTCTTTTTCTATCATATTTATTTGGCAATTAATCGGTTGTTTTTTATTTTCTAAAGTTTTCCATCAACTTTTCCTTTTAGAATACCTTTCACATCATATAGAATGCTGTTCTCTTTCCGTAAGGCATCAAGCTGTAAATTTAGAAACTCTTTATGGGCAACCCCCAAAACAAGAGCATCAAATTTATGTGAAGGTAAGCTTTTTGTTGTAGAAAGTTTATATTCATGAGCAACTTCTTCTACATTGGCCCATGGATCATATATTTTTACAATAATTCCATAATCTTTTAACGCAGCAATCACATCAACAATTTTAGTATTGCGAACATCAGGGCAATTTTCTTTAAATGTTATTCCTAGCATAAGCAATTCAGCTCCATTGATAGGAATTTCTTTTTTGATCATCAGTTTCACAATCTGTGAAGCAACATATTCACCCATGCTGTCGTTAAGCCTTCTTCCTGCTAAAATTATCTCTGGATGGTAGCCAAATTCTTGAGCTCTCTGTGCCAAATAATAAGGGTCAACTCCAATGCAATGTCCTCCTACCAGACCTGGCTTAAACGGAAGAAAATTCCATTTTGTTCCCGCTGCTTCTAAAACTGCCTGAGTATCAATATCCATACAATTAAATATTTTTGCAAGTTCATTTACAAAAGCAATGTTGATATCGCGTTGCGAATTCTCAATTACTTTTGCAGCTTCGGCTACTTTAATTGTCGGTGCTAAATGGGTTCCAGCAGTAATTACAGATTTGTATAATTCATTTACTTTTTGTCCAACTTCTGGGGTTGAACCTGCAGTAACTTTTAATATTTTTTCTACCGTATGTTCTTTATCCCCCGGATTTATTCTTTCTGGAGAGTATCCTGCAAAAAAGTCTTCATTAAACTTCAAGCCACTGATTTTTTCTAAAACTGGCACACATTCTTCTTCAGTAGCGCCAGGAAAAACAGTTGATTCATAAATAACAATGTCGCCTTTCTTTAATACTTTACCAACAGTTTCACTTGCTTTATAAAGTGGCGTCAAATCAGGACGGTTGTTTTTGTCAACTGGCGTTGGAACAGTAACAATATAATAATTGCAATCTTTGATATCTTGTAGATCAGAAGAACAGAAAAGTCCTTTTTGCATAGCAGATGTCTCCGAAAGAACAGCCTGAAGAACATCATCTTCTACTTCTAGCGTACTATCGGTTCCTGAACGCAGTCCTTCGATTCTGGTTTTATTGATATCAAAACCAATTACAGGATATTTTGTGGCAAATAATCTGGCAAGTGGTAATCCTACGTATCCTAATCCTATTATTGCAATTTTTAAGCTCATTTAAATCTTAATTATATTGTTTGTCGTAGTATTTGCTATATTCTCCCGAAGTGACATTTTTAAGCCATTCTTCATTACTTAGATACCAATTTACTGTTTTTTCCAAGCCTTGTTCGAAAGTCACCGAAGGTTTCCATCCTAATTCTGAATTGATTTTTGAAGCATCAATAGCATATCTCAAATCATGACCTGGACGGTCTTTTACATAAGTAATTAATTTTTCAGAAGTACCTTTTTCTCTTCCTAATTTGGCGTCCATAATTTGGCAAAGTAGTTTTACCAAATCAATATTCTTCCATTCATTAAAACCACCGATATTATAAGTATCATGATTTTTCCCTTCGTGGAAAACTAGATCAATTGCCACGGCATGGTCTTCAACAAAAAGCCAATCACGCGTATAATTTCCATCACCATAAACAGGCAAAGCTTTATTATTAATGATATTATTGATAAAAAGCGGCACTAATTTTTCAGGAAAATGATTTGGACCATAATTATTTGAGCAGTTGGTCAAAACATAAGGCATTCCATAAGTTTCTCCATAAGCCCTAACAAAATGGTCAGAACTTGCTTTTGAAGCTGAATAAGGAGAATTTGGGTCATAAGCTGTCGTTTCAGTAAAAAGACCCGTTTCTCCAAGGCTTCCATAAACTTCGTCAGTACTTATATGATAAAAGCGTTTCCCTTCAAAATTACCTTTCCAAGTTTCCTTGAAAGCATTTAAAAGATTCATTGTTCCAATAACATTCGTCTTTACAAAAGCCAATGGATCAGTAATTGAACGGTCTACATGTGATTCTGCTGCCAAATGCAAAACACCTTCAAATTGGTGCTCTTTGAAAAGAGAGTCAATAAAATGAGCATCGACAATATCTCCTTTTACAAAAGTGTAATTGGGTTCTTTTTCAATATCTGAAATATTTTCAAGATTTCCAGCATATGTCAGTGCATCCAAATTTAAAATTTGATAGTGCGGATAATTTTTCACAAATCTTCTGACAACGTGAGAACCTATAAATCCGGCACCTCCAGTAATTAGTATTTTTTTCATTACTTCTATTTATTTATCCAATTGCTTGGTATATAAAGCCAATCTCTTTTAATTTCTGTCCGTCAAGCAAATTTCTTCCATCAAAGACAAAAGCTGGCTTGAGCATTGTATCATAAATTTTTTGCCAATCATAGCTTTTGAATTCATCCCATTCTGTCAATACAGCAATAGCATGAGCATTTTTGCAAGCTTCGTAAGGATCATTAACTACAGAAACATGTTCTCTATTTATTTCACTATTTCTTGATTCTAGATAATTTAGGTCAGAAAGTATTTGATTTTCTGAAACTTTAGGATCAAAAACAGTAAGAGAAGCCTGTTCATTAATTAATTGATCTGCCACATAGATAGCAGCAGATTCTCTTGTATCGTTGGTGTCTTTTTTAAATGCCCAACCTAGCAATGCTATCTTTTTGCCAGAAACAGTATTATATAATGTGCTTACAATATTGTTTGCAAATCTTCTTTTTTGGTGATCATTCATAATAATCACTTGTTCCCAATAATCTGCAACTTCATTTAGGCCATACGCTTTTGCTATATAAACTAAGTTTAAGATATCTTTTTGAAAACAAGAGCCGCCAAAACCTACAGAAGCTTTTAAGAATTTAGAGCCGATTCGGCTGTCCATGCCAATTGCTTTTGCCACTTCATTCACGTTTGCACCCGTTTTTTCACAAAGCTCAGAAATTGCATTTACAGAAGAAACACGTTGCGCCAAAAATGCATTTGCAGTTAGTTTTGAAAGTTCTGAAGACCACAAATTTGTTGTCAGAATTTTATCTTTGCTCACCCAATTTCCATAAATCGCTGCTAAAGCCTGAACTGCTTTTTGTCCAGATTGAGTTGGATCTCCTCCAATTAAAACTCTATCTGGATTCATCAAATCTTCTACAGCCGTTCCTTCTGCTAAAAATTCTGGATTTGAAAGGATTTGAAATTGCACTCCGTTTCCAGTATTCTCCAAAATGCTTTTTATCGCTTCAGCCGTTCTTACCGGGAGCGTAGACTTTTCAACTACAATTTTATCAGATTTAGAAACTTTGGCAATTTGTCTTGCACAAAGCTCAATATATTTTAAATCAGCAGCCATTCCTTTTCCAGAACCATAAGTTTTGGTTGGCGTATTTACAGAAATAAAAATCATTTCTGCTTCTTCGATTGCTTTTTCAACCTCTGTAGAAAAAAATAAATTTCTTCCTCGCGCTTCAGCTACAACCTCAGAAAGTCCTGGTTCATAAACAGGAATATTATTTGTGTCGGGATCATTCCAAGCTGCAATTCGAGCCTCATTTAAATCAACAACAGTAACTTTAATATTAGGACATTTTTGGGCAATAACAGCCATTGTTGGGCCACCGACATAACCAGCTCCGATACAACAGATTTTTGTAATATTTGTATTCATATTGGGGAATATATTTCTTTAATTCTATTTTAAATTTTGCCAATACCATTTTACAGCTTCCTTTAGTCCTTCTTCAATAGAAAACTTAGGATTGTAGTTTAATAATTGCTTGGCTTTTTCAATACTTGCCAATGAATGAGGAATATCTCCAGCTCTATCAGGTCCATAAATTATTGGTACTTTTGCAATGGATGCATCAAATTCTGATAGGTATTTTTTTAAATGGCCAACCAAATCATTTAGTGTATTTCTATCTCCAAAAGCTGTATTATAAACTGTATTTACCGCTTCAGGTTTTTGAGTCAGCAATGCCAATTCATTCATCTGGATGACATTATCGATATATGTAAAATCTCTAGAAAAATTTCCATCTCCATTAATTATAGGACTTTCATGTTTCATTAACTGCATCACAAATTTTGGAATAACCGCTGCGTAAGCGCCATTTGGATCTTGTTTTCTTCCAAAAACATTGAAATAACGAAGTCCTATTGTTTCTAGTCCGTAGGTTCTGCTGAAAATTTCAGCATATAATTCGTTGACATATTTTGTGATTGCATAAGGAGAAAGCGGTTTTCCAATCACATCTTCTACTTTCGGAAGTGATTCAGAATCACCATAGGTAGAAGAACTAGCAGCATAAACAAAACGCTTAACGCCAGCATCTCTTGATGCAACCAGCATATTCAAAAAGCCAGAAACATTGACATCGTTAGTGGTTATAGGATCGTTAATGGAACGTGGCACCGAACCTAATGCCGCTTGATGTAGCACAAAATCGCAACCTTGAACAGCTTTTTGACAATCTTCTAAATTTCTAATATCCCCTTCAATAAGAGTAAAATTCTTATTATCTAAAAAACTATTTAAATTATAGCGGTGGCCGGTTGCAAAATTATCCAAACAAATAATTTTATGGTTTTGCGAAAGAAAATACTCGCATAGATTTGAACCTATGAAACCTGCACCTCCGCTAATCAATATTTTACTTGTTTGCATTATATAAATTATATTGTTAAATATTTTGGCAAAAATAAGCTTTTAAATTTTATTGCCACTACACCAATTTTAATGTAGTGAAAAAGTCGAAAATATTAATTTAAAGCAATTTATTAGGAGTCTATTTTCCGCGTAATTTTTTGGATATTTTTTTCAAACGATTTTCTGGCTCTTCTTCTTCATGGTAACCATTGCTATAATTTCCATAACCATAAGTATATCCATACTTAGCTTTATTTTCAAAACTGTTTATTATAATGCTTATATTCGATAGTTCTCCCGCCTTATGTTTGCTATTGACCAAAGCAAGCATTGATTTTCTGGTCATATTTTGGCGAACTACATACAAGGTTGCATCACAGTATTCGACCAATTCCAAAGCATCGGCAACTAGTCCGATTGGTGGCGTGTCCAAAATAATATAGTCGTATTTTTTCTTCAAGTCCTCTAGCAATTCACCCATCGCTTCGCTTATAATAAGTTCGCTAGGATTTGGAGGAATTGGTCCTGAAGTTATAACATCCAAAAAGGGAATTTCAGTTTTTTGGATGATTTCATCACTATTTTTTTGTCCGATCAGATAATTGACTACGCCAAAATCATTACTAAGATTAAATTCTCCAAAAAGTTTCGGTTTTCTTAAATCAAGACCAACTATGACTGTCTTTTTTTCACTCAAAGCAAAAACTGTAGCTATATTTATTGAACAAAATGTTTTTCCTTCTCCACTGATGGAAGAAGTAAGCATAAGTGTTTTTGCTCCAGCAATATTTTGTTTTTTGTATAAAAATTGTAAAGAAGAACGGATGGCTCTAAAAGCTTCCGCTAATGCTGATTTAGGTTTTTCAAAAACGGCAAGATTGCTTAATGTTTTATTTTTTCCTACAACACCAAGTACTGGTATTTGAGTCAATTTTGTAATATCTTCTGCTGTATGAATTGTATTATCTGTAAGCGTTATAACAAAAACTGCAATTAACGGTATTAGCAGCCCTAAGAATAATGCTAACACATAATTTACGCTTGTCTTTGGACCGACAAGTCCGCCTCCAATATCTTTCGCAGGATCAATAAAATGAATATCAGACAGGTTTGCTGCCTTCACAATAGTTGCCTCATTTCGCTTTTCAAGAAAGGTATTTAGCACATTTCCGGTAAGCTCATATTTTCTTGATATTTTGGCTAAATCCTGTTGCTCTTCTGGAAGTTTTTTAATACTGCCTTCTGCTAAAGCAATTTTTGCATTTAATCGCGCAAGATCAGTTTGAATAACTTCTTTTGCTGAAGCGATATTTTGCAAAAGTACTTTTTTAATGGATTCCATCTCATTATCAAAATCTTTGAAAAATTTGTTGTTTTTTACCGTATAAGCTCTTTCTGAACGTTCAACTGAAAGAGCAATCAGTCTTGAAACATTGCCAACAATATTTGGATCTTCAATTCCTGCAACTGCTGGGGCTGGGAGTTTTGAATAATCAACACTGTTTATTAAATAATTTCGAAGCGTGTTGTAATAGGAGATTTTCCTAGTTATGGCATCTCGCTCGACATCAAGCCCTACGAGTTGTTCTGAAATTTTCTCTCCGCCTGTTTCTAGATTATATACATTTTTATCTTTTCTGAATTCGCGAAGCTCACTTTCAACTCCTTCCATTTCTTTCCCCATAGCTGCAAGTGTGCTATCGATAAAAGCAATAGTATTGATGGCAAATTGGTTTTTACTATCAAGCTGATTCTTTTTTAAAACCTCAACTGTGGTATTAAGATAATTAACCATTCGGGCTTTATTGGTGCCTTGCATTGTTAATTTCAAAATAGAACCTCCTTTGGCATCGCTGTCAATATTTAAATCTCTATAGCGGTTTACAACATTGTTAAATTCGTTAAACCTTATAAAATATTCACTATCTTTATAAGAAGAAGCATCAGAGTTTAATTCTAATTTTGCGTGCAGAAAGGGTAAAGAAATTTGTTGGCCTACTTTATATCTTTTCTTTATTTCTTCTTGAGCTACAGCAATTTGGGTAGTGCTGTCATCATAATAATTAATCAAGGTAACTGATTCTGTTTCAAAAACAATAGAGAGCTCAAATTCAGATTCGGTTATAAACTTAATTTTTATAGGAATTCCTGAAAGCTGCCCTTTAGATTTGTCAATATTAATTTTGAAAGGAACTTCGCCATACGCATCTATCAAATTATAATCACCTTGTTTTAGATAATCGATATAATATTCAAGCTTTGCTACAGCAATTTCATTGTGAGATCTTGATTTTAAAGTAGTTATAATTGTCTGGACTTTATCAGATGTACCACCCCAGTTAAAAACGAGACTGGTATTGGAAGTAAAAAATGGATTGCTTTCTTCACGAACAGCAATCAAGCTTTCCATTCCATATATTTTTTCTTTTCTAATATTTACCTGATAAGCTATAAACATGCAAATAATTAAGCTTCCTGCAAACCATTTCCAATAGCTCAGTATTTTGATTATAAAACCTTTAAAATCATAATTATTCTGGTTTTCAGAAAATAAGAAATCTTTTGTATCAAGCATCGGTTATCGGTTTAAAAGCACTATCGTTGTTGTAACGAGTGAAATAAGGGTTACAAGCGTACTGATAGATTGAATTCCTGTAGTTCCTGTTCCCCAAGATTTTTGTTTTAGTGGCTTGATATAAATATAATCGTTTGGCTGAATGTAGTAATAGGGAGAATTAATTACATTAATATCCGTAAGATCAAGTGAATGCATTTCAGTACCATGCGGATATTGACGGATAATTGTCACGTCTTTTCTATTTCCAACCATGGTAATATCGCCAGAATTTGCAATTGCTTCCAGCACGTTTACCTTTTCTTGGAACAGAACTTTTGTACCAGGAGTTGTAATTTCTCCATTGACAGTATATCGCAATCCCGCTAGTTTTACTGTAATAAAAATATTAGCTTCCTTGTTGAAATATTCGTCTAAAAATTGTTTCTCAAGTTTTATCCTGATTTCTTCCAGCGTATATCCCATCACATTTACTTCGCCCAAAATAGGAACTCTGATATTACCATGATCATCAACGCTGTAGCCATCAAAATAAAGTGTTTGATCTGTTTCTGCTCTTGTTGAAGCGGCCTCATTTGTCTTAAACATTTCAACTAATTTCGGATCTAAAGCTTTTATCTTTATGCTCAAGATATCATTAGTTTGAACGCGATAAGGTTTTGCCATAACTGGATTTACCATCGCTTTGTTCTCACTATTTTCTTTTTTCTGCAGATATATCAGATCTTCGCTAGGAACACAAGAAGTCAGACAAATTCCTGCAATTATTAAAAAAAGTAAAAGAGCCTTATTCATTAGTATTTTTTTAGTGGACAAATATAGTTTTTCCATCAGAATATGTTAAACAAATCTAGTTATTTTTAAATGAATTTTCAAAAGGAACTCTATGCAAAATACTCCTTCCCAATGTAACTTCATCCGCATATTCAAGCTCATCTCCAACAGAAATTCCTCTGGCAATTGTAGACGTTATTACATCAAAGTCTTTGATTTGCCTATAAATATAAAAATTAGTCGTATCGCCTTCCATCGTTGAGCTCAATGCAAAAATCAACTCATTAATTGTTCCTGATTTTACTTTTTCTATCAAAGTAGGGATATTCAGCTGGCTTGGGCCAACACCATCAATTGGAGAAATCTTTCCTCCTAGAACGTGATAAATCCCTCTAAATTGCCCTGTATTTTCAATAGCCATTACGTCGCGAATATCTTCAACAACGCAAATTATCTGATGATTTCGACTTGCATTTGAACAAATTTCACAAATTTCTACATCAGAAATATTATGACAGCTTTGACAGAATTTAATTTCTTCCCGCATATTTAAAAGAGCCTGAGATAAAAAATTAGTCTGTTCTTTAGGCTGTTTCAGCAAGTGTAATACTAACCGCAAAGCCGTGCGCTTTCCAATTCCAGGCAATTGCGACATTTCGTAAACTGCTTTTTCTAAAAGTTTTGATGAAAATTCCATAAGTTGCAAATATAATAAACAGAATGCTGATTTTAACCTTATCAGCAAGTGTTTTAAGACTAAAACAAAAAGAATTTTACAAATTTAAACAGGTTGCTTTTTACAACAATTTTCGTTGTTTTAGAATAATTTTTATTTTTTCTTATTTTCTGACTAAATTTTATTTGCTTTGCAAAAACTCATCATCATGCAACCATTAACCATACTTTTAATTATTGTAATTTATTTTGGAATCTTGATTCTGATTTCAAATGTTGTCAGCAAAAAAGATTCAGGAAATGACGCCTTTTTCAAAGCCAACAAAAACTCAAAATGGTATCTTGTTGCTTTTGGAATGATAGGAACTGCATTATCCGGAGTAACTTTTATATCTGTTCCTGGACAAGTCGGTTCACCCGATGTACAGTTTAAATATTTTCAATTTGTATTGGGAAATGCCATTGGATTTATTTTGATTGCAAAAGTTTTGCTTCCTTTATATTATCGAATGAATCTGACTTCGATTTATGGTTACATCGAACAAAGATTAGGCTATATTTCTTATAAAACTGCCGCTTCTATCTTCTTAATAAGCCGAACAATTGGCTCAGCTGCAAGATTATACTTAGTCGTAATTGTTTTGCAACGTTATGTTTTTGATGCCTTCGGAGTACCTTTTTGGGCGACCGTCTTGATTTCTCTCGGATTAATTTTTGCCTACACTTATCGCGGTGGCCTAAAAACAATTATTATTACAGATACTTTGCAGACTTTGTTTTTGGTTTCTTCTGTAATCTTCACAATTTATTTTATTTGCGACAGCTTAGATTACAATATTCCTCAAGCTTTTGAGGCCGTAAAAAACAGCAATTACTCTAAAATATTTTTCTTTGAAGATTGGCTGAAAAGCAATTATTTTTGGAAACAAATTCTTGGCGGTATTTTCGTGACGATTGCAATGGTCGGCTTAGATCAAGATTTGATGCAAAAAAACTTGAGTTGTAAAAATATTGGTGAAGCGCAAAAAAACATGTTCACTTTTACCGGAATTTTCGTTATTATCAATATTTTCTTCATGAGCGTTGGAGCTCTCCTTTATATTTATGCTGAAAAAAATGGCATCAGCGTGCCATTGGATGCAGTGAGCGGAAAACCCAGAACCGATTTGCTTTTTCCAGAAATTGCTTTTAATTATCTGACTTTGATTCCGTCGATTGTATTTTTATTAGGATTGACCGCCGCAACTTTTGCTACTACAGATTCTGCCTTGACAGCACTAACAACTTCTTTCTGCGTAGATTTTTTAGGAATGGATAAGGCCGAAAATGCATTGAAACCAAACATGGTTCGCACAAGACATTTTGTCCATATCGGATTTTCACTGTTGATGTTTTTAGTGATTTTAATAATTTATCTTTTGAATAGCGATTCTGTAGTAAGTCTGATTTTCAAAATCGCAGCTTATACTTATGGTCCGCTTTTAGGTCTTTATACTTTTGGATTGTTCATGAGAAACAAAACAGTAAAAGACAAGTTTGTACCAATAGTTTGTATTTTGGCGCCTGCAATTACATTTGCAATTAGCTCTTATTCGACAGAATTATTTGGAAATTATCAATTTGCAGAAGAATTAATAATTTTAAATGGAGGCTTAACATTCCTCGGATTACTAATAATCAGCAAGAAAGCGACAGAACAGACAAGATTTTAAAAAATAAATGCCTCCAGTTTATGGAGGCATTTTTTATTTCTTATCATATTTGACAATTAATATTGCTTTGTAGACAGCATGACCAAAGTACAGGCAACTTCTACTTTAATATTATTCAATTTCAAAAGCTGGTAAAATTCTGGATTTTCAGTTCCCGGATTAAAAATAACCCTTTTTGGTGCAATTGAAACTACATAATTATAATAATCACGCTGACGTTGCGGATTCAAATAAAGCGTTACTGTATCAACATTTGTAAACGGAATCTGCTTAGTTTGAATTTTCACACCCAAAACCTCTTCCTCTTTCAAACCAATAGCTACAACAGAATGTTCTTTATCTGTAAGGCTTTTGATTGCCATGTAAGAATAACGGGATGGATTTGACGACGCACCGAGCACTAATGTTTTTTTATTTCTCATAACAGATTTATATGCTGTAAAATTAGCAAATTTTAACGGGAAAGTTTTTGATTTATAAAAATAATAACAGTTTAATATTTGTCTTTTATCAATTGGTAATAATCCGAAGGAAGCATGTCTCCAAGTTTTAGTTTGCCAATATAGCCACCAAACATAACCACATAAACTGGGCTATAATTTCCATTTTGATCGACAATAAATTCTTTTTCCATAAAATCTACCGACGATTGCTTCTTGCCGTCATAAAGAATACCAAAATTGACTTTTTTGTCTTCATGTCCGATAACTTCTGGTTTTATTGGCTTTGTATAATCAATTGTTTCTACATTAATTTTATAGACTGGAGAATTCACAATCGGCTCTTTTATAAGACTGACTTTGTTAACATTTAAAGTATCTTGAACCTTAAAATATAGTTTTGGATCAACTGGAAATTTACCTACATACAAAGAAAATTTTTCTTTTTGCCAGCTTTCATTCGCAATCGTAATCATTAAATGTGCTGTTGACCCAAGAAAAGATTCTAATCTTTTTTTGCTAGATTTTTTAGATTTTGAAAAATCTTTATAAAAGGAAGTTCCTGAAAAACCACTTCTTGTCAAATAATAGTTATCAAGTTTTGGTTTAGAATATTCTAATTTATAATCAACAATATCAAAGAAAATTTCATATTCAAGATATTTATTAATAACTTTCAATGGTTTTCTTGCAGTTGCAGAAAGCGTATTTGTTTCAGTATCAAAAAACAAATCAATATCGTCTTCATTTTCAATCCTGCAAGAAAGTCCGGCTTTAGAACTTCCTAGAAAATGTTCTCTAAAAGCCTTTAGCATGCTTTTTCGTGTAAAAATACTTTTCCCGATGAACACCTCATCCATAGAAATACTGTCTTCTTCAAGAAATGATTTTATTTTTTTATATTGAAAAGGATTTTCAATTCGTAAATTTATATACCCTACAAAACTCACAATCAGAGTACTTTGATTATTTCCAGAACCGTTGATTTTAAAATAACCTTGTTCATCTGTGATCGTTGAAATCGTAGTTCCGTCGAGATAAACAGTGGCAGACTGAAGTGGTTTTTCAGTTTTTTTATCTAAAACATATCCTTCTAAAACCTGCGAATACAAAGAAGGACAGCTAATAAAGAACAATAAAAAAATTAGTTTTTGAAATTTCATGTACTGATTTTATAGATTCTTACAAATATAAACAATTCCGTATATTTATTTAAGATTGGCAAAATTGACACAAACCAGTTATTAAATAATGATTAATTATTCTTAATTTTACTACAAAGAACACTTCTCAAACTAATTTTACACCAAAAACTATGGAGATTTTTATTTATGTTTTCGCAGCGCTTTTTTCAGTAATCAATCCGTTAGGAGCCGTTCCGATTTTTGTGGGTTTAACTCAAGACGACACTAAAGAAGAACGTTCACGAATTTCGCTTTGGACTGCGATAAACGTATTTATCATTTTAATAATTTCATTTTTTATTGGTCAATATGTACTAAATTTCTTTGGAATCAGCATAGACGCACTTCGAATTGCCGGAGGACTAATCATCTTAAATTCAGGATTTTCACTGCTCTCAGGAAGATTTAATAAAAACCGCGGCGTAAATAAAAAAGTAGAAAGTGATGCCCAAAAAAGAAATGACATTGCTTTGACGCCACTGGCAATTCCGATGCTTGCAGGACCTGGCTCCATTTCACTTTTGATTGCATTATACCAAGATTATAAAGAACTAAATGAACAGATTTTAGTTTGCCTTGCAATTGCAGTTGTAGCTATTGTAATTTTTTTGGTAATGAGAAGCGCACATTATCTTTCAAGAATTCTAGGAGCTTCTGGAATTGTTGCCATTTCAAGAATCATCGGTTTTATTGTAATTGCAATCGGAGTTCAATACATTAGCAGTTCTGTAGTCAATATCTTAAAAACAACTTTTCCTACAGTATCATAAAACAGGAAAGGCTTTCTAATTGAAAGCCTTTCCTGTTTTATATTTTTTTTTATAATTATTCTTTCGGAAGAAATACTTCTGCCATCATACATCTTGCGCTTCCACCACCGCACGCTTCAATCGTGTCAAGGCTTGAGCTTATAATTTCACAGTGGTATTCTAATTTTTCAATTTGAGCAGGTTTTAAGCTTTTGTAAGCGGCATCGCTCATTATCAAAAATCTTTTATCATCTTTTCCTCTTAATTCCAGCATGTTTCCAGCAAAGTTATTCACTTGGTCTTCTGTAATTAAAATTATTTCCTTTCCGTCAGCTTTTAAGTTATCCAAAACCATTTTGCGTTCTTTTTTATCATCGATGCAATCAGCACAAATCACGGCAAAAGTTTCGCCAAGACACATCATTACGTTAGTGTGATAAATTAATTTTCTCTCCCCGTTAACTGTTTGAAAAGCTTCAAAAATTACTGGGGCATAATCAAAATCTTCACAAAATTCAATAAAAAGTTCTTCGTCAGCTCTTGGCGATAAAGCGCAATATGCTTTACCATTTGCCCTATCAATTAGCAAACTTCCTGTTCCTTCCAAGAAAATAGCATCTTCTTCTGCTGAAGTATAATCCACGATATTTTCAATCTTGAAACCTTCTTCTTCTAGTAAATCCAAAATATCTTCGCGACGTTCCTCACGGCGATTCTCAGCAAACATCGGATACAAAGCAACGTCTCCATTTTCATGAAAAGAAATCCAGTTGTTTGGAAAAATAGAATCTGGAGTATCTGGCGATTTAGTATCTTCTACAACAGTTACATCGATTCCGGCTGCACGCAATTTTATCACGAATTCATCAAATTCTAATTGTGCTTTTGCGTTTACTGTTGCGGGAAGCAATCCATCCAAAACCTTTTGGTAATAATTATTTACAGCCGTCTGCTCGTTCATTCTAAACGCCACCGGGCGAATCATTAAAATAGAATTTGTTGTCTGTTTCATGTTGTTACTAGGTTTAGGGTTTAAGGTTCTGGTTCAAGCTCTGAATCAGCTTTTGCCTCTTGGCTATTTACTTTTGGCTAAATTAATCTCTAATCAATGGCAATGTTGAACATCGCAATAATCCTTCTTGTTTCGCAATTTCGGCATAAGGAATTTCTTCTACCTTAAATCCTTGGCTTCGCAACCAATTATTCAATCTCGTAAAATTTCTTTCAGAAACAACAATGTCGTCAGCAATAGAAAATACATTAGAATTCATATTATACATTTCTTCTCTGTCAATATGGAAGAGATTTTCCTTGCCAAATAAATTCACCAAAAACAGATAATCAGATTCTTGACGGAAACCACTTTTATAGATAATTCCTTTATTTTTTCCTACAGGCTGAAAACAGCAATCCAAGTGCAAAGCATTATCTCGAGCTTCCAATTTTGATTTTACCAAATCAAATTCCTTGACGATTTTATGTGGAAATAATTCTTTAATATAATTTACACCCTGCATGTTTGTTCGGGCGGTAATATAATCTTTGTAGTCAGAACCTTTGTAAGTTCCTATAAAAATATAGTCATTCCAAAGCATTACATCGCCACCTTCTATATGAACTTCTTCTGGCGGGCGAACAATTTTTGCTGGATTTATTTGATCTAAAACATACTGAATAGCATCTAATTCTCTTTCTCGATCGGGAAGAATATTTGCCTTCACAAAAACGTCGTCAATTACAAAGCCAATATCTCTGGTAAAAATCTGATTGTAGTTTTCAATCATTTCAGGACGAAAAACTTTCACATCATATTTTTTAAAAACTTCATTAAAAGCTTCCATTTCATTAACCATATCTTTTTCAACAGGATAAGTTCCTGCTAAAATGTGTTCTAACGATTTTGGATCATAGGCTTCTTCAGCACTAGGCGTCGGTCCGTTATTTATCGCAGAACCAAGGACAACAGCCCTTAATCTTGAGGTTTCATTTTTTACATTTAACTGCAACATAAATTTTGACTTTGGGCAAATATAGAAAAACAGCCTTTGACAATTGCTTATTTCTTACATTTTAACCTCTTAAATTAATGATTATGTAATATAGTAATTATTTTTCTTCGTGGTATTCTTGTTCTGTATTAATTTCCCAAATATTTTTTTTGTCAACAATACCATTTTTTATATTTTGAACCGCTTGGATTGCGGTCAACATTGAATGATCTTGGTTGTTATATTTGTGCATTCCATTTCTTCCGATCAAGAATAAATTCTCAAATTGGTTTGTATAATCAATGATTTCGTCAAATTTTTCATAAGTCCCAAAATAAGCTGGATAGGTTTTTGGCATTTTTATAACCACCGAATCCAATACATCTTCACGATTTATCATTCCGATTTCAATCATTTCTTTAATCGCCAATTCTTTCATTTCTGCTTCCGACTTATTCCAAAGATCATCACCTTCATAGCAGAAATATTCTAATCCGACCCATTTTGTAGTTGGATCTTTTACTAAAAACGGACTCCAATTATTGAAAATCTGCAATCTTCCAACTTTCACATAGGGCTCTTGAATATAAATCCAATTATCTGTAATTTCTTCTTTTGCCATTTTTTTCAAAAGGAGTCCAACCGTAATAAAATCACGATAAATCAAACCCTTCGCAACCTGATTTACATTTTCTGGAACCTCGCAATTCAAAGACGCAATTAATTCTTTAACTGGCATTGTAGAAATAAAATAATCGCCTTTAAAAAGAGTTTCTTCTTTCGTAATTTGATTTTCGACGACAACAGAAAGAATTTTATTTCCTTCCACATTGATCTTTTTAACTTTCAAATGCTGGATTAATTCACCACCTTTTGCGATAACTTTATCTGCAACTTCTTCCCACATTTGTCCCGGACCAAATTTTGGATATAAAAAACACTCAATCAATGAAGTTTCCACATCTTTTTGACTAATATTCTTGCCTGTTTTTTTTGAGAATTTTTGCTTTAAAAAGTGAGCAATTGATTTCCTGATAGAAAGACCTTTAATTCTTTGGGCTCCCCATTCTGAACTAATTTCTGTGCATTTAATACCCCAAACTTTTTCAGTATAATCTTTAAAAAACGTTTTATAAAGTTTTTCGCCAAATCTGTTAATGAAGAAATCTTCTAAGTTTTTTTCATTTTTTATAGGAAATGCCACACTTTTTATATAGCTCATTCCGATTAGGAAAGTATTGAAAAGTCCTAATTTCAAAACAGTTTCTGGTGTCAATGAAATTGGATAATCAAAGAATTTTTTTTGATAAAAAATTCGAGATTTTCGACTTCTGACAAGCATCACACTATCTGGATTTTTAGCATCCGAAGGAAAATCAATCGTGTTTAATTGTTTTGATTTGTTTTGATAAGAAATTTTGATGGCTTTTTCTTCCGAAAGAATCGGCAGAATTTTACACCACCATTCCATAATTACATCTGATTTCGAAAAAAAACGATGCCCACCAATGTCGATTCGGTTTCCTTTATAATTTACTGTTCTAGAAATACCTCCCCAAAACTCACTTTGCTCTAAAACTATCGGCTGAATATCTGTTTTCTCAATAAATTCATACGCAGCTGTAAGTCCCGCAGGTCCGCCACCGATAATGATTGCTTTTTTTTCTTTCATATAAATGCTATGGTTGACAAATCTACATTTCCTAAACTTAGTTTCCAATAATTTAGATAAGTTTGTTTGTCTAAAAACGCTAAAAAACAGCAAAAAAAGTTTTTCAGAAATGATTTCAGAAAAAATCTAAGCATAAAAAAAGCTCCACGTTAAGTGAAGCTTTTTAAATTATTTAGAAAAAATTATCTTTTCTCAAAAGGAACAAAATCTCTTAATGGCGCTCCCATATAAATTTGTCTTGGGCGACCAATTGGTTCTTTATTTACACGCATTTCTTTCCATTGTGCGATCCATCCTGGAAGGCGACCAATTGCAAAAAGAACGGTAAACATATCTGTTGGGATTCCTAAAGCGCGGTAAATAATTCCTGAATAGAAATCTACATTTGGATATAATTTTTTAGAAACGAAATATTCGTCAACTAAAGCTGATTCTTCTAATTTTTTAGCAATGCTCAAGATTGGATCATCAACACCTAAAGTTGCCAAAACTTCATCAGCAGCCTTTTTGATGATTTTTGCTCTTGGATCAAAGTTTTTGTAAACTCTGTGACCAAAGCCCATCAAACGGAAAGGATCATTTTTATCTTTAGCTTTAGCCAAATATTTATCAGCATCACCTCCATTTTTCTGGATTTCTTCAAGCATTTCTAAAACGGCTTGATTTGCACCACCGTGAAGTGGTCCCCAAAGTGCAGAAACTCCTGCTGAAATTGAAGCGAATAAACCTGCATGAGAAGAACCAACCATTCTTACTGTTGAAGTAGAACAGTTTTGTTCGTGATCAGCATGAAGGATAAATAATTTATTTAATGCAGCAACGATTGTTGGGTTTGCAGTATAAGGCCCTGTTGGTAATTCAAACATTAAACGCATGAAATTTTCAACATATCCTTGCGTATTGTCATAATAATTCAATGGAAATCCCATGCTTTTTCTATACGTCCAAGTTGCAATAACTAGGAATTTACCCATAGTTTTACAAACCGCCTCGTATAAATCTTTTTCATTTTCAACATTAACTGATTTTGGATTAAAAGCAGTCAAAGCACTTGTCAGGCAAGACAAAACGCCCATTGGGTGAGCATTTTTAGGAAAACCGTCGATGATGTTTTTCATCTCTTCGTTTACCAAAGTATATTTTCTGATATCAGTTTCAAACTGCTCTAATTGTTTTGCAGTTGGAAGTTCTCCGAAAATCAAAAGGTAAGAAACTTCTAAAAAGTCAGCTTTTTCAGCTAAATCTTCGATTGAATAACCTCTGTAACGCAAGATTCCTTCTTCTCCATCTAGAAAAGTAATTTCACTTTTGCATGATCCTGAATTTTTATAACCTGGATCCATAGTTATTGCGCCAGTAGCGCCACGTAGTTTATCGATATCGATAGCAACTTCATTTTCTGTTCCGACAATTAGTGGGAATTCATATTTGTTGCCGTCAATTTCTAATATTGCTGTTTTTGACATAATATTATTGGGAATTATTTAAAATTGAGTAAATATAATTTAACAAAAATAGGGAATTCAGTAGTAACTAAAAAGTAATACGGTAACGATTTCGTTAATATTTCTTTAAATTTTGCAAAATTAGTATACATTAAAATAACAAAAGCCTGCGACTTAATGTTGCAGGCCTTTGTTATTTAACAAATAGACTTAAGTTATTTATTGTATCAATTGTAATCAAACTTCATCAATCTGAAGGATTCTTTATCTAAATTTTCCTCTAAGACATAAATTCCGTCTTCTAAGATAAAACTGTTATAATTATTCTTCTTGTCTTTTACTGATTTGAAAAAGCTCTCTACGTTTTTTGAAGCAAAAGCCGCAAAAAACGTATTTACATTCAAGTTAAGTTTTCCAAAATCAGTTTTTGAACTATATCCTGTGGGAAAAGAACCTCCTCGGATACCGTTTAGCAGAATTGGACTTACACTAAATTCGACTTTTTTAGTGTTCGTTACTTTTCCGTCTTTTTCGTTCAGCAAAAACATATGAGAATAGTCATGTTTTTGACTGCTGATTCTAAGTCCTAATTTTCCTTTAAGATTAAAAAAGGAAACGGCTGTAAAATATGAAACCGCATTTTTGTTATAATCCTTATCTTCAATTTCATTTACTGAATCCCAAATTAACTCACCATTTGAATTATATTTTTTTATGTAAAACCCATTATTTCGGGCATTATACAAATTGCTGTCTTTTGTATTTGAATATAATCCAAAGACATAATAAGTATTATTTATTTCATCGACATAAACATTTCCTGTCGAATTTTCTGATAATATATGTTTTGAATATCCGTCACCAAAAATAACAGTGCTAGACCCAAGACCACAATTTGACGCTGTAAAATATTTATTTTTCAAAGTGACTTCAATCTTTTTCTCAGAAATCAGTTTTCCGTCATAATCATATTTTAAAATATTATAAGTATCTGAAGGAAGCTTTTTATCTAACTGTTTGTTGACAATATAAAAACCTTTTTCATCATAAGAATGCAATAAAAATCCAATTTTATCTTCAGATGTTTCTATATTAGGAATATTTAATGGAATCAATTTTGTTGATTCGTCACTTAAACTTCTTCTAAATAAATAAATTGTGCCATCAGCATCTTTATCTTTTTTCTTTTTGCCTTCAATTTTACCAAGATAACAAGCATAATCATCAGAATAAAAATTGAAATAAGATTTTATAGTTCCGCTTTCATTTTTTTCGTCAAAATTAAGTGCTTTTTGATTTCCTTCTTTATCGATGATTAGCCGATCCTTTGTCGCAATTGCATATTTACCGTTTTTTGAAGAATATAATTCATAGTAAATTGGAGAATCATTCGCACCTCTTCCAAAAAATGCAGGCAAACCTTTATAATTGGATTGGATGTTTTTTTTGTAATTCAAATTTAGATCTTGATCATAACTTAGAATTTCAACATCTGATTTTGGCTTTTTTTCTTGGCCTGTTACAATGTAAAACATTCCGTTTTCAGTATATTCAAAACCTAAAAATTTTTGCTTATCGGCAGGTTTGATTTCAACAATTTTAGATTGCGCTTTGGCAGATAGACTTGCTAAAACAAAAAGCGCACAGAGTAAATAATTTTTCATAAAAAATTCATTGATAATGGTGAGGGAATTTGGTGAACAGATAAGCAGATGCTTAAAAGATCACTTTTTCATTTTAAAGACTTAATAGATTTGTATTGTTGAATAAAATCATTCGGCAGTAAATATATTCTAAATTACTCTAAAACCTAATAAAATAAACCCGAAAATTCTGATGATTTATTATACAATAAAAAAGCCCACAGAATAATCCTGCGGGCCTTTACTTAACTACCAACTTAATTATTTTTTGATTAGCTTCTCTACTTTAGAACCGTTATCAGTTTTAATCTTCAGATAATAAATTCCTGATGAATAATTAGACAAATCAATTTTAGCCGAAGTTTCATTAAAAAGACTTGTAACCAAAATTCTTCCCTGAACATCATAAATTTCTACTGAATTTATTGCCTTTGCCGCTTTTATATTGACAAATTCATTAGCTGGATTTGGATAAATCTCCACTGAATTATCAAGATTTGGAATAGCAATACTCAAAGCTTCAAAAACCGTTTCTGCGTTATTAGTATCAACCGGAAAATTATAATCAAAGAAAATTGAAACTCTGTTTGAAACCATATCGCCAGTTATCAAAGTTGAAGCTGATTTCAATTTCAAAAGAACATTTCCGTGACCCCCAGAATCAAGATTCACATTTTGAAAAATGAATTCGGCGATATTGCCATTAACTCTAGCGTTTACCGGATGAGAACTTCCTAAAATTTGCATTGAGGAAAGATCATATTTTGCAGGATCAATTATGTCCTTGACAACAATATTTTCGGCATAATCAGTTCCTGTATTTTCAAAACGGATCAAATAGTGAAGATAATTTCCAATTTGTGCAGGAGGAAGAACATCGCCTTGCAAGCACTGAATATCATTTGGATCATAAGAACCAACGACGGTTTGGTAATAGGAAAAAGTAATTTCATGACCATCCACTGGATCAGTTGCTGCGTTGAAAACCAATTCGTCGCCAATATTCACGGCTGGCATTTCTGTCGGGCCGTTTACATTCAAGGTCACCAAAATGCTTCTGGCTTCAAAAGGCCTTAGGTTTGAGAAAGCCCAAGTCAGTAATCCGTTGGATTGTGCTGGAGGCAAATCTGAAGTCACATAGTCCAAAAGCAATTCGTTATAATAGAAATAAACATTTCCGGAAAGCAATTGGTTGCCTCGGTTTTTGTAGACAATTTTGTATATGGCGTCAAATCCTGGTCGGGCTGGCGCAACTGGTGCAATCACAATTTCTGCATCGGGATGGTTTCCATTTGCGGTGATGCAGAAATTATTGTTTGAAACTGCGTTATTTACCAAAGGAAAATTAACGGGTATTATTGTGGGATTTATGATGAAAAATGATGGATTTTCAACTTCAGGAGTTATTGTAAAATTTCCTTCTTCGGTATAAAATGAATAATTTCCTGTGGCGTTTGTGAAAGTTGCGCCTTGATTTGTGCCGTCATTTATGCGTATTTTTATATTGGGTTGCGACTGATCATCTGTGTCACATCCATTAAGATTACTATCAAAAAGCATGGTGCCTGAAATTGTGTTAAAATTACCTCCTGGCGTAAAACTGCAATAGGAATTGACTACTGCTGCACCGTTTCCTGATCCTTCAATGATTCCGCTAGTTACGGCGACAACGTCCATATCATTGGCACATACAAACGCTAAGTTGACGTTATTTGCAAAATTCACATCACCGTATACAAATTGCCCTCCATTTTTAAGGTTAACATGGCTTAATACCGTATTACCATTAGCGGTAAAATAGGTTAATAAAGGCAAATACGACACGTCAAGATCGGTAATAAATGTCGCTGTTAGTCCCAGTCCACGCAGATTGGGCAGGCTTTCAAGATTTGCCGGCAATTGTGTACCTTGCGCAAATTCTAATTCATGCAAATTATTCAGGCCAGTAATATCAACTGCAGCAAGTCCGGGATTTCCATAATGTAAGGAAGTCAGATTGCTCAGGAAGTTTACATTTAATGTCGACAGCTGATTGAAAGTACAATGCAAATATTGAAGATTGGTAAGTCCGGTTAAATCGAGTGAAGTAAGGTTATTGTTGTAGACAAAAAGCGATTCCAGATTCACTAAACCCGAAAGATTTAATGCTGTAATTTCATTACTACCACAATGCAGGGTTTTGAGGTTTGTTAAATCGCTGACATCAATTGAGCTGACAAAACTATTTGTGAAATCCAAAAATTCTAAGTTAGTTAACGAACTGACATTTAACGTTGTAAATTCTGTACCCAAGCAACTTAAACGTTTCAGGCTGTTAAGCCCGCTCACATTCAATGCCAGCAGTGGATTTCCCGAACAATCCAAATTCGTTAGCTCAGTAAGTGAAGTCACATTCAGTGAAGTCAACGTGTTTTGGTCACAGTTCAACACCCGGAGATTAACAAAACTATCGATTCCACTAAGGTCTGCAATAGCAGAATTCATAACATTCAGAGAATAAATCAATAGAGCTTCGGAAACCTGAATTTCGCTATCGTTATTCGTATCGATCGCAACAGAAAAGTTATTGACATCTTTAGCTACCGAATTTGAAATGGATGCGCTTAAAAGTTTTGCCTTAAAATTTGTATCTGTAAAATTGATAATTTGTGCATTTGCCAAACTGGTAAACAATAATAAGAGTACTATTTTTTTCATAATATTTCAGATTTGTGGTATTTATTTTTTTGTAAATGTAACCAGTTAACAACAATTCATTTTGGCAATTGAGTATTCGTCTGCTTTGAATTAGAATTCGCTAAATTGTCTTTAAAAGTTCTTGCAGTCGTTCTTTTTTTCGTTGTGAAATCGGCAAATTGCTGTTATCTGCCATGATTACATAACCGCCATCTTTTTTGATATAGGATTTCAAATAAGAAAGATTGATCAAATGCGACTGATGGATTCTTTCAAATCCGTGTTCAGTCAGCAGTTCTTCATATTCCTTTAAAGTTTTTGAAATTAGAATAGGCTTGTTATTTTTGATGTAAAACTTTGTATAATTATCTTCGCTTTCGCATCTTATAATATCGCTGATTTCAAAAAGATGAATTCCGTCTGAAGTTGACAAAGCAATTCTCTTGAAATTATCGACTTTTTTACGGATGTTTTCCAAAAGCAAATCAATATGCGCATAGCTATCATTTTTTTCTAAAACGCCTTTTATCTTAGAAATCACTTTCTGCAATTCTTCTGGATCAACTGGTTTTAGCAAAAAATCTAAAGCACTAAAGCGAAAAGCCTTGATAGCATATTGCTCATGAGCCGTAATAAAAACAATATGCGACGAAGATTTTCCTTGGTTTTTTGCGACTTGTTCTAAAATATCAAAACCAGTTCCCTCATTTAGCTGGATGTCAAGAAAAACAACTTCTGGCTTTAAATTTTGAATGGCTTCGACCCCTGTTTCTACCGAATCAGCTTCTCCCAAAATTTTAATTTCTGGCGCATATCTTGCCAGAAGGCTTTTCATTCCGTTTCTTAAATTGGCATCATCATCGATTAGCAATGCTGTAATCATTATGTCTAAAGTTTTAATGTCAAAAAGTCAAAAGTCATAAGTTTTAAAGTTGTGGTTATCTTTAAGACTTTCGACTTTACAACTTTCGACTGTTATATTGCACCGGCAGATTCAAAATCACTTTCGTTCCGATTGCTTTACCGTTTTCATCTGTAATCTCCTTAATATCGACTTGCGAAGTTTTGTTTGTTACTATTTCCATCATTTCAAGTCGCTTTTTAGTAATATCTAAAGCCATTGATTTGTGAATGGAAACCGATTGCTCTTTCAATTCTTTTGATTTGTCAAAACCAATTCCGTTGTCGGTAATCGTGCAGATTAAACTTTGTCCATCAATTGCAAAATCTATATCAATCTGTCCCATTTCTTTCTTCGGAATCAAACCGTGAATGATTGCATTTTCCACGAATGGTTGCAATAAAAGCGGTGGCAAAGCCATATCATCTTCAATTTCTGAGCTTTTTGTAATTGAGAAATTAAAGACTTGGTTGAAGCGTAATTGTTCCAATTCTAAATAATTCTGAAGGCTTTCAATTTCTTTATCAATCGGAATTAGTGATTCTTTAGAATATTCCAAAGTCAAGCGCATCAGTTTTGAGAATTTTGAAAGATATTTTATCGCAGAATCTGTTCCGTTTTGCACAATAAAGCTTGAAATCGAACCCAGACAATTAAAAACAAAATGCGGATTCATTTGCAAATGCAGCGCTTTCTGTTCATATTCTGCCAATTCTTTTTGCAGTGTCAATGATTTTTTCAATTGCTTTCTATTGTAAACCAAGAATCCAATTCCGAATAGCGACAAAATAAATAAAGCGCAGAAAATCGTAATTAAAGTCGTGCGTTTTGCCTTTTCAGAAAACAGCAATTCTTTCTTTTCATGCTCTTCTTTCTGTAAAGCTTCTCTTTTTTCAAAATCAAAATTCATTTCGGCCTGGACACTTTGGCGGATATTTTCATGATTCGTCAAACTATCTTTTGCACTACTAAAAAGCTGGTAGTGTTTTAAAGCTTCCGCCGGATTGTTTAGTTTTTGGTAGATTTCGCTCAGCATTTTTTCACATGCCATCATTTGTTCCAAAACCTTCAATTCTTTGGCTAAACTCAATGATTTATTGATATTTGAAAGTGCTTCCTGATAATTGGCCTTAGAATTGTAAAAATTCCCGAGATTAAAATAAGTATCAGAAATTCCGAATTTATCTTCTATGGAAGCAAATGCAGCAATTGCCTTCTTCCAACTATCCAAAGCTTGGTCTGATTTTCCAGTTTCTTTGTAGTAAGTCCCTAGATTATTATAAAGTTCGCCCAAACCGCGAGCATCAGGTTTCTTTTCAAAAACCGTTAAGGCGTTTCCATAATATTCAAAGGCTTTTGGAAAATTTTTCTGTTTCAAGTAAATATTTCCAATATTGGTAGCGATAATTCCAACAGTATTATCGCCAATTTTCTCTTGTATTTTCTGGGCTTTTACAAAATATTCTAAAGCTTTAAACTCTTCATTTTGAGATTTATAAACAACACCTATATTATTGTAGATTCGCGCAACCTTAATTTCATCTTTAATTTCTTCGTATATTTTTACTGCTTTCAGATAATACTGCAATGCTTTAGAATAATTGCTTTGCTCTGAAAATACAATTCCGATACTTCCGTATGCTCTTGCCAAGCCATTTTTTATAGCCACATTTTTTTTACCTTCTGCACTAATTTCAGATTCAAAAACATTTTGTGCATTTGCAAAATTTTCAAGTGCCATCGGATAGCTTCCTTTAATAATATTTGCATTCCCTAAATTTAAATAAGCATTTCCCTCTTCTACTTTATAGTTTATCTTTTTAGACAAATCCAAAGCTTTTTGAGCATATTCTTGCATTAATTTAGGATCAGTCGACATATATTCTACAGCAATTGCATTCAGCAAAACCGTCTTATCGATATCATTTTTAGTTTTCTGCAATACCTCCACAAGACTGTCAGCCACTTTGTTTTGCGCCAAAACCGGAAACGAAATCAGAAGAAAGAGAAAAAGCATTTGTAATTTTTTCTTCATAAGAAAATAATTATTTCTTTTAAAAAGCACTTGCTTTTTAAACATTGACTGAAACAAAAATACTATTTACTTTCAATTGAATATTGCCTAATTAGAATTTGAGGGTTTTGGTCGAGAATTTGCAAAAAAAAAGCAACTCCGTTTGAAGTTGCTTTTAAGATATATTGAAAATATTAATTTTTTTGTTCTGGAGATGCACTATGACCGTGACCACCTTGTTCTCCTGTATTTTGCTCGATAACTTGAAGCTTTGAGTCTACAAAATAAGCGCTACCGAAACCGTTTACATAAGCACCACGTTGTGGTTTCAATTCAAAAAGAACGAAATCTGTCATTTCAGCAAGTACATCCACTACTTTTCCGTGACGTTCTTTCAAACCATCAATCGCTTGTGCAAAAAGAGGATTTTCTTTTTCAATAAGGTTTGCTTCACTATTCACAGTCAAACGTGTTCTTGCATAAATCTGTTTTCCTGCTGCTTCATCTTCAATAAACATGATTGATGCTTTTTTGCGGTCTTGAAGATTCTTAGTATGTTTTGCCATATAAGAAACATAAATAAAGAAGCTTCCATCAATAAGAACAAACGGCGCATAACTTGAAACCGGATTTCCTTCAGCGTCAACTGTTGCTAAAATCAATGATTTTGTGCTTTCAACTAATTCTTGAACTTTTGGTGCTTTGGGCTTTACTTGCGACTGATCAGTATGTGTATTACTCATAATGCTGTTTTTAAATTATCTAAAATTTGATGGGCGAAAGTTACGACAGTCTATTAAAAAAAGCTATGATAAATGTCAGTTTTTCAAGAATAATTCTAAATAAGAAACCCTGCCAGAGTTTTTTAACTCTGACAGGGTTGGTATTAAAATCTAAAATAGATTATTTAATCTTAAAAGCGTTCTCTCCAGGAAAGTAAGCTGTTGTTCCCAATTCTTCTTCAATGCGAAGCAATTGGTTGTATTTTGCCATACGGTCAGAACGTGAAGCAGAACCCGTTTTAATTTGTCCGCAGTTTAATGCTACCGCCAAATCAGCAATCGTGTTATCTTCAGTTTCTCCAGAACGGTGTGACATTACAGAAGTGTAACCAGCGTTGTGTGCCATGTTTACTGCTGCAATAGTCTCCGTCAAAGTTCCGATTTGGTTTACTTTTACTAAGATAGAGTTTGCAATTCCTAAGTCGATTCCTTTTTTAAGACGCTCAACGTTAGTTACAAATAAATCATCACCAACTAATTGTACTTTTTCACCAACTAGTTCCGTAAGGTATTTCCAGCCGTCCCAGTCATTTTCTTGCATACCATCTTCGATAGAGATGATTGGGTATTTTGAAGCCAATTCAGCCAAATATTCTGCTTGTTCTTTTGAAGAACGGATTTTTCCTGTCTCTCCTTCAAATTTTGTGTAGTCGTATTTTCCGTCTACGAAAAACTCAGAAGCAGCGCAATCCAAAGCCACTTTCACGTCATCACCAAAAGTATATCCAGCGTTTTCAACTGCCAATTTGATAGAATCTAAAGCATCTTCAGTACCGCCAGCCAAGTTTGGAGCAAAACCGCCTTCGTCACCTACAGCCGTACTCAAGCCTCTGTCGTGCAATACTTTTTTCAAGTTGTGGAAAATCTCAGTTCCCATTTGCATCGCGTGAGAAAAAGTTTTTGCTTTCACTGGCATGATCATGAATTCTTGGAACGCAATCGGCGCATCAGAGTGCGAACCACCGTTGATGATATTCATCATCGGCACAGGAAGCGTGTTTCCAGAAACACCGCCCACATAACGGTACAATGGCATATTTAATTCGTTCGCCGCCGCTTTAGCTACTGCCAAAGAAACACCAAGAATAGCGTTCGCTCCAAGGTTAGATTTGTTTGGAGTTCCGTCTAATTCAATCATTTTTTGGTCGATCAAGTTTTGTTCAAAAACAGATGTTCCCAATAATTCTTCAGCAATCTTGATATTTACATTTTCTACCGCTTTCAAAACACCTTTACCCATGAATGCTTTTCCACCGTCTCTTAATTCAACAGCTTCGTGCTCTCCAGTTGAAGCTCCAGAAGGCACAGCCGCTCTTCCAAGAACGCCGTGTTCTGTAACTACATCAACTTCAATTGTTGGGTTTCCTCTTGAATCAAGAATCTGTCTTGCGTGAACTTTAATAATTATGCTCATTTTGTTTTGTTTATTTAATACTATTTGTTTGCTTTTTTTGAACGAAAAACAAATTTAAGGATTTTAAAAAGCAGATGGGTAATTTTTTTAAAAACTTATAAACGCAAACGTTTTAGGGAAATTATTTTATTGGAAATTAATTTGACTTTTGGTATATGGGTAAGGACTAGTAATCGTCAGTTATTTTTATTCATTTGAAAGATTTTAAAAAAGTAATTTATTTTGACTAGTATTGTAAAAGTTAAACATACTGCATATAAATATTTACGATTAAAAAGTGTGCATTAAAAAATTAGCAAATTATTTTATAAAACCAAATGGAAATACAAGACGAAAGAATAAAAAATAAAACAATAGAATTAAGTCAATTTCAAGAAGAGATTAAAGAAAAACATTTTGCTTGGCTAAAAAATATCATTACGCTAGCTGTCGGTTTATTTGGAATTATTATTTCATTTAAAGGAGATAAAGAAATAAGTCAGATTAAGCATATTTTCTTTATAATTTCGATCTCAACATTAGCACTGGGAATTATTTCTGGAATAGTTGTTTTATACAGTGAAATTCATGTTATGATCAAAATAAAAAAAATCAAAGGTGAAAATATTTTAAAAATGTTGAATGATGATAAAGTTGAAAAAATAGCAGTTGTAGATCGAAATAAAATTTACAAATATCTTGAAAAAATCTGCATAGTTTCATTTGCTTTAGCAATAATTAGTTTAGTAATATATTCAGCATTCAATTAAAATCTATGCTAACAATCCTAGATATATTGATTTCATAATCAAGCGAAAAGTTCTACTCACGAAGTGACTCTTATAGAACTCACCGCTTTCCAACTTAAGATAACAAACAAAAATTTGGCAAATAATTATATAAACTCTATAATATGAAGACATTTTTATTTGCGTGGAATCCAAATAAATGGACTTGGGAACATTTAGAAGAAAATATAGAAGAATTAAAAACTACTGGAAGTACAAGTCAAATGTGGAGCTGTGCAAGTCACAAGGCAGTTAATATAGGTGATCGTGCATTTTTAATAAAACTTGGAGGAAAAGAAAATGGAATAATTGGCGCAGGTTATATTATAACAGATTCATTTTTAGCTAAGCATTGGGACGGTTCAGGAAAATTAACTGAACGTGTAACTATTGAATTTGAAGATTTATGCGAACGAAATAAAAAACCTTTAATTTCTATTGAAATTCTTAAAAATCAATTTCCAGAACAAGTATGGTCAACTCAATCTTCAGGAATTAGTATAAAAGAAAATGTTGCAGAAAAATTAGAAAGTATCTGGTTCAATCACATTAATAGATACATAGCGATAAAAACCAAAGCAGATAAGTCTAAAAAGTTTACAGAAGGAAATCCATACGAATTAATTATTACCAAGTATGAACGAAATCAATATGCAAGAAAAGAATGTTTGAAACATTATGGGTATTTATGCCAAGTTTGCGAGATAGATTTTGAAAGAGATTATGGCGAGATTGGTAAAGAGTTTATTCATGTACATCACTTAACTGCAATTTCTTCAGTTGGTAAAATTCATGAAATTGATCCTATCAAAGATTTAAAACCATTATGCCCTAACTGTCATTCAATGGCTCATCGTAAAAAAATTCCATTTACGATTGAAGAATTAAAAAAAATGTATGTTCCACGACCTAGATCCTGCTAGCATGTGCTTCTAGCTTGTGTCCGTAATTTAATTCAAGTAGATTTCCAAAACAGTCTGGTCATCATTGCCATTCAATCGAATCTGTAACAAAACCACTTCAAACAGGATTATGATCTAATTTATTAGCTCCCAACCAAATTTTATTAGTCTAAAACCGAATTTAATTAGTCCAGAAGTAAATTAAATTAGTCCGAAAGAGAATAAAGTCAGTCCGAAAGTAAATTCATTTAGTCCAAATGATAATTAAGTTAGTCCCAATACTAATTTAATTAGTCCCAATGATAATTAAGTTAGTCCAAACGTATATTAAATTAGTGCCGATAGCAATTTAATTAGTCCCGATGATAATATAGTCAGTCCCAATATGTATTAAATTAGTCCAAAAGCGAATTTAATAAATATTAAAGGTAATTCACTTGCAAAAACGACCCTCTCAGCAAAGTAAAATCGGACTTTAAAACAAAGCCAACCGCTTTAAGTCAACCTAAATTTGTCTAACACTAAAAAAATTAAAATTATGTTAGACCACGTTATTCTCACAGTTAGCGATTTCAAACGTTCGGTAGATTTTTACAATAAGGCAATGGCGCCACTTGGCATTTCAATGGCAATGGATTATAAAGGCCCAGAAAACCATCCTAATTTAAAAGGTTTTGGCGATGGCAACACTATCTTTTTTTGGATGAAGGAAGGAAAGGCCAATGCCAACGGAACGCATATCGGATTCGTAGCAAAAGACCATGCACAGGTTGATGCCTTCCACAAAGCGGCTGTAGCTGCCGGAGCCCAAGTTCTTGAATCCCCTAGGGTTTTTCCTGAATATTATCCTGGGTATTATGCCACATGGGTACTTGATCCTGACGGTTATGAAATTGAGCTTGTACACAAAAGCTAAGACGGAATTAATTTTCAGTCTGAAATGATATAGAGAGGTGTTTTGTATTTGCACCTCTCTTTTAATTTGTAAATTTGTGATTATGGGACAACAACAGAGCGAATATGCAGAAATCCTATTATCGTGCATTGAAGAAAAATACTTCAAGGATGAAATTGCTTTAGAGCACCATTCTTTTGCACGGATAATTTCGGGCGAGATGAAAGTGATACAGGCGGATAAGACTTATACTTTTGGACCCGGAGAGACATTGCTTTTTCCCCGCAACCAACTTTCCACACTGATTTAAAACCCAAAACACGGACTGCCGTATAAAGCTGTGGTAATCTTTTTTACGCCAAAAAGATTAAAAGAATTTTATACCAAAAATCCTATGCAGCTGACATCGCCACACCTGCATAAGATCAAGACCTTTGAAAGCCATCCGCTTTTGGAAAGCTTTTTTGCTTCTTTGGTTCCTTATTTTGATTTAGAAAGTGATTTGCCAGAAAAAATTGTTTCGATAAAAATAGAAGAAGCGCTGACCATACTTCGAAGTATAGACGACACGGCAGATAATTTATTAGCCGATTTTTCACAGCCTGATAAAATCAATCTTGCCCAGTTCATGGAGAAGAATTATATGTTTAACTTGACAATCGAAAGGTTCAGCTACCTGACCGGACGAAGCCTCACTACTTTTAAGCGTGATTTCAAAAAAGAATTCAACAATACGCCTCAAAAATGGATTATCCAAAAAAGACTAGAACTTGCCCATTATCAGCTGTCTGAAAAGAAGCAAAAACCGATTGATGTGTATCTTGAAACTGGTTTTGAAAATCTTTCGCATTTTTCTTTTGCGTTCAAAAAGCATTTTGGATATTCGCCCACCGAGCTGACTTGACGAACTAAAGTTTACGAAAAAACCACAACAACAAACAAACCCAAACCAAACACAACGCCCCACACCTTAAGACCTTAAACCTTGCAGCCTCTTAACATTATGGAAGAATTCGAACCGATACTAAAAAACATCTCAAGGCTTATAAACTTGACCGACGAAGAAAAAGAAATTTTTGTTTCGCATTTGCATATCGTTAAAGTCAAGAAAAAACAATTTATCGTACAGCCCGGATTTGTCTGCAACCACCGTAATTACATTTTAAAAGGCGCATTTCAAATTTATTTGGTTGCCAATGACGGACAAGAACACACCATCGGACTTTCCGTTGAAGATTGGTGGCCTTCCGACTTTGCCAGTTACATTACGCAAGAACCCGCCACTTTGTTTGTGGAAGCCGTTGAAGATGCAACGCTGATCCAGCTTAGCTATAAAGACGAACAGCTGCTTTATGAACAAGTGCCAAAATTTGAACGCTTTTTCCGCCTCCAGGTCGAACTTGCGGGTGTCGCCATTCAAAAAAGAATGCTTGGAACCATCAGCAAAACCGCCGAAGAACGATATGATGAATTTGTAAAAAAGTACCCAAGCCTATTACAGCGATTTCCCCAATATATCATCGCTTCTTATCTCGGAATGACAACACAATACCTTTCTAAAATCCGTCGTCAGCAAGCAAAAAGTTAATCTACTTTCACTTGTTTTTTTAATATAGTAGATTTTTTACCGCACCTTTCTTTAGCAATTTTGTATCGTTATTATTGACAAACAATTTAATGAAAAGAAAAAATGCAAAAGTTAAAAAACAAAGTAGTCGTGATTACTGGTGGTAATAGCGGTATCGGATTTGGCATTGCCCAAGAATTTAAAAATGAAGGCGCTCAAGGAGCAATTGTTGGAAGAAATCAAGAAACTTTAGATAGCGCGGTAGCACAACTTGGAGCTAATTTTATAGCCATCAATGCTGATGTAACTAGCGTTTCAGATTTAGAAAGAGCCTTTAAAAAAACAGCTGAAAAATTTGGGAAAATTGACGTAATTGTAGCCAATGCGGGCGGTGCCGTAACGGGAGCATCCTTTGGATCTGTGGCAGATATCGGTGAAGCTGATTATGACAAAACAATGGATCTAAACCTGAAAAGTGTTTACTTAACGGTTCACAAGGCGCTTCCTTATATGAATGATGGCGGTTCCATAATTCTAACCGCGTCAAATGCCGCACATCGAGCCTATTCAAATTTTACGCTTTATGGTGCTGCGAAAGCGGCGGTAATCCATTTTGCAAAAGGATTTTCAAACGACCTTTTACATAGAAAAATCAGGGCAAATGTAATAACGCCAGGCACAACAGACACACCCGCATTTGACAGGTTTGTTCCCGCCGAACAAATTGAAGCCGTAAAAAAACACTGGGCAGAACAAATGCCGATAGGCAGAATCGGGCAACCGTCTGACATTGGCAAAACCGCAGTTTTCCTCGCTTCTGATGATTCTTCGTTTTTACTTGGTGCTGAAATTCTTGTGGATGGCGGTATGACTTACCTGGCTAAGTAACTTCACGCTGAGAAAACGCAAGTTTGGACATAAATATCTTTTAAATCCCTGTTTTTTCAAAGCAGGGATTTTTTGTTTAAATTGCGATAACTATTCATTAGAATGATGTCCAATTTTGAAGCGCTTTTCGATTATATCCAAGAAATATCAGGCAAACAGCTGTCAGAAAACGATAAGCATTTGTTAATGACACATTTCAAACCAAGAAAACTCCGAAAACGACACTACTTTTTACAAGAAGGAGACATCTGCAAATATATTGGCTTCATTGTAAAAGGATCGGCAAGGACATTTACGGTAGATGAAAAAGGTCATGAACATATTCTGAAATTATCCTTGGAAAACTGGTGGCTGGCTGATTTTGAAAGCTTTTATCTCTTAACACCAAGCCGCTTTAATATTGAAGCGTTGGAGGATTTGGAGGTTCTACAAACAACAAATGCTCAAATTGAAGAGTTTCTTAAGCACATACCTGCCTTTTCAACAATGGCAAACGCAATCAATCAAAACTATACGATTGCAAATCAAAAGAGAATACAGGCTACTATGAGTTATTCTGCTGAAGAGCGTTATGAGGATTTGGTCAAAAATTATCCGCATTTTCTACAGCGGTTCCCGCAAAACATGATCGCTTCTTACCTAGGAATATCACCTGAAACTTTGAGCAGGATAAAGAAAAACACCTTTAAATAGATCTTTACAATCTTCTATGAGCAGTGGCATTTTAATTATTGTTTCAAAAGCCCTACTTACTTCTTACTAATACAGTAAAAGTACCTGTCGATAAAATTAGTCGTTATGACCTGCTTGCACTTGTTTCATTGTTTCCACCTTTACCAAACTAGTATTTTTCAATCAATTACCAAACCACTTGATATAGATCATCTTTCTCAATTGATTTACATCAAGAATCTTTAATGATTTAGGTCAACAGCCAGTTCTCAACGCCGTCGCACCTTTGGATATGTTTCAGAACGGAACAAAAACTGAAAAATAATATAGTAATAAAACAGAAATTATGAGTGAATTAAAAGACAAAGTAGCGATAGTTACCGGCGCATCAAAAGGAATAGGCGCATCTATCGCCAAGCATTTTGCCACAAAAGGTGCAAAAGTTGTTGTAAATTATGCTTCCAGCAAAGAAGCAGCAGACAAAGTGGTACAAAACATAATCGAAAATGGCGGAAAGGCAATCGCCGTACAAGCTGACATATCAAAAGAAGCTGATGTCATTAGGCTGTTCGAAGAGACAGAAAAAGCTTTCGGCACATTGAACATTTTGGTGAACAATGCTGTTGCACAAGGATACGCACCTATTGAACAGATAACGGCGGCAGATTTTCACCAAAGTTACAGCGTCAATGTATTGGGACCGATATTGACTATACAGTCGGCGTTGAAATTATTTGGGGATAAAGGCGGAAGCATCATTAACATCAGTTCGGGAGCAAGTAAATATCCGCTTCCAAATGCTTCATTGTATTCCTCGACCAAGGCTGCCTTGGACGCCTTTACCATTGCGCTATCAAAAGAACTGGGTTCAAAAAATGTTCGTATCAATTCTATCTTGCCAGGTGCTACAGAAACAGAAGGCGCCACAAGTGCGGGTGTCACAAAGGGAAGTGATTATGAAAAAATGTTTATTGCAAATACGCCACTTGGTCGCAGAGGTCAGCCCGAAGATATTGCAAAAGTAGCAGTATTTCTTGCTTCAGATGATGCAGCATGGATTACGGGAGAACAAATTTCCGTTTCTGGTGGAATGTATGGTTTTTAAACTCAAAAAAAAGTTAATGAGGCGGAAAACACCAGTTGATGGTGGTTTACCAGCTATAAATTAGATTTCAAAAACTGTTTCAGAATTTGAATTAAAAAGAAAGAGAAGTACACTGTATTTTAAAAAGTTGCCGTTGCTATTGCGATCCTAGCGTTCGTTCTGGCAACGGCTAAAATTTTAAGTTCTTTTATATCCCAAGTCTATTATAGAATATTCAGTCATCATCTTAGAAATTTTAAAATAATTTTCCTCAAATTTGTATTACTTCTATTATTAAATTATGAAAGACTGGTTGGAATACATAGATTCAAAGTTTGCAAATTATGAAATACGTAACCTAGAGAAAAATTTCAATAGCTTTTATCCAAGTCGTTTTTATAAGATGGATGGAATCGCAATTTCTTTTGAATTTGACGGAACTAATATCCTCAGAAAAACTGAATGTTATAGCTATAAAAACGATAGGAACCTTGATATTTCAAGTATCGTTACGGCAATTTTAGATACTACAAAGCCTAATAATATTAGCTTTACCCAAAATTCTTTTGATGGAGCGGTTGGTAAAGATTGCAGACTTGTCTTTAACGAAGAAAACAAAATTGCTTTAGACCAATTCCTTTTACTCCCTCTAAAATTTGGTTGGACAGAAAAAGAATACAGCTATAAAGATGAAGTTTACAAAGTTACCGTTGAAAGCAAAGATTTGGATTTCGTGATAAACCCATTGACTGATTCAGAAATCAATATGCCAATTTTAGGGGACAGATTTGGAAGGAAATTTGAATCCTATATTATTGATATGTTTTGCAATAAAAAATACATCAAACACAAAACATCAACCATTTTGCCATTATGCACTCCCGTAAATAGCTTCTAAGAATATAGAAACTGACCAAGTCTTAATTCTCGAAAGAAAATTTCCGTAAATTGCATTCTACTAAAAAACGAGCTAATGCAAACTGAAAATCTCCGAAAACAAGTCGCCTTCATTAAAGAAATCGACAAGCTGAAATACATCCAGCGCAAGACCAAGCTTTTCAACAGCGACAGACATGAAAATGATGCAGAACATAGCTGGCATTTGGCAATGATGACTATCGTTTTAGCATCACATTCAGACAAGCCTATTGATGTACTGAAAGTAGTAAAAATGGTTTTGATCCACGACATCGTGGAGATTGATGCCGGCGATACTTTTATTTATGATAATGTAAAAAACCATACGAATACTGACGAAGAACTACTTGCTGCAAAAAGAATCTTCGGTCTTTTACCTGAAGAACAAGCCCAAGAATTCATCGCCATCTGGCAAGAATTTGAAGACGGAATAACCGATGAAGCAAAGTTCGCAAAAACAATGGACCGATTCGAGCCACTATTGCAGAATACGTCAAACAACGGCGGTACATGGACAGAGTTCAACGTGCCCTATCAAAAAGTATATGATAAGAAAGTAGCGATAAAAGAAGGTTCTGCCACAATTTGGAACTATGCCGAAAATTTAATTAATGAAAGTGTAGAAAAAGGTATTTTAAAGAAGTAGCATGAATCAGCTAAAACGCAGCCTGACATAAACGTGTTTTATACCTTTTTTATCAGATTCCCTTTCGTCAATTTCTAAAATATCGGTAAGCGATTTCAGCATCGGCGTAAGCTTTACAAAGCCATAATTTCTAGAATCAAATTCAGGTTTTTTCTTAACGATAAGGTTGCCCACATCTCCCAAGAATGCCCAGCCATCATCATCAGCAATATCTTCAATGGTCGATTCAATCAGTTCGATAATGTCTTCGTCAATTTTATTAAGCGGTTTTTGAGTCGGCTTTTCAGCAATTTTCGCAATCTCTTTCTCTGCCACTTTTTTGATTTCAGCAGTAACGACTGCGGTTTTGATTGTTTTTTTCTTAATCGCGCCGTCTAAAACTTCTATAAAAATAAACCGGTCGCAAGCGCTTATAAAAGGCTTAGGTGTTTTTTGCTCCCCAATTCCGATGACTTTCATTCCCGATTCACGAAGCCGTATGGCCAATCTCGTAAAATCACTATCGCTGGAAACAATGCAAAAACCGTCCAGTTTTCCAGAATACAGCAAATCCATAGCATCAATAATCAATGCGGAATCTGAAGAATTTTTACCCGAAGTATAGCTATACTGCTGAATGGGCGTGATGGCGTGCTCCAGCAATACATTCTTCCAGCCGTTAGCATTGGGGCGCGTCCAATCGGCATAAATTCGTTTCGTTGTCGGCGTCCCAAATTTGGTAATTTCCTCCATCATGCCTTTAACATTGCTGTAAGGCACATTATCAGCATCAATCAATACGGCAAGTTTTAATTCTTTTACGTTTGCAGACATAATTAGTAATTTGCTTTAAAAGTAGTAAAAATATACCAATAGAAAATTTAGGCGCTTTTAAAATAAAAAAGACGCTTGGTATAGCAACCTCCTATTCCTATCTCGCAAACTAAGTTACTAGTATTCTTTTGAACCAACATAAAGAAATAAATTACTCTGACAGAGAAACTTACTTAAAAACACCTTTTATCGATTATTTATACAGTTCACCGATGATTGTAGGAAAAGAAATATATTTTTAGTAGTATTGTTGGTATTGGATAGATACTTCCAAAATGGCTGTATATATCCAATGAATCATACATATAAATAAGTTATGCCCAATTTTAAAACAACATTATGATAACAAAACATGTAGATATTACAATTCCAATTTTATGGGGTAACGAACACTTCATTAAAAATGATTGGGGCTATATTAACTATTTAGTCGGTGCTAATGGAACTGGCAAATCTCTCTTAGCAGAACAAATAAAAAATCATTTTAGTAATAATGGATACTCAGCAAGGTATTTAAATGCCGAAAGGTTATTAGGTTTAGAAAAAAAAGATATTTCTTATTATGGAGGAGCAAGTTTAAATAGAGGTTTTAATATTTCAAATTTTGCTGGTTATAAATCCTATGCAGAACAAGGCGGACTCTCATCTTCAGCCATTATTATATTAAAAGAACGAATAGATATACGAATAAAAATTGAAGCCCTTTTATCTGATATATTTGGTAAAACGATAAGACTAGTTGAAGAAGGAGGTTTCTTAAAACCTAAAATGCAAAACATTAAAGCTGGAGAAGAATATAATTTAGCAGAAAGTGAATGTCATGGACTGAAAGAACTTATAACTTTATTGACATTTCTATACGACCCTGCAAAAAATGTGATAATATTTGATGAACCAGAATTACATTTGCATCCTCAGTTTCAATCATTCTTCCTTCAAGAAATTAGAAAAATTGCAGGTAATCCATTAGAAGACCCTACAAAAAAAATATTTTTCATAATCACTCATTCTCCATACTTTATTGACTTGAAATCTCTTGATGATTTAAAGAACATATTGGTTTGTCATTTAAACAAAGTTCCTACTTTCGTAACGGAATTGGATGCAGATGATCAATATGTATTAAAAAAATTTCTTCCAAGATTCAATACACATCACAAACAATTTTTCTTTTCTCCAAATCCAGTATTTGTTGAAGGCTACACAGACCAACAAATAATTTCCATCCTTTTTGAAAAAATTGGAATTAATATAGGCGCTTCTGGGTCTTGTATTATAGATGTTGGTGGAAAGGATGAGTTAGCGGTTTTCTATAAACTTTGCAAATCGTTAAAAATAAATTGTAGAATTTTAGCGGACCTAGATGCAATTTTCCGAGGAAGATTAAGAAGAGTTGTTTCTGAGGATGAACGTTCACAAAATTATGTTCAACAACAAGGAATAGGCGCAAATCTTGCAAATGAAATAGGAGATTTAGAAACACATTTAAGCGGAATAGCAACAAGGATTTTAAGTCAGCAAACAACTACCCCAAATCTTATTGCCTTAAAAACTAAATTAAGTTCATTTACCACTGAAGAAGAACATTCTAAAAGAGTAGCAACACTTTTGGCTATATTGAAATATGATGCACAAATAAGGACTTTATTGGATGCCCCTAATATTGCCAATCTAAATTTAATAATTGGTCGAATCAATCAGCTGTTTAACGCTTTCAAATCTTGTAACACTTTCATTTTTCCAAAAGGAGAAATAGAACACTACTACACTAAATCAACTGTTGATTATTTAAACATTACTAATAAAGATACTTGGTTTCATACTGAAAGGGATTACATTCTTCAAGCAGAAG